>Ga0074197_1000146_pt1 | contig 106705 bp, 107 predicted proteins | sample EPASupsiteSAE305_FD_64526 | JGI IMG/M metagenome (GOLD analysis project Ga0074197, IMG submission 64526) | Bioremediated contaminated groundwater microbial communities from EPA Superfund site, New Mexico - SAE3-05 reassembly with SPADES | ecosystem: Environmental > Aquatic > Deep subsurface >... | reverse complement strand
CCGTTCGTTCCCGCTCGCTCCCCCCCCGCCCCGCTCCCGCTCCCCGCCCCTCCGTTCGCCACTGCCTGAAGCATTGCGATCATTGTTCCCCCGGTCCCCGCCCCCGCCGCTACGATTTCCACCGCTACGGTTACGGTTAAATCCGCCGCTTCGTTGTCCGCCACGATCACCACGGCTTGCCAAATTGCTTAGAATTTTTTCTAAACGTTCTGCTGCAATACCGATATTATTAGGTCCGGCAACCGTATTGCGTTCCATCAAGACGGAGATCAATTTATACGCAATTTGTTCTTGATCATAATCTTGTTTCAACAAATCAAGTACTTTATGGGCTTCGTCATAAATATGTTGTTTCTCAATTTCACGAACCAAACGAGTTACTTGAGCCTCTTTAACATCCAATTTACTTGGAATATAAGCATGCTCCATCGTCGTACCGACTTTCGCACGGATACGTTGAAGTTCTTTGAACTCCATAGGCGTTACAAGGGTAATCGCAACCCCTTTTTTACCCGCACGTCCAGTACGTCCGATACGGTGGACATAACTTTCAGGGTCAAACGGGATATGGTAGTTGAAAACGTGGGTAACGTCATCGATATGCAATCCGCGCGCCGCAACGTCAGTTGCGATCAATACGTCAACCGCATCGGTTTTAAGCCCTTTAATAACGCTCTCACGTTGACGTTGCTCCATATCACCGTGTAGCCCTTTTGCCATATAACCGGCAGCTGAGAGAACATTCGAGAGACGATCAACCTCTTTTTTTGTTCGGCAGAATACAACGGTTTTTTTCGCATCTTCTGAATCCATCAAACGAATAATCGCATCATCGCGCTCGGATTCTTCAATAACATAATATTGTTGAGTAATGTCAGTATTTGTCGTTTCCGATTTAGTTATCGACGCAAAAAATGGATTGACCAAAATACGCTCAGCAAGCTGTTTAATCGGTGCCGGCATTGTTGCTGAGAAAAGAAGGGTTTGGCGTTCTGTCGGCAAATAGGTAAAAATCTCATTGATATCATCCAAAAATCCCATATCAAGCATTTCGTCCGCTTCGTCCAAAATAACGGTTGATGGGGTAAATCCTTTGAGCATATTGCGACTCAACATATCCAGCAAACGTCCCGGAGTAGCAATGATGATTTGCGCACCGCGCTCGATAAGATCCATTTGACGGTTATACGATGAACCACCGTAAATCGTTACGGTACGTGCACCTAAATGTTTACCGTATTTGAAAATTTCATCGCTTACTTGATTTGCAAGTTCACGGGTAGGGGTGATGATAAGGGTTTCAATCCCCCCTTTAAGATGCATTTTATTCAATGCAGGAAGACCGAATGCCGCTGTTTTACCCGTACCGGTATGTGCTTGTCCTACAACGTCACGCCCTTCCATAATAACGGGAATAACCATTTGCTGAATAGGACTCGGTGTTTTAAATCCGGCATAATTGATACTCTGCATAATCTCTTTTCTAAGACCGAAAGACTCAAATGTAACCAAATTTTCTTCTGTGATTGTTTCTTCTATTACGTTCATAATTTACCTTTGTATATACGCCACCGGAAAACCTATTTCCGGCCAGTTACGCTTGCCCACTCATGGGGGAGAGAAATTTTAGTGAGGATAAGTTGGATTCTCATCCGCGAGGGCACCTTTGAAAAAGATCTCTAAAATCTCTTTAGAAGGTACCCAAAATTCAAATGGAATTATAGCTTAACTTTTTGTAAAAAAGGCTGATAATAAGAGTTTAACAAAAGATAAAGATAACCTTTAGTTTCAAATCGTCTCTATTTTATCTGATTGTTTTAAACTTTTAAAACTATACTTCCGAAAAATCACACTACACTTTTAGGAGTCAAATTATGTTTAATGTAAAAATGGAAAAAGAGTGCGGCTGTTTCAAACGAAGCGGGATGGAGAGTCTTAAAACTTTCGATAATAAAGATGATGCCATGATTGAAGCTACGCAGTGGGCGGAAGAGATGAATGAAACGTTCTGCCAAAAACACAACTTTTCAATTATTGAAGAGGGGAACGACCTCATCATCAAAGTAGAAATGAACTAACTTTGCAGAAGAGAAGAATATTCTCTTCTCTCCTTTACTCATTCGATTAACGATGTTGATCCAACCAAACCATTAGCCCTTTTTGCGCATGCAGACGATTTTCTGCCTCTTCAAAAATAAGACTTTGTTCTCCGTCTAAAACCGCTTCACTCACTTCAACTCCTCGGTATGCCGGTAAACAATGCAAAAAGATAGCATCGTGTGTTGCTAACGCCATAAGTGCTTCATCTACGATATAGCCTTCAAATGCTCGGATACGTTGTGCTTTTTCCTCTTCTTGCCCCATAGAAATCCAGGTATCGGTTGTCACTACATTGGCACCGAGAACTGCCACTTTCGGATCGTTTGTGATCGTAATTTTAGCACCGCTAAGTTGAGCAAAAGCCAAAGCATCCGCAATGATCGCCGGATCACATTCATACCCTTTCGGAGTAGCAATTCGGAGTTCAAATCCAAGTTTTGAGGCGAGCATAAGCCATGAATGGGTCATATTGTTCCCATCTCCGACATACGCAACGATTGGATTTTTATCTTTTCCGCACTCCATCATTGTCATGAAATCGGCTAATAGTTGTACCGGATGGTAGCTGTCACTCAAACCGTTGATAACCGGAACTTGAGAATAACGGGCAAACTCTTCGAGCATGGATTGTTCATACGTACGAATCATTACCATATCGCTCATTGAAGAGATAACGCGCGCCGTATCTTTAACCGGTTCACCTCGTCCGAGATGGATATCACGGTTTGAGAGAAACAAAGCATGTCCGCCGAGCTGATACATCCCTACTTCAAAACTAACACGGGTACGGGTAGAGCTTTTCTCAAAAATCATTGCCAGTGTTTGTCCTGCAAGACGCGGTTTGAGTTCTTTAGCTTTGACCTCTTTTTTAATCTTTAAGCCAATATCTAAAATCTCTAAGATCTCTTCTTTAGAATAATCTTTTAACGTTAAAAAGTGTCTCACGCAATTCCTTCTATACAAAAAACAATCATATCATAAAAAAAATTCATTAATTTAAAAGCTGTGCAACTTCTTTGGCATGGTAACTGATGATAATATCGGCACCCGCACGTTTAAATCCTACCATCGTCTCCATCATCACTCGGTTGTAATCAATCAGTCCCGCAGCTCCTGCATGTTTTAGCATCGCATATTCTCCGCTGACGTTGTAAACAGCCAATGGCAAAGAAGAAGCTTCGCGGATATCTCGGATGATATCGAGATAAGCCAAAGCCGGTTTAACCATCAAGATATCGGCCCCTTGGGCCTCATCCACCAAACTCTCTCGAATCGCTTCCCGTCGATTGGCCGGGTCCATTTGATAAGTAGAGCGATCACCGAAACTCGGTACCGACTCGGCAACATCACGAAACGGTCCATAGTAGCCGCTGGCAAATTTTGTCGAGTAACTCATAATCGGTAGATTCGTATATCCTCCGCCATCGAGTGCATCGCGCAATGTCGTAATTATCCCGTCCATCATCCCCGATGGGGCAATCATATCAACTCCTGCACGCGCATGGACCAATGCCTGTTGAGCTGAAATTCCTAGGGTCAAATCATTATCTACCGTCTCATGAACATGATCCAAAATACCGCAATGACCGTGATCGGTATACTCACAAAAACACAGATCGGTCACCACAAACATTTTAGGGTATGCACGTTTGATCGCACGCACCGCCGTAGCAATGATACCGTGATCGCATAATGCATCCGAACCTACTGAATCTTTCACTTCAGGAATACCGAATAAAATAATTGAATGAATTCCAAGGGATTGAAGAAGCTCGCACTCTTTTAATATCTCATCCAAAGACATCTGATAGACACCCGGCATTGAAGCTATTTCTTTTTTTATCCCCTCTCCGGGTCTGACAAATAACGGATAGATAAAGTCATCGATACTTACATGGGTTTCTCGAACCAATGAGCGAAGGTGAGGATTAAGACGAGTGCGGCGAAAACGCTCCATATATGTGACTCCAGTTAAAAGTTAAGAAGAGATTGTATCAAGGGTTGCTTTAATAATCCATTTTTTAGAAACACCGATTATAATGGCAGTAATGAAAACACAAACACCTACTTTTGAAAAATCATCCATTGCTAACATGCCTAGTAAATACGGCCATTTTAAGATCCGTGCTTACAAAGAAGGGCATCAGGAACATCTCGCAATTTTTACCGAGAATTTTGAAAAGCAAGAATCTCCACTGGTTCGTATCCATTCTGAGTGCCTGACCGGAGATACTTTCGGCAGCATTAAATGTGACTGTAACAATCAGTTACATAAAGCGCTAAAACTCATCGCAAAAGAGGGTGGATTAGTGATTTATCATCGTCAAGAGGGACGTAATATCGGATTGCTGAACAAAATCAATGCATACTGCCTTCAAGATCAGGGACGTAATACGATCGAAGCCAATGTGGAACTCGGCTTTGCCCCCGATCAACGAACTTATGATGTGATTGGCGAAATATTTTCAGATTTCAGCCTAACGCAGATCCGCCTTCTCACAAACAATCCCGCAAAAGTCACTATTGTAGAAGGTCTCAATGTAAAAATCACGGAGCGGGTCCCCGTAATTATTGAACCTAACCCTCATAATGAAGGGTATTTAAAAGTTAAAAAAGAGCAGATGGGGCACGATTTATGAGCCATCTGAAGCAACTTTTAGTACAACATAAGATCATTGTTCCTGAAAATTTCGATCAGAAAATCGAGCAGTATAAAACACTTTTAGAGAAATGGAATAAAATTCACAATCTGACAGGGGCAAAAACACTTCAACAAATTGATCAGTTCATCCTCGATGCCATCTTGCCTATTACCTTTCTCCCCCCTGTCAAAAAAGCGATGGATATAGGAACAGGTGCCGGATTTCCGGGAATGATTTTGGCCCTAGCCCTTCCGCAAACCCATTTTACCCTCGTAGAACCTTTGAGCAAACGGGCCAGTTTCTTGCAGTTCGTAAAAGCAGATTTAGAACTGGATAACGTCGAAGTAAAAGCCCTTAAGGCCGAACAACTGAAAAGTGAACCGTATGATCTCATCACCTCCCGTGCCGTAACGGATACTGAGATGCTTCTAAAACTCTCAAAACCGTTTTGTACCGAAGGGACTCTTTTGCTCTTTTACAAAGGGGAAAAAGTGTATGATGAAATCGATAATACACTCAATTACACCATTATTGAAGCAGAAAATCGTCATTATCTGCTCATAAAGAGATAACTATGCTAAAACTATTATTACTGATCGGCGTTTTGGTCGGGGCCTATTACCTTTTTTTCAAAAAGAAAAAAAGCCTTACTCCCCCTTCTCCGGATAACACGCAAGAAGAAGCAATGATCCCTTGTGCCGAATGCGGTACGTATGTACAGGTCAAAGAGGCCTTAATGCGTGATGGTAAATATTACTGCTCACGTGAATGCATGGAGGTTTAAAATGCTGCTATTCGGTCACCCATATGTTCCATCACTCCCTTTTTATCACATAGACTCTATTGAAGCATTGCATCATACACCATCGAACTCTGTCGTTACCCTCTTTTTTACCCCTGAGAATCTCGATATTATAGAGCACCTACGCCTCAATAGCATCCGTTTTGCACTTCATATCGAAACATCGACGGACGCGGTGATCGGTGAGAATCTTGGCGCTTCGTATTTCATTGTTCTGCCAAAATACGCCGAAGCGATTCAAAAAGTAGCGGAAGACTACCTTTTTGACGCAAAAATATTGGGATATATTGAAAATACAAAAGATTTGGAAAATTTGATCGAATTACGGCTGGATGGGGCTATTTTCGCCGATACAATTATTAAAATAAACTCTTAACTAATCCACTCTCGTTTTAAATCCTTATCCAAACACGCCAATATTTCATAGCCGATCGTTCCTACTGAACGGGCGTAATGATTGGCATCGTCAAAGATAAGTAACTCATCTTTATCGCTCGCAAATACCGCATTATCCATTGAAATCCGTCCACGCAATGCAATACCCTCAGGTGTAACATAACGGTTAGAAGCAAGGCGATCCAACCCATTTGCGTATCCTAAATCATACGTGGATACAACCTCATCCGCAGAAGCTTCATAAATACCGTTATATCCAACACGCTCCCCTTTTTTCAGAGTACGTGTCGCAACCCTGTCTCCCCACAATGAGAGTATCGGCTTAAAAGGAGGTTGCATAAGCGTCTTCTCCATCTCTAAACAGCCATACAGGGCAATTCCGACACGAACCATGTCATCAACACATACTGAAGAGCGAAATGTTCCGGCAGAATTTGAGAGATGAAAGCGGAGTTTCCATCCATATTTTTGCGCTAAAGAAGAAGCCTTAATCTTTGCCGTATCAAAGATTTTACGTTGCCAAAACCACTCGCTACTAAGGGTATCCGCACTGCGTAAATGACTCATAATACCGACACACACCAAACCTGCTTCCTTCATACGCTTAAAGGCTTCTTCGAGATCACCAAGTGCGATACCGTTACGGTGCATCCCCGTATCAATTTTCAGTTCTACACGGCTCCCTTCTAAAAACGTCTCAATTGCTTCGAGCGAATTGATCGCGTAGCTAAACGTTGAATTCATTTTTGTTGGACGATCCCCTAAAATTAGAACATTTTCAAAAAAATCACGGATTTCATCCGCTTCGCATTCCAATCGTACCACCGCTTGCTTCACACCATACTGTGCCGCCGCTTCTGCTATCATCACCGCACCGTGGCCATAAGCGTTATCTTTTAAAACAACCGCTATTTTATCTTTTCCACCGACTTGGTGTGCGATAATGTCAAGATTATGTTCCAATGCCTTACGGCTCAATTTAATAGTTCCCATAAAGGAATTATATTCTAAGGATTGTTAATGCGTTATTTCCCCGCCGAATTTGAACCCCAAAGTTTTGTCCAGCTCATTTTTCCGCATCCGCAAAGCGATTGGGCTCCTTATTTGGAAGAGGCAAGAGGATGCTTCGTCGACATAGCCAATGCCATTGCCCGTTATCAACCTTGTCTTATCATTTGCGATGATGTCAAACGTGTCCAAACTTATTTTAAAAGCCATGAAAATATAATTTTTATCCCCTATCAAAGTGACGATACCTGGGCACGCGACTGTAGCGCGTTAAGTGTTATCGATGAGACGGAAGAAGAGGCGTTGCTTCTTGATTTCACATTCACCGGATGGGGTGGGAAATTTGATGCTTCACGCGATAATGCCATGAGTTCCTCCATTTCTCATTTCTACGGTGCTCCAATGAAAAAGATTGATCTTATTTTAGAAGGAGGAGGCATTGAAACCAATGCTAACGGCTCATTGCTTACTACCGCTGAGTGTCTACTCAACCCAAACCGTAATCCACATCTAACGAAAAATCAAACGGAAAATATTCTTAAAAAAGAGTTTGGCGTAGAACAGATTCTTTGGCTCCATCACGGTTATTTAGCGGGAGATGATACCGATAGCCATATCGATACGTTAGCCCGTTTCATCGATACGGACACAATCTTGTATGTAAAATGCGAGGATAAAAATGATGAGCATTATGAAGCGCTCAAAAAGATGGAAGAAGAGTTAAAAACATTCCGTGATATCAATAGTGAACCGTTTCATCTGATTCCCCTCCCGATGTGCCAGCCACATTACTACGATGATGAGCGACTCCCTGCAACGTATGCCAATTTTTTAATTATTAATGATGCCGTGTTACTTCCCGTCTATAATGATCCGCACGACAATGATGCGATCGAAATTTGCAAAAAAGCCTTTAGAGGGCGCGACATCATCCCTATCGACTGTTCCGTCCTTATTCGTCAGCATGGTTCGCTTCACTGCGTTACGATGCAGTTTCCCGAAGATGTATCATTACGAGTGGAATAAAATAGTGAATCCCGTATAAAGAAAATAGCCTGATCCCGCCAATAATAACAGTGTTAACAGTATTTGTTTCATATTCAATTTCATGGTTAAAAGTATAACGACTTAACACTAATGTAACACTTCTCTCCTACAATTCTTCATATTTTCTTAAGGATATGAAGAATGAAGCGATTAACTCTCCTCTCTTTGGCTGCCGTTGCTGCGCTTGCCACAGAACCTGTCACCATACAAAAAATCACCATTGAAGCTGAATCTCCTAAAACAGATGCTAAGAGCGTATCTTCAGACGACATGGTTAAATTTTCTCGGCAGTCTGATCTGGGAGAAATGCTCTCTCAAACTTTACCTGAAATTACTCATGTGCGTAATAGTGCCATCGGCAATGATATCATCCTTCGCGGATTCCGTAAAGATAATTTAAATATAACCATTGACGATGCAAAAGTGTGCGGAGCATGTCCCAATCGTATGGATCCACCTTCCATGCATATCTCTTCGGGACAAATTCAGACCGTTGAAGTTCAGGAAGGACCGTTTGATGTAACACAATTCGGGAGCCTTGGCGGTAAAATCAATGTTGTCACCAAAAACCCTGAAAAAGGGGTACACGGAGAAGTTTCCACAACTCTAGGCAGTTTTGATTATCGTAAACTCTCCACTACGATTGAGGGGGGTAATGATGCTATTCAAGCACTCGTCGGATTCAGCCGAGAAACCAGCGGACAATACAAGGACGGGGATGGTCAAACATTAGCTGAGCAAACCGCATCATTAACAAGCACTGCGGGACAAAAATACGCAACCGCATACAAAGATATGGATGCATACGATCGTAATAACTACTGGGCAAAAATTGTTGGAAACATCGGTGATAATCAAAAGCTTACTCTGAACTACTTCGGTGACCGCGCCGATGACATTATGTTCCCGCGCTATCCAATGGATGCGTTAGTTGATGATACCGATATGTTCAAAGCCAAATATCAGCTCTTCAACCTCGGTTCGTTTTCAGAAGAGATCAAAATCGAAGGATATCATTCGAAAGTAACCCATCTAATGGGTACCGACTACAGAGCCAGTGCGACCTCTCCTACAACAACTATGTGGGCACCTGCCGAAGCAACTATTAAAGGGGCAAAAATTGAAAATTCTTTTACTTTGGCTGGAATCCACACAACGTTTGGACTTGATGCGAGTAAGCGTAACTGGATTGCAACTAAAGGGCCTGAGACAAATTCTACACGAAACTACATGCTTCCCGATGTTGACACAGACAACCTTGCATTCTATGCAACTGCGTCTAAAACCATTTCAAATATCGATATTAGTGGAGGAGTCCGTTATGATGATACAACCATTAATCCAAATAAGTCACTCCAAGACAACGCATCAAACTCCGCAGCATATTTTTCATCCCTGAGTGATAAAAATTACAACAATATTAGTGCTAATTTAATGTTGAAATACAATATTTCCCCTGTGACTAATCTTTTCATCGGTGCCGGACAATCGATTCGTGTTCCCGATGCAAAAGAACTTTACGTTGTAAATACCAATGCTGCCGGTACGTTAATTACGAATTCAGCAACGAGCGGCGGAAATCAAAACCTTAATGAATCCATCAATCGGGAAATAGATCTAGGATTTGAAAATACAACCGGTAATTTTCATCTCAAAACAACTCTATTTTACAGTGATTTAAAAGATTACATTTATGCATACGACAGTACTTGGGCAAACATCGACGCAAAAATCTATGGGGGTGACATCAGTGCAGATTATCTCCTAAATAATGAATGGCGTATCGAATCAGGTGTCGCATATCAAAAAGGTGTGAAAAAGAATCCTGGGCAAATCGGAGATACCGATAAAGATTTAGCTGAAATTCCTCCGTTTAAAGGGCGTTTAGCTTTAGTCATGGATGATTCGGTTAATTATCTAATGGCTGAAGTAATCGCTGCTGACAATCAAACAATCGATTCAGATAATAATGAAAAAGAGATCTCAGGATACGGGATTCTAAATCTTAAATACGGATATGATTTCAGAAATGGATTCTCACTTATGACCGGAATAAATAACTTCTTTAATCGAACCTATGCCGTAAATAATAGTTATATTGGAAATCAACTTATTGGCTTTAACGGCACTGATCCACTTGTTCTTAATGAACCTGGACGTAATTTTTACGCTACCGTAAGCTATAAATTCTAATCTTTTCCCTTTTAGGGAAAATTACTTTCTATTTTCCAAAAACCATCCAAAGCCGAACATCAGTCCCGGTGTTTTTGCCTTGGTCTCATCCATCGAAAATGCTTTAGCGTCGTTCACGGGAATCTCAACGACTTCTATCATCTCAACACCTACACCACCGCCGTTATTGACACGCATAGATTCATTCACACGTGCGTAGTAAAGCGTCTGTACCGATCCTGCAAAGCCAACTGCTGTATAAAATGATGTAAGGCGCTCTATGTACTCTAAGGGAACATCGTATCCACACTCTCCTTCCCACAAATTTTGAAAAATAAAATAGACACGTCTCAAATCTTCTAAACAAGGAGAATTGATGATGTTCTATATGTCTATGAAACTTTTACTATTTTATAGACATATTCATATATTCATGTCTATTTTTTTATGATTAATTCTCATAGATTTCGATGTAACTATATAAAATCGTAGCTAAAACTACTCATTGTAAAAACAAAACCTGCCCAGCTACTCCTCAAGTAACATAAGATAAATTATATTGAAAAAACTGTTCTAAAATTTCGTATTTTTATAACGATCAATAATCCATTCGGCTACACTTTGCCGTTCCTCTTCACTCAACTTACCTTTGAGAGATGGCATAATACCGAACTTTTCAATCGCCATTGGATGACACATACTGTACTGTACGCTAGGATTTTCAATATAATCTTTGATAAATGTGATAGTTACACGCCTTTTGACATCCTCATCCTCATCAGCAATAATGATGTTTTCTTTCAAACGATTAGATACCTCAATCATAGGGGGAGCTTTTAATGTATGCAGTACTTTTAAAACCTCTTTTTTTTCCATCATTTCAACATGGCATTGACTACAGTGTTTTTGATATACAGTGTAACCATCTGCTCCCATCAATATCGCAGAACCAAAAAAAAATAAAAAAGCAGATTTCATTGTTTACTTTCAAATGTTGGAATTACTACCCCTGGATGATTGGCATAATCCGTTAGGATTAATTTCACCCTATCTTGCCATGCGGTTTGAAATAATCTCTCAATTTCAAAATTTCCTTTATCAGTGAGTATAAGTTCTAGCCACTCCCCCATTTTCGGGTCAGCAGGAACAATTCTAGGATTATAGGACAGAGTAACACGTTCTCCTGTATCAACTCTTTCTAATGCTAGATCTCCATCAATATCAGCTTCAAATCTTAACAGATTACGTCGATCAAATTTACCTCCCAATCCATGAAAGCCGCTAATATCAGTAGCCCCTGTAACAAAAGAGGCAATATTTGCCATGACGCCTACAACCCCATCTCCTAATGTACCAGACATCAATACACGTATTTCTCCCCGCCTAGGCATACTGTCTGGATAGAGAAGTTTAAGCCCCTTGAGCAGCATCAAATAGGTTCCTGCAACAGTAGGACATGAATGCCCCGCAAGTTTTACGCATTCGGCATAGGAGTATTTTATCACTCCATCATGAGCTGCTCCAAGCATCTCAGCCAACGGATCATAGAGGGATAATTCGGGGATAGATTTGAAAAAAATAGGTGTCATTTATTTTGCCTTGAAAAGTTTTACATATTTAAATTATACATTGATGTAGTAATTAGCTTCTTGACCGAAATCAATTCATAAATCCGATGTTTTTGATAATGTGTCGAAAAAATAAGGAGTATTTTTTGATTTACATCACCATACATACAATACACCTCTTGTCTGCATTCTTATATGGTGGGTTTTTGATGACCGATTATCTTTTTCTATCTCGAATGCAAAATTCTCTGGATAATGAAGAATACACGAAAGCTCGCAGTGCTTTTATGATCTATGTTCGTAATGTCATCCCCTATTCTTTATTTGTGGCAGTCGGAACGGGCTTATATCTGATCCATACCCTTTTTGGTTCTATAGCACCGGAGGGACTTTCTTATTTTCAAAGCATCTTAGCCTTAAAAGCATTTCTAGGATTATGGTTGGGAATACGGGGATTTAATCAAAAAATTCTGAAAATAGATCCGTGGATTTTTAAATCCCATACTCTCCCCTTTTATCTTGTGATACTTATTGTAATATTGTCACAATTTATGTATTTGTAAATCTGCGAATCAAATATTCTAATTCAAAGTCCGCAGAAAGTTCTTGATCTGTATTAAGCTAAACCAATAATATGCAGAGTTTTAGACTGTTTACTCAACTGCAAACCTGATCTCTGCCATTTGATTTAGCGTGATACAATGCCTTATCGGCACGCTCCATCGCTATCTCAGAAGAATCTTGATGATGCAGTAACGTAAGCCCCATACTGCACGTTACCCGCCCGACATGCTTGAATGAATGCTCACGCACCATTTTTAAGAGATTATTGGTAACCACAAAACTGTTTTCTAAATCGGTGTTGTACAACAAAAATACGAACTCTTCTCCTCCCCATCTGGCTACTTTATCTGTTTCCCGAATGGCTGATAAAAGGAGTGATCCAAACTCTTTAAGGACACTATCACCGATATTGTGTCCATACTTATCGTTAATCAATTTGAAATGATCGATATCGGCTATCATTAAAACGATCGATGAATATTCATAACGTTTATGAAACGCTATCGCTTCTTTGAGTTCCTGATTAAAACGGTGACGGTTATGCAAACCCGTCAAGGGATCGGTGATCGCTAGACGCTCAATCTCCATCGTCCTCTTTTGTACTTTTTCTTCCAATACTTCGTTGAGCGTTTCAAGATTTTTTTTATCGGTGATATTGATCCGAAATGCTTGAAATCCTATGATTTCCCCCTCATCATCGATGTCTGGAACAATATAGGATTCGAGCCAAAAGTCTTCACCGTTCTTGCGGCGGTTTTTGACTGTACCGTGATAGGGTTTCCCTTCAAATAAGGTTTTCCATAGTGGTGCAAATGCCGAAGAGGGGTTATCGGGGTGTTTGATAAGCCGATGAGTTTGTCCGATCAACTCCTCTTTTGAATAACCGCATAGGTCACAAAATGCATCCGATGCATAGGTAATAACCCCATTTGTATTTGTATGTGTGGTGTAAACGTATTGGTTGATGATGTCGAGGGTTTTATTAAGACGTTTTGTCCGATGTGAGATTTTTTCTTCGAGCTTCGTATTCAACTCACGTATCATCCGATGTTTTTGTCTCAGCCACTGCAATATCGGTCGGAATATAAAGAGGGTGATCATTCCGATCATCCCAAGATTGATCACCAATAATACTCCCCCCATCCAGATTGTTTGTTGATTCAAAGCATCACTGTGGTTTTGAAGTTGCCGTGTCGCATCGTCAAATAGATTGAGTATCAATGTATGACTCGTCATTATTTGTTCATCTGCTGTGGCATTCATCGTTGCATTTGATAAACTATAGAGTTCTCTAAGCGGGTCCGGAAGCGTTGGATTAGTGTATACGATCGATTCGGAATAACCTATTTTACGTAACTTATCGGAGAGTTTTCGGTAATCGTTAGCCATTTTGTGCGCGATCGTTTGTATGTCACTCATCATGGCATCTGAATCGTTATGTTCTAGAAAATGGATTTTTAAAAATATCTGCTCAGTCTGCATTCGCTGTTTTCCACTGAGATTAATCAGATAGGCGTACTCTTTTTGATCATCAATAAGCCGATAAAGATTGTAAAATGAGAGTCCAACCAGCAAAGCTAATACCGACATGGAGACAAAAAACTGTGTTTGAAAATTAATTTTTTTTGGGATGATCACTTTTATCATCCTCCCGTTTCATAAAAAGCACGATTGGAAACAGTAAATTCTTCCGAACCCCACAGATTTTTTTCAGGTTTATTGAGTACTACCTCTTCTAAAATCTCTTTTGCTTTAAAGGTATTTTCATCTCGAATTGCCTCTTTGATACTTTTCGATCCCTCAAAATAGAGGCATCCGATCAAATCACCCTCTGCACTAAGGCGCAGTCGATCGCATGTAGAGCAAAAATCATGGCGATGGGGTTCGATTGTCCCGAATCGGTATCCATCATGTGTCTTATAAAGATTGGCAGGTCCCCCCTCCTCTTTGGGAATCGGTGTAAAATCAATATGATTTTTTAAAACATCCAATATCTCTTGAGATTTGAGACCTTTTACACTGCTGTTGGCAAAGCTATTTTCCATGTATTCGATGTAGCGGATCTGAGCCCCATGACTGCGGGCAAACTCAAAGAGCTGAACAATTTCATGCTCATTAATATTTTTCAAGATGACACTGTTTATTTTTACGTTCAACCCCGCTTCAAGGGCCGCATCAATTCCTCTCAACACCGGTTCCAACACCTCTTTTTGGGCAATATGGCGCGCAATATCAGAATCGAGCGAATCGAGTGAAACATTAATTCGTTTGAGACCGGCTTGTTTGAGTTTGGCGGCAATAGCAGGTAATAAAAATCCGTTCGTCGTTAGCCCTATATCGATATGAGGTGCATAGGCGTAAATCATAGAAATAAGTTCATCGAGGTTTTCGCGAGTTGTCGGTTCGCCGCCGGTGAGACGGATTTTAGTAATACCACTGTCGATGGCGATTTTGATAAACGCGAAGAGTTCTTCATAGCTCAGTAGATTTTCTTTTGGAACCCAGCTAAAAGGTTTTTCAGCCATGCAATAACGGCACCGAAAATTGCACCGTTCGGTAACCGATACACGTAAATAGGTCACTTGACGTCCGAATCGATCCACTAGCATTTTCAACCCTTGTATTCAATAACAAGAGTATCACTAAAAAAAGAGGGATTGTTCTTGACTTATGTCAAGAACGGCTATCGTTCTGCTCCATTTTGACCACGATTTTATCCAACATCCCTTGGAATTTATCGAGCATCTGTTGAGTATTGGCGATCTTTTCAAGAGAGTTGATCGTGAGATTTTCAGACATATCGATGTAATCTTCGATTTCTGCTTTGGAGGGGTCGCTAAGTGAGGTTTGTGATAACTGCTGTTCCATTGTTTTCGCGGCGTCTTCGATTTGTACCAATGTATTTTGTGATTCGATCAAAGCGCTTTGTGCCTTATGAACCACTTTTTCGACATGCAGCAAAAAAGTTTTCATATCCGATTCGGCTTGCATCAGCTCACTTCGAGGCTCTGAAACACCAACCGGTTCCATGTGTAGGTCATCACAACGAATTTGAGAAACCTCTTTGGCATTGCTCAAAAAGCGGTCGAATTCTTCGTCAATTTTTTTACTCAGCAGGATACTGCCGATTACTGCGATAAGAGTTACAAACGCTCCAATGTACTGAATCCACTGTAGTCGCTCTATTTTATCTTCCGAAGCGGCTGTATAAGCATGTACCGTTTGATCGATTTGATCTAAAAGAAGATTGTTGAGCTGGTAGAGTTCGGAAATCTCCTCTTCAGAGGGGGAAGATTTTAATTCTATTTTAACTTTAATAGTTTCGGCCATCGTCAAAAATCGATCACTCAGACCCCCTATTTTCTCAAGCCGCTCAGCGATATCATCGTTTGGAGGAGGAGCAATTTTCCCATCATAAGTACCGCTTTGGAGTGATCTGAGATTGAGCATGAACTCATTTTTGGCTTCACTAAAAGGTGAAAAATCAGATGAAGCACGATGAAGATTTAAAAAAAGCTCTTTTGCCATTTTTTGAGTTAACATCCGCTCTTTACCGACGATATGGATAACATAGCCATCATGCTTGCTTTGCTCATTCATGTAAACGGTTATGGCAATCAAACTGACAAGTAATAAGGAAAGGATAAAACTGATAATTTTGATTCGAGACGTAATTTTTTTCATCGTATACCTCGTCTAATTATACAGTGATTTCAGTGCGTTAAGATCTAAGACTCTCACCGACCCATCAATCACTATGATCTCTTTGCGAACGAGTTTCCCCAGTAAACGCGATAGAGTTTCCGGCTGTATATTTAGCAATGCCGCAATTTCCTGTTTTTTGAGCCGGTTAAATTTATCGAGCTCATGGACCAGCATAAAAGCGACTTTTCCCATCGCATCGAGAACCATATTGTTAAAAAAAGTACGCTGATAATTCTCCACACTCACCAAAACACTGTGGAAACAGCGAAGGGCAAATTCAGGACTTTGGGTAAATAACAGAGATAATGCCGAAGTTTTTATCCCGATCAGCGTCCCTTTGCTTTGTGCTTCGATGGTACCGAATGTTTTAGTGATGTAACGATTATTCTCGAAACGGATATCACTTAATGCCATCGAGGATTCGTTATAGCAGATGGAAATTTCATGTTCATCATGGGAGAGTTTATAGGTACGTAAAATTCCATCGACCACAAAATACCAATACGGAAGATCGTCCCCCTCGTAAAAAAGGAGTTCTCCCTTCTCAAACGTTTTTGTAGATGATTGCGCTGCAATCAACTCCAAATCACGAGAAGAAAGTCCCTGAAACAACAAAAGTTTTTTAGCCGTTTGGTTAAAATCCATTCTTTTATTGACCTATTATCTCTTTGAGAATATCACGGATCGAACGGTTCTGTTCACTTGAAAGAGACTCAAGTTTTTTAAACGTTTCGCGATCAATCCATTCGCTCAGTTTGATCACATTTTCTTCCATCTCTTTGAGTCTGGCATAATTAGCTTCGAGTTCATGGCGCTTGGCACTCTCTACCGGTGCACGAAGCGATTTGTATCCGATCAAATTTTCATTTTTATCTATCAAACCTGAGACTTGTGCGTATACCCAGTAAAATCCACCATCTTTACGAAGGTTTTTCACATAGCCGGACCACATTCTCCCCTCACCCAGTGTTTCCCATAGATTGGCAAACAACGATGAAGGCATATCAGGATGACGAACGATATTGTGCGGTTTACCGAGCAACTCGTCGATCTCGTAACCGCTAATATCGGCAAAGGTTTCGTTAGCATAGGTAATGATCCCATAAAGATTCGTATGCGATACAATCAGCTCATCGCTCGGAACTTCTGTCTCGATACAGAGCGTTTTCATTATTTATCCTTTAGGTGTCCATAGTAGACGATGTCTTTGGCATCGATATCATCTGCATTGAGACGTTCCATAAGCTGCTCATCAACGCGCTCTAATTTCCCCTCTTCATCAGAAAATTCACTTTCGCTGTAAGCCATTGCCATTTCTGCGGAGAGAATATGGGGAATTTCTTGAATAACACGGAGTTTTTCAGACTCTTCTTCTGTCGTTTCACCTTCTAAAATAATGATGATTCGACCCAACTCATCGTGAGCATAAACCTCACACTGATTATTCGCTCGTAATTGTTCTAGCACGAATGCTATGTACTCCGGCGCACATTTAACGACAACACTTGATATGTTCATGGTAACTCCCAAAATAGAATTTTATTTTCATCGGCACATGATACGAACCGCTTTTCATCGATAAAGGCAATACGGTTCAGCGTCGCAGTGTGCCCTTTTGCCATAGCAATTTTTTGACGCTTGATCGTATCAAAAACACTGATCAAATTCTCTTCATCCATCGCGGCTGCCATCACCCCTGCACTCGGGGAAAGGGCTACGGTGTAGATTAAAAAAGAGCCCTCAAAGCGGGAATAGCTTTTCCCATCGAGGGTATAGAGTATCGCACGGCGATCTTGACCGGCGGTGAGAACACGATTGTTTTGGATATCTATTTTATAAATATTATCGACATTCCCCCCCTCAATACGACGGATGATTTTCATCACAGCCGTATCGATAACCGAAACAACCCCCGCCTCTCCGGCAATAACCGCTATTTTTTTATCCGTAGATAGCGCCATATCACTCAGCGGTGAGGTTCCTCCGCTGAGCGTTTTCATAATCCGATTGGTTTTAAGATCAAAAAAGACCACTTCATTGCTCAAGAGTGCCAGTGCAACTTTGAACTCTGAAATAAATGCGATTTTTTTCACAACGGTTTTAGTGGAAAAAGAGGTTTTAGCCACTTTTCCCCCACGGATGGTGTATAAACAGCCATCTTCTCCCGCTACGATCAACGTTTTAGCATCCGATGAGAGATCAATACTCATGATTTTCTGCTTTATTTTCTCACCCCATGAATCTTCGATAACCGGAAGTACGGTTGTGGAGATGATTTTTCCTTTTGGGGTGATATGCAAAGCCTCGCCATTCGCGGTTCCGGCCCAAATATCTCCTCCTCTAACCACAAAATCTAAAACCGGTGAAGAGGTTTTCACACTCACTTTCGGAGAAATCACCCCCGCATAGAGTGTCAGAGAGAAATACAGTACAAATAAAAAAGATTTCATGTGCTCTCCTTGAGAGGATGGAGTGTGATCGTAAAGGCTGGACATACTCCAATACAAAATCCGCATGCGGTACATGCATTTGAATCGATCTCAGGATTCCATAATCCGATAAATTGTATCGCTTTATCGTTACAAACGTCAGCACAACTTCGACAAATTGTTTTATTCCACGCCAAACAGCTTAAAATACCGATTTTGATTTCAGCTTTTAGCGACGTTATAGGCTCTGCAACAAAACAATCACTTTCACATGCAGTGATACACTCTCCGCAAAAGGTACAGCCACGACGTGAAAAATCGAGATAAGGAACGGTTGATTCTTCACGAACTATGATCCCCTCTTCGCAAACATTTTTACATGCAGAAGTAGTACAGCTTAGGCAATTATCGCTATTTTCAACGATAAAGCCTGGGAGATGAGGATGAAAAGGTTTCTCTTCCTTCCCAGCTCCCGTAGCCAATGCAACCAATGAGGTAAAAAATCCGCGACGTGAATCCATTTTAATCTTCCAACAAATCTTTATTTAAATCAAATGATCCGGTTTTATCTTCCATTACCCCATCACGAAGTGTTTTGATCAAATTCGTTTTATACTCGCCACCGATTTTTTTACGGTAAGCTCCTTTAAATTTGTTCATTACGGCCGGATCGAGTTCCGCTTGCGGTGCATGACATTGTGTACAGTTCCAACGACCTTGATACAATTCCCCTTTGAGATCTTCCATTTTACGCAAATTTGTCAAATGCGATTTTGGGATAGAAACTGCTCCGACACTTGGGGCAACTTCGGGCATATGGCATGAGGTACAAGCATTCTCTTCTTGGGTAATGATCGGCAACTCACTGATATCATGCGGAATCATCGGTGGTGCATTATCGTATGCGCGAGGGATCCGTTTATTTCCTGCTCCTGGAGCAGCACCTTTGTAGGTATAAGGTTTTTCAACCAATCCCGTGTCTGCATCAACACTTACTTTTGAAAGTCCTAAGGACTCATCTGCAATATCTTTGTTTTGAGCTGCTCCTGAGAGCCATGTAGTTCCCAGCACTAAAGCTGTAACAACGCTGATCACACTTTTCTTCATGTGTTACTCCTTACCTTGTTGTTTAAATAGGCGAATATCAAAATTTAAAGCATTATCATCACACACTTCAACACAGCGAGCACAATTAGTACACTCACCCATGACGACAAATTCACTTCGTTTACCGATCATATGTAAGACCGGTTTTTCAGGGCAAATAGTGGTGCATTTCATACACAGCGTACATTTTTCCTGATTGTGTTTTACACGGATCACACTGAATCGTCCAATGAGCGAATGAAATCCACCCAACGGACACAGATGACCGCAAAACCCGTTTTTTACTCCAAATAGATCGAAGAGAAAAACACCTGCCACAACGGCAGCGCCGAACCCGATACCAAAAATAAGGCCACGGTTCAGCATCCCGATAGGACTGATAAATTCAAATGCCGCAACTCCAAAAATCGCTGAAAGGGCGATTGAGAGCGCTAATACCCAATAGCGAAGATGTCGGCTGATCACAACTCGACGCTCCACTTCGTTAATCCGCAAGACACGGCGCAATCCATTGGCTGCATCGGTAACCATGTTGATCGGACACACCCAGCTGCAAAAAGCTCTTCCGCCGATGAGGGCGTAGAACAGCGTGATAATAGCTGCTCCAATAAGTACATCCAGTCCCAGCAACGCACCCGCTGCAGACATTTGAATCACTGCAAACGGATCAGCTAAAGGGATCGTTCCCATAACCAATGAGCTCCCTAGATTACCTTCGAGAACTTTCCATCCCCACGCATGAGCTCCGAAATAGAGGACAATCATCGACATTTGTGTCAAGCGGCGAAGAATTAAAAATCGGTGTTTTTTAAGCCACTCCATTTAAAACTCCTCATCATTTAGATAATCGACCGGTTTTTGCGAACTGGTTGGGGTTACAGTCGTTTCACCGCCCCCTGTTTGGGTTTCCAGACGTTTTTCATCTTTTTCATCCCACCCTTTGATGTAATTGCTTCCGGCTTTCCCTTTAGCAACTTCCAAAGGCAAGACGAAAATAGAGGCTTTCTCAGTCACACACGCTTTTTCGCACATTCCGCATCCGGTACACACATCTCCGATTACACGGGGAACCAGCAGGGCATGTTTCCCCGTACGGTCATTTCGACTATGATCGATTACAATCGCTTCGTTGATCAACGGGCACGCTCGATAACAGGCATCACATTGGACACCCCAAAAAGCAACACACTGATCCGAATCGATCACCGCTATCCCCATTTTTGCCATGCCGATATCGAAAACTTTATGACCGTCTTTCGCCATTTTCATGACCAATGACTCCTCCAACGCACCCGTAGGACATGGTGGGACACAGGGAATATCTTTACACATATAACACGGGATTTCCCGCGCGATAAAATAAGGAGTTCCTACCGGAACATTATCTCCGGCACGGGCAAGACGAAGCGTATCATACGGACATGCTTCGACACACAACCCGCAACGAATACAGTGCGATAAGAAATCTTCTTCGCTCAGTGCTCCAGGAGGTCGCAGTACAAGCGACGCAGCACTCGCTTCATCGATGTACGCACTCCATGTTAATGCCCCAAGTGTTGCTAACCCGATCCCTTGCAATGCTTGCAATAAAAATCGGCGACGTTCACTCATCGGGAGCTGTTTTTCCGTTGCCATGGTTAAGCCTTATAGACCTTGACCGCACATTTTTTGAAGTCGGTTTGTTTAGAAATCGGACAGGTTGCATCTAAACATACTTTGTTGATATACACTTTTTCATCAAACCAAGGGACGAATACCAATGATTTAGGTGGTCGATTACGTCCTCGTGTTTCAACACGGGCTTTTACTTTACCGCGACGTGATTCAACCCATACCAATTCACCGTCTTTTGCCCCCATATCTTTAGCCGTTTCAGGATGCATATAGCAAAGAGCCTCAGGAACTGCTCGATAGAGTTCAGGTACACGCATAGTCATCGTTCCAGAGTGCCAATGTTCGAGTACACGACCCGTACAGAGCCACAATGGATACTCTTTGCTCGGAGTTTCAGGCGGCTCCATATAAGGGTGCATAAATATTTTCGCTTTATTGCTCAAATCCACTTTTGGTTTCGAAGCATCCGGCCCGGCAAGAGTTCCTTGTTGGATCACTTTGCTAAATTCACCGTAGAAGGCAAACTCACGGCCTGTTTTCTTCGCATACGGATCGTATTTCGCGTTAAAACGCCATTGTGTCTCTTTACCGTTAACAACCGGCCATTTTAAGCCGCGAACACGGTGATAGGTATCAAAATCGGCCAAGTCATGCCCGTGACCGAGACCGAATTTGCGATACTCTTCCCAGATGTATTTATGGATAAAGAAACCGTATCCTTTAAACGGCTTGCCATCGCTTCCGAGGACATTACGTTTATCACCGCCCGCTTCAGTATTAGCAAACCCTTTGCCGATCGGATCAGGCCATTTGTAGCTTCGAGCCTCTTTATTGGCGAACAAAACATCGAACAAGGTATCGGTCGGTTTGTATCCCATTTTTTGAGCTTCACCTAGTACACTTGGGATCGTTACTTTATCGTTGATTTTCCACTCTTTCCAGACTTCGGCAAGGGTGAAGCGTTTAGCAAATTCTGCCGTTTGCCACAAATCACCCATCGCTTGACCGACCGGAGTTACTTGCTGTTTCCATTGCTGTGTACGGCGTTCGGCATTACCGTATCCACCCCATTTTTCATAAATCATCGCCGATGGTAAGATCAAATCGGCTACTTTCGCACTGATTCCCGGATAGGCATCGGAGCAGACGATGAAATTATCCATCTCACGCGCCGCTTTGATCCAGTGGTTTGCATTGGCGGTATCTTGCCATGGGTTATTAACCTGAACCCATGCCCATTTCACTTTACCATCTTCTAAATCACGCATAATCTGGACAAAATGGCTTCCGGCTACCGGATTGATCGTTCCTGCTGGAACTTTCCAGATGTGTTCAGAGTGTTCACGGTGTTTAGGATTCATAACGACCATATCCGCAGGGAGACGGTGGCTAAATGTTCCGACTTCACGCGCTGTTCCACACGCCGATGGCTGACCGGTAAGAGAGAATGCCCCAGAACCCGGTTTTGCTTGTTTTCCGAGCAACATATGCACCATATACGATTGGGAGTTCACCCATGTACCACGTGTGTGCTGGTTGAAGCCCATCGTCCAGAAACTGACAACTTTACGCCCTTTTTCGATGTAGAGATCGGCAAGCGCTTTGAGTTTTTTCTTGAACGCTTCGATATCCTCATCCGGATTACCTTTAGCGACACTCGCGACGTAATCGAGAGTATACGGTGCTAACCCACGTTTAAACTCTTCAAAAGTAATAACCCAGTTTTCCGCAGCAGTTGCATTGTGAGTCATTTTCATGGTCTCACCGCTCTCGTATCCAAATGGTTTGAGTGCAGGTCCCTCTAATGCGCCCACTTTTTTCGAAACCTCTTTGGCTACCGTATCTTTTTCCGATTCACGGAATTTTGGATGGTTAACATTGTTACGCATTCCATATCCGGTATCAACCCAGCTTGTCGCAAATACACAGTTTTCTTTGACATATTTCCAGTCAATCGATTCAGGAGCGTTGTAAACTAGCTCACGTGCAATGTAGTTCCAAATTGCCAAATCGGTACTCGGTCGGAAAATAATCTCGATATCGGCTAAATCCGAAGTACGTTGTGTATAGGTAGAGAGATTAACAACTTTTACTTTTGCTTTGTTAGTGAGTTTACGATCGGATACGCGTGACCAAAGGATCGGATGCATCTCCGCCATATTGGCACCCCATGTCACGATCGTATCGGTCAGCTCAATATCATCGTAACAGCCCGCCGGTTCATCGATACCGAACGTTTGCATAAATCCGGTAACCGCTGATGCCATACAGTGACGTGCATTAGGGTCAATATTATTAGATCGAAAACCTGCTTTCATCAGTTTAAGTGCGGCGTACCCTTCATGGATCGTATATTGACCTGAACCAAATACCCCAACCGATGTAGGACCGTTTTTAGCATACGTCTCTTTGAACTTATCTGCCATAACATCAAAAGCTCTTTCCCAACTCACCGGTTGAAATTTCCCTTTTTTACTAAACTCTCCATTCGCACCAACACGTAATAGCGGTTGAGTCAAACGGTCAGCTCCGTACATGATTTTCGCGAGAAAATACCCCTTGATACAGTTAAGCCCTTTATTCACCGGAGCTGCCGGATCGCCTTTGACCGCGATAATTTTGTCATTTTGGGTTGCGACCATAACACCGCATCCTGTTCCGCAGAAACGGCATACCGCTTTGTCCCAACGCCATCCTGATTCGCCTGTTTTACTAGCAGCTTCAACCTCACTCGGCAAAACCATCCCTACTGCCGCAGCAGCAGCGCTAGCAGCGCTGGCTTTTAAAAAATCTCTACGACTTTCTTGCATTGTTGATCCTTTTTAATGGATTATTTAGAGAGCACCTCTAAAAAGTTCTTTTCAAAACTTTTCAGAAGTGCTTTCTTTTAATTACACTAATAATTCTAATGTAATAAGTGATTTTAAAAATTGACCTAAGTCAAGGAAAATGAATTTATGATAAAAAAAGTGGAAAGAAATGAAGATCTGTCCAAACAGCGATTTTTTTCTATAGGAGGTCAAGCAAAAGAAAGGAAACACTGTCTGGAAAGATCACCCCGAAGGGTGAGGAGATTATTTAGAGATATGTGCAGCGATTGCAGAAATTTGAGCATCATTGAGAGATGCTACTTGCCCTTTCATAAGAGCTTTTTGAGCAGCGCCGTAACTACCGTCTTTGTACCCTTTGAGAGCGGTCGTAATTTGTGCCGCGCTCATATCTTTAATAATTTTACTTTTACCGAGTGCCGCTTTTTCACCGGCTGGTCCATGACAGGATGCACATTTTTTATAAAGTGCCGCACCGTCTTCTGCTGCATGAGCACTCACGAAACCTAGAGCGATCAATGTTGCTACTACCATTAAACTTTTTTTCATACAAAGCTCCTACTGTTAATATGGGAAATTATAGATCGTTTCCAAATCAAAAGCTTTGACCTGAGTCAATTTATTTACGCAGGGTAACAAAATGAGCTAAGCGTTCAACATCTGCGAGACGAATCGATGTTTCAATCCTACCTAACGTTTGAACACCTTCTCGAAAAAGCTGCACATAAAAAGGTTTCTGATAGCCCACAGCTTTTAACTTATTACTCATGGTAATGATCTCCTCTTCGCTGAGAAGATCTGGATGAAACGTTGTTCGAACTTCAAATGCTGTATTAAAGTATTGAAGCGTATCAAAACACTCCCAAAACCGTTTTTCACTTCCGCCACCGCAGATATCGGTCATTTTGGATGCTGGTGCTTTGTAATCCAATGCGGCGTAATCGATCAGATCCTCACGGATTAGCGCACGAATCACATCGGGACGCATGGCATTGGTATCCATTTTTATTTTAAATCCGAGCGCTTTGATCGAACGGCAAAAAGAGATCAAGTTTGGATAGAGAGTACACTCTCCGCCGCTTAGAACTACCCCCTCGAGCAATCCGAGCCGTGAGGATAAAAACGCTAGGGCTTCTTCTTCACTAAGTTTTCCTTGGCCGAAAACAATATCGGGGTTATAACAGTAGGTGCATCGCAGGTTACATCCCGCAAACCAAAAAATGGCGGCAGGGATATCGGGGTAGTCTAGAAGGGTAAAGCGGGTGATATCATAAAGCGGCAACATGACGTTTAGAGGATTCATGAAAGCAGGTTCGCTCTTTATGCTCCCCTTTTTTACCGAGATTAAAACTCTCTACCGGACGGTGGTATCCCATCACACGGGTATAGACCATGCAACGTGTACGCAAGCTCTTGTTTACTTCTAAAATTTCATGGGACTTCATGCATTTTCCTTGTGTTGGTATTGACTCACTATTTGCTCATCGCATTTTGGACAAAATTCATATTCTCCGCTCAAATAGCCATGGTGCGGACAAATTGAAAATGTCGGGGTAACGGTGATGTAGGGGAGACGGAAATTGGTGATGATGTTTTTGACCATAGCTCGGCACGCTTCACCTGAACTCAGCCGCTCATTCATATACAAATGGAGTACGGTTCCTCCCGTATAGCGACATTGAAGCTCATCTTGGAGACTCAGTGCCTCGAAAGGGTCATCCGTAAAGGAGACAGGGAGCTGTGAACTGTTTGTATAATAGATATGCTCCCCCTCGCCGGCTTGTAAGATCTCTGGATAACGTTTTTTATCTTCTTTAGCAAAACGGTACGTTGTCCCCTCTGCCGGTGTTGCTTCGAGATTATAAAGATTTCCGCTCTCTTCTTGGAAAAAGCGCATTTGATCCCGTAAATGATCAAGAATATTCTTCACCATATCGATCCCATAACTCCCTGAAATATTTTCATTGTCCTCTGTAAAATTACGGAGCATTTCATTCATTCCATTGACACCGATCGTTGAAAAATGGTTCCGAAAATCTTTGAGATAGCGAGCGGTATAGGGATAAAGTCCGCGATCAAACATATCTTGTACAAAGCGTCTCTTTTTTTCCAACGTTGAATACGCTATTTCCAATAATCTATCCAACGCTTGTATCAACCCCTCATAATCATTTTTATAGAGGTATCCTAAACGTGCCATATTAATCGTCACTACTCCGATACTTCCGGTCATCTCAGCACTCCCGAAAAGCCCATTACCTCGTTTAAGCAGTTCTCGCAAATCGAGTTGTAACCGACAACACATGCTCCTTACTGCTCCGGGTTTATAGGCATGTGGATTTTCAATTAACTCTCCGACATCATTACGGATATACTGACTTCCGATAAAATTCTGAAAATAACTGGAACCGATCTTTGCCGTATTTTCGAATAAGATATCAGTATTTTCTCCATACCAGTCGAAATCCTCCGTGATGTTAACCGTAGGAATCGGAAAAGTAAAAGGCTGCCCTCCCTCATCTCCTTCGGTCATTACCTCATAAAAGGCACGGTTGATGATATTCATTTCTTTTTGAAAATCTCCATAGGTCAGCTCTTTTAGCAGCCGTTTTCCACGCTCATGTAATTTTCGCTGATGATGTACGGTTTCGGTTATCTCCTCAAAAAGATGATGATCGCGGTAGGTAGGAAACTGCTCTCTTAAATCTTCGGGAACCACCCAATCGATCGTTACGTTGGTAAAGGGTGATTGTCCCCAGCGTGCGGGGACATTGAGATTATAAACAAACCCCCGTATCGCTTTTTTGACTTCTGAAAATGGTAGTGCATCGATAAAAACATACGGAGCCAAATAGGTATCGAACGAGCTAAATGCCTGTGCTCCCGCCCATTCGGATTGTAAAATCCCTAAAAAATTCGCCATTTGTCCAAGTGCTTCTCGCAGATGACGCGGCGGAGCACTCTCAACACGCCCCCGAACCCCGTTGAATCCTTCATTTAACAGCGCACGTAGACTCCATCCGGCGCAGTACCCCGTAAGGCAATCGAGATCATGAATATGAATATCGCCGTTACGATGCGCTGCACCCTCATGAGGAGCATACACTTTATCGAGCCAAAAATTAGCGATTACCTTGCCTGCGAGGTTATTGACGAGTCCCGCATTGGAATAACCCGTATTGGCATTGGCATTAACGCGCCAGTCGGATTTCTGAATATACTCTTCGACACTTTGAGTCGAGTTGACATAGGTAGTATCTTCATCCAAACCCAAAATATGCTCTCGTTGCATTTTATGCAAAAAACGATAGGTGATAAACGACTTCATCACACTAAATGCACCCGATTTATGCAGCTCTTCTTCGATCAGATCTTGGATCTTTTCGACTTCAAAAATACCCTTATATACAATCTGAAACAGTACTTTAGTTATGACATCCTCATTGACGCTGAGTTGTACACTCTCATACGCTTTACGAATCGCATCTTCAATTTTAAAAGGGTGATACAGCTCTGATGAGCCATCTCGTTTGATAACACGTTGAGTACTCTGCATTGGTATATCTCCTCAAAAATTGACAAATTATTTTATGGAGATCATTGTATTTAATTATGAAATTATTGTCTTTGACTTGGGTCAATTTTTGAAGAAAGAATAAAGAGTGGAAAAAGGCCAAAAGGCCTCTTTAGATAAGATACTTAAAATTTATATCCGAGTTGAACCCAGAGTTTAGCAATATCTTCGGTATACGTTGCCACATCCCCGCCATCATAATAGGCCGCTTTGATGAGACCGTTGAGCCCTTTCACCCCTGGAATAACATTGGTATATTGGATATCCCATTCGCATCCTAGATCACTTTTTCCACTCATAGCTATGTCGGTTTTATAATCATGGTAGCTCACAAGAGCACTGCCTAACCCCGCTGTACCATAACCGAGACTCACAGAAGTATCGATGAGCCCCCCTGTCGGAGTAGCAAGAAACTTATCGGCTGTTCCATTGAATTTATGAAGCGTTGCCAGTGGTGTTTGAAATTTGGTTTTTCCATCGCTCCCTGTTGTGCCGCTTAGAAATTCATATCCAGCACCCAGTGAAAGTCCCATCATACTTGCCGTGGCTTCGAGGTTATAGTATGTAGCATCATTTTTCCCTTCGATATTGGTTATCGTCGTATCAAAGGTCGAATCGGTTTGTTTGGCATACTCGGCACGATAACCGATTTTAGCTCCGGCTGAGGGTAGATCACCGCTGAGGGCTACTCCATAGGTATCGGCTGCGAATTGAGCTTTTTCCAAAGAGAGCATATAATCATAAGCAGTGATTTTAAGCGTATCATTGACTTTATACGTTGCGTTCAGAAGAACCGATTCGCTCTCTTGTGTCGGTTCGTCAAATACCGTTGCATAGCTGTACACGTAGGCACCGTAGAGATTCAATCCTGCAATGGAGGTATTCGTAACCGAGAAAGCATCCAAACTTTGCGGCATTTGTCTCCAGTCTACAGAACCGACAAAGCGCTGATTATCAAGATTGGTGATTTGACGACCTGCTTTGAGTGTTGTAGTTCCCATTTTATACTGAATGTACCCTTGGGTAAAGCGGGTTTGTTCCGGATCGGCAACAACATCGTAATTGGCAAACTTCGTCGGGGAGAGGTCATTATATTTGGTACCTCCGAGGGTTTGTACGGTGGTTCCATCCACTTTCATACTCAATCCATCCACTCCTAACAACATCATCTCAAGCCCCAGTGTTGCTCTAAGAGTATAAGCATTCGCTTGTTGCACTGCATTGTTCTCATCATCAACATTTTCATAACGAGCACGTACTTCTCCGTTGTATTTGGTATTACTAAAGAGGCTAAAGCCATCATCAGCACTTAATGGCGATACACCAAATAATACAGGCGCTAAAATAGCAGATAATACTAAACGTTTCATTCTCACATCCTTATATTGAATATAAGAGAACTGTATCACTTTCAGAAGTTCGAAAAATTGACTCAGGTCAAATTATTGTCTTGACCTTCGTCAATACCGTTCCCTTATTATCTCGTTATACTCCCGGATATTTTCAAAGGATTCCGCCATGAGCACCTTTTCAACGACTACCTCTAAAAAAGAAAACTATTTTTTATCCCAGCCTCATCAGCCTTTTTTCGTTTTTGGTGTTCTGTGGGCGATTATATCGATGGTATTCTTCACATTGTCACATCGAGGATTGATTACCCTTAGCATCCCCGAAAACGAGTTTCACCTCTACTCTTTGGCATTCCTCGTCTTTGCTCAGTTCTTTCACGGGTTTTTGTTTACCACTTTTCCCCGTTTTTGTACCAGTATGACCATCCCTCGTGAGGTTTATACCCGTATCGTATGGCTCTATCAAATCGCATCCGTTCTCTTTTTTATCGGCTCGCTTGTATCACCATGGATGGTTTTATTCGCTATGATTGCTGGATTATTTGCTCATGCGATGGCACTCTTTACCCTTCACTGGGTTTATAAAATCGGTCAATCCCCGCTAAAGCAAGATCCCTATTGGATATTAGTTGCGCACGGTATTGCACTTGCATCACACCTCCTCTGGATTATCGCTTACGGTATCAGTTTATTTTGGGACATCCAAGGGTGGTTTGAGTTGATCGTACCGATCATAGTGAACTTCTTTTTTGTATTTCTCACTTTTTCGGTCGCGCAACGAATGATCCCTTTTTTCAGCCATTCTCAGGAAGCAAAAACAAACTATTTTGTTGAAATAGTCTTTGGCGCTTTGGTCGTAAAAACACTTTTTGCAATCTTTTCATGGGGGTGGGGAGAAGCCCTCATCAGCACTCTTCTCGGACTCTATTTGTTGCGTGAATTTTTACGATGGAAACTGCACCCTTTTAATTCACCTGCCATTATTTGGATACTGCATTTGGCACTTTTTTGGCTCCATGCAGCTCTTTTAATCGGAGCAACCATCCAAATCATAGAGCTGATCTATAGTATTGATTTTTTATACGCAGGAATTCATTTGCTCGTTTTAGGATTTCTAACCACGATCCTGATTGGTTTTGGAACACGGGTTACTTTGGGACATTCCGGACAACCGCCTCATGCAGATCTGGTCGCTATTGCCCTATTTTGGTGGACTCAAGTAATCGTAATCTCCCGTTTTGCCCTTTCACTCGATTCTGCATTTGGGGTATCTAATGGATGGTTGTTTGATATGGCGGCATGTGGATGGATTGTTTTATTTATTGCATGGGGAATTCGATTTGGCAACATTTTGATTTTTGAAAAAAAGTTTAACAGATAAATATATTACAATAATGCTTATCACTATTGACTTTAAGAGGGTATTGTACTATAATATGCTACTTCTTTATAGTATTATAAAAGAAACTTATCAGCCAGCCAATGCTCTTTACACATAGCCAGCCAAAAAATACTTCTATTTCAAGGTTATACTATGCATCTCGTACAACGAACCCTATCCTTGTCGTTATTAGCCTCATTGGCATGTCTAGCATCCGATGCCCCTGCACATCAGCTAGAAACCATCACGGTAACTACCGCAACAAAAACCGAAAAAAAAATTGACGGTGTTAGCGCAAGTGTCATCGTTATAACCAAAGAGGATATCGCCAAAACAGGCGCTGAATCGCTTAAAGAGATTATCAATCAAACCCCAGGACTTACAATCCAGTATGGAACTTTTCCCAGTGCCAGCAGCAAGTCAAAAGGTTCCGTCGTGTTACGAGGTATGGGATCAAAAGGTACCCTTTTCTTGATCGATGGAAGACGTTTGGCAGGTGAAGTTGCCAATCCTTATGATCTTGATCGTATCCCAGCCAGCGAAATTGAGCGGATTGAAATCGTCAAAGGACCAATGAGTACCCTCTACGGAGCCGATGCAATGGGAGGTGTTATCAATATAATTACCAAAAAACCGACCGATCAGATGAAGATTACCTTTAATACCCGTTTGGGAGCAAACAGTGATGGCGATGACAAAAATGAGAATATCAGCCTCTCCCTCTCAAACAAAATTGAGAACTTAGGCTATAACTTTTACATCAACAAGACTTCTACCACCCCTTATACCCAAAAAGAGAGTGCTGATGTTTATGCAAAACAAGGTGCCACATCGGTCAAACCCTCCGCTCATGCCAATCCACAATTGAGCGCAAATCTAAAAAACAGTTATGACGTCGATGTCAGCTATCGTGAAGAGAGTGACGTGCTTACCTACGGCGGACGACTAGAGTATGATTTTAGTAAAACGGTGAGTGCCGGTATAGAACTGAATGCCTTTGAAGAAGAGCGTTCAGGAACCTACATCGGTTATTTTCATCCGACCAAATTCGGCGCGGCACCAAACTATGTACCTGCTTATAATGTTCCGGTCAATTCTCAAGATACGAATGAGAGGTTGGATATCGCAGGGGATATCAAATGGCAGATCAGCAATGATTTTGATACTGAGATCCGCGCGTATCGCAGTTTTTACGAAAAACGAAACAAAACAACCGCAAAGTATTTCGCAGACATGGGATATGCTAGTGAAGAAGCTTCTTCTCAAAACGGTATGGACGCCGATGTAGATGTTCGTTCAATTGAACTAACTTCCCATTATGCACTTAATGATGCCCATCTCTTGACGTTTGGCGCGGAGAGCCGAACGGAAGATCGTGATGCAACCGTATTTGCACAGGCCAATACCATGAGTCGAAAATCGGTCGATTACAAATCACTTTATCTCCAAGACGAATGGGAAATCAGTGAGGATCTGAACGCCATTTTCGGTGCACGATATGATGATATAAGCAATAACGACAGTAAAACAACCTATAAAATCGGTGCGGTAAAAAACTTTTCTCCGGCTTTAAATACGCGCATCAACTTTGCCCAAGGGTACCGTGCACCCGATATCCGTGAACTTTATATATTCAAAAATACTCCTGCAGGAGCGAATAGAGGTGCGGACGTCATCGATACCGCCGTCGGAAAAACAACCGCCTATGCGCTTAAACCGGAATCGACCAATACGATTGAACTCGGAATTAGCGGTGCGATCAATACAACCCGTTATGATCTCTCTTTGTATCACAACACGATTGAAGATATGATCGTCGAGGTGAATAAAGGGACATACTATACGTTTGAAAATCTAACCGATGCAAAAACCTATGGGGCTGAACTTAGTATCACTCAACCGATTAGTGAAACGTTGGATGCCATCCTCAACTGGAGCGAATTGCGTACCAAAAACGATGAGAGCGGTAAACGTCTCGAATTTAATCCTGAACGTACCATCAGTGCCCGATTCGATTATCAAGCGACTGCTGCACTCAACACTTCACTAGGAATTAAATACATCGGGGATCAATATTATCAAAAAACAATCAATCGCGGCGCACCGACTCAAGCTATCGTTGATACAACGACGGATGCCTATACGACAGTCGATTGGAATATTAACTATGCAATCAATAAAGATGTAACCCTCTATGGCGGAATTTACAATCTCACGCAAGAGCGTGTTGAAGACGTCCTCGGCAGTAACAGCGGACGATACTTCTACGGCGGATTGAGAATTTCGTTATGAGATTGATTGCCCTTCTTTTTCTCTCTTCCCTCGCCCTTTGGGGGGCAAAAATGGAGAAACTCATTATTGCAGGTCCCGTCGCTTCGGTATCGCATCCCTTTTTTCATATGATCCAAAGCGGAGCGCTCAATGATGTTGCAAAAACAGTAGAGTTTCGACTGTGGAACAACCCCGATGAACTACGCGCCATTTTGCTCAAAAAAGAGGCTCACTTCGTCGCTATTCCGACCAACGTTGCCGCAAACCTCTACAACCGTGGTGTCGATATCAAGCTGTTAGATGTATCCGTATGGGGAATTTTAGAGATTATCAGCCGTGATAAAAATATCCAAAAAATCGAGGATTTACGCGGTAAAGAGATTGTGGTTCCGTTCCGTGCCGATATGCCTGACATCGTTTTGCAAGCGCTGATCCGCAAAGCGGGACTCAATCCGAAAAAAGACTTTACAATCAAATACGTCTCTACTCCGCCTGATGCGATGCAGATGCTGATCATGCGTCGCGCCGATCATGTTCTTCTCGCTGAACCTGCTACATCGATGGCAATGCGTAAAACAGGCTCATTCCCTCTCAAACTCATTGCGCCGCAATTGCATCGCAGTGTAAACTTGCAAAAAGAGTGGGGAAGACTTTTTAAAACCGACTCAAAAATACCTCAAGCCGGTGTAGCTGTTGTCGGGAATGTTGATCCAACTGTAGTCAAACGATTTACCCAAGAGTACGGAAAATCGCTTGCATGGTATAAAAGCAATCCGACAAAAGCGGGAGTCCTCGTCGCTTCAAAAATCGATTTTTTCAAACCAGAAGCGGTAGCCGACTCGATTCCTCATGTCGTATTGGAGCAACGCTCAGCACTGCAATCCCAAAAAGAGTTGATTGAATTTTTTAAAATATTGTATTCCATAGAACCAAAATTGATCGGTAAGAAACTCCCAGCTGAGGGCTTTTACTACCGATGAAAATGGCATTCAAAATTCTCCGCGATTTCCCGTGGTTCCTTTGGAGCGGATGGGGATCGATCGCTTCGATTATGCTCTTTTTAGCCTGTTGGGATATGGGAGCGCAAATGTACGGTTCATTGATCCTCCCCTCACCGAAAGAGACGTTTGAAGCTCTGTTTCTCCTCTTTGGGGATTCTACGTTTAAAAACGATTTATTACTCACCATGCAGCGTGCAGGTGCAGGGTTTGGACTCTCTATCATCCTTGGGACGATTCTGGGACTGCTGGCAGGACAATTTATTACCGCATCGGTAATGAGCCGTCCCATTGTGACGATATTAACAGGAATCCCGCCAATCGCATGGATCGTACTCGCGATGATTTGGTTCGGGTTGGGGGATACTACCGTTATTTTCACCGTCGTTATCGCCTCATTTCCGATTATCTTTGTCGGAGCACTTCAGGGGAGCCGCACTATCGAGGGGGATCTCAAAGAGATGGCGGAGAGTTTTCGTATCGGATTTTTTCAAAAATGTAGTGATCTCTATTTTCCCCATCTTTTCTCTTATCTCTTCCCCTCATGGGTTTCGGCTCTAGGTATGAGCTGGAAAATCGTCGTGATGGCGGAACTCTTGAGCACCAGTGACGGTATCGGAGCAAGTCTTGCCGTAGCACGCGCACAGTTAGACACGCCTACTGCATTGGCATTGGTCAGCGTGATGATCGGGATGCTCCTGATTATCGAGTATATTGTCTTAGAACCGATCAAACGTGAGGTGGAACAATGGCGCAACTAAGGGTTAGCGAACTCAATTTTTACTACGGATTTACCCAGATACTCAAAGAGATCAACTTCGAGATGAAAGAAGGAGAGATTGTGGGGATCGTCGGTCCAAGCGGCGGCGGTAAAACGACTCTGCTTAAACTCTGCGCCGGATTGCTCGATCTCAGCGAAGGGGAGATTTTTAATACGTTTAACACGAGTTCGATGGCATTTCAAGATCCGAGATTACTGCCGTGGAAAACGACGTTGGAGAACATCATGTTCCCTATAAGTGCCACAATGTCTACGAAAGAAGCACGAGTACGCGCTGCTGCTATCGCATTGCGGTTTGGACTGGAAGAAAAGGATTTACATAAGTATCCAAAAGATCTTAGTGGCGGAATGCGCCAACGTGTCAGCTTTGCTCGTGCCCTTGTTAACAACCCTGAAATGCTCTTTTTGGATGAACCTTTCTCAGCTTTGGATATCGGACTCAAACGAGAACTCCAAGATTTCGTCCTCCAAAGCTGCGAAGAAAACCTGACGGGAGTACTGTTTATCACCCATGATCTAATGGAGGCGATCCGTCTAAGCGATACGATATTGCTCCTCAAAAGCGATCCGGGCGAGATTCTTAAAACCTACACGATCGATACCCCTAAATCACAAAGAGACGATGAATTTGTCTTTGCAAAAACACAAGAGTTTTTACGTGACCACGATATCCTCACCACTTTTGAAATCAAGATGAAATAATGGCAAAACAAAACGCAACAAAACACTATAAATTCTATCCTGACGATAACAACGTCCCCATCTATTTGGCGTATGGATTTCGACCTATCTTTTTGATTTTGCCGTGGTACATTATTATCTCAATCGTACTGTGGGGATTGATTTTTAGCGGAATCATCACCATCAGCTTTATCTCTGATCCGCTGAGTTGGCACATTTATGAGTTTTTGTTCGGTGTCGGATTTGCGGGGATTATGGCATTTTTATTTACCGGACTTCCTGAGCTGTTTCCGGGTCTGACACCGATAATCGGCAGGCGGCTGATGCACATCGTTGCGTTGTGGATTGCTGGAAGAATCAGTTTTTGGTTTATCGATTTTCTAGGAATATGGGTTGTGGGAGCGTTGAATATTGCTCTCTCAGTATGGATAATCGCATGGGTATTTAAACCTGTAGTTCTTGATCCATTGCAGCGTCATTCGAGTCTTGCCTATACTATTGTCCTCATTACCTTAACCCAGATCACTTTTTTTGCGTCCGTCGGAGGATACGTGAGCTTTGATCCACATGCAATTTTAAATCTTGCTGTGGGCGAATTTATGATCTTGACCCTGTTGGCACTGCGACGTGTTAACATGGAAGCGATTAACGAGATCATGGAACATGAGAAAATCGATGATGTTTTTATAGCCCGTCCTTTTCGCTATAACCTTGCCATCTTTGCCGTTGCTCTTTTTAGCATCGTTGAGTTTTTATATCCATCCAACTCAGGTTTAGGATGGCTCGGGTTTGCGGCTGCGGCTGCGATTCTAGGTGTTCTAAACGATTATAATCTCCCCTTCGAGTCGATTCTTTTCAAACCATTTACCCTCTTTTTAGGTTCTGTGGCAGTGTTGATGGCATCTGGGTATGGGATGCTGGGATACAGCTATCTGTTTGGATTGGGTTACGAGAGCCATTTTCGCCATTTTTTGACAACCGGTGCATTCGGGCTCTCATTTTTCATGGTTATGGTCATTGTCAGCTATGTACATACCGGGCGTATTCTTAATGCGGACCGATGGATTATTGTTGGGGTAATTATTTTTATTATGACAACCCTCTTGCGTGCACTGATTCCTTATTATCCGAACTATAATTTAGTAGTTATAGGGATTTCAAGTGTTTTATGGGCTTTGCCTTTTTTATGCTATTTCTTTAAAGTTAAAACCTTTTTACTCTCACCACGTGCGGATGGGATCAAAGGATAGGGTACAATACCCTATTCTTTTGTTTGGAGCACAATCTTGCACTTTTCGAAAACCGCTGAATACGCCATTCGCATACTTACCTATCTTCATCGTTATCATGAAACATCTCATTCGGTGAATGTCCTTCATCAAGAACTGGGGCTCCCCTACAAATATCTGACCAAAATGGTAACTGATTTAGTCAAAAAAGGGCTGATTCTCTCTTCACGAGGACGAGAAGGAGGAATCAGTCTTGCTCAAAATGCCGATCAAATACGTCTATGCGATATTCTAGAAGCGATTGGGGAACCGCTGGAGCATGAACGCTGTATCTTAGGATTTGATAAATGTGACGCTTCAAATCCGTGCGCGTTGCATGAACAATGGGTTAAACCCAAAGAACTGATTGAGACAATGCTTACTACGACAACACTTGCGTCACTCGTGGATGATAAAGCAACGAAACTATAACCGATTTTACGTGGTTACAGGCAGTATATACGCAACACTGACCAAAGAAAGAACAATGATCAACCAAATCGTTGGAATCAGTCGGTATTTAGGCTCTACTTCTTTTAAATCCATAAAATAATCACTGATTAACTGCCCTTTTACAAACGTACTGATAAGTAAGACAACAGCAAACAAACCGCTAAAAAGCTCTAAATAGCCTATCAAATAAGCTGAAAACGATAATACTACCAAAACAGTAAAAATATCTTCTGCATGTAACTTCACTTTCTCTCCTAATGCATGATGTAAACTAAAGGAAAGAGAACAATCCACAACAAATCCACCAAATGCCAATAGATCGCACCCGTTTCAAGCCCTCTGCAATCTGTAGGGGTATACCCTTGGTTTTTCGTTTTACGATAGAGATTATAGAGGATTACCACTCCCAGTGTAACGTGCATAAAATGAAACATAGTAAGCAGCAGATAGAACATAAAAAAGGTGTTCGTACTAAGAGTGATCCCCTGAGCAAAGAGATTGGAAAATTCGGATAGTTTTAAAACGAGAAAGATACCACCCAATATCATTGCGCTTAAAAGCCATTTCGAAGCGTGCATACTTGCCTCATGGCGGTGATGCAATTGCATGGTTTTTATCGTTTCTACACCCCTGACAATCAAATAACTACTCGTAATCAAAATCAGAGTATTGATAAAACCGATAGTTTGATTCAGCAGAAGCTGAGAATCATTAAACATTTGCAGGTTGACTCTACGAGAATAGGCGTACCCTACAAACAACAACCCAAAAGTAAGCAGTTCAACGTAGACGATGATCCAAATCGCAAAATCCCCATGCGGATAGGTTTTTTTATCCACGAAGATTTCAGACATGTATGCTTTTGATAAAATGGAGTGAGATCAGTTTTTCGAGCACCGCTAACACATCCTCTTCATCACTGAGTGATTCAACAATCGAGTGGATGCACGCTTGATAGGGATCAAACCCGTGGGCAATCAATTTTCCTGCATAAATGAGCAATCGTGTTGATACGGCTTCTTGGATATCACTATCGCTTAATTGACGGATTTCACCCGCAATTGCTACCAGTTTTTGGGCGATATTTTCATCCACTCCACTCTCTTTAACGATTACCTCTGTCTCTATCTCCGATTTTGGGTAGTTAAATGTAAGGGATATAAAGCGTTGTTTAGTGCTGGGCTTCATCCCTTTTAATACATTTTGATATCCAGGATTGTACGATACCACGAGCATAAAATCAGGATGAGCCGTGATCACTTCACCGGTGCGATCGATCGGGAGAACCCGGCGATAATCGGCAAGGGAGTGTAAAACGACCGTCGTATCTTTGCGCGCTTCGATAATCTCATCGAGGTAGCATATCCCACCGTTACGCACCGCCTTCGTCAATGGTCCATCTTGCCAATAGGTCCCGTTTTCATCGATCAAATGGCGACCCACTAAATCCGCAGCGCTAAGATCATCATGGCACACCACCGTATACACATCACGCCCCAACTCTTCCCCCATCGCTTCCACAAATCGCGTTTTTCCGCACCCTGTCGGCCCTTTGATCAACACAGGGAGGTTCATCCCAGCCGCCGCTTTGAAAAGCTCAACCTCATTGGATTGAGGTAAATAGTACGTTTTAGACATAATGATTCCTTTTATTTGGTCAAGTTCATATAGATTTCGGGTAACACTTTGGGGAGTTTTTTGGCATCGCGGATCACTGCATAAGAGTTCCGTCCGAAAAGATAGGGGAGATACTCTTTCGCATCGATATCAATCGTAATACAAAACGGCGTGATCCCCATTTTCTTTACCTCCTCGATCGCTTTCTTCGTATCTTCTATCCCATAACGCCCATCGTAGCGGTCAACATCATTGGGTTTCCCGTCACTGAGAATCAGCAGAAGCTTATTGGCACTTTGTTGTTTGGCTAAAATCTTGGCACTCTCACGTATCCCAGCCCCCATACGGGTGTAATACCCCGGTTTAATGGCATGAATACGCCCCCGAATATCGTCACTGTATTGTTCTTTGAAATTTTTAATGATATGAAAGTTTACTTTTGTATTTTTGATCGAGGAAAAGGTATAGATAGCAAACCGATCTTGAAGACGATAGAGCGATTCGGAAAACACCATCAACGCATCTTGTATCATGTCGATGACCCGTATCTCTTGCGTTATCCCAGCTTCTGTAGAGAGGGAAACATCCGCTAATATCAATGTTGACATATCACGCATTTTTCTCTCATACGTTTGGAAAAATCGCTGTAGATGGTTTGAGCGGTTCTGATTTCCTTTGTAATCGATCCATGTATCAATATTAATTTCATCACCGTAAGGGAGGTTATCTCTTTTTATCCGATCAAGTTCCATTAGATCAAGTTCACTTTGAATAGTGCGCATCATTTTTTCCAGTCGTTTTGGTAATTCGATGGGCTCGGTATGGAGTGAAACAATGGGTTTTATACAGACATAGTTTTTGAGATAGAGCTCTTTTTTATAGTCCCACTCATCGATAAAATGCCCTTTGCCCAAGGGATATTCTTCTACGCTGTTAGCAGAGATGTCCAAATCCATTTTGATACGGGCGGAGAGATTAGCATCTTTTTGTCCTAGCGTGATCTCCTCTAAATCTTCGGCATTGTAGAGTGCATCCTCATCAAAACTGTCATTTTCCTGCCGATCAACCCTCACCTGCTCCATCAGGCTCATAATCGACTCAGGCAAAAAGAGGAGTAGTCCGTCCGTATCTTTTTTATCGTCGATTTGTTCGCTCTTTTTCTTCATTTTCAAGATTTCGGTTTTGTTCTCCTCATCTCTCTGTCTGTGCACCTCTTCTTCATCATCGCTTGAGAGGAGTTTATTGGAGCTTGAAAGCGGCGGATAAATCCATAACGGATTGGGATAATTATCTACTGATGAGGCTTCGATAGAAGGTTCAATCGTAGATAATTCAGGATAATGTTTACATAAATAACGGTGGCTATGCGTATAGAACTCACGAAAACCGGGATACTTTTCGATGAGGAGATCACTGACTCTAGTGTTTTCAGAGGAAATATTTTGAGTATTAACCCTGACATTAGAGAGCATAGCGATCAGCCAGTAATAGTGCATCTCATTGTGTGTTTTTAGAGGAAAATACGCCAAAGAGGCAGGGAGATAAATCCCTTTTTCATCTTGCCAAGCAAGGAAAAAAGTTTTACCCGTCCCTGAGAATCTCTCCATGAGCGTTCGTGACGTGTGGATGGGGCGTTTATCGGTAATATGGAGTTCTTTGGCTTTTTCACCCCCCAAGAGGTGATAAAAGAGTTTTAACCCTTTGGTAATATCCGCAAAAGTAACCTCTTCGTCTTTAAAAAGACGAGAGGCTTTTTTCGTGACATAGTGATCCCAGAATTTACCGACTTTTTCATCCATTACGCGACTACTTGCTCTTCTTTCACAAAGAAACTGTAAAAATAGGTCAACAGCCCCAATAGAACCATTACCCCAAAGGCTAAACGAACGCCATACACTGTGCTAATCGCTTCTTGTGCACTCATGAAATCCAATGCATCCGCAACATCGCGTAGGCGTTGCATTTCGATTTGCATGATACCTGCAACGGTTAATGCCAACGTAAGACCGATCATACCGATCACCATCATCCAAAAACTGGTAAGTTCTATGCTCTGAGCTCTCGGCCCGTTTCCATGAGGACGACCGCGAAGAATCGGCATCGCATACGAAATCAATGTAAAACAAATCATCACATACGCACCGAAAAAGGCGAGATGTCCGTGTGCTGCGGTCAGCTGCGTCCCGTGCGTATAGTAGTTAATCGGTGCGAGTGTGTGCAAAAAGCCCCAAACGCCCGCTCCCAAAAATCCAACAACCGCTGTCCCTTTTGCCCATGTCAGCGCAATTTTATTGTCATGTTGGATACGACGGTTTTTTGCCATATTGTAAGCAAACAAAATCATTAGGAAAAAGGGGATAGGCTCTGCCGCAGACGCAATCGATCCGATCCATAACCAATACCCAGGGGTACCGATAAAGAAAAAGTGATGCCCTGTTCCCGCAAGTCCGGAAATCAATGTCATCGCAATAATCAAATAGAGCCATTTATCGATATGTTCACGGTCAACTCCGGTCGTTTTAATAAGAACAAACGCCAAAAGAGCACCCAAGATAAGTTCCCATGTCGCTTCAACCCACAAATGGACCACAAACCACCAGAAGAATTTATCCATGACTAGATTTTCAGGTACATAAAAAGAAAATAAAAAGAAAAATGCCAAACCAAAAAGTCCCGTCAACAAAATAACCGATATGGTCGTCTTACGTCCTTTGATAACCGTCATTGTCACGTTTAAAATATACGATAGTACGACCAAAACTATCCCGATTTTCGTAATCGTAGGCTGTTCTAAAAACTCACGCCCCATCGTCGGCAACAGATGATTATAGGTCAGCTCCGCCAACGTGGCATAAGGAACCAACAAATAACCCAAAATCGTAGCTACTCCCGCTGCCGCAAATACCCAAAAGGTGATTATGGCCAACATCGGGCTCCACAGTTCACGTTCACTCTCTTCAGGAATCAGATAATAGGTAGCCCCCATAAACCCGAACAATAAAAGAACAATCAATAAGTTCGTATGAACCATCCGAAGAACATTAAAAGGGATCGCAGGGAATAAAAAATCCCCGTACAGATATTGAATCCCCATAGCAAGACCAAAAACAATCTCCCCTGCCAGAAGAATGAGTGCAAAAATAAAATATGGTTTTGCGACCACTTGAGATGAATATTTCATAATCTTCCTTATCCTTTAATGTTTGGCGGCCACTCTTGATTGTTGACACGAGAGGTCCAAATCAAAAAGTCTGCAAGATTGTTCACTTGTTCCGGGCTCAGGTGAAACTGCGGCATTTTTCGTCTATCGGGTGTATCAAGCGGTTGCGCCGCCATCCATCCTGCTAGATACGTTTTAAACGCGGCTTCATCATTAGCCCCAAGACGAGGAAATGCATTCCCAAGCTCCGGAGCGTAATACGCCCCCTCCCCCATGATCGTATGGCAGCCGACACAGTTGTTCTCTTCCCATACCACTTTTCCCCGAGCAACGGATTCCGTAATTTTGTCATCATGGCTCAGCTTTGGAATTTGTTTAACGGTATCTATAGTCAGTCCGGTAAAAACCAAAATCGCGAAAAGTCCCCCGCCAAAGTAAATATTTCTGGCCATATTTTTAGTAATACGTTCAGACATTTCAGCTCCTATATTTAATTCTACCTATATGTAGTAATAAAATATTAGCAGGATTTTTTTAATTCTACCTTTATATAGTATTTTATGGGTTTTCTTTTTTTGCGATCCAATAGACTAAATATTCATAATTAAGTATGAAAACAAGTATTTTTCGTATACTCTATCCTACTTTTTAAATACAAAAAAGTAGGAATATTCCATCGAAAAATACTATTGGGAATTATTTATATGCGGAAACTCTTAAAATAAGGTTTTTCAATATTTTATATAAAAACTTTGTATATTTTCTATTACAACACTACGTATTTATTAATTTACACATTTCAATATCAAGTATCTTAGCAATTTTATAAATGTGCTCAAGATTAAAATGCTTTCCGTCATTACATAGTTCTGCAGCTGATACCAAACTAACCGACCTATAGCCCATTGCATTCGAAAGCTGAAGCTGACTCATACCTTTTTGTTCTCTATATTTTTTGACATTTTCACCAATGCTTTTATACATAGACGTAATTTCGTTTTCAGTAAAAACTTCTGATTCTTGCATTGCTCAACTTCACTGAAATATTTACAGACAGTGTAGTTTTAGTTATACTTCTATAGCAACCTGCTATAGTGGGTTATGGTGACAAAAACCACGCTAGGAGTAAAAGTATGCTTTTTAGTAAGAAAAAGATAATCGATCTTAATGAATACACGCCAAGGGAGTTGCAAGTGTTCGTGGACAATTATATTCGTGAATTTCATGGCAATAAAAATAAAAATAAAATCTTTAAAGAGTTAAGTAAGCTGGATGATTATTTATTACAGATGCGTCGCGCTGATTTAAGTCTAGAGCATATACGAAAGTTTTTGATTGAGTTCTATAATTATAATGTCGGATTAAACACACTTTCTGAATATTTCAAGCTATTTCATGAACCAACAAAAGAAGTAAAGTAAGTGGGCAACAAACTTAAAACTGTCGGGCATTTCAATGGAGATAAGCATATGGAAGGGAACATCTCTAATCTCAAACTAGGGGAGGTTCGTTACTATCCACAGGATAATCCAAATATTTTCAGGGACACAGTTAGAGAAATATCACCTAAAACACTAATCCGTATCTTTGATACTCTTTTCCCTGATTATATTATTGATATGGATGAAGAAAGTAATCTTGTCAATCATATTCGCCATGAAAATGAAACAATAAGCTATATCATTAATAAGGCATATATTTGTGTCAAGGAAGCAACACCTGAATTTGATGGCACGATCGTGTATCTTCATAATGGGTATGTGCTGATTTATAAAGAGAACTTTCTAAAATTTCTATGAGAGTCCAAAAAACCAATAAAAAGCAAACATTAACCCAGGTGTTTTTGCTTTACTCTCATCGAAAATAAAGTTCTTTGCTACTTCTACAGGAAGAAACATTAATTCAATTTCCTCATCATGAATCCCTCCACCATCATGAATTTTCATGCTTTCATCTAGTTCGGCATAAAACAAGACCTGCTTAGCACCAGATACGCCAACATTGGTGAAATAAGAAGTTATCCGCTGAATCTGATCCCTTGTAACGCGGTATCCCACTTCCTCATCTATTTCTTCAATCACAATATCTATTTCATCAATCTCTTTGTCCATTATGCCTGCACAAAGTTCATAGGTTATCGCATGCGATTGATCATTCAAATAAACAGGAGGACGGAACTGCTTGACCAACAAGAAAGCATTTTTTTCTTTGTGGAATAGAAGCACAGATACACTGTCGTGACTTCTTACTGCTTCCCACTTTTTCGGGATGCCATTTTGTTCATACGTTATGGCAAGAGGATGAATATATTTTGGGTCTTCCAGTGCAACGGTGGTGAATTTATCGATCTCCATAGTTTTCCTCTTTTATACTATTTTCTAGGCTTAGCCAGTCTTAGTTGCCCGTAAGTATAATATACTTCCAATGCTCTTTCCAATTCATCAATCCGCTGAATTAGTACAACTTCTCTCGCATAAGCTTCATTCAATAGTCGTTTAAATTCATCTCTTTCATCCTTATATTTTTCCTTGAGTCTCTTCTCATATGCAATAGGTTCTATATTTTTTTGGCTAGTTTTATTACGTTCCTCTTCAGCCTTATCAATAGCATCAAAAATGATTTGAAGATACGGATATTTCTTTATCCTATCACGCTTCAATGAAGCAGGATCTTTACCGATAGCTTTACAAACAGATGATGGCGTGATTTTTTTGCCTTTTGGCACTTTTTTGATGCCCTCTAAGTACTCATCAATAATCTCACTCATTTCTATCTCCTAGTCGTTTTTGTTGTAGTCTGGCAAGTACCGCAATATCGGTCTCAATATCTCTTAGTTCAACGCTTCCTGGCATATGAATTTCTAAATCTTGTTTAAACTCTGTGACGGATTCAATGGTACGTATCAATTTGTCATCATTAACTTCAGCATCTTCGCAGTCCACACATCCAGCAAAGAAAAGCATTATGTGACCGTCACATGGCTTTATTGACTTACATGAACCGATGGCTGTATTGGTATAGGCTACTTGTCCTTGTTTTAGCTTCTTGCCAATAGTATCTGGGGTGATGGGATCTAGTATTTGATCTTCAGGTGTAACATCTGTGTCATGATGCTCATCTGGAGCAAATCCACTTTCCGGACGTTCAAGATTGAACATCATATCGCGATACATTGCTAACGATTCATATTTTTCTCGCTGATTATCCATCTCATGTTTAACATGATATATAGAATCAGTCCCTGCAAGTGGCTGTGCAACAAAATGACCATTTCCATAATGCATAGTAGTAGCCTCGAAAAAATGCCTAAACTGTTTGCCTAATGCTGTTAAGCTTACCAATCCCGAATTTAACGCATACACTGCAATAGAACGGCGATACTGGTGCCATTTGAACTTCCACACTTTTCCTACCTGATAATCTGGATCATTGTCCCAATCACGATTAGGTTCTGTTGCTTTAAGAGTATTTTTCATCTCATCGTCAGTCAAAATCAGTCGTGATTCATCCAATGGTAATTCATTTTCAGGATATATGGATATAGCTTCCATGTATTTCGCTTTTCCTCCTATAATCCATCCTGGATTAAAGATAAGGGAAAGTGACCGCTCTTGAAGGTGAGAATATTTGGAAATTGCCAATGTTATTGCGGTCTGTACATTGATTACTTTTTCAATCTCTTGGATAGTAACGAAAGGATGCGACTGTGGAATACCATTTTTCTTTTCAAGTCCATTGATAATAGGGTAAACGCTAGGGCCTTTCCGCTGATAGCAACCAATTTCAAGCAAACATCCTTCATCATTTCTCATCCCTGTATATCCATAAATCAAGTGTCGAGACGTATTAGCTAGTTTTGAAAGATACTGTTTTAAACTTTCGCGACCTTTAATTTTATACTTATTGCAAAAGTGTTCAATTTTTAGCTTTTTAATTAGCGATTGCATTGAAATAAATTGTTTTGGAATCGGATAATCCGCTTTTTTTGCTCTACTACACGAATTACCTTGAAAGCTATCGTAATTGAAAGGATCACTCATTAGTAGATGAATAAGCTTTTCTAGTTTAGACAAAACTTCTACAACTGAATCAATATGCTCCCATCTCATCTGTTGAGCATTTTGTAAAATACGCGGTGGAATACACTCACTCTGATTTAAGCCACCTTCCCACTCTTTAATGTATTTATTCAATAAATCCTGATGTTTAGTGTCATAATCGTAATGCATTCCACTGATATTTTCAGGAAGTTTTTCCAAAAAAGCAAGCAATGCTTTATTTTCTCGAGCTCTATTTTTCTTTAGTTTGACAATGGAAGTAAGGTAGTTACTGATAATTCGTTTTTGCTCAAAAAAATTTGACAGGCTGACTCCTTCTTTATACGAATATTGTTGCATCGGTAAGATGGCTAATCCATACAAAGATTTGATTGATGCAGGTGCTTTAATAGTTTTACCATTACCTTTCGAAAAATGAATTGCAGCAAACATGAGTCGCTTAGCAAGGTCCCGATCGTTATCATCAGAAATTTTAGTGAAATCAAGTGGTTTGTGCTGTTTAGGATTAAGAGAATAAGTCAATCGCCAAATATCATCTCCGTAGCGCGAGCAGACTTCACCATTAAGATCATAAGAGATAATTTGAGAATAATCTATCTTGATGATTTCTGATGTATTTTCCTTATATTCCCATGATTGTGGGGGAAAAGAAACTACCTCTGTTGCTGCAAATCCGCTTAATTGTTTTGATACTGCTACACCCATCCAAGCTCCCAAAGTTGTTCTAATCTTTTCTCCCAATACCAATGAAGATTTTGCTTCTCATAAACATCAAATTGAATTTCTTCAATGATAAATTTCGTTTTAGGATACTTATTCTTCATTGCTTCAAACAATAATCTAATCCGTTCAAGAATTGGACCCATCACGTTATCAAACTGTATTTGCGATCGTGCATGGAGAATAGAATGACGGTTGATCACATACTCCATAGAAAGCAGTTTACGCATCTCATCGGCAACAGGCTTTATCCGATAATGAGTACAAAACACGCATGTCATCTTTTTTTGACAATCAGGCTTAATAGAAAACATCTCTGCATCTGATTCTGGTGTAGCTGTCTCTGAATTACATGCACCCGAGCTGCTAAGCTGCTTGTCCATAATTTCCATTGTTACTTTGTGCTGATAGATTAGATATTTTCCCATTTGATCCTGACTATCAGACCTTGATTCTGATGGATAATATAATTCACTTACTTGGGGTGAATGTTGAAGCCATGCAGCACTCAAAAAAGTTTGACCTTTAGTTTTCTTCATAGCCCACCCTTTTGCATGTTCGCGCTGAGTTCTTGAACCAAAAAATTTTAGTTCCGGATAAAGAGAGTGTAATGTAGCATATGCTTCTACTCCATATCCTCCAGTTTTTCTACCTCCATCCAACTTTGCATTTGAACCTGTCCCAATAAAAAACAAGGTATCGCAATCATACCCGTCAAGTACGAAGCGGCGCAACCTCAAAAATGTACGAAAACTCCCCATGAAGATGCTCTGAATTGTAAATATAACCTCCTTATTCCCAGCACGCCGTTTGATGTTTCGAAGCTTTACGCTATCACTTGTCTCTTCGATAAAATCGTCATTTACCCAGTTAATCGTTGCCAATGTCGAATCGTTCATCGATGTGATATCTAGTAACACTAAGAAATAGGCTTTCATTGCTCTCAATCCAAGATTAAGACGATATTGATGCTGATAATTTGCATTAGCTTCTTCCAAAGCGTTTTGTTTATTTTGCAAAACTTTTAGTCTTGCTTTCATAATTCGGTTTTTATCCTTTAAAGTTCGAGTAGCTCTGTATGTACTACTATTAGCAACAAGAGTGCGCGATGTCTCTTCACTTGACAATATTCCCCGATCAAAATCCCAATAATGAATTTTTTCATTATCTTTAGTAACATCTGTCTGAGAGGTGATAATACTATTAATAAATTCGGGTACAAGAAGAGCCTCATGTTCAAGCAACCTAATCTTATGAGGATAAAACTCATGATTCAGGCAAAAATTTGCTACTTGTTCAAAGAACTGAAAACTATAGCTTAATGCTTCATCCAATGAATCTGCATCAACATCGTTGTCGATAATCTTTCTTTGTAAGCGGGGAATTCGTCCTGTCATACCCTCAATTTGAAATGATTTAGCATTGAATACTTCACATAGCAAATGCCGGATAGTAGATTGTATTTTATGTGCTTGGTAGTAACCAAAAGTATCTTCATCCATTTTGTTATTAGACTTTTTAGGATCATGAGTCTTAGCGACCTGATTGAGATACATTGTGAGATCGCGATATATAATCATTGCTTCTGAAACTTTTGTTGGCGTCTTGGCTCCCGTACGGTTAAGCCAATCAATCAGTTTCTCCAACCAAGACAGAATGTGTGATTTTGTCACATTACTGGCATTCAAATTATACAAATAACTGATTGCCCCATTGATTAGAATTATCCTTTCAAACTCAATCGTAGTTAGATCGACATAGTTTTCTACCCCCAATGTTGATCGATGAATTCTCTCTCTTTTTGTATAAAGCCATGAACCTAAGATAATTTGTTTCATATTGATCTTAATCGCAGCATATTTATACTTGTCTATATCAGATTGATTCCAAATGAACTTATCCATTAATTCATCTAGTGTGAAAAGTTCTGGCTTCATGAGGAAAAATTCGTGACTTATTTGAGATTGTTTCTTCATTCGTATTCTTCAGTATGAGTAGTGTGTTCTTTCACGGATCTTCGCCATTCTCTCTTTTTCAAAATCAAACTGCAACTGCGGAATTGCCTCTTGGATTAATAATTTGAAGTCAAGATAACGCTGTGTAGTCATCGTACTCTCATGAGCCATCAGTTTTGATAATTCCCGTAAAACTGTTCCCCAAGTTATTATTTTTCCGTCAACACGATGTTCGTTACGATCAAGATAACGCATACCTCCAGTCGCACGAAGGTCATGAAAACGGATCGGGAAAATCGAACATTTGAGTTTAGCGCACATACAAGTTAGGTCATCATCTCTAAATCTCTTCATTGCTTGGTCGATTCCGTTACCCTTCATAGGTTTACGTCCACCCTCTTTCCATGCTTTGAGGTTGATGTCGTCTTTAGCATGATAGAAAGGATTATGGTCACGGGAAAGGAATATATACTGGTCAAGATCACTGTGCTGTGACAGAGTATTTTCACGGCGGTTTTTCGCACGATCTGATACTATATATTCAATAATCGCTTTGCGAAGCCAGCCTGCAATCATGATATAAAATCGTTTACCGTTTTTTGTATCAGCACCCGTTCCATCCCCAACTTTAATCTTGAATTCATCATCATCTGAGATGGTACGAAGATTCTCTTCCTTCCATCGCTTTAAAGTATATCTGTCATAATTCACTGGAAGGCTGTCAATAAAGTGCCTGATTCGAAGGGTGTAAACTGTTTGTTTTCTCGCCATGGAGGTAATAGCAATCATAACTCCTAACACAAGTTCTTCATTCTTACATTCCATAATGGCTGCTTCAAAGGCTTTCTGTTCTGCAATCGACATCGGACGCATTTTGTCACCATCACGAATATGGTCGTCATTCTGATTTTGGGTCTTGGCTTCTCTATCCACGTTATTGAAAGATACTTCCTTAAGAAAGCCACCACCTGTTGTGCGAATGAGTTTATCTTGTTTCATAGTCTCAAGCATGTCCACCTGAAATCGGACACCACGAACATCAATAAGGTATCGGTAGAAGGCAGAAACCTTCTTCATTTTCTCACCCCATTGTTTGGCCTTATTCTCATTAAGATATTTCCCATACATCACATTGGGGCGTCGTGACTTGATAGGTGCCTTGAGGTAATGAAATCGTCTTTCTTCCGATTCATCCACCTCTTTTTCTCCCATCATCTCACAAAAGCGCTTGAAGTCTTGAAGAGGGTCTGCATACTGTCTAAGACGTTCTGCTGAAAGGTATGGATTTTGTTTGAGCTTCCAGATAAAAAATAGTGTCGCATCTTTCCAAAGGCTTCCATCCTTGTTCAATACAAATGGAAAGTTGTAATAAACAGGAACTTCGACACCGTAGTCAGGATCATCCAGTTCAATTCCATCTTGTGCATAGTAGATCAGTTCTGTTTCTTTATTGCGTATTTCAAATGTATGATCAGTTGGTTTGGTTGAAGGGGTATAGAACCTAACGGTTCCAAAAAGCGCTTCCACAATATCACCTCCAAAAAGATGAAATCATTGTAGCATGTCTATAAAATAGATTTAATATTTATGTCATTATGCAACATTTATGTCATGTGTGTCTAGAATCTCTTCGTATGCAATTTCTACAAGACTTATATCTTTATCGACAATACCGGCACACAATTCATACGTATAGCCATCATTATTTTTAAGGTATACCGGTGGTCTAAACTGTCGAACGACGATCAACGTTTCATGCTTTTCATGGTACAAAAGGATAGCTACACTGTCGTGTACTTCGACCATGTCCCAACTCTTTTTTATCCCCTCTTGTACATAGTTCATCCGCTTGGGTCTAATATATTCGGAGACATCACAGGAAACAATTTTTATATCAGAAATCAAAGAAGTCTCCTAAAACGGCTTGGGCTTAAAGGTTTCACTGTCCACATAATAAGTTTCATGAAAATCGAAATACGGTTTTCGAACCGGTCGATCTTTCAGCGCCTTTTTAAATATTCTATCCATTTTATCCCGAATAGCAATAAAGGCTCTACGCTCTTTACCCGTGAACCCTTCCGTTTTTTTCTTCATAACACTCAGCGGATCAATCGCCGTACTTCCACGGTACATCCCAAAATGCAAATGCGGCCCAGAGGATAATCCGGTATTTCCAACATACCCGATCATTTCACCTTGCTTCACTTTCATACCGGAACGAACCCCTTTTTTAAACGATTTTTGGTGCGCGTAGAGACTCGTCAGACCGTTACTATGGCGTATTTTAATAGTCTTTCCATAACCCGGTGAATAGCCGACAAAACTCACACGCCCTTCCCCGGTTGAAAGGATCGGCGTCCCAGGACGAGCTCCGAAATCAACGCCAAGATGGGCTCGATAACGGTGTAATACAGGATGATAACGGCTTTTTGTAAAACGAGAGGTTATACGGGGATTACGGATCGGGAGTTTGAAAAGAAATTTTTCATACTGTCCCCCCTTCTCATCATAAAAACGTCCATCAGTATGGCGATAAACTCTCACCCGTTTTCCATTAATTTCCACCATCGCACCATGTACTTCAGGCATTGAAAACGGTTTCCCTAAACGGTATTTTTGGGTGTACACCATAATGATCGGGTCACCTTTTTTTAGCCCTTTACGAAAATCAACTTTTCCTTTAAACATTTTTACAAAAATAGAGGCTAAATTTTTTGACCCCGTTGTTTTTAAAATATCATCATATGGAATTGTCTGAATCGGAACATAAAGAGTTTCTGTAAACTCCTCACTAATAATCGGAATTACCTTCGTTTCATAGCGTTTTTTAGGGGTGAGGTAGATATGCAGCTGCAATTCATCATTAACCGGAATCAAAATTTGATGGATAAAGTTTTTATTATCAACAACCATTTTACACTTGGCGCTGAAGGGGATATCTTCGGTAAGTTTTTGATCCTCTTTATCGAGATTGTAATAAACGTGTAAAGGGAGCTTTTTTCGCTCTAAAAAGGTGAGAAAACTTTCACCGTCTTTCCACTTAAAGGATTTGACAGTACCGCCAAAAAGAAGAAGGGGCAATAATAGCAATACAAAAAAACGACCCATTCCTATCCTTGACCAAAATACACATTACCAGAGCGAAAAAGAATTAAATGATAGCAAAAATTCCATTTACAAAGAGGTGTTTGGCTATAATAATCCCTACTTACTTTACCAAAAGGTTACCATGATGCGCATCTGGCTTATTACTCTTATCGCTTCTAGCGTCTTAAACGCTTCTTCAATCACTGCACCTCTCCTCGAAGTCGAAGGGGAGCGTGCAACCATCGTTGCCGAGAACTTGCGTGAAGGGATGAGCGGTTTTATTGTTCGGAAATTCGATGCTACCCATAGTACGATTATCGCTAATGCACGCGTTGAAAAGACGAATCCCTCAAATAACCGTGCTATTGTACAAATAAGTGAATATAACGGTCTGCGCCAAGATGCACTTCCTAACGGTAACTGGACACCAAGAGCATCTGATATGGCCGTGTTAGCCTATGATTATGAGCGTGCTCTTTTAATTGCTCCTAATGATGATACTTATGACGCCGTCGCTAAAAGCATCTCCGGGGTTGAATGGATTCATCCTGATAACTATGCAACTTTTCTCTCCTATGAAGGGCATCAAACCCCTTTAGTCGATGATTTTAAACGCTACTGCACCGCAAACTCAGTCGGATTACTCTATATCCAAAGCGCAAACCATCTCTTTACCCTCGATTGCAAAAGTTTTACCGTACTCCAAAATACCCCGTTTGCCAAGGTATCAGAGAAAGAACAAACCCCTTTTTATACCCGTATTCCAACAATTCGCGCGGCATGGTGGGGTGAGGGAAGTTCAAGTCTAGACAGCTATGAACCTTATTACCTTGAAGAAATCGCTTTAAACAATTCAAAAAACAAAGAACTATATGAGCTCTACAAAGCAAAATTTAGCGATAAAAGCGCACTATTACGCAATTTTGATTTGAAGGAATAACGATGCTCGCATCCGGTGCCATCGATTTTTTTACCAACTTACTCGGCCAAGAAAATGTTTACAGCGATAAGGCACATCTTATTGCCTACAGTTATGACGCAACACGCGAACGGTTCGAACCTGACGCGGTACTTTTTCCCCGCCATGAACAAGACGTAAGCGATATTCTTCGCTACTGCAATGAACACCGTATCGTTATTGTCCCGCGCGGTGCGGGAAGCGGTTTTACCGGGGGAGCTCTCCCCTCCTCAGGTGGAATCGTCTTGGCATTCGAAAAACATATGAATAAAATCCTCGAAATCGATATGCAAAACATGGTCGCTATCGTTCAACCGGGGGTAGTCAATATGGAACTCCAACGTGCGGTTGAAGAGGTAGGATTATTCTATCCGCCCGATCCGGCAAGCCAAGAGTACTCCACTATCGGCGGAAACGTTAACGAAAATGCGGGCGGTATGCGAGCGGCCAAATACGGCATTACAAAAGACTATGTGATGGCGATGCGGGCCGTGCTCCCTAACGGTGATATTATCAAAGCGGGCAAACGTACCATTAAAGATGTTGCCGGCTATAACATCACAGGGATTTTGATAGCGTCAGAAGGGACACTTGCCGTCACTACCGAAGTGACTCTAAAACTTCTTTCAAAACCAAAAATGACCAAAACGGCAATGGGTATTTTCCCTACCGTGCATTCAGCAATGGAAGCGGTGTATAAAACAATGGCAAGCGGTGTTACCCCCGTTGCTATGGAATTTTTGGATAATCTCACTATCCGCTCCGTTGAACAAGTCTATCAAAAAGGGCTTCCGATCGAAGCGGGAGCAATTCTCGTTACCGATGTGGACGGGAACCTCGAAGAAGACCTCGATTTTCAACTCTCAATTATCCAAAAAGTCTTTCAAGAAAACGGTTGCAGCGAATTTAAAATCGCTCAAAACCGCCAAGAAGCAAGCGACCTCTGGTTTGCCCGCCGCAATGCGAGCCAATCGCTATCAGTGTATGGAAGTAAAAAAATCAATGAAGATGTCACGGTTCCCCGCTCCGCTCTCCCTGAATTGCTTGAAAAATTTGATGCGATTGCTAAAAAATACAACATCAATATCCCATGTTTCGGTCACACCGGAGATGGCAATGTCCATACCAATGTCATGGTAGATGGCAAAGACCCCGAACAGGTCAAAATCGGCTATGAAGCGATTCGTGAAGTGTTCCAAGCCACTATCGATCTCGGCGGAACCCTCAGCGGTGAACACGGTATCGGACTTGCCAAAGCCCCTTATATGTCGATGGCATTTACCCCTGAAGAGATGGCATTGTTTCAATCTATAAAACGTGCATTTGATCCCAATAACATCCTCAACCCCTCTAAAATGGGTCTTGAATAAGTGATAAATCTAAAAGCATCATTCCGACACATTCGCCTTTTTTTCTTGATGCTATTTGATAGGGAAATCACGGTATATGCCTCGAGCTTGAGCTTTTATACCATTTTTACCGTCGTCCCGCTTCTCATTATTTCCCTCAGTTTAATTGCAAATGTTCCCGTATTTGAAGAACAATATGCCAAAATCCAAATCTTTATTTTTGAGAATATTATGCCCGTACAAACTGCCGCTATTGCCGGTTATTTGGAATCGTTTTTTCAAAATTCGGTACAGCTTGGAGTAATCGGTTTTAGTACAATGATCGTCTCCTCTCTCCTCTTCTTTCAAAATTTTGAACATATTGTTGGTAAAATCTTCAAAACTTCTAAACGTGGAATCTGGGATGCCATTACAACCTATTGGACTCTTATCAGCCTTACCCCGATAATCCTTATCGCTTCTATGACCTTAAAAGCTTATTTAGAGGCTAATGTCAGCGGATTCGTACTGGAAGCCCTTTACATTTTCCCTTTCTTATTGTTATGGGGAATCTTTTTCCTCATCTATAAAATTGCAGTGAACGCCGATGTCTCTCCCAAAGCTGCCGCCATCAGTTCATTTATCGTTGCCATTGTATGGGGATTAGCAAAGAATAGTTTTATCCAATATGTCTTTTATAACAAAACGTATGCCACTATGTACGGTTCTTTCTCCGCACTCATCTTTTTCTTTTTATGGATTTACGTATCTTGGATCATTGTTATCTACGGGATGAAGTTATGCTATCTGATAAACCGCACCGCCAAGCGTAGCGACTCCTAATATCCCCAACACCCAAAAAGCCTCTTTTCGCCACATCGCCCCTAACGCCAATACAACACTGAGTATCCCTACCCACATAGGGATTACGACCTTATTCATATCTCCTGATTCAAACATTTGAAGCAGATACGGATCAAACCAATCTCCCCACGATGTGAGATGCAATACTAATACGGCAGGATAATAGAGATTAAAAAGCAATGCAAGAGGGATTGAGCCGATATGCCACCACCCAAATGTCCCGAAAATAGAGAGTGATATCGGTAAAAGTACTAAATAACACCACATATGAAGGGCTAGAAATATCTGCCAGGGCTTCCAATGCTCATAATAACGGATAAAAATAAAAATCGAAAGGACTCCGAACGAGGAGAACCAAAACCCCAATGAGAAAAAAAGTTTCGGAAAAAAGGCAAGCAGCATACCGACCGTAATAGAGAGCGTTTGCAAAGAGATAATCTTGATCCCCCGATCATAAAGCCAATATCCTACGGCTATCATCCCGAACGCCCGCACCATAGGGGGAATAAACTCCAATGCCCACAAATATAAAAACAGTATCCCCACAACCATAAAAAAAAGATCACGATTACCGTGGCGGTAGGGGAAATAACGGTTTTGTAACCACCGATACGGAGGGCGGAGAAGAAAATAAGCGATCAATGAAATAATTCCGTAGTGATAGCCGCTGATCGAGAGGATATGACTCAGTCCCATCGCCCCAACAAGAGACTGAAACTCCTGCGACATCGGGGTAGCCACAAACAATGCACCATAAAGTTCTCTCATCCATTGATCTTTATGGACGGATGCAATACGACGGTACCATTGCTCTTTAAAACTCAAAGAGGGATACACTTCGGTGATAGTGCCGCGTGTGTGCATCCCTTTTAAAAAATCCAAAAAAGTGACTTTCGCTACCTGAAGCTCTACTTGAACTTCCCGTCCCCTCAAATCGCGCAGATAGGGGCTCATTGCAGATCGAACACTAGCACCGTTTTCGAGCCGAAGTTTTATCGAAGTTCTGGGCTTATCGCCGATTAACCGTACTTCCTGATCGATCACTTCAGCCCGTATCAGCGGATCGTCAAAAGTTTTGAGCTGAGTAAATTGATAGTATTCATACGAAAGGGAGAGGGAGGCGATAAAAAGGAGAAAGAGAAAAAAGAGGGAGCCGCTTTTGAGATCGAATAGATCGACCCGCTCTAATTTAGACATCAGATAATCGGCATTGAAACATTCTGGGCGCTATTATCATCTAGATTCATCGTCGCACTTTTCATATCGATACTCTCATAAACGATCTGAGCGGCACCAAATGTCGGCTTATCGACGAAGCGGGTGAATTTTTTCTGGAACATCAGTTTCACATGCCCCGTAGGACCGTTACGCTGTTTACCGATGATGATCTCAGCTTCCTCTTCCTCTTTCTCGACGTATTTGGAGATAAACTCTTTTCCCGCACTTATCGCCTCTTTCTCCCGCTCTTTCTCCTCTTTGTAGAGGTAAACGTCATTACGGTAGACGAAAAGGATGATATCGGCATCTTGCTCAATCGATCCCGATTCACGGATATCGCTCAGCATTGGACGCTTATCGGAACGTGATTCGAGGCCACGATTGAGCTGAGAGAGGGCAACGATAGGGATCCCGAGTTCACGCGCCAACATTTTAAGGCCACGCGAAATCTCACTCACCTCTAAGTGACGATCTTTTCCTCCCGTACCGTTCATGATTTGGAGGTAGTCGATAACCGCTACTTCGATTTCGGGATGACGGGATTTGAGCTTACGGAGTTTGGAGCGGAGCTGATGGATATTGATGGAGCCGTGATCGTCGACAAACAGTTTGGAATGACGCATCTTATCGACTGCATCGTTCAGCTGTTTATACTCCTGAGGATTCATATCCCCGACACGAAGACGCTGGAGCTGGATCGAGGTTTGGACACTCAAAAGACGCAACATGAGTTGCTCTGCTGGCATTTCTAACGAGAAAAAAGCGACCCCTTTCCCTTTGTCGAGAAGATTTTGAACCATATTGAGTGCAAACGACGTTTTTCCCATTGCCGGACGGGCAGCGATGATGACGAGATCACCTTTACCGAATCCGGTCGTCATTTTGTTCAACTCCGCATACCCCGTATCGACACCGACAAGGACGGAATCGCCCCGCGCTTTCATCTCTTCGATATATGCCAGCGTCTCATCAGCGATTGAGGGGGCATCCTTAAAATCGGTTGCTTGAGAACTCTGCGTTATCTCATAGAGCTTTTGTTCAACCAAATCGACGACATCACTTCCGCTAAGTTCTTCTTCCAAAGTTACTCGTTTAATCTCAGTCGTGAGGGTCAAAAGATGACGTTTAATTGCTTTGTCTTTGATCTCTTGCACATACGCTTTAGTATTAGCAATCGGATTGGCGGTGAGAATTTCAACCATTACCCGCTCATCAAATTTTTGTTTTGCAGTTAACTCTTTACGGATAAATTCTTCATCAATAGGAAGATCTCGATGACCTAGAGCTATCATCGCACGGTAAATCTCCTGATGCGCCGAGAGGTAAAAATCTTCCGGTGTCAATACCGCATCAAACTCATCAAACTGAGCCGGATCAAAAATGATAGAGCTGAGGACGGAACGCTCAAAAGCTAAGTTATACAGTGATTCTTCCATTTAGTCCTCTTCTTTTGCCATTTTTTCTACCTCTTCGACGAAACGATCTACCAACTTATCTTCTTCAAGGCGTGCTACTACTTCACCGCGCACCATTACCAATCCCGAACCCTTACCGTAGGCGATCGCGACATCGGCATGCTTCGCTTCTCCGATAGCATTTACCACACACCCCATAACGGAAAGATCAAGCGGCTTTTTGATATGTTTTGTCCGCTCTTCAATCACCGCTACCGCAGAGACCAAATCGGCTTCAATCCGTCCGCATGTCGGACACGAGATGATATTGGGTCCCTCTTTGGCGACACCGCTGTCTTTTAGAATCGCCCGACCGACTTTGATCTCCTCTTCGAGTTCCCCCGTGATGGAAACGCGCATTGTATCGCCGATACCCTCTAGTAGCAACGTACCCAATCCAATAGCACTTTTGATAGTTGCATGAAAAATTGTCCCCGCCTCAGTCACACCCAAATGAAACGGATAGTTATTTTTAGGACGGAGAAGACGATACGCTTCGACGGTACGCTGAACATCACTCGCCTTGAGTGAAACTTTGATATCAGTAAATCCCAAATCTTCGAGATATTTGATATTGTACTCGGCAGAGGCTACCATTCCCTCGGCGCTTTGGCCGTAACGCTGTTCAAACTCTTTTTCCAAGCTTCCTGCATTAACCCCGATACGAATCGGAATATTACGTTCCTGACACGCTTTTACAATCTCACGTATCCGTGATTTTTCGCCGATGTTTCCGGGATTAAATCGGATACAATCCACTACTTCCGCCGCAATGAGGGCAAGCTTGTAATTAAAATGGATATCAGCTACAAGAGGAAGAGAAATTTGCTCTTTAATCGCCTTAAGAGCACGTGCATCTTCCTCATCGGGGACGGCAACACGAACGATATCGCATCCGGCGAAATGGAGACGATTAATTTGTTCTACCGTAGCACCTACATCGGCGGTTCGTGAGTAGGTCATTGATTGTACCGAGATCGGGGCATCACCGCCGATAGGAACATTACCGACAAAAATCTGTTTAGTTGGGGTGCGTGTTATCATGGGTAGATTGTAGCTTTTTGGATGTTAAAATTACGTAAACTCAATCGGATCCATATCGATCTCGCAAATCGGTGATTTGACATGTTTTATAGCACGGATCAAATCGGTACTTTTATCGCTTCTCAATAAAATTTGGAACCGATATTTATCGGCGATTTTTTCGATAGGAGAAGCACCAAATCCGACAATCTGAACCCTTTGCATCTGCTCAATTTCTCTCACTGCTTCCTCCATCGCATTTTTTGCTTTTAAAGCATTTTTATGAGCATAGAGTAACCGTGCTAACTTTTTGCTCGGAGGATACCTAGTGTTACGAATTCGCATTTCGTCGATCAAAAACTTCTCGTAATCATCCAAATATCCTCGGAAAAAAGACTCGTTAAAACTTTGTACAATCACGGTAGCATTTTGTTTACGACCGCTCCGTCCCGCAATCTGCACTAAAAGCGAAAGTGCCTTTTCTCGTGCACGATAATCGCTTTGGGAGAGGAGATTATCGATTCCCATAACAATAGCAAGGGTAATGTCATGATAATCATGTCCTTTGGAAAGCATCTGTGTTCCGACGAGCAAATCGATCTTACGGCTGTTAAATGCTTCAAGTACTTTAATCAGTTTATTTTGAGTTGTGATAATGTCACGATCAAACTGCTGTACCCTCAAATTTTGACTCAGTTTGCTAAAATGCTCTACCGCCTCCGCTGTCCCCAATCTGGCCGTACGTAACGCGCCGCTTTGACATTTCGGACATACTTTCGGCAATACTTCGGTGTAATTACAATAATGGCATTTAAGGGCACGTGAGTTTTTATGCTGAGACATCCCTACACTGCAAAATGGGCACTCCACATGGTAGCCGCATGTATCACAAACCGTGTATTTGAAATTGGCACGCGTCGGAATGAAAACAATTCCTTGATGCTCTTTATTAAAATTATCCATTATCGCACTGTCAATATTTGGCGTTAATGCTTCAAGAGAAGGTTCAAATACAAAAGTCCGTTCGGATTTAAAATACCCTCCCTTCAAACGAAAAAACGGATATTTTGCATAACTGCTTAAACTCGGAGTAGCACTCCCTAACACAACAGGAATTTTAAGTAAATTGCCGATATAAACTGCCATATCCCGCGCATTGTAACGCGGTCTAGAAGAGGATTTATAACTCTCATCGTGCTCTTCGTCCACAACAATCAACCCCAAATTCTGAATCGGCAAAAACAATGCCGAGCGGGGGCCGACAATAATATGAGCCGAGCCATCATAGATTTTTTCCAACGTCATTTTCTTTTGCTTGGGAGTCATTTTAGAATGCCACAATACAACCATATCACCGAAATGATTTTTAAATCGTATCTCCATTTGAGGGGTGAGAGAAATTTCAGGAAGCAATAATAATGCTCTCTTCCCTTCACTTAAGACTTCATCCATTCGTCGCATATAAATTTCGCTTTTCCCAGCCCCCGTATCCCCAAATAAAAGTGATACGTTATGAGCGCGGATAAATTCAAGCGCTTGGGACTGAAATTTTGAAAGGGTAATATTGACAGGGTTGTACGGGGACACATATGGCACTTGTTCTCTTTCTGAATAACGAAAAGGTACAAAGAGATTCAGTACTTCTCCCAGTGAACACCCATAATACTCTGACATAAATTGGGCAAATTGAATTTGTGTCTTGGGATAATAACTATCAGAAATTTTGAGAATACTCTGCGTCAGGAAATCAGGTTTTTCGCTTTTTTCCATTATAACCCCATTCAAAGAGCGATTGGAGAGAGTTATTTCCACTTCGGTACCGATAATAACGGGATTTTGGCAATGATAAGTAAGGGGTTCAAGAGGAGAACCTAAAAGGGCTATGCGGTAAAAATACACAAAATCTCCCACCTGCTTCTAATGTGGAGATTATAGCAGATTAGGTCAGTCAATCAAATCTTGACAAAATAGACCTGCATTGCCTGCTGCGGCTCTATCACACGTGAACCTACCGTTTGCTTGGGTATAGGTAAAGGTCACAGGCTGCCCCATTATCTGATAAGTATAAGTAGCAGCCCCCGTTTTCATCCAATGCCCATTGGCATTTGCCGATATAATTCCATATTGCAATAAAGTACCGCCATTCGTACTATTTGCATCATTATCATCAAAAAGCATTTCCCCGACGGTATTTTGCGCACCGTCATCCAACTGACTGATAAACGTACCGCTTCCTTGCAATAATCTTCCCTGCCGTTCACTTGCAATCGCTGCACGAATTGCGGATACATCACTGCGCCCTTTTGCGATCTGCGCATCGTCTCGAGTTGCCGCAAAACGGGGAATTGCTATTGCCGCTAAAATTCCCAGTACAACTATGACAAAGATTAACTCTATCATTGTAAAAGCGTTCCGTTTCATTAATAAATCCCTGATTCTATTGCACTGAGTTTTACGATTGCATTCAATCGGCAAAAATCAATACAAAATATTTGCCTGCATTTTAAATTATGCAGGCAAAACTCAATTAATACTTAACGCGACTTCCGCCGAAAACATGTGTTTTATTTAAATCGCTAGCTGCCCCGGCAGTTTGAATCCCTTTACAAACCGTATCATTAGAAGCTGGGAAAGCAACGGTAATATTCCCATCACTCGTTACCGTATAACTTACACAGTTCGTTCCGCTTGGTTGTTCATAATAAAAAACCGTGCCATATGCGATATTTGCAGTATCCAATGCAACATTTGTTACAGTTCCGGTACTAACGTTTAATTCACCGTTTGCAGTATAATATGCACCCATATCCGTTAACGCTGTTGAAACTTCTTGAGCCCCTTTCGCGATTTTAGCATCATCACGTGTTGCGGCAAGACGCGGAATAGCAACCGCTGCTAAAATACCCAAAATAACGATCACAAAAATCAACTCGATCATAGTAAAACCTGAACGTTTCATGGTTTACTCCTTAGAAATTTAAAATAGTGATTACTCTTGTAACCCTATACTCATTATGAATTGCTTTATCTTATAGTTTGTTTAAATTTAACAATAAAATACAAAACAATGTTGATACGGGTATTTAACAGAGAATATGGCATAATTTTTACAAAATCAAGGAGATACAATGAAAATCGCTGTACCCGTTATGGATGAAAATCTTAAAATGGCCGGAAATGCCGGACATACCCCTTACTTCGCCATATTTAACCTCACTGGAGGCATGTTTAAAAGCTTTACACTGGAAGGACTCCGTGCCAATCCTAAAGTGGAAGGAGAGACTCCTCACGATCACGATGAACATCACACTTGTGATCATGACGAAGGAGACGTAGAGCATATCAAAGCACACGATACGATGGCGGATACAATCGAAGACTGCGATTATCTTGTGGTTAAAATGGCGTGTAAAAATACAGCCAAAAGTATGAGTAATGTCGGGGTAAAGCTTCAAAAATATAATGGAACCGAAGCGCTGGCGCCAAAAATATTAACGGAATTGGCGGCTCAATTTAAATAATCCTCCACTTTAATTCTCGTTTATAAATTGAAGGCGTATAATTCGCACCATAAATGAAGCATTTGCTTTAAATCTTCGTCGTTATACAGTATAACGATGAGTCCTAAAAGGTAAAACAACACCATGATTTCCGCAGAGATTGAGACGTTAGGCATAAAAAACAGTGGAAAGATTTTCCATAATCTCAGCTTCGATGAGCTGATCCAACATGAACTTGAGAATGGTGAATGTCGCCTTGCAAGCAGCGGTGCAACCATGGTCGACACGGGAATTTTTACCGGTCGAAGCCCAAAAGATAAATATTTTGTAAACCAAGATCCTTCCAATAACTACATTGCATGGGGAGATGTCAATAAAAAGATTGATAAATCGGTTTTTGATGAACTCCTTGTTGTCGCCCGTGAACAACTCTCAAATAAAGACCTCTACGTTACTGACGTATTTTGTGGATCAAGTCCTACAAGCAAACGCTCCGTACGTTTTGTCTCTGAAATTGCATGGCAATCCCATTTTGTTAAAAACATGTTTATTCGCCCGAATGAAGCGGAACTTGAAACTTTCAGACCTTCTTTTACCGTACTCAATGCGTGTAAAGCGGTCAATGAAAAATGGGCGAATCATGGACTAAATTCTGAAGTTTTCGTCCTCTTCAGTGTTGAAGAAAATCTCTGTATTATCGGCGGAACATGGTATGGCGGAGAGATGAAAAAAGGGATTTTCTCTATGATGAACTATTGGCTTCCTCTAGAGGGTAAACTCCCTATGCACTGCTCGGCTAATGTCGGAGCTGAAGGTGATACTTGCTTATTCTTTGGACTTAGCGGTACCGGAAAAACAACCCTCTCAACCGATCCTTTGCGTGCACTTATCGGTGATGATGAGCATGGTTGGGATGATCAAGGAGTCTTTAACTTTGAAGGGGGATGTTACGCGAAAGTGATCAACCTCGATCCATCCAGCGAGCCGGAGATTCACAATGCCATCCGCCGTAATGCACTACTTGAAAATGTCGTTTACGATGAAGACGGCATCGTTGACTATACCGACAGTTCTAAAACAGAAAATACACGCGTATCGTATCCTATCGAACACATCGATAATCATCAGCCCTCACTCATGGCGGCTCACCCAAAAAATATCATTTTCCTCTCTGCCGATGCTTTTGGAGTTCTCCCTCCGGTTAGCCGCCTCACCAAAGAACAAGCGATGTATTACTTCCTTAGCGGCTATACGGCTAAAGTTGCGGGCACGGAGCGTGGAATTACTGAGCCGGTTGCAACCTTTAGCTCATGTTTCGGTGAGGCATTTCTTCCGCTTCATCCAACCGTCTATGCGAAACTTCTCGGTGAAAAAATTGATGAGCACGGTGTAAATGTTTATCTAGTCAATACGGGATGGACGGGTGGCGGATATGGTGTCGGCAAACGGATGAGCATCAAAGATACCCGTGCGTGTATCAATGCTATTTTGGATGGAAGTATCAACCAAAGTGAGTTTGACATTACCAATACATTTGGTTTCCATATCCCTAAAACACTTGGCTCTATCGATCCTGTTATCCTCAATCCTCGTAATGCATGGCAGGATCGTGATGCGTATCTCGTTCAGCGCGATAATTTAGCGGCACTTTTCATCAAAAACTTCCAAAAGTATACTGATGGACAAAGTGAATTTGACTACTCTGCTGCAGGACCAAAACTTCCATAACTTCCTCTTCGTACTTTTTTGTTCCGGCAAAAAAGTACCAAAAAACCTCATCCCCCGAACAAAGCGCTCACGCAACTCTTGGCACTTCTGCCATCGTGCGTAGCTTTCAAGGATATTCGGGGAATAATTTTTAAATGAATAAATAATCAGAAAGTTATTACGAAGAAAAGATGATGTGCAGGGCTTTCACCCGCACAGAAGATTAACAAGAATAGGTAGATTTGAATTCAAATGCAGTAGGACGAGCTTCGTCAGGCCATACTTGTGTTTCGAATTTGTAGTTTTGATAAGTATCCAAGAACTCTGGAGTCATAACCGGTTGTAAGAACTCATTATCACGAATCAATGATTCCAATGCACCGCGTAATGTATGTGGCATTTGTGGAATACCTTTTTCACGGATTTCATTCAAAGAAAGTTCAAACAAATCTTCATCCATCGGTCCGACCGGTACCATTTTATTTTTGATACCATCTAAACCTGCAAGCAACATTGCGGTAAACGCAAGATATGGGCATGAAGTAGAATCCGGGAAACGCATTTCGATACGTGTCGCTTTTTCACCCGCACCGTATGGAACACGGCAAGAAGCAGAACGGTTTTGGCTAGAATAAGTCAAAATCGAAGGAGCTTCGAAACCGGGGATAAGGCGTTTGTATGAGTTAGTTGATGGGTTTGTGAATGCTGCAACCGCACGAGCATGTGCGAAGATACCGCCTACATAGTGAAGCGCTGTTTCAGACAAGTTGCTGTAGCCACCCTCTTTGTAGAATGTATTTTTGCCGTCTTTCCAAATTGATTGGTGAACGTGCATACCGTTACCGTTGTCTCCGTAAAGCGGTTTAGGCATAAATGTAACCGTTTTACCGTTAAGGTGAGCAACCATTTTAATAACGTATTTAAGTTTTTGAACATTGTCTGCTGCTTCTACAAGAGTTCCGAAAACGATACCGATTTCACCTTGACCTTGTGCAACTTCGTGGTGACCGAGAACTACTTCAAGACCCACTTGCTCTAATGCCAACATCATCTCAGCACGAAGATCAACCATAGTGTCAATCGGTGCTACCGGAAAGTACCCACCTTTAGTACGTGGACGGTGACCCGTGTTGAAACCGTCTTTGAAATCTTTTGCATCATTCCATGCACCCTCTTCGGTATCTACTTCATAATATGAGCAGTTTACTTCGTCGCGAATTTTAACATCGTCGAATACAAAAAATTCATTTTCAGGTCCGAAATAAGCAACATCACCTACCCCTGCATTTGCAAGGTGTTCAAGTGCTTTTTTAGCGATTGCACGCGGACATTTTTCGTATGCTTGACCTTTGTAGATATCATAAACATCACAGAAAACAATAATGGTAGGATCAGCAGTAAACGGGTCCATAAATGCAGATTCAGCATCCGGTTTAAGCAACATATCTGAGCGATTAATCGGCTGCCATGCATCGATAGAAGAACCATCAAATGGTAGACCGCCTGTAAAGTGACCGGCATTAACTGCGCTCATACGATAGCTCACATGGTGCCATGTCCCTTTCATATCGGTGAAACGGAAATCGACGAACTGAACGTCATTCTCTTTACAAAAACTGAAAAACTCGTCTACGTTATTTACGAATTTACCCATGCAAATCTCCTGAAAATAATAAAGTTAGAACAGTATATCAAAAGTTGACAAAAAATAAGGGTTTTGACATGATTAAAATTTAATCATTTCCCGATCTCTCCCGCGGTAGAGAGCACATTCATCATAACCGGCCGATCGAGCCATAGCTTCTATTTCATCGCTAAACAATCCAATTTGATCACTCCGATGCGCATCTGAACCAAACGTAATCGGTATCTCTAATTCAGCAATAGTTTCTAGCAGAATAGGAGATGGATATGCTTCTGCAATAGGTTTTCGATACCCTGCCATATTGATCTCAATAGTCATATTTGCTTTTTTAATCGCTTTTAGAGCCCCTTGAGCTAAAATTCGAATGTCTTTAGTCGGTAAGAATTTAAATACTTTTAAGAGATCTAGATGACCGACAATGTCAAATTTTCCGCTCTTAGCCATAGCTTCGATTAAAGAAAAATAGCGTCGATAAATGTCATCAATGTCTAATCCCTCATATCGACCGATAAATTCAGGATTATCAAATCCCCAATCATCGATAAAATGGACGCTCCCTATCAAATAGTCGCAAGGTCGATTCAAAACTGCATCATCCATATAGCCGGGGAGATAATCGACTTCATACCCTAATAAAACGGTGATTTGATCCGTGTATTTCTCTCCCGCTTCTTTTACCCATAATTCATACAAGTCCATTTGTTCAAAACTCATTCTGTATTTCGGATCATAGTGCATCGGAGCATGATCAGAGAAACCAAAATACTCAATTTTACACGAAATAGCAGCTTCTACATACTCCGCTACCGTTCCGGTAGCATGGTTACACAACACCGTATGGTTATGAAGATCAACTTTCATGAATACACCCTAAGTAAAAATAATGGTTTTAATGTTATTATAGTGCAATTTTAAATCGTTTGGGGATAAGAGATCATGACGCAAGAAGAGTTAGATGCGCTAATGAATGGTGATATAGATTTAGATGTAGGATATGAAGAAGAGCCGGCAGAAGTAACTGAAGCTCCCGTATCTTCAGAAGAAGCAGACAGCGATGAACCTTATTACAACGAGACAGACGCAGATAAATATCGTGTTTCCGCCATGCACAGCTGGCCACCACCACCTCCTACCGATGATAATAAAATGGTTCATCAGCTTGATGACGTCACCAAAGAGAGTGAACAAAAGGCAACTGAAATCTTTGATCTTATCGAAGGAATTAGCAACGATCTAGGGCAAGGGGAAAAAGATGTCAAAGCACTTAAAGCTCTTATTAAAAATAATATCAACCTTTTTACCACGTTAACTGGAAAATTTCCGCACATAGACACTTTTAAGACTCAATTAGAAGAAAATGAGAAAGCGCTCGAACATTTAGAAAGTGTCCTTGATATGCTTCAAAACGGTGGAGACACAATCATGAATATCATGGATATTATGCAATACCAAGATATACACCGTCAAAAAATTGAACGTGTAATCAACGTTATGCGTGCTCTCTCCACCTACATGAATCATCTTTTCGCCGGAAAAATTGATGATAGCAAACGGGTCAGCTCTGCGGTTCATTTACCAGGTGATAGTACCACTGAAGATGTCGTAAGCAGTGATGACATCGAAGCATTACTTGCTTCTTTTGGGCAAAAATAAATAAACAAAACGGTACAATCTGCTTAGTATTTTTGACCACAAGAGAGTCATATTGAAAAAAGTCGAGCTCCTCTCCCCTGCAGGGAATTTAGAAAAGCTGAAAATTGCTATTGATTACGGTGCTGATGCCGTCTATGGCGGTGTAAGCCATTTTTCGCTCCGTATCCGCTCAGGCAAAGAATTCGATTTGGAAAGCTTTAAAGAGGGGATTGACTATGCCCATGATAAAGGTCGTAAAGTCTATGTTACGATCAACGGTTTCCCGTTTAATTCCCAGTTAAAACTTCTCAAAGAGCATATCGCCACTATGGCATCCTTAGAACCCGATGCCTTCATCGTGGCCACTCCCGGAGTCCTCAAACTCGCCCATCAAATTGCCCCTCATATACCGCTACACCTCTCAACCCAAGCTAACGTGATGAATGTCCTGGATGCACAGGTGTACTACGACATGGGGGCGCGCCGCATCATCGCTGCGCGGGAAATATCTCTCAAAGATTTAATGCAAATCAAAGAAGAACTGCCTGATTTGGAGATCGAAGTCTTTGTCCACGGCTCCATGTGTTTTGCCTACAGCGGCCGCTGTTTGATCTCAACGTTGCAAAGCGGACGGGTTCCTAATCGTGGAAGCTGTGCCAATGACTGCCGCTTTCCGTATGAGATGTATGCCGCCAATCCGGAGACGGGAACCCTCTTCAAACTCGTTGAAGATGAAGGGATCGGCACCTATATCATGAACTCCAAAGATCTCAATCTAGCAAGCCATATCAAAGAGATCCTCGATGCGGGATGCATCGACTCACTCAAAATTGAAGGGCGGACAAAAGCACCGTACTATGCAGCTATTACGGCAAAAGTCTACCGCCGTGCCATCGATGATTATTATGCCGGGAAAAGTGATCCTGAACGTTATCAAAAAGAGCTCAATACCATGCAAAATCGTGGGTTTACCGATGCTTACCTCGTAAACCGCCCTTTTGAAAAACACGATACCCAAAATCTCGATTTTTCCATGATGATGGGAACCCATCAGGTGAGCGGTATCGTGGACGAATCGGGTGAATATTTTGAATGCAAATATAAAACCTTTCCGAACGATATAATGGAACTCGTTTTCCCTGAGGGAAGTACCCTTCATCCAATCGATAACGATGTGGGAAAAATATGGGAAAATAATGGGGAGTGGCATATCTCATTTAAACAGCTTCTTGCTGAAAACGGCAAGATTTGGGATCAAGTCCACAGTGGAAACCTCAATCGTTTTAAACTGCCGTGCAGCCTGCCTCAGTTCACCTTTTTCCGTATCCCAGCGACAGATGAGATGGGGACGGTCACCAAATGTTAATTCAATTAAAAAAACACCTTAGGAGTCTAAAATGAAATTTGTATCAATTATTATGGGAAGTAAAAGCGATTTTGACGTCATGCAATCGTGTTCACAAACACTCGAAGAATTCGGCGTACAATACGAACTCATTATCTCTTCCGCTCACCGAAGTCCTGAACGTACTAAAGAGTATGTCCTCAAAGCAGAGGTGAAAGGGGCCCAAGTTTTTATCGCAGCAGCCGGAATGGCAGCCCATTTGGCTGGGGTATTAGCATCAAAAACAATCAAGCCTATTATCGGTGTACCTATGAGCGCATCCGCCCTTAGCGGAATCGATGCACTTCTCTCAACCGTCCAAATGCCGGCCGGTATGCCTGTAGCCACCGTTGCTATCGGTAAGGCCGGAGCGATCAATTCAGCTTATCTTGCAATGCAGATTTTAGCACTTGAAAATGAAGAGCTACGAATGAAACTTCAAGAAGACCGGATTGCAAAAGCGAAAAAAGTAGAAATGGATTCATTAGAAATTGAGACTATCTTATAAGTTTTGCTATAATCGTTAAATAAATTCTAGTAGGTGGTGGAAAATGCAAGGATGGATGAGTATTGATGACTACGCTCACATGACCAATATGGATCGTAGTGCCGTTGAAGCCTTGATTGTCCGTGGCAAACTCACCACACTTATCGAAGACGGAGAAGTGATTATCGATCCGGGTCAGGGGATGGAGGGGCTTGTTCCTGCAACGATGCAAGAACTGAGTGCATCGGAAGCGGATATTACCCTCGGTGCCAGCTTTGTCGAAAAAACAATCGGAACCATTATCAATCTACACGAAAAAGTCCTTGTAGCCAAAGAAGAGACAATCGAATCGATTAAAAATGAAAACGAATTTCTCAAAGATGCTCTCTCCTCTCTTCAAGAGCTCTATGATGAAGATCGCAAGACCATTGCAACCCTCACGGAACAGCTCAAACTTTCTCAGCAAGAGGTTGAATTTATGCGACGTAAATACAAACTTATGTGGGGCAAAGTAATTGACGATCACGCTTCGCAATGACCATACAACCTGAATGTATTGGGTGTATAACAGCTCAAAGTCAACGTGTTTGTGACGCTATTCATGCCGATGATACTCTAAGAGATAAAATTCTTAACTATGTTGAGGATGCCCTCAGAAAAGCTGACTTTACCCTTTCTCCACCTCTCCTTGCCGCGCCGCTGTATGAACAGATGGCCATTCTCGCACAAACCGATGATTTATACAAAGAACAAAAACAACACGCCTCAGCTCAAGCCAAGACCTATCTCCCCTTTTTAGATACAACGATCCAAGACTCTTTAGATCCGCTCATCGCTATCCTCAAAACTGCCGTAGTGGGAAATGTGATCGATCTTGCCGCCGAAGTGAGTTTTGATCTGCATGAGGCGATCATGTCAGTCTTTAATACACCGTTTGCCCACGATGATACTGAAGTATTACGCAATGCGCTCACACAGGTTAAAACACTCCTCTATATCGGAGACAATGCAGGAGAACACCTCTTTGATGCTTTGGCGATCCGCTTTCTCCAAAAACTCTATCCTGACATAGCCGTTACCTATTTGGTACGGGGAAATCCCATCATCAACGATGTTACGATGAAAGAAGCATTTGAAGCGGAGATTGAAAAGATATGTACCGTGATGAACAGCGGTGTCCCTACTCCCGGATTCGTTTACGCGCTAGCCTCCCCCGAATCCCAAAAACTCTTTGACGGTGCTGATCTGATTATCGCAAAAGGTATGGGAAACTACGAATGTATGACTCCGCTGCGTCGTAAAAATATCTGTTTTCTTCTAAAAGTCAAATGTTCGGTTGTCGCGGCCTCTTTGGAAAGAGAAATCGGTGATATTGTCTGCAAACTCACCTAAGCTGTACAGACCCGATTTCTCCCCTCTTCTTTCGCTTGATATAATGCCTTATCCGCTCGTCCGACTATACTTTCGATTCGATCATCTTCACGTCCCTCACTGATTCCGAAACTGCAGGTCAAGGTATGAATATGAGGGAAATCACACTCTTCTATGATCGATTTTATTTTTTCTGCCAACCGTTTTGCCCCATCAAGATTGGTTTCAGGACAAATGATCATAAACTCTTCGCCTCCCCATCGTCCTGCTATATCTATGTTACGAATATTATTCTGAACTAATTGGGAAAGGTTGACTAACGTTTTATCTCCGATAAGATGCCCATAGGTATCGTTAATCCGTTTAAAATGGTCCAAATCCATAATCATGACCGAAAATGTACGTTGTGTTCGCTTGTAATATTCATGACACTCAAGCAGTTTTTCATCCAAACGTATACGATTACATAACCCTGTCAAAGGATCCGTCGTTGCCATCCGTAAAAGTCGCTTATGATATTTTCCCATCTCAAATTGACGATAAATAAAAATAGAAATAATGAACAATGCCCCCAATACAACCCCATAAACCCAAGTGTAATCAATCCGCTCTTCGTACGTGATCGAAATGTAACGGTTTAAAATCCTCTGCCGTTCTGCTACCGTTATTGAGTCAATCGCCTTATCAATAATCGTTTTAAGTTCCGGATAATCATTGCGTATCATCATTCGAACATCAAAATCAAATTCAGTTGTCCCCGAAATTTTAAGATCTACATAGTGATCAGCATTTATTAAATAAGCAACAACGGGAAGGATATCAATGACGGCATCTACCCGTCCCTTACTCAGCAACTTTAGAGCTTCACGAGTATCTTCAACTTCAATAATGGTAATGCTCGGGTAGTGTGATGCTACGCTTTCAATCACGCTATACCCTGCCCCGATGGCAACTCGTTTCCCCTCCAGTGATTTAAGTCCGGGTAGAAAGTCAATCGTTTTATCGGTTACGATCACATTTGGAAAGGAAGCATAAGGTTTTGAAAAAAGGGCATACGGCTCTTTTTCTTTAGAGATCGACGTTCCCAGTGTCACATCTGCCGTTTTTGTTTTAATCATCTCCAATACGTTTGCCCAGGTAGAGGAGGGGAGAAAAGTGGCTTCCATGCCCGTTCGATCTACTATAAGTTTCCAAAAATCCGCCGCTATCCCTTGAAGTTGGATATGATTATTCTCTGAATAAAAATTAAAAGGGGGCCATGCTACGGTAGAGGTATACTGAATTTTATTCATGTGTAAAAATGAGCGCTCATCAACACTCAATGGGATAATTTGATATTTGGCATCATCATAAATGAATCCCTCGAATCGCTTTTCATTTTGATGAATCCCCATAACTCGATAGATATCCGAAATACGATGAAATTTATCAGCCGATATTGATCCTAGCGGTTGTTTACCGCGATATGCCAACGATTTAAGCACTTCTCCTTCGTAAATAAGAGATTCCAACGATTTATTTTGCATGTTGTAGTGTTTACGAATGAGTTGTGCCGTTTCAGGAATATGTGCAAACGCATATTCCCACCCTTTCAAGGTAGCATCAACAAATGCGCGTACCCGTTTAGGGTGATTACACACTTCAGATTCAGAGGTAAAAAGGATATCGCTATAAAAATCAAATCCGTATGCTTCAGGATTGATAGCATTGGTTTCTATCCCTTTTTCTTTCAGGACAAAGGGTTCATTGGAGATATAGCAAGCCATAACGTCCGTTTTTCCATTAGCTATATCCATCGGATTATAACTATGTTCTAAAAATTTGAGTTCCCCCATCCGAATGTCCTGAGAGTTGAGCATAGCCCGAATTGAGATCGTATCTTGGAAATCTTCGGTCATCATAATCCGCTTTCCGATCAAATCACGCGGGGTTTGAATATCCGATGACTTTTGCGAAAGGAGAATAAAAGGTGAAGTCTGGAAAATGGCAGCCAAAACTACTACATTCTTCCCCGACATTCGATCAATCAAAAGAGAAGAACGCCCTATACCGTAAGTACTTCGCCCACTTATTACCTCATCGACAGCAAGCCTTTTCGGATCAAATTTTTGGATGGTGACATCCAAACCGACATCGCGATAGAACCCCTTCTCTTTTGCACTATAATATCCTGCAAACTGAAACTGATCTGCCCACTGTAATTTAACGGATATTTTTTCTATCGGCGGTTGTGCCAAAAGGGCTGTGAAGCAAAAAAATAAGAAAAACAAATATCGCTTCATTATGACTGCCTTTATTAATTCCTCTTATAATAGGGACAATTGCTTTAAAAAACCCTTTGCAGCCCTGTTTTTGGTATAATAACGCAACTTATTAAATGGGACTGTTATGATTACGTTTGGTGATTTACTTTTAAAATTACAGCAATTTTGGAATGAGCAAGGATGCGCTATCGTTCAGCCCTATGATGTAGCTGCAGGTGCAGGAACCTTTCATCCTGCCACTTTTTTGCGTTCACTCGATTCAAAGCCGTGGTCCGTTGCCTACGTTGCCCCAAGCCGCCGTCCGACAGATGGACGTTATGGTGAAAATCCAAACCGCTTGGGAAGCTATTACCAATTCCAAGTCCTTATCAAACCAAGCCCTGAAAATATTCAAGAACTCTATCTCAAAAGTTTAGAGTATTTGGGACTCAATCTCAAAGACCATGATATCCGTTTCGTTGAGGACAACTGGGAATCACCGACACTCGGTGCTTGGGGTTTAGGTTGGGAAGTATGGCTTAATGGTATGGAAGTGACCCAATTCACCTACTTTCAGCAAGTAGGCGGTGTAGCGTGTGATCCCGTCGCCGTCGAAATCACCTACGGAACAGAGCGTCTTGCGATGTATTTACAAGGGGTCGATACGGTGTTTGACATCGTATGGAGTGAGAATAAATTCGGCAAAACCCTCTATCGTGACATCCACAAAGAGGGTGAAATTGAATTTAGCAAATACAACTTCGAAATCGCAGATACAGCAATGCTTTTTCATGATTTTGAGTCCAAAGCAACCGAGTGTAAACGATGTCTCGAAGCCCAACTCCCGCTTCCGGCGTATGATTTGTGCATGATGGCTTCCCATACGTTTAATACCCTCGATGCGCGCAAAGCGATCTCCGTCACGGAACGGGCAAACTACATCCTCAAAATCCGCGAACTCGCCCGTGGATGTGCAGAGCTTTACAAAGCACAAGAGGAAGAACGGAATCTCCGCGTAAAAGCCTGATGCAAACCCTTATCGGTCAAATTGATCGGATTATTTACCAAAACAACGGTTTCTTGATTGCCGCCCTTAAAAGCGGTGATAAAATCAGTGCCCACTACTATGAAAGCGACGTCGATCATCTCGTCAATGCCGCGATCACCCTTAAGGGAGAGTGGGAAGAGCACCGCCAACACGGGCGAACCTTTAAAGCTCATTCACTCATCGTTAACCAAAACGAACTCTTCTTTTTTCTCAACCGTGTCGTCAAAGGATTTACCAAAAAACTGACCGCCGAACTCATTGAAAAATACGGGACGGAGGGATTAATCGATATTTTGAATAACGATATTGAGCGATTAATGGATATGAAGGGTATGAACGAAAAACGGCTCCTCAAACTCTCAAACGGATGGAAGCAATTTCGCTCCATGAGACTTTTGGGAGAATTCTTGGCACCTTTTGGTGTTACTCCTGCTCTATTACGCCTGATAGCCGGGGCAATGAAAGAGGTTAAAAATCCTATCGAAGCGATTAAGCATAACCCTTATACTCTGATGCGTATTAACGGTATCGGATTTAAAAAAGCCGATGAAATCGCCCTTAATATGGGGCTAAAGACAGATGATGAACGGCGAATCCAAGCCGCAATGGAATATACACTAAGTGAATATTGTGATTCTGAGGGAAATAGCTGTATTGAACGTCATGGATTGTTTACTCGGCTCGATCTTCTTTTGGCACTAGGAAATCACTCTCGATACGATGAAGCACTCGATGATAGACTACGAGAGGGGAGTATTACCCTTTTACCCAGTTTTAAACTCTCACCAACCCGTATTTATGAAGCCGAAACCCTACTTTACAATGAGTTTAAACGCCGTGGTAAAAGTACTCAAGAACCTCTAAGCGGTAATCTTAAAACATTTTTAGACACCCATTCACTCACACTTGGAGAACAGCAATATGCCGCATTAGAATTAATTAATCAAGGCTCAGGATTAATCTTCCTCGTCGGGTATGCAGGGACGGGGAAGAGTACCACTGCCAAGGCGCTCTTAGATCTTTTGGCTACCCGTTACACTCCAAGTCTCATTATGACGTGTGCTCTTAGCGGTATCGCTTCGCAGCGGATACGAGAACGTAGCGGATACCAAAGTGCCACAATCCAGAGCCTCCTTGTCAAATTTGATTCATACGATAAAATGCCCTATCAAGTGGTATTGATCGATGAAGCCTCTATGATCAATTCGACCCTTTTTGCGAGATTAATGGCCAAGATAGAACGTGATGCCACCGTTATCATCGTAGGGGATGATGCGCAACTCCCACCAATCGGAGCGGGAAGTCCCCTAAGCGATGCAATTGCACTCAATCTTGCCCCCACAATCATGCTTACCCAAATCTACCGTCAAAGAGAGGAGCAAGCCATTGCCCTGATCGCTAACGATATCCGCCGAGGGATTATTCCTCAGTATCAAAAATGCTATGAAGATTTCACCTTTAATGCAGTGGAAATTCCCAATCGACATGCTCTGAAAAACTCCCTTAGTGCGGGTGAGTTCGAAGAGGTTCTTAAAACCCATGTACACAATACCCTCGCAGCCGTTGCTTCCGTTACATTAGAATATCTCCCCGAATCTCGTGAAAAGCTTCAAGCCAAACAGATACGTGAATACCTCAGTGCATTTCAGGTCATCTCTCCAATGCGCGCCAATGCGTTAGGGGTCGATAATCTCAATCTTATTTTGCAAGAGTATTTCAATCCCAATCCCAAAAAAAAAGTTAAAACTTTTAAAGGGGAATTGCGTCTGATGGACAAAGTCGTTCACACCAAAAATGAAAACCTCCCCTCCACTACTCCCGAAGAGTTCAAAGAGGGCAACGATCCGAGTGAACGGCGGATATTTAACGGTATGTGCGGTCTTATCTTCCGCCTTGATGAGGAAGAAGAACTCTGTTATGTCTATTATCCCAATGAAGAGCTAATCGTACACTACAAATATGATCAAATCAGCGATTATCTGAGCCTCTCTTATGCCCTCAGTGTCCACAAGGTTCAAGGAATGGAATATGAGCGAGTCGTCGTCATTATGAGCTTTTCACATCTTATTATGCTCAATACGAAACTCCTTTATACCGCCCTTACCCGTGCAAAAGGACATTGTATTCTGATCGGTGAGAGTGGAGCATTTGAAGCGGCATGCAGGCGCTTGGAGCATACAAAACGCTCAACCGTAATGCAGGAGTTATAAATTAACTAAAGGATAAAAATTTTCCTTTATCTAAAAGATGCTACAATTATCATTCTAATACATTCTACTTATAAGGATATGTCATGAAAGCTTTAATGATTTCGGCGATTGTCGCCACAACGCTTATGGGTGCTTCACTGATTGATGAAGCCAAAACCGCAGGTCTAAAACCGATTCCATCTAACGCAAAAGCACTCGAAAAGCTAACCTCTAACACTAAAAATCCGACTACTGCGGCTAAAGTAGAACTTGGAAAAATGCTCTACTTTGAACCACGCCTCTCTAAAAGCGGTTTGATCAGCTGTAATACCTGTCATAACCTTGCACTCGGCGGAAGTGATGGAATGGCAGCAGCTATCGGGCACAAGTGGACAGCCAACCCGCACCATTTGAGCTCTCCGAGCGTTTACAATGCCGTATTTTATAGCCAACAATTCTGGGACGGACGCTCTCCTCACCTCGAAGACCAAGCCCAAGGACCGATCCAAGCAGGACCTGAAATGGCAGCACCGAAAGATTTCGTAGAGGGTGTGGTTAACTCTATTCCTGCCTACGTCAACGCATTCAAGAAAGCATACGGCAAAGATGTGAAAGTAACTTTTGAAAAAGTAGCCGATACCATTGCCGTATTCGAGCGTACCCTCGTTACCCCATCACGCTATGATGCATTCTTGAACGGGAATAAAAAAGCACTTACTTCCGCAGAGCAAAAAGGGCTTAAAACCTTTATCGATAAAGGGTGTGCAACCTGCCATAACGATATCGCATTGGGTGGAACAATGAATGCGTTCAACGTAACAGGTCAATACAAACATATGAATGTAGGGGATTTCAAAGGGGATGCAAACGGCATGGTACGTGTACCGACATTGCGTAATGTCACCGAAACCGCTCCGTATTTCCACAACGGTCAAATTGCAACGTTGAGCGAAGCGATCAAAGAGATGGGTCGTATCCAGCTCGGTGTTGATTTGAATGATAAAGAGACGGCTGAAATTGAAACCTTCCTAAAAGCACTAGAAGGTAAAAAACCGACGGTTATCTATCCGATGCTTCCGGCTTCTACCGCTAAAACACCTAAAGTAGACGTCGTTAATAACTAAAAAACCTACTCACATACGATACCGGGAAATTCTTCCCGGTATTTTCCACACTCACTTTTCATTATCTGTAGTATCTGCGGCTTTTTCACGGGGTCTAACCATTTTAGAAGTTCGATTAACGGGGCTTCATCCATTGCCGTACATCCCGACGTAGGACGCTTGTCACTCTGATTGAGATGGATAAAGATGCACGAACCACGCCCCTTTACTCCCGAATCATTGTACCCTATCACCGCTCCGTAGCGATAGACTCCATCAGAGCGTCGCATCACTTCATAACTTGAGGGGAGAGAACTTTTTTCATAAATTCGGAGCATTTTGTTGTAACGAGAATCATTAATGTCGTCAATACAGTAGAGGTTTTCATCTGCATGCCAATAGGGAAGTTTAATGGTGGTGTTCTGATCATACCCAAAAGCCGCCGTGATCGGAAAAATTCCGCTAGGAGATCGGCCGTCCCCTTCATTTTTCAGCGGTGTTTTAAATGCAATATATCCCAAACCGCTTCGCCCTAACGTAACAGAGGTTTTCCCCCCGATTGGGCTCCATTGTTCTTGCTTTTCGTACCTCTGCATTACTGCTGTGGTAGCATTTAACTCTGAAGAGAGTACAACAATAAGCTGCTCAGAAGCAACCAAAGATGAGAAGAGCGAAAAAAGTGAAAAAGCCAAAGTTATTTTCATCATGTCATTGTTCTTAGTTTGTTTTAAAGTTAGGTAGTATAGCATATAGAAAATTTGGTTGAGTGAGGCACTGATGGCAATTACGGTTCGTAAAGCATCCGAGGCAGATATTGACATGATTGCCCAAGCATTACTGGAAAGTTCCCGCGGAGGCAAAAGAATCGGTTTGTTTGATTTGGTATTCAATACCTCCGAAGATAAAACGCTGCTCTCCCATCTCAAACGTCTCGCTCTCACTTCCACCAAAAGTTATTGCCACTATTCCAACTTTTTTGTTGCCGTCTCCGATGGAGCTCTCGTCGGAACTATTTGCGGATACGAGCCGCGTATCGCAACGCATGAAATCTTTTCCAAAGCACTCGAAGAGATCGGTTTTGATGAAACCTACCATGAACGGATTGCCGCCTACTTACTCTGCGAAGGTGAAGCTGATAATAAAACATTCGTATTGGACTTTATGCTTGTAAAAGCTGAATACAAAACTATTGACGTGTACAAAGAACTTATCGGAAAAAGTATGCTTACCGCACGCCTCAAAGGATACCGAAAAGTTCAAACCTCTGTTGAAATCGGCTCAGTTGAGAATGAAATTATCTATAAAAAACTCGGATTTGAAGTCATTGACGAAAAACGGAGTGAATACTATAAAGAGCAGTTTGACCGTGCCGGTATTATGCGGCTTCAAATGATATTGTAAGGATTCCCTATAGAATACGCTCTTTTAGGATTAATACCGCCACTCATCGCTATTCTCCTCGCCTTTTTCAGCCGTTCTGTTTTTATTGCCCTTGCTATGGCCGTATTGGTAGGTGAATTAATCATTGCCAATTTTTACCCGGTTGATACGCTCCTACTTATTTATGAACGTTTTTTAGGACTCTTGAGCGAAGCGTGGGTACTTAAAACCCTAGCATTTGCAATTATGGTCGGCTCCGTTATGACACTGATCGAACGAAGCGGTGGAGTGGACGGCTTGGTGCATGAGCTAAGCGTCAAGCGTTCGTGGGTCAAAAGTAAACGGGGTGCATTAATACCCAGCTTTATTGCCGGCATTATTGTTTTCATCGAATCTTCCATTACCTCCCTCGTTGCAGGAGCCATTGGGCGACCTTTTTGTGATCGTTACGGTATCAGCCGTGCAAAACTTGCTTTCATTTGCGACTCTACCTCGGCACCTGTCTGCTCTCTCATACCCCTCAACGGGTGGGGTGCACTTTTACTGGGACTTATCGGAGGTCAAATTACGGCAGGCTTCATCGCTGGAGAAAGTGCACCCTGGCTTATTCAATCCATTGCCTTTAACTTCTATGCTTTTGTGGCGTTAATCGTTACCTTTATGGTCATATGGTTTGAAATCGATATCGGACCAATGCGCTATACTGTAGCCACCCCTCCGACAATAGAGTGCAAAGATGAGAAAGGAGATTTAGGGCTCTTTATATGGCCCATAGTATGGATGATCAGCGGAGTCATCGCCTTTATGTTCCTCACGGGAAAAGGAGATATTCTAAAAGGTTCCGGTTCATCCTCAATTTTTTACACCCTTATCCTGACACTGGTGCTTATGTGGGGATATTACACCATTAAAAGGGCCCTCACACCCTCCGAATTTTTTAAAGCGGCATTCTCAGGTGCACGCTCGATGACTCCAATCGCCTTAATTTTGTTATTCGCTTTCGCTATTGGCGGAGTTAGTTCCGATATGGAAGTAGGAAAATACCTCGCCTCGTTTATCGGAGATTATCTCCCCTCGGCATACCTTGCGGGAGCTATTTTTATATTAGCGGCCATTATCGCGTTTGCGACAGGAACGAGTTGGGGAACATTCAGTATCATGATCCCTATTGCCGTCCCTCTAGCCGTAGGGCTTGATGCTCCGGTTGCCTTGGCGATGGGAGCGGTCATTTCAGGTGGTGTTTTCGGCGATCACTGCTCCCCTATTTCAGACACAACGATCATATCTGCGATGGCTTCAGGATGCGAAGTAGGTGAACATACCCGTACCCAGCTTCCGTATGCTCTCATCTCGGCAGGAATCGCCCTCACTTTGTTTATCCTATTCGGAATCGCCCTCACATGAATAAAGCCAAACTTCTCTTCCTCGAAGATGACCCGAATCTCTCGGAGAGTGTCAGTGAGTATCTTGAGGAGCAAGGGTATAACGTCACCTGTGCTTATGATGCACCCTCAGCCGAAGATCTCCTCTATGAGCAAAAGTTTGATGTGTTACTGCTCGATGTTAATGTTCCCTCAGGGGATGGTTTCTCTTTGCTCAAAGCAAGCCGTAAAGCGGGAAATTCAACCCCTGCAATTTTTATCACTTCGCGTAATGCTGTGAGTGATGTCGAAGAGGGGTTTGAGAGCGGCGGGGATGATTATATTCGCAAACCTTTTGCTCTCAAAGAACTTTTATTGCGAATTCAAACCATTCTAAAACGAAATTTTTACCATAATCCCACCGATGTACTGACACTTAGCGAGGGGATAACCTACGACACGGAAAACCAAATGCTCATCGTTAGCGGTGAAATGCAAACCCTTCAACTCAAAGAACATAAACTTCTCAAGCTCTTTATACAGCATAAAAATGAACTTCTCTCGCACGAAATGATTATGGAGCATCTGTGGGATTATGACGAAATCCCTAGTGACGGCTCATTGCGTACCTACATTAAAACGCTTCGCAAACTCCTAGGAAAGGACTCCATTGTCAGCCACAAACGCCTCGGGTATCAATTTCGCTAAATACCGTACTCTCAGGGGATTTCTAGCCCTTTATGGGGTCATGAGCATCTTGATTTTAGCCCTTATAGCAACCCTTTATTACGAATCCATGAAAGCACAAATGCTATCATCTCACCGTCTTGCCATGCAGCTGCAATCTGAGAGCTACGTTCCTCGTCTGAAATCATGGCTCGAGAGTGGTCATATTTTGCCCCTCTTCCCTACCGACCTCGCCTATAAAACCGCTCTTTACGGGTATGATAAAGATCTTTTAGTCGGAAATTTAAACCAAAAACATTATGATTTTAGTGAAAACATTGCTCTACACAATGGATACATCCACCTCATCATTGCCCTCTCTCCTTATGGATTAGGGGAGTATTATCTGGTATTTGAAACGCGTGATGATGAACTCTGGCGGCACCAAGCCCTTATCAACTCATTAATTTTCGGATCTCTTCTCTTTTTTATCCTCGGAGTCATAGGGTTTAGCCTTTCACGAATGTTTTTGCGCCCCATGAATGAAGCTATTGCCCTTCTTGATGATTTTATAAAAGATACGACACATGAGCTCAATACCCCTGTAAGTGCAATTTTAACCAATATCGAAACGTTGCACGAGTATGAGTTACCACCTTTAGTAGAAAAGAAGCTCAAACGGATCGAAATTGCTTCACGTACGATCTCCACCCTTTATGACGACCTTACCTATCTTGTTCTCAATCACGATTTAGCCGTTCATAATATCCCGATCAATCTTACTCACCTTTTACAAGAGCGCCTGGAGTATTTCCGTCACCGCATTGAGCAAAAAAAAATCGTTCTGGAACTTACGATTGAACCTGATATTACTTTTATAATCGATAAAACTAAAGCGACCCGACTTATTGACAATCTCCTCTCCAATGCCATCAAATACAATACAATGGAAGGAAAAATTCATATCTCACTTTTAGAAGGGAGTTTATGCCTCGAAGACAACGGTATCGGTATCCCTTCTGATATGATTGATCGGGTATTTGAACGCTATACACGTGCCGATAAAAGTGTAGGAGGATTCGGTATCGGTCTGAATATTGTCGCGATGATCGCTCGTGAATATGATCTCAAAATCGCGATTGAGTCCGAAGAGAAAAAAGGGACGAAGATTTGCGTAAACTGGGAGTTTAAACCCTTATAAGGATGCCAAAACAGCTTGTGAAGGGACAAATACCTGTTCAAAAATCTCTTTTGCGGCTTTCCATCGGTTCTCTTTAGAATTAAGCATCACAATCAAACAGTCTCTATCCTCTTTTTTGGCACGGGCAATTAAACACGGTCCTGCTTTAGAGGTATATCCCGTTTTGACTCCGACAGCATATTCATACTTGTTAAGAAGCTGATTATGGGTATTGGCAACAAACTTTCGAGAGCTATTAAGTGCATAATAAGTATGTTGATTTAAGCGGGTTATGTCGTTAAAAACAGGATTTTGGATAGCGTACTCCGCTAAAACGAGAAGATCTTGCGGTGTAGAGTGATGGTTACCGATATCAAATCCGCAAGGATTCGTAAACACACTGTTCACCATCCCTATCTTCACAGCTTTTGTGTTCATCATCTTATTGAAATTTTCGACCGATCCCCCGATGGCTATCGCAACTGCCATTGCGGCATCGTTATCCGATTTGATCAAAGCCGCTCTAATGAGATCGCCCAATAAAAAGATCTCTCCCTCTTTATAGCCAGCTTTAGTAGGTTCTACTTGAAGCATCTCTTTTGAAATAACGACAAGACGGGTTAATTCCCCCTCTTCAATCGCTAAAATGGCCGTCATGATTTTAGTCAAACTCGCCGGCTTCACCTCACGCAACGCCTCTTTTGAATAGAGTATCTCATTATTTTTAAGATTTTTGACCAATAATGCTTCCACATTCAACTTATCAAGTTTTTCAGAATCGATTTCGGCATGGAGGGAGAGGATGGAGAGAAGAAAAAAGAAAATGAACGATTTGAACATCCCGACCCTTTGTTGTAATGGTTTATTATTACTAAAAACAGTAAATATGCCACACTATTATCCGATAAATCGGATCATTTTAAAAGGATGGGAACAACTGAAACGTATAAATGGAGAATAATCCTCCGCATAAGCGGAGGAAAAAGAAAAAAATTATTTTAGCCCCGCAATATGATCCGCAAGGGTTTTCATATCACTATCACTGAGCATTGCCGTTTGTCCTTTCATAATGGCACCCATACCTTTGGTATTACGCGTTCCCGCTTTATACCCTTTTAGCGCTTCGAGTGTTTTTGCAGAGTTCCATCCTGAAATTACTTCCGATTTTCCAAGAGCCGCTTTTTCACCTTTCATACCGTGACAGGCCGCACATTTTTGATACAAAGCACTACCATCCGCAGCACTCAACATAACACTCAAACCCAATATTGCAAGTAACATTTTCATAATAGATCCTTTTATACTATTTTATTTTTCAACCACAACTCGGAACATTGCCGCTATCCGAACCGTACTCTTTAGCAAAATCTCCGATATCTTGAAGCTTATCGCCCATCGAAGGATTCGTTAAAACAGGTACCGCATTCGGAAAACGTTCTCCATACTCTTTGATAAAACCTTTTGCATTATCGGCGAAGAGTTCTTCCCACTCTGCCACCGTATGCTCTGCGGCAAATTTGGTTCCATTCATATTGAACTTTGCTTTAAGTGTTTTCAAATAGACTTTTTGACCTGCTTTAGCATCTGCTGATGCTACTGAGGCACTAAGTGCCGCAACCAATAACAGTGAAAGTAACTTATTCATTTTCAACTCCTTCTTAAAAAAGTTTCTCTTACGAGATTCTCTTTGGATAGGAGCAGTATAAAAGGTAATTGTGAAGTGATTGTGAAAAGGGATTTAGAGCTTTTGAAGACGTTCAACTAAGTCGCTGATCTGTTTTTCTTGTTCATACAATGCAAAACTTTTACGGACATAGGCTTGGAGAAGAAGTTTAATATCATTGTTCCCCTCAATGTGAAAATCTTGTTTCATTTGAGCCGTTAAAAAATGGGCAAAATCTTCCTCGATATCAATGTCGTAACGTTTGGCATTGAGCGTGAGGGTTACTTTGGTTTTCATCCAAGCAAACTTTCGATTTTAGAAACAATCGTCTCAATCTCGGCATCTTTAGCAGCAAGTTCATCACTGTACATTTTAATCTCTTCATCTTTCGAAGCAAGGGCACCATGAAGACGCTGAATCTCGGCATCTTTTGTTTGTTCATTACCGCGTATCGAAGCGCTTTCACTTCGAAGGATTTCGATTTCTGCTTTGAGTGCAACTTGTTTTTCAAGTAAATCGGTAACGAGTGTGGTCAGTTTTTCCAATGGGGTAGGATTAAATAGCATGATTAACCTTGCGTGATAGAGTCTGTGTCATAATTTTAACACAGTTTAGCTCAGCTTCACCGTAATGCCTCCAAATCAGATAATCCGCTATAATTCACCCACAAAGAGTTGCTTAGAGGGTGTTTGATGTTACTAAATGATCTTATCGGTACATTGCAATTGGCAATCGGCCCCGTCATTCTTATTTCAGGGATCGGTTTAATTATTTTAAGTCTCACCAACCGTTTCGGGCGGATAGTCGATAGAACGCGTCAACTTTCGGTTGAGTATCGTCATACTTCAGAGATAGACCAAGAGCGTATTTTAGAAGAGCTTAGAATACTCACGGTAAGAGCAAAAGTCATTCGAAGCAGTAACTTTTTAGCCGTACTGAGCGTTTTATTGGTTTCCTTTATTATCATTGGTCTGTTCGGGTCTGCTCTGTATCATTTTACTGTGACCTATATCCTCATCATCTTGTTTATTTCCAGTATCATCAGCTTGATCCTTTCACTTTTTTTATTCATCTACGATCTTGATCTCTCCCTCAAAGCCCTTTGGATCGAACTTCCAAAAGGGTTAGCCAAATCCCCCTGAGTTGGCACTGCTTTTAAGTATAAGTCGTATACTATGTGTGGAGAGTTATACGATTAACACATCCAAAGAAGGGGATATTATGGCAAAAGGCCAAGATTCAAAAAAAGCGGTTAAAAAAGCACCGACAAAAACGTTAAAAGAAAAACGCACTGACAAAAATTCAAAAAAAAGTTAGAGATTAGGGATAATTCAAAAACTCACCTTAACTCAGTGGCCTATAGGCGCTCATCCGTAATGAAAAACAGCATTTGCGCTATAATTGCGAATATTTATTATAGGGTTACCCATTGCCGATTTTTAAAGTTCATACCCCCTATCAACCTGCCGGCGATCAGCCCGTTGCTATCGATGCACTCGCATCAGGCATTAAAAACGGCGAACGCTATGTTTCCCTTGAGGGGGTAACGGGTAGCGGTAAAACCTACACGATGGCGAAGGTGATCGAGAGCGTTCAGCTCCCCACGATTATCATGACCCACAACAAAACTTTGGCAGCACAGCTTTACAGCGAGTTTAGAAGTTTCTTCCCAGAAAACCATGTCGAGTATTTCATCAGTTACTACGATTACTATCAACCCGAAGCCTACATCCCCCGCCAAGATCTCTTTATCGAAAAAGACAGCTCCATCAACGATGAGCTGGAGCGTCTACGCCTCTCTGCCACCGCAAACCTACTCAGCTACGATGATGTTATCGTCGTCGCGTCCGTCTCCGCCAACTACGGGCTCGGTGATCCTGAAGAGTACGAGAAGATGGTGCAGGTGATCGCCGTAGGGGATGAGATCAATCAAAAAAAGCTCCTCCTTCGCCTCGTCGAGATGGGGTATGCCCGTAACGATACCTATTTCGACGGCGGTCACTTTCGGGTGAACGGCGAAGTGGTCGATATCTATCCCCCCTACTGGCAGGATCAAGCAGTGCGGATTGAATTTTTCGGGGATGAAGTGGAACGTTTAACTTTTTTTGAACCCCTCAGCAACACAATGACTGAAAAACAAGAGACGGTTACGATCTACGCTACCAGCCAGTTTGCTGTGGGTCAAGAGAAACTCTCTCGCGCGATCAAGCGGATTGAAGATGAACTTGGAGAACGGCTAAACGAGCTCGATAAACAAGGGAAAATCGTCGAAGCACAGCGTCTCAAACAGCGATGTGAATTTGACCTCGAAATGTTGCAGGCTACGGGGATGTGTAAGGGGATCGAAAACTACTCCCGCCATCTCACCGATAAACTTCCGGGGGAAGCCCCTTATACATTGCTCGACTATTTCACTCTCCATCACGATAAATTTCTCATTATCGTCGATGAGAGCCATGTGAGTTTGCCGCAATTTCGCGGAATGTTTGCAGGGGATCGAAGCCGTAAAGAGGTTCTCGTCGATTACGGTTTTCGTCTCCCAAGTGCTCTCGATAACCGTCCGCTCATGATCGATGAGTTTATGAACAAAGCGCCTCATTATATGTTTGTCTCCGCTACCCCTGCCGCGCAAGAACTCGACATCAGCACCACGATCGCCCATCAGATCATCCGACCTACCGGATTGCTCGATCCGATTATCACGATCAAACCGAGTGAAAATCAGGTTGAAGATTTGCACGATGAGATCAAGAAAACCGTAGCTCTTGGGGATCGTGTCCTCGTCACCGTCCTCACCAAAAAAATGGCGGAAGCGCTGACCAAATACCTTGCCGATTTGGGGATCAAAGTGCAGTATATGCACTCCGAGATCGACGCTATCGAGCGTAATCAGATCATACGGGGATTGCGTGTCGGCGATTTCGATGTCCTCATCGGGATCAATCTCCTGCGTGAGGGACTTGACCTTCCCGAAGTGAGCCTCGTAGCGATTTTAGATGCTGATAAAGAGGGATTTCTCCGCTCTGAAACCGCTCTCGTTCAAACCATCGGACGTGCCGCACGGAATGAGCACGGACGGGTTATTTTGTACGCACAAAAGATTACCGGATCAATGGAACGCGCCATTGCCAAAACAACGGCACGACGTGAAACCCAAGAGGCATTTAACACCGAACACGGCATTACCCCTACCACCACCAAACGCTCGCTTGATGAAAATCTCAAGCTCGAAGATGTCGGCGATTTATACAACCGCTCCAAAAAAGCGAAAACCCTCCCTGCCGCCGAGCGGAAAAAACTGATCGAAGAGCTGAACCTCAAAATGAGAGAGGCCGCTAAAAAACTCGAATTTGAAGAAGCCGCGCGACTACGTGATGAAATAGCAAAAATAAGGAAACTCTAATTTATGGATGACATGCTCAATAACCTCTCGACATACGGCTACATTGTGCTCTTTCTCTACTCTCTTGGAGGGGGATTCGTCGCCCTTTTGGGTGCAGGGGTTCTCAGCTTTATGGGGAAAATGGATATTTCACTCTCTATTACTATCGCTATGATCGCCAATTTTATCGGGGATTCGTTGATGTTTTATATGTCTCGATACCATAAGCGTGAAATGATGGAGTATTTTAAAAAGCACCGTCGAAAACTCGCCTTTTCTCATCTCCTACTCAAACGAAACGGCTCTTGGATTATCGTTGTTAAAAAGTTTATCTACGGACTTAAAACGCTTGTCCCTTTAGCCATCGGATTAACCAAGTACGATTTTTGGAAATTCAGTGCATACAATGCCATTGGTGCGGCTATCTGGGCAGTCGTCGTCGGGGGGGGAAGTTATCTTTTTGGAGGAGCGCTTATTAAGGGATACGATATGGTAGCCGATAAGCCCTATCTCGCCCCTGTTATGCTCCTCGTTATCGGAGGAGCGGTATGGTTTTATCTCTCATCGGCGACCAAGAAAAAAGGTTAAAATAGTAGTTTTTCTTCGGTTTTCGGTGCCTCTTCCTGCGTCGCATCCGGAGCTACTGAGGTGTCGGTAAATGTTTCGCTTCCGTTTTGATCATCCGTAGGGGCTTGATACACTCCCGCAGGAACATCAAAATAACGTTTCGTATTCGGATAAATCCGTAACATATCTTCATAATAATAACGAAAAACAGGTCCTGCGGCACGCCCTCCGGTTTCACTGCGGCGCATCGGAGTATTGTTATCATGTCCGAACCAAACTACCGTCTCTACCGTCGGTGAATAACCGACAAACCATGCATCCACATTTTTGTTGGTCGTTCCCGTTTTACCGGCTATCTCTATACCGCCGACACGTGCGGCCGTTCCGGTTCCGTGACTCACAACATCTTTTAGAATCGAGGTCATTAAATAAATTTGCTGCGGTGTATTGACTTGACGACTTTTGTTTTGATACTGAATCGTCTCCCCTTTTGGGGTTATTACCTGTCGTACCAACATTGGATTTGTTAGTGCCCCTCCGCTGGCAAACATCGTGTAATATTTTGCTAAATCGATAGGAGAAATGGAGATTGTCCCCAAGGCAATAGAGAGATCGGGAGGAAGATTTTCAACAATACCGTAACGTCTCAAGCCGTCGGTAATTTTCCCGAATCCCATATCACTCACCATATTGATCGTAGCTAGGTTACGTGAATGGGTGAGTGCATCGCGAATCGTAACCATCCCTTTATACTCATTTTTATAGTTTTTCGGCTGCCATGTTTTCTCTTCACCGTCATCACCGGCGTACGTATAGGTACGAGCGATATCGGGTACCATCGAAGAGGGAGACATACCGCTATCGAGTGCTACTTGATAAATAAAAGGTTTAAAAGCTGAACCGGGTTGACGTTTAGCTTGCGTTACACGGTTGTAGGGGCTGAGGGCATAATCATACCCTCCTACCATTGCCAAGATTTCCCCCGTGTGTGGATTTAGACTGATAAGGGCACCGTTGAGCTGACGCTGCATATTCTCGTCCAAATCACCCGCTTCTTGCGCCCGTTTTAAAATCTCGTCACGACCTGACTGAAGCGCTTTGTATCCCGCTTCCTGAAGACGCATATCGATAGTTGTGTAAACTTTATACCCGCCGCTGCGAATATCAGGGAATGCATCGCCGAGTTGACGCATAACCTCATCGATAATATAAGGACCCGAGTTTTTACTAAGGGTATCATTGTAGACTTTTGGACGCTCTTGTGTTGATTTTTCATAGGTTGCTTGATCGATCCATCCCAGTTCATACATCCGTCCGATAACACGGTTAGCCCGTCCTAGGCATAACTCATAATTTCGGGTCGGAGAATAAAAATTAGGGGCTTTTGGAAGACCGACAAGCATCGCGATCTCTTTTAGGGTTAACTCTTTAAGAGGTTTACGAAAATAGCCGTCTGATGCTGTTTTGATCCCGTAATACCCATGCCCTAAATAAATTTCATTGAAATAGCGCTCTAAAATCTCCTCTTTGGAGAGTTCTTGCTCAATTCGTATCGCGTACAAAACCTCTTTAAATTTGCGTGAAAATTTCTTTTCACGATTGAGAAGGGTATTTTTAACCAACTGTTGAGTGATGGTACTCGCCCCTTCTTTGAGTTTTCCGGCACTTACGTCTTTAATGATTGCCCGCATTATCGCATCGGGGTTAACCCCGCCATGCTCAAAAAACATCGTATCTTCAATCGCCAAAAGGGCTTCAATCAATCTTGGAGGAATATTTTCATACGAAACATAATAGCGGTGCTCATCACTGAAAAGATTGGCGATTTTATTCCCGTTACGATCATAAACTTCCGTTGTCAAACGGGGCTGATATTTGATCAGTTTTTGGGTTTCGTATTCAAAAGTGTAGATAAGGTACCCTAAAAACACAACGGGAATCATCACAATAATTCCCAGACCAATGAGCATGTATTTTCTCATTCTTGTCCGTAGCGGTACTTCTTCATAGGAGTTGATCAATTTCTAAATCCTCTGGTTTTAAATTCAGCGTTTATAAGCGCTTGGGTATACCCCTCTTTGGGGGAGGCAATGACATCGACCATTTTTCCTGCCTCAATGACAAGACCGTTTCGAAGAATACAAATCTCTTCGCATAATGCTGATGCTACACTCATATCGTGGGTTACAAACAACATCGAAAATCCCATTGATTCTTGTAATGTTTTTAATAATGTAATCATAGCCTCTTTTGAGGAAGGATCCAGTGCCGTTGTCGGCTCATCGAGTAACAACAGTTTCGGATTTGAACCTAAAGCGATTGCAACCACAACACGCTGCAACTGTCCTCCCGATAATTCAGGGGGAAATCGCTCCAAAAGTGTTTCATCCAAACCCAATAGGGTAAAAAGCTCTCGACTTCTCTCTTGAGAGAGAAACATCTGATCTTTGATTCGCGTAAGCGGTGAAAGTGCCGTAAACGGATTTTGGGGAACAAGAGAGAGTGTTTCTCCCCTCTTCCACTCAAAATCAGATCGTTTTTCGAAGAAAACTTCTAACGTCGGATCCAAAATTCCCAGTAGAGCTTTTAGGGTAAGCGATTTGCCGCTCCCGCTTTCTCCCACCAATGCCAACGAACGTCGAATCTCAAACGAAATATCCACTAACTTCGTATCTTTATGAGCAATCTTAAGCCGATCAATATGAATACTATTCATCTTATTATTTTACCCAAATCTGTGTTAAACGCTCACACACCTGAACTAAAACTGCCTCATCTATATCAAGCCGTGCAATAAGACGAAGTATCGCTTTTTTCACCGTCGGTTGACGAATGGCCCCTACCTCTATTCCCAACTCATTTTTTAACTTCTTTTGGAGCTCTATCACTTCACGGTTATCCCCGATTTCAATCGGGACGATCAATCCGGGTATATCAATCCCGAGTATTTCACGGATAATGCGTTGACGAATTTTTATTTTTTCGCTCAGAATTTTTGCATTCGTTTGGATAAATATTAATGAATGGTGCGCCAATGCCGTATCATACAGCGACGGTGCCGTGGCATAGATCACGTTTTTTGCGCGGTTAACCAAGTACTCGCTGATATGACGCGAGGAGAGGACATAGGCTCCGAAACTTCCGTATGCTTTTCCTAATGTTCCCATTTTGATAATGTGCGGTGTCGGTGCAATAGTATAGTAATCGAGTATCCCCATTAATGACTCGCCGATCACCCCACTGCTGTGCGCTTCATCCAAAATCAAAATCGCTTCATGTGCAATGGCGAGCTCAATGATCTCTCGCGAGACACAATCACCCCCCATCGAGTAGATCCCCTCAACTGCCACTATCATCCGTTTCCCATTTGAACGAATCAGTTCTTTTTCCAATACACTCACATCGTTGTGAGGGAAAAAAACAACTTCTCCCTCACACATACGCGATCCTGCAACCCCGCTGGCGTGATACTCCTCATCCATTAGGAGAATATCCCCCTTGCGCACAAGCGCTTCGATGAGACCGATATTGGCGTTAAAGCCGCTCCCCATCACGATCCCCGCTTCAAATCCATTCGCCTCACATAGTGCACGCTCAAAGGCGGCATGAATCGGATGATAGCCGTTGACCAACATCGAAGCTTTCGGAGCATGATCAGGGTACGCAGAGAGGGTATCACACGCTTTAAGATGGAGTTCTCTGTTCTCAGCAAGTCCCAAATAATCGTTTGATGCGGCATCAATGAGTGCGCTATCACGAATACGGCGTTCACGATAGCGACCTGAACGCTTGAGTGCTTTGAGTTCACTCTCGTAAGGATGATTCATCATAAAAACGGCTTTAATACTTCGGTACAAAGGCCCATTGCAGTACTCTCAAAACCGCGTACTTCACGAATATAAGGTTTGCAAAACCCCTCCACCATGCATGCGCCCGCTTTGCCTCGCCACTCACCGCTTCGTAAGTAATTCTCAACCTCTTTCGGATCAAAAACATCGAAAAAATAGTGGGTCGAAGAGATGTCGAGGAGTTCGAGCCGTGGAGTTTTGTAGATCATACAGGTGATGATTGCGACCTCTGAACCGCTTTGGGTCTCTAAAATCATCCGTGCATCCGCTTCGTCTTTTGCTTTACGTAAGATTTTTCCCTGCGCGGTTACAACCGTGTCTGCGACAAGGAGAGGATAATCGGCACATCCAAATTTTTCAAAATTAACACGGTATTTTCCGAGTGTCGCTTGATACACAAAGTTTTTAGGGGTAGGAGCGATAATCGAATCCTCATCGAAATCGAGAGACTCTTGCAAATAGGGGATACCCGCAGCGTTGAGAAGTTCGGCACGGGTTATCGAAGATGAACACAATCTCAACATGCGAACCTCATTTTATTCTGATTGCGTATAAATTATGAATATGCGCCTCGTAAAAATACACCGATATAAATCGCAATCAGCCCTAACACAATATTTACTGGAACCATATATTTGGCGATCATCCCAAGCAACCCTTTTGCCGCTTCAATATTTCCTGCCTTCAGTGCCTCTTCCGCCTTACGTCTACGAAACATCATCGCACCCAAATTCAATGCCATAATTAACCAAATCGCCTCTTTGATATGTACCGTATTGTACAAACTCATTGCGTATTCATCAATGACATTGCCTGAAGCGTCCACTGCCGCAGCACGAAATCCTAATCCCACAGCCATCAAAACCGCCGTAATAATAAGGATGATAACAAACGGCCATACGATAGTAAAAAGACGTTTGAGGGTATGAGCCGCACGCTCTAAACGAAGTTTTGGATCACTAATGAGTGCGAGTGATTGGTGCGTTGCGAATCGGATAGCGATCATCCCGCCTACCCAAATAACGGCACTAAGTACGTGTAAAAAAACGATAAGGGTACGGTGTTGAGCAAACGTCTCGATCAAAAATTCTTTCATTACGCCAATTCCTTCGTGACATACGCCAATGCCGCCTCTTTGGCCTCAATAAGTTTCGAAGCATCTTTTCCGCCCGCTTGGGCGAAGTCCGGACGTCCGCCGCCTCCGCCTCCGAGGATAGGTGCGATTGCTTTGATCCAATCCCCCGCTTTGACAGTCGTATTTTTAGCACCCGCCGCGAGAAGGACTTTATCCTCTTTGATTTGGAACAAAATCACCGCAACCGAATCGTGCTGATTTTTAAGTTCATCGATACGCTCTTTGATATCGCCTGCTGTAAGTTCAGCAACTACTACCGCCGTAGAGCCCATCATCGTAACGGAGAGTTCTTCTTTCGCCGAAGAAGCCAATGTGCTCATTTCAGTTTTTAGGGTTTTCACCTGCTCTTTAAGACGTTCAATCCCCGCTAATACATCGCGATTTTTAACCGATGTTTCCACCTCTTCGAGGAGATGACGTTGTTGTTTGAATAGATTGTACGCCGCATTTCCGCACACCGCTTCGATACGTCGAACCCCTGCGCTCACACCGCTCTCTTTGACGATGACAAACGTTCCGATGGTTGCCGTGTTATCGACATGAATACCGCCGCAAAACTCGACCGATGCGGTACCGAAGTTGACGACACGGACTCTATCGCCGTATTTTTCACCGAACTGCGCTTTTGCACCGCTTTGTTTCGCTTCATCGATGCTCATCTCTCTTGTCATCCCCGCCAACGCATGGAAAATATGGTAGTTTACTCTCTCTTCGACCAATGCAATCTCTTCATGGCTCATTGCTTTAGGGTGAGAGAAGTCGAAACGGAGACGGTTATGTTCGACGAGTGACCCTGCTTGAGAGATGTGTTCTCCCAAAATTTCATACAACGCCGCATGGAGTAAATGGGTTGCCGAGTGGTGTTTCGCGATCTCGTTACGCTCAGGATCAACAACCGCTTCGATGGTCTCACCGACACTTACTGTCGCTTTAGTTTCGATATGAGAGAGGTTCAAGCCGTGAAATTTTTTCGTCTCAGTAACGGTCGCTTTATCACCCAATGTTCCGGTATCACCCGATTGTCCGCCGCTTTCCGCATAAAACGGAGTCTCTTCGAGAAGTACCCAACCGCGCTGATGGGCATGAAGCTGTTCAACACGCTCGAAATTTTCACCCAAAAGGGCTTGGATTTTTACAGGTGCTTTCGTGTAGCCGTATCCGATGAAAGTGTTGAGGCCGAACGTCTCAAGGAGGGTTTTAAAATCCCCCTCGACGTGCGCATCACCCGAACCTTTCCATGCCGCTTTTGCCCGTTTACGCTGTTCAGACATCAGTGTTTCAAACGTCTCGACATCAAGGCTCATATTTTTCTCACGAAGCATATCTTCGGTCAAATCAAGAGGGAAACCGAAGGTATCGTAGAGTTTAAACGCCACTTCACCGCTGAAGGTCTCTTTGGTGTTTTTCAACTCTTCGTTAAAAAGTTCGATCCCCGAAGCGATCGTTTTGAAGAAGCGTTCTTCTTCGAGCATGATTTGCTCTTTTAAAACGGCTAGCTTTTCAATGATATACGGGTATTGTTTCCCCATCAACTCTGCAACGGTATCGGCAACTTCAAACATAAACGGTTTGGTAAATCCGAGCAAGTACCCGTGACGAACCGCACGGCGAAGAATACGGCGAAGGACGTATCCACGCCCTTCATTCGAGAAGTTTGTTCCTTGCGCAAGGAGGAAAGTAACGGTTCGGATATGATCGGCGATAACACGGTACGACGCACCCGTAGCATAGACGTACGGTTTGCCGATCAGGGCTTCAACTTTGCGAATAATCGGCATAAAAAGGGTCGAATCGTAGTTGCTCAATGCCCCCTCTAGCACAGCCGTAGCACGTTCTAGCCCCATCCCCGTATCGATAGATGGTTTCGGAAGCGGTTTCAATTCACCTTTGGCATTACGCTCATACTGCATGAATACGAGGTTCCAGATTTCGAGGAATCTATCCCCATCTCCCCCCATATAATCCTCAGGGCCGTTAAAATGTTCCGCACCCTGATCGACGAAGATTTCCGAACACGGTCCGCACGGTCCGGTATCTCCCATCTGCCAGAAATTATCTTTATCCCCAAGACGCATAATGCGATCCGCCGCAATATGCTTTTTCCAAATCTCTTCGGCTTCGTCATCGCTCTCATGGACGGTAACCCAGAGTTTATCGACGGGGAGTTTCATTACTTCGGTCACAAATTCCCACGCATGGGCAATCGCTTCTTCTTTGAAATAATCACCGAAACTGAAGTTTCCGAGCATCTCGAAAAACGTGTGGTGACGTGCCGTATGACCGACATTCTCTAGGTCATTGTGCTTGCCCCCTGCGCGAATACATGTCTGTGCACTTGTGGCACGCGGATTGGCAGGGATAGGGATATCACCCGTAAAGATCGATTTAAACGGAACCATCCCCGCATTAGTAAAAAGGAGGGTTGCATCATCAGGAACGAGGGGAGAACTCGGAACCCGTGCGTGTTGTTTTGATTCAAAAAAGGCCAAAAAGGCTTCGCGGACATCCATCATAGTCATACTCTCATATTGGATAAAATTGCGCGATTATAGCGAAGATGGAGTTAAAGAGGAATTAGAGCTTTTTTTACATTCGTTCATGGTTCGACAAGCTCACCACGAACCTGAAAGCGAAAAGTCAACTTTTGCTTTTTTTTACAATATCCTCAATACGGAGCTTAATATTCTGTGCATTTTTAACATTAGGAATTGTTACCCAAGCACCATATGCGAAAACTCTTATAGTTGCATAATTTCGTAACTTTCCTAACAAAGTTGTCGTCACTTCAATGTTCTCAACCGTTTTTAAACTAAGGCTATCTTCGAAAGTTGTAAGAATACCTTGTTTGACAGATAACGTTTCATTGTCTAGAAAAACTTCCACAAAGTATGGTTCGAAAATTTTTCCACAACTTTTGAGCACTAAAATAGCTGGTAAAACAACTAAGCTAAGAAGCATATCTGGACTAAAATCATTACCTATCAAGTTTTTTCCAATTTCATTAAATATGAAATACATTAGAGACAAGCCGATCAATTGAAGTAAAATATCTGCCACTGCTTCTAATGCAGCTGGATGTGTGGCTACATCTAATTTATCTTTATCTACCAATTGTGATTCCTTAATAACTACTAATTACGTATAAAAGAGGCTAGATTTATCATTGATTCATTTGTGGTAAACTTGTGAAAGCACGAACAAGAATATATTCCCGCTTTCGCGGGAATGACGGAAGATTACGAAAACGCTCGATTAAGAGCACTAAACATCGCTTTAATCGAAGCAACGGTGATATCATTATCACACCCTACCCCGAAAAATTTCTCCATACTCTCGCTCTGGATCTCGATGTACGCAACCGCTTCGGCACTGGAGAGCTCTCCGCGTGAATGCTCACTGTACGAGAGGATTTTAAAATTATGCGAATACTCCACCATCAACGCATTTTTACACGCATCGATCGGGCCGTTCCCCTGCCCTTCGCTTCGGATCAATTTGCCGTTATGGGTGTATTCCAACACACATTTGGCAGAGTGCTCTTTTGCACTCTCCGAGATCACCGAGTAATCGACGAACTCAATGTCATGCGGTTCACCGAAATAGGTTTTCTCAAAGATGTCTAAAATCTCTTCGGAGGTGAGTTCACGTCCCGCTTCATCAGTCACACGCTGAACGATAGTTCCGATTTCAGGGTGCATTTTCTTCGGCAATGAATAGCCGAATTTATCTTCGAGGACGTAGGCTACGCCCCCTTTGCCCGATTGGGAGTTGATACGGATAATCCCCTCGTAGTTACGCCCCACATCGCTCGGATCAATAGGAAGATACGGTACTTCCCAAAACGCATCCTCTTTGGCACGCTGATACGCCAACCCTTTGTTGATCGCGTCTTGATGAGAGCCTGAAAACGCGGTGTAAACGAGTTCACCCACATACGGATGACGCTCATGCGTTTTCATATCGGTACACTCTTCGACAACACGTACTACCGTCTCCAAATCGCTAAAGTCCAACTCAGGGTCAACCCCTTGGGTAAACATATTGAGTGCCAACGTGATGATATCGACGTTTCCGGTGCGCTCACCGTTGGAGAGCAACGTCCCCTCGACACGATCCGCCCCCGCCAACAATGCAAGCTCAGTTGCCGCAACCGAGGTTCCACGGTCGTTATGGGTGTGGGTCGAGATCAATACGTGCTCACGGTTCGTGAGATGACGGCTCATCCACTCGATCTGATCGGCATAAACGTTCGGTGTCGCCATCTCGACCGTTGCGGGGAGATTGATCACCACGGGACGTGTTGCGCTGATCTCCCAACGATCTGTTACGGCGTTACAGATACGGGCTGCAAATTCGAGCTCTGTCCCCGTAAAACTCTCAGGAGAATATTCGAGCATGATCTCGCCATCGTGTTTAGCGGCGCGGGCTTTGACCATATCGACACCCTCTAACGCCAACGCGATAATCTCGTCTTGCTCTTTTCCAAACACGATCTTACGCTGTGCAACCGAAGTCGAATTATACAAATGGACAATCGCTTTTTTGACTCCCGCTAACGCTTCAAACGTTTTGTCTATCAAATGTTCTCGCGCTTGGACGAGGACTTGTACCGTGACATCATCGGGAATCAATTTTTGCTCTACAAGAGTGCGTAAAAAATCGAACTCCACTTTCGACGCGGAGGGGAATCCCACCTCAATATTTTTAAATCCGAGTTTTAGCAAGAGGGTGAAGAGAGAGAGTTTTTGATCCAAGTTCATCGGGGTGATCAACGCTTGGTTACCGTCGCGAAGATCGACACTGCACCAGATAGGGGCGTGTGTGATGGTTTTGGATGGCCAAATACGATTTGGCAAATCAACTTGAGGATAAGGGCGATATTTGCCCGCGGATGTGTGTTTCATAGTGAAACTCCTTTGATAATTCTCTCCTCACTGCCCTTGCTGGTGGCAATAAGTGGGCGAATTATAGCAAAAAGGGGCTCAAAAAATTATGTAATCAGCAGGTTTAACGGTTTTCAATTATTTCTATAATATGCTTCGCACCGTTAGGGGCAATAAGGTGAGAAAGTGCTTCACTTTTTGGTTTAATATCGCTCAAGATCGCTTCTTGAAGCTTTTGACTCAACCCCTCATTTTGGCGTTCACACCAACCACAATTATGTTTTAATATATACTGTGCATTATGAAACTGGTGATCGGCTGCAGCATGAGGAAAAGGGATAAAAAAAGCAGGTATTTTTGCCGCACAAAGTTCCCAAAGGGTACTGGCACCCGAACGGCTTATTGCAAAATCGCTCTTCTCGCATAGCTCGGCAATCTGCGTCGTGAATCCGTACACTTCCGCATCAATGCCCAATGCATGGTAGGCCTCTCTCACCCGTTCTTCTTCTTTAAACCCGCACTGATGGATAATATGTATACCTCCGCTTTGAAGCCATGGAGCAATCTCAAGTGCCAAATCATTAATAAATTTTGCCCCTTGCGATCCCCCCAAAAAGATAACCGTTTTAATCGAATCACGAATACGGGAATTTTCAAAATAGCGAGGGTGGACAGGATAGTCACAACGGTTTTCACCCTCTTCATACGAGCTGAAAAAGCGTTTAGCAAAAGGTCGCAATAATCGGTTTAGTTTTCCGGTAATCGCATTTTGTTCATGTATGTAGAGCGGCACACCCGTCGTAACCGCGGCCATCGCCGCAGGTGCGGCCGAAAATCCTCCTACACTCACGACTGCATCGGCTTTAAAGGCACGAATTAGCGCACGTGAAGTTAGGAGCGCTTTAAAGACTTTCCAAAGTGCTATCAGCTTAGAAAATCCTCTTTTATTCACGACACCCGTCGTATCTAAAAAGTGAACCTCATCAAAAATAGGGCTCTCCCCGAACCACTGACGATCTTGCCCTGAAGTCGAGCCGATAAACATCACTTTATGCCCTTCTTCACGCGCTTTTTCTGCCAAAGAGAGGGCGATAACCAAATGCCCTCCGGTACCGCCGCCGGTAAAGATAAGGTTCACTTTTTATCCCCTGATTTGTATTCGATCTTTTTAGAGACCATAATGACCATCCCGATCCCGATTGCCGAGGCCAACATCGCCGAACCTCCATAACTCAAAAACGGTACTGAGATCCCTTTAATCGGTGTTAATCCACTAATACCATACGCATTAATCATAAATGCAAAGGTGATCAAAAGTCCTACCCCTAAGCTAAACAGATAGGCGGTGTCATTGTGAGAACGGTTTGCGATTTTGAAGAGCCGATGCAACAGCATAACAAACAGCATCGTTACCCCGAAAACGCCGATAAATCCAAACTCTTCGGCAATTCCGGCTAGAACAAAGTCGGTGTGCACTTCACTTAAAAAACCGAGTTTAAAGGTTCCGCCCCCAAGCCCTGCCCCAAAAATTCCACCGTTATGGATCGCATTGAGTGAGTGGCCGATTTGATAGGGTTCTTCTGCATTGTCAATCCGCAAATGTTTCGCAATCGATTCGGGGAAAAAAGCTAGAATCGTACTTTGCGCCGAAGCCCACCAAGAGAGAATACGATTGATTCGGTGCTCTGCCGTCAAAATAAAGAAAAGGAAAAATCCTACGGCACTTGCAATCAGCGTCATAAAGAATCGGAAACTACTCCCCGCAAAAAAGAGCATGAATGCCAACGTCAGGGCAAGTACGACCACTTGTCCCAAATCATTTTGCATAAAAGCAATCAAAAACATAACAATAATAAAAATTGCGGCGTAAGGGAGAAACCGTTTGAACTCTTCGGCAATCCCCATATTATCATGATGACCAAGCTTACGAGAAAAACTCCACGCTAAAAAGTAAACGAATCCTATCTTGAAATACTCTACCGGAGCAATTGAAAAGCCAAATAATTTGATCCACCGTTTAGCTCCCCCCACCTCACTTACCAATGAAGCCGGAAGGAAAGGCATAACAACCATCAAAAAGATCCCTCCGAAAAACAACCCAAGACCCAGTCGGTGAAGCCACACGTCGGGATCAAGTTGAGCGAGCGTCCACATGATAAAAATAGCAATAACCGCTACGATTAGTTCACGAATAACGAAATGAAAATCGTTATATTCAAATAAAATAACCGTGTAGGCAGAGAGTGTATAAGAGCATATCACCCCTATCGTAATGAGCGCAGTTGTTAAAATAAATAATTTTTTATCCGGCATTTTATAAGCTTATAATGTATAATTTGTAGAAGTATATCGTTCTTTGTAAAAGAGTTCGATAAAAGCAAATTGGAATGTTTTTTGCTTTAGAGTCGTAAACGAAATTGAGAGAAAGGGGAAAAGGCGATGGGTCTGAATATTTCACGTGCTCATGAGCTTATGAAAAGTGCCATGGACTACCGTGCGGCACGGCAAGATATTATTGCCGGAAATATTGCCAACGCCGACACCCCTTTTTATCGCCCAAAAGACATCAGCTTTGAAGATACATTGGCTCAAAAAAGTGCTGAAATTTTTAAAGACAAATCTCAAACTCTCCAAATGGCGCAAACCAACGGTGCTCACTTGGGACCGATCGACTCGGATTCATCCAAACCGACTACCTTTTTTCGAGACGGTCATATGGCACGTAATGATGGAAACAGTGTCGATTTGGACGTCGAAACAACCGAAATGGCAAAAAACTCCACCATGTTTAATGCCCTCACTGCGGCACTCAAAAAAGATTCCGCTTTGTTCAAAAGTGTCATAGACGCTTCGGGCAAGACCTCTTAAGGATTAGATTATGGCTTTTCTAAATAGCTTCGACATCAGCGGTTATGGGCTTTCAGCTCAGCGTGTTCGTGTCAATACCATCAGTTCCAACATTGCCAATGCACAAACGACACGTACCGATGAGGGTGGCCCTTACCGCCGTCAAGAAGTCATTTTTAAAGCGATCGATTTTAATCAACTTTACAATAAAGCATTGGAAAACGAAACTTCAGCTCTCGGGTACAGTGACCCGTTGAAAGAGGGTTTAGCCGGTTTAAAACCAAATCCTGCTATTATGAGTGTTATTGTTGATAAAATAAGCCGCGACGACAGCGCTCCGAAAATGAAATACGACCCTTCTCACCCCGATGCGGACGCAAAAGGGTATGTCGCATACCCAAACATTAATCCTGTCGTCGAAATGGCCGATTTAGTCGAAGCAACACGTTCGTATCAAGCGAACGTTGCCGCATTCGAAAGTGCAAAAAACATGGCCGGCAGTGCCATTAGTATATTACAAGGATAACAGAGTAAATGGCTAATATTCAATCGATCAAATCTCTTTCCACCGCCGATTTACTGGCTAGTAAAAGTGGTAATACGGTTGAGGGAAGCAGTACCGATTTTGCACAAGAGCTCAAAAATGCTCTCGGAAACGTCAACCAAATGCAAGTTGACGGCGAGAAAGCTATGAGTGATATTGCAACCGGTAGCGTAAAAGATCTTCACCAAGCCGCCATTGCCATCGATAAAGCCGAAATCAGTATGAAACTGATGCTTGAAGTACGAAATAAGGCACTCAACGCCTATAAAGAAATTACGCGAACGCAAATGTGATTTAATCTTCTCACATGCGCCATTCCAATAAATCAAAAAAAATCCTTGCCCTTTTTCTCGTTCTCATGTTCGGTTTCGTCATTTTTTTGGCGGTCATGCTTTACACTGCTTTACATAATCGGGATATCCCCTCTATATACTCCGAAGACAGTGCAAAAGCGCAACGCGGATCAATCATCAGTGCCGACGGGTTCCACATTGCCACCACCCAAAAGCTCTATAAAGCAGTCGTCAATACCCGCAATATTGATCCGGATAAAGAAGAACTCTTTATTCAACTCTTTAGCATCTACAGCGGAACCGAGCCGAGTGAAATTCGAGAACGTCTTCACACCCGTAAAGGTTCGGTCACACTCAGCTATCATATCAGTCCAAAAGAGGCTATGTATCTCAAAACACTTGCTTTTGAATTACGCCGTTTAGGAGTATTTATCGAATACGAAACCCCTTCGGGTGACCGAGTTTTACAAGGGCTTAATATACTGGAAAGCGGTGAGGCACGCCACTATCCTTACGGCAATCTTCTCACTCCTCTTTTAGGCTATCCCCGTAAAATAGAAGAGGACGGTTACACCCGTGTTTACGGGATTAAAGGATTAGAGAAATTTTTTGACGAAGAACTCAATCCTCAACAAAACAAAACCCAAAAAGCGCTGCGCGATGTCAACGGCTATCTAATTTTAAACAAACAAAGCCAAGCCAAACGACAGATCAACGGTCTTACCGTCAAACTTAATATCCCCATTATGCTCCAATCCAGAATTGAAACCATTACCGATCAAATCAAAGAACAGCTTCAAGCCGATGAGATTATCGCTACCGTCATGGAATCCAAAACAGGAAAAATTGTCGCATTGGCAAGCTCAAACCGATTTGATCCGAGTCATATCCGTACAACAGATTATCCTTCTCTCAATACCAATGCTATCGAATACAGCTTTGAACCGGGATCCGTTGTTAAACCGATAATTTTTTCCCTTCTCCTTGATCGCGGTTTGATTAACCCCTACGATATGGTCAACGGGCATAACGGGCGCTTCACGATGGGACGCAAAACCATTGTAGACGAACATGCTTTTAGTATGATCAGTGCTGAAGACGTTATTGTCCACTCTTCAAACATCGGAATTGCACAGTTGGCACAGAAACTCAACGGTGCCGAATTTACAGAAGGGCTGAAGCGTTTTGGGTTTACTCATTTCAGCGGTATTGACCTACCGTATGAAAAACGGGGTTCAATCCCAAGTTCTACCCAACTCAATAACTATCTCTATAAAGCGATCACTTCCTACGGATATGGAATGCGTTCCAATGCGATGCAAATGATTAAAGCTTACAATGTCTTTAATAACGGAGGAAGACTCATCAATCCGATGGTCGTCGAAGCCCTTTATGATGATAACGGACGGACAATCCCGATGCAAATTCAAGCCCCTATTCAAGTTATTTCACCTGCTACTGCAGCACGAATGAAACAAATCCTTATTAAAACTGTCAATGAGGGGACAGGAACTGCGGCGAAAACACCGGGACTTGAAATAGGGGGAAAAACCGGAACGGCACATATTGCTAAAAACGGTGCTTATGTCAACAGCTATCACACCTCCTTTATCGGTTTTGCCAATGATGCCAAGCACAGCTATACCATAGGAATCGCCGTGATCGAACCCCGTACGGTTTATTTTGCTTCGATAACTGCCGTGCCGGTTTTTAAAGCGATCGTAGATTTAATGGTTGAGGAAAAATACCTGATACCTAATCCCTCGGCAGTAACTGAAATGTCAGTAATGCCGCAAGAGCCTACTCGCCCTTAAGACTCTTTTCTACCCATGCGCTAACCTCTTTCTCAAACGGATAATGTTTTTGTACTCCCCATACTTCAACCACCGCATCCCCTCGCACAAAGAGCTTACGCTTTGATTGCAAAATATCGAGGATTCGATTGGCATTCAAATGTTTCGGTTCCATACGAAATTCCAAAGGGATTACCCTTTGCGTGTCGGAGGGGATCACCAACGATTTTGATATACCGGTTTTAGCTTCCCCGTGTGCAATGATCTCTTTTCCATCTGCCAAAGTATAGGTAAGTGACACGACTTTAATATCGCTGTGCCATTTATTAAGAAGTTTTAAATCGGTACCCAAGCGGATCTCCCCTTGTTTGGTAGAAACACCCAAGAGTGATAATACCCCCAACATCACTTCACTCTTGGAATTTTCCCATCGTAAATTACCTTGCGGTTCAATAAAAATATCTTTCCCTATTTTAGGGGTACAGCCGCTCATTATCAATGCCGCTAGGACAATTGCCGCATATTTTTTCATCTTACATCCACACATTATCGATTAACCGCGTCGTCCCGACACGTGCCGCAACCAATACGATGGAATCGCCGATTACCACCTCATCAATCGACTCAAACGCTCTATTGACGATTGCGACATACTCGACATCCAAAGGCTCAAGTATAGCCTCCATCGCCGATTTGATTTCAATGCTCTCTGTATTTCCCTGCATAAGCATCTTCGTTGCACATTTCAATGCAGCAGAGAGTTTAAGGGCTTCTTGACGTTCGAGAGGATTCAGATAAACATTACGGGATGAGAGGGCTAAACCGTCGCTTTCGCGCACCGTCTCCATCGGAACAATCTCAATATTCATAAAAAAATTGTGACACATTTGAGTAATAAGGGCAAGTTGCTGTGCATCTTTTTTACCGAAATAGGCACGAGTAGGGTGTACCATATTCAGCAGTTTCATGACGACCGTCAACACCCCGTCAAAATGTCCGGGTCGGGAAGCGCCTTCAAGAATAAATCCTCTCACATCAGGGGCACATATCCGCACCTCATCTTCGCCGTACATCGCGCTCACATCGGGGTAAAAAAGGATATCGACACCGCTCAGCTCACAAATTTTAAAATCGGCCTCTTCGCGGCGCGGGTACTTGCTCAAATCCTCACCTGGCAAAAACTGGGTCGGATTGACAAAAATTGAAACGACTACACACTCATTTTCTTTGCGTGCCGCATCGATAAGGGTACGATGTCCGATGTGTAATGCTCCCATCGTCGGAACAAAGCCGATATCCCCTTTACACGTCTCAAGTGCACTACGAAGTTCAGATACAGAACGTGCGATAATCATTGTTTTAGCCTCTATAGAATATAATCGCAATTATAATACAACCACAGGGATAATACGTGGATCATTACGAATATACCGAATTACTTAAAACACTCAATATTAAGATGCAAAACGTCACCGGAGTTGTCCGCCCTGATGAGATTACGACCCGTTTGAGTGAAATCGAAGCCCTTGAAAATTCTGACGGATTTTGGAATGATGCAAGCGCAGCAGGGATAATCCAAAAAGAGAAAACCCAGTTAGAACGCCGTCTTGCCAAATATTCAAAAACTTTCCATACTCTCGGAGATGCCGTCGATTTATACGATATGGCTAAAGAAGAGGGGGATGAAGAGACGATTGAATCCCTCTTTGCCGATGCGGAGGCACTGGAAAACAATGTCAAATCGATGGAAGTGGAAGTACTCCTCTCCGGAGAGCATGATAGTCATAATGCGATTGTCACTATCCACCCGGGAGCAGGCGGTACCGAGTCTCAAGACTGGGCATCAATGCTACTGCGTATGTATACTCGTTGGACTGAGCGCCACGACTTTAGTGTCGAAATGCTCGATTACCAGTCGGGCGAGGAGGCAGGGATTAAAGATGCCGCCCTCCTTATCAAAGGGGTCAATGTCTACGGTTACCTCAAAAATGAAAACGGCATCCACCGACTGGTTCGTATCAGCCCTTACGATTCCGCTGCCAAACGTCATACCAGCTTCACATCGGTCATGGTCTCCCCTGAACTCGATGATGATATCGAGATTGAGATCGAAGATCGCGATATTCGTATCGATACCTACCGTGCTTCCGGCGCAGGGGGACAGCACGTCAATAAAACCGAATCGGCGATCCGTATTACCCATATCCCAAGCGGTATTGTCGTACAGTGTCAAAATGACCGGTCACAGCATAAAAACAAAGCGACTGCATTTAAAATGCTCAAATCCCGTCTTTATGAAATGGAATTAGACAAACAAAAAGCGGCTATTGACGGTGTTGAGAAAAGTGAAAACGGATGGGGACATCAAATCCGTTCTTACGTTCTCGCCCCCTATCAACAAGTGAAAGATACCCGTTCAGGAATTCCTTACTCCAACATCAGTGCCATACTCGATGGGGATATTGATGAAATGATCGAAGGTGTCCTTATTTCTCTTAGCCGCAAAGATGACGACGAATAACCCCAATACCATACTCAAAGAGTGTGCGCTCCATGAGCCATGCTCATACATTAGTGGAAATTCGCAAAGCATTCACTATAAAATAATCCAAGAGTGTACCAAAGAACAATGTGAAGCCCTTATACTACGAGGATGGCGCCGATTCGGATCCATGTATTTTCGCCCTATTTGCCAAGATTGCCGTGAGTGCAATAGCCTCAAAATTGATGTTCAACGTTATAAGTTTAGAAAATCCGATCGCCGAATCTTACGTAAAAATGCCCATCTCACCACCGTTATTCGCCAACCGACCCTGACGCGCGAACACTTAAGCCTCTTTGAGTGTTACCATCATTACAAACACAAAACACGTAATTGGGATGCACCGAAAAGCGATCCTAAAAACTACTATGCTTCTTTTGTTCAGGGACACGGCGATTTTGGCTTTGAGGTTCTCTATTTTGACGGAGATAAACTTATTGCTGTCGATCTTATCGACATATTGGAAGAGGGAATAAGCGCTCTGTATTGCTATTACGATCCCGAATATCACGGGCAATCACTGGGACGCTATACCCTCTTGCAACAAATCGAATTTGCACACCGTCTAGGGTTAAAATGGATCTATTTGGGATATTACGTCGAGGGGTGTCAAAGTTTGGCGTACAAAAGCGACTACACCCCTTCACTTGAACTTTCAGGCAGACCCGAAGAAGATGAAGTACCGATATGGAAAGAGCAAAATGAACCTAATCCACTTTAATTCCGTACCCCTTGCCCCTTCTAAAATAGTTTGTATCGGACGCAACTATGTCGAACACATCAAAGAACTGAATAACGAGATCCCCTCTTCCATGGTGATCTTCAACAAACCCAACTCTGCTATCAGCGATACCTTTCGATTTATAACCCCTGATACCCGATATGAGGGAGAAATTTGCTTTTTGATCATGGACGGTACCATTGCAGGGATTGGTTTCGGACTTGATCTCACCAAAGCCGAGCTTCAAAACCACCTCAAATCAAAAGGACTTCCGTGGGAGCGTGCCAAAGGGTTCGACGGTTCGGCAGTATTAGGTAACTTCGTTCCTTTCAATACAGCATTCGAATCGCTTCGCATGACACTCCACATTAACGGAGTATTAGTACAAGAGGCGACGTATGAACTGATGATCTATAAACCGCTAGAAATGATAGAGGAGATAGCTAGCTTTATGCGCTTTGAAGATGGTGACATTATTATGAGCGGAACCCCTAAAGGGGTAGCAACCTACCACATCGGAGATGAATTCGTCGGACGTATATACAGTAATGATGCTCTGTTAATTGAGAGCCGATGGGATGTTCTTCCTCAGTAATTCTCCCTCTTGTCTCTCATAAGCTCCTCCAAATTATTTGAAATACTGGCGATCTCTTTTATCTTCACGTTAACACCCTCGTGACTTAACGGAGATTCTTTAAGCAAAGCATCTGTATCTCCTTCAAAATCCGCTATCGCAAACCGATCCCCCCATATTCTAAAAATAAGATATTCCGGAAGTTTCTCAGACAGATATACCGCAAATTTAGCGATAAGATCATTCCCCTTCTCCCAACCGTAGGTTTTATTGTAGTGATGAAAATCAACCAACGAAATAATACAAAACATCTTCGGCTTAGCGTGTTGCAAACGACCGTTGAGGGTCATTATAAAATAATCTTCATTGTAAAGTTTGGTTAATTTATCTTTGAAAAAATAACTTAGCCGTTCTTCTTCTAATGCACTGGAACCCATTTGGTTGATTGATGTATCAATAGTGATATCGGTAAGAACTTTTGATGCAGCGTTTACGACCGCAGGATGGTACCACGTACCACTAAGTTCGTTCAGCTCGACCAAGGACTCTTTTACCTCTTTTCGAGGTTTATAGATGCGGTTGGTGGTCATCGCGTCAAACGAGTCGGCAACCGCCATAATATGTCCAAGCAACGATATTTCTCCCCCTTTTTTGCCATGCGGATATCCGCTTCCGTCATAGCGTTCATGGTGATCAATCATAATTTCTGCCAGTTCTTTATACAAATGGACGTTTGAGAGAACCTCGTATCCTGCTTTCGCATGCTCTTTAATAAGTTCATATTCAAGTTTGGTCAATTTTCCGGGTTTAAGCAATATCGAATCCGGAGTAACAACC
>Ga0074197_1000144_pt1 | contig 107139 bp, 85 predicted proteins | sample EPASupsiteSAE305_FD_64526 | JGI IMG/M metagenome (GOLD analysis project Ga0074197, IMG submission 64526) | Bioremediated contaminated groundwater microbial communities from EPA Superfund site, New Mexico - SAE3-05 reassembly with SPADES | ecosystem: Environmental > Aquatic > Deep subsurface >... | reverse complement strand
AGCTTGATTTCCTTCACCGCATACCGGCGGCTGGCAAAGCCGGCGGTGAGATTGTTCTGAAAACTGCGGCCAAAGCTCGAGGTATCTTCGAGATTGTCGTTGTTCACCAGGGTGGTGATTAAAATCGGCTGCTCTGGCTGATGCGGCATCAGTGGCGGCACCGGCTGCTTAAGCAAATTCTCCGCCACCTCATCACCCAGGGCCACCAGGTCAATGTCGCCGCCGAGTATCGGTTCCAATCGGGTACCGTTCAGCTGGCTGCATCCAGCGGCACTTAGGAAAAAGACCAGCAGAAGTCCATACAATAGAAATGATTGACCTGTATGCATCATAGCGAGGTTTGTTTTGTCTTGACCCAATGATAAGGAGGAGGTGCGCTCGAACCGGTCAACCGGATCTCCGCTGCCGGGCTGGGCTGGCGATAGTGCCAGAACTCGGAGTTATTGATGTAGTAGATGTCCGAAAAGCGCATCACATAGCGTTTCTTGTCGACAATGGAGGTGGTGATAATCACCTCATAATGCCCGCTGCCCTGGTAATTGTTCCGGAAAGTATCGATTGCGGTGGCTGCGGCGATAATTTCCCAGGGGGCGTCCTCGAAAACGACGATCCCGGCAGCCAGGGCTATCAGCACACCCGGCTTGGGCCAGGTCCAATTGCGATACTCCGAGGGATGATACACCGCCTGCACCTTGTACTCCACTGTCAGCGTCGCGTTTTCCGGAGCCAACACGGTGTCGATGCCGAAGTTGACCAGTTGGGTGGTCAGGAGATCGTTGAACCCCTCGTCAAACGGGAAGGTCTGATTCGGACCACCGCATTTGTTGGGTGTACCGCAACTATGGCGGACATAAATCGAGGCGCCGAGAGACTGCTGCCGCATCAGTTCCTTGTTGATCCGGTCGGCGACGTGGTTGGCCAGCACGTTCCATTGGCTGACGGAGTCCATCTTCTCCTGACTGGAAAATGGACCCCGCGCGCATCCTGTTACCACGCATAAGGTGCCCATCAGGAGCATCAAAAAAATTCCGTTTCGCATCGTAGTCCCGATTGGTGAGAGAGTAAGAAAAGGCCGGTTATCTTCTTTTCGGAAGCATCCCACCGAAAAAATAGGGAAATCTCAAAGAAATCCATAAATCCGGATGAGCCTTTCCCGTCATCACGGTTCCCTTTTTAACGGCTCCGGCCAATTGGAAAATGGCAGGGGCAAAATCGTTCAGGGCCGTGATCGTAGAGCCTAATGGAACGGGGCTTTTCCCCCTGCCAACTGTTCTGTTCTCTGCGCGGCAGCTCTCTGCAACTCTCCTGGCCGAAACCACTTGGCATTCCCATGCGGCTTATTTACACCACTGCCGCTCGCAAGGAATGCCATCGTTGTTGCCGTCCATTTTAGTTCCCGGACAATTATTGAGAAAAAACGTGGCCTCTTGGCACGATCTCATCTGTGAGCAATAGATTCTCCCATCACATTTGAACGGTCGTGTGGATTGGGAGGTGTTTGAAGGTGCTTTTGCACTCTGCCCGATGCTCATTTCCCAAGGTTTTGCCCTTGCCGCTCCTTGTTCATTGCGTTGACGCCATTCCCAGGGCGGCAGTATGTTTGCGTCACCCCACATGCCTTTTTTGTGTTTTCTGGCCTCGCGTTCAAGTTTGATCCAGTCAGAACAGGATTGTATCCTGCAAAAATGCTGATACACCCAAGCATACCCATTTCGGATCATCAATTCGTTCAAAATAATACCGTCGATAGAAACCAATCCGACTGTCCTGCCGTAGCTATCGACATCGATCGGTTGGATTTCTATATTCCTGCCGGTGACCAGAGCATGGATGAGGTCTTTGGCCTGGAGTCCTGAATCCTGATCTTTTTCCGGGGCATCGATCCCGTACAGTCGCACCAATTCTTCTCTCCCATCGTGCAGAACCTTGATGGTATCGCCGTCGGAAATTGAGACGACTTTCCCTGTCCAGGCAAAACAAGGAGATGCAAAAAGAAAGCCTGCAAAAAACAGCATCTCTAAGATTTTAAATTGGAATACGTTGGTCATCCAGAGAATCCTTCGGTTGGTCAACCCACACAGGGTGAACGAAGTGACGGGCCAGGTAATGATGGCATCATGAAAACTGTCAACGAGAGCTGACCATGTCAACCATTTTTTTTGGGTTTATCGAGGTAATCAACCCCCTCGTCGTATAATACCTTAAGCTTTGCCTCTATCATTTCGCATAGAGTTTTCAGCACCTTGAGACGTGCGAAATTCTTGTCGTTGGCCTCCACCAGCGTCCATGGCGCCAGATTTGTACTGGTCCGATCCACCATGTCGCACACGGCCTGTTCGTATTGCTCCCATTTTTCACGGTTGCGCCAGTCTTCCTCGGTAATCTTGAAACGCTTGAATCCTATCTTCTGCCTCGCCTCGAATCGGCGCAGCTGCTCCTCCTTGGTGATCGCCAGCCAGAATTTGACGACCAGAAGATGGTGCCTGACCATTTGCGCCTCGAACTCGTTGATTTCGCTGTAGGCCCGCATCCAGTCAGCCTCATTGCAGTATCCCTCGACCCGTTCCACCAGCACCCGGCCATACCAGGACCGATCGAAAATCGTGACTCGCCCCTTGCGCGGAAGATGCCGCCAGAATCGCCACAGATAAGGCTGGGCCCGTTCTTCCTCGGAGGGGGCTGCAATGGGGATGACCTGGTAGTAGCGCGCATCCAATGCACCGGTAATGCGGCGGATGCTGCCGCCCTTGCCGGCGGCGTCGTTCCCCTCGAACACCGCGATCACCGACATGTACTTGAACTTGGGATCGCGGGTCAGCTCGTTCAGCTTACCCTGGTATTTTTCCAGTTTAACCTTGAACTGGTCTTTGTTGACGACCTGCTCCATGTTCAGGGTTTTCAGCAGGTGCAGGTTGTCGATGGAGGGCATCAGCGGCGGCGCCAGAACCCTGAACGGCAGCGTTTCTTCTTGTTCCAGCCGCTCCTGGATGGCCTTGAGAATAATTTTGCCCACAGTGAGGTTGCGGTACTTCGCATCCTCGCCCTCCACGATTAGCCAGGGAGCCTCGGCGGTACTGGTGTGACGGATGACGTTTTCATGAACCTCCTGAAACTTGTCATACGACTTGTGGTGCTTCCAGTCGCGACCCGTGACTTTCCAACGGGTCAAGGGATTCCTTTCCATTGCCTTGAACCGTTTTTCCTGTTTCTCCTTGGAGAGGTGCAGCCAGAATTTAATAATGAGGGCGCCTTCGTCCACCAGCATTTTTTCCAGTTGCTTGGCGCGCTCCATGCTCTGTTCGAGATCAGCATCCTTGGTGACGCCATTGACCCGGTTGAGGATCGGCCAGGTGTACCAGGAGCCAAGGAAGACCCCTATCTTCCCCTTTGGCGGCAGGGCTCGCCAGAAACGCCACATCATGGGACGATCGAGTTCCTCGTCAGAGGGTTCGCCCATGCCATGGGTTTGGATATAGCGGGGGTCCATCCATTCGTTGAGCAGGTTGACCGTTGCGCCGCGTCCCGCGCCGTCCAATCCGCCAACCAGGATGATCACCGGGAACCTGGCGGATTCCGCCAGATCCATCTGCACATCGAGCAGGGCCTCACGCAGGGGAGGTACTTCCTGCTCATACACAGACTTCTTGATTTTGTGCCCTAATTCCGCGGATTCAAACATACCTTTCCTCCTCTCTTTGTTGGGCATTGCATACGTCGAAAACGGGACCAAGAAGTGGCATCAGACCTCAGACTCCCCAATGTCCCGGCGCAATATCCATCCCCGCCCGATTGACTCCTCCGCCTTTGCAGGAATCGAAATTCCCATGCAGGTAGAAAGATTCCTTGACCCTGAAAGCAGGAGGTAAGACGCAATCAGATACATGCTCAGGCATGATCCTGGTCCAGTGCTTCCCTGATTTTGACGGCCAAATTTTTTATACTGAACGGTTTCTGAATAAAATGGACATGATCCTCCAGCACGCCGTTGTGAACGATGACGTTGGCTGTGTACCCGGACATGAACAACCTTTTGAGTCGGGGACGAAGCGAACGCAAATATCTGGCCAGATCACGGCCATTCATTTCGGGCATGACCACATCGGTCATCAACAGGTGTATATCTCCGGTATGTTCTCGAGCCAGTTGTAAGGCCTCGCCCGGTGTGCCAACTGGCAAGACGGTGTATCCCAATTTTTCGAGCATAGCCTGAGTCATCTCAAGAATCATGGGCTCGTCTTCCACCAAAAGAATGGTTTCGTGACCTGTTGTGGCTGGTCCCTGTGAATCCGATTTTGGTATCTGAGCCGCCTCGGCCGTGTAATGAGGCAGGTAAATCCTGAAGGTTGTTCCTATCCCCGGTTCGCTGTAGGTATTGATGAAGCCTTCGTTCTGCTTCACGATGCCATAAATGGTCGCTAACCCCATCCCGGTTCCATGACCCAAGCCCTTGGTGGTGAAAAATGGTTCAAAAATATGCTTAAGGGTTTCTTTGTCGATACCGCGACCATTGTCGCTGACAGAGAGAAGCACATAGTCGCCGGGAACAAACCCGACATGGGCCGCACAATAGGCCTCGTCAAAAACGACTCTGTCTGTTTCGATGGTGATCCTGCCAACGTTTTCGATAGCATCCCTAGCATTGACGCAAAGATTGACCAGGATCTGGTCGAGCTGCGAAGGGTCAATTTTGATTGTATAAGGACTAGGTCCTGCTAACCAGGACAACTCGATATTTTCACCGATGAGCCGCTCAATCATTGGAAGGATTGATTTCACCGATTCATTGAGATTAACGGCAACCGGCGCGATTGTCTGTTTGCGGGCAAAAGCCAAGAGTTGGCGGGTAATGTCAGCAGAGCGTTTAGCCGCGTCGAGAATCCGTTCAAGATTCTTACGAAACTGATTTGCGGATTCCATGGCCGCCAAGGTCAGATCGGCATAACCAATAATAGCTCCCAGCATATTGTTGAAATCGTGGGCGATGCCGCCAGCGAGGATACCAACCGCTTCCATCTTTTGGGACTGAAGCAGCTGCTCGTGCAGATTCTTGCGTTCTTCTTCCGCCTGTTTGTGTTCTGAAATATCCCGGAAGTCCCATACCCGACCAATTTCGTTTCCGTCCATGATCATCGGCGCGGAATAGCACTCAACCACCCGCCCATTTTTAAGAGGGATCTCGCACATATTTTGAATGCGGCTGTGATAGAGCGTATTGACCATGCTCTGAAAGCCAACCGGATCCTCCAGTTGATCCATTATCCATTCCCGTAACACAACATCGTCGTCGGTTGGTTGAAGTTCAGCTGGTATCTGCCACATCTTGTAGAACTGCTGATTGGCCTGCGTTACTTTTAAATCCTTGTTAACGACGACGATGCCATCGGTTGTGGCATTGAACGTAGCCCGCAAGAGCTCCATGCTTTTCTGCAGGGCAGCCTCCTTCTCCCTGCGTTCGGTTATATCGAAAAATCCTATAATAATAGTGTCCTTGACCAAGGCAGTGACGAAAACCATGGTCCGCATGGTGCCATCCTTGCACCATACTGGACCTTCGAACGGTTCCATGTCGGAATTGGTGGTTCTGGCCAGTTCCAGGTCCATTCGCCATGCTGCTGTCACCTGATTCCTCAGGTCAGGGTCGGGGCAGGCAAGCATCCACACTTTGTCCAAAGTCGGCAGATCATCAAGTGTATAGCCCATCGTCTGGGTCAGGCTATTATTCACATCGAGGACTCTTCCATCCAGCGAAATATTGATCAGGGGCATTGGCGCCATTTTGAAGAGTGTGCGAAAGCGCGCTTCACTTTCTTTCAATGCCTCTTCCGCCCGCTTTCTTTCGGTCACATCCACTGCCATCGAAAGAATCTGTTGCACACCCTTGTATTCCAAGAGGACGGATGAATAGATGAGATGACCATGGCTCCCATCCTTTTGGATAATGGTGGTTTCACGGTCCCTTACGGCGCCTGTTGCCATTAATGTTTCAAACGCACTCGTCATCTCTTCACGAGGAGTGAGTATAAAAGACTCGGGCTTCAAAAGCCGCAGCTCTTCGCTGCCGATCCCCCGGCTCTCAAGAAATGCTTTATTTGCTGCTAAATACTGCCCATTGTCGAGGCTGGTTATAACAATCGCATAGGGAGCATGTTCAAAGATCGCGCGAAACCGCTCTTCGCTCCTCCGCAGTTCGAGCGTCCGCTCGGCGACCAGCCGCTCCAGTTCCTCCCGTCGCCGGAGAGTCGCCCGGACCACGAAAGCACATGCACCGGTGAGCGCCGAACCAACCAGGATTGTTACCCAGCATGCTCGCATCGGGTGCATGTTCATGAACACCGGCCCGGCATGGGCGGTCACACCAAAAACCTTTCCGAAAGCCAGGACAGGTCGTGTTACCGAAAGCCCGGTGGTTGGTGGACTTTCGACATCCCAGGAGATCGCGAGCGATTCGTGGGCAGTATCCTTTCGCAGAAGCGTGAGTTCCATGAGCACCGGCTCATCCTGGCTCGTAAAACCGAGGAGGTTTCTCATTCGCAGCACAGCCGCAACAAAACCCCGCAGATGACTAGAAGCCTTATCGACGAATACAGGCCGGTAGACAACCATCCCTTTGTGGTTATTCGTTTCCTGTATCAACAACAGAGGGTCGGTGGCGGTGGCCAAGCCGGTCTGGGCCGCCTCTGTCAGCGCCGCAAGGGGGAGCGGGGCAGAACCGATGTCATACCCGAGTGCAGGCTCGTTGCTGGCCAGGGGCGCTGCCTGGGAGATGGGATAGTAGACCTCTCGGTTGGCTGCGGGCACGCGCTTGCCTTGCGCGTCCTTTTGCCACATCTTGAACCCGGCAGAGGATGCCGATTCAAACCGGTCCTTATCCGTTGCCGCCACTGCCGGAATCCATTCCCAGGCAGAGACTGCGGAATTCCTTGTTAAATATTTTGAAAAAGAAAGAAATTCATCTGTAGTGACATCTTCACTGCCTTCGTAAAAGTGCGCCAGGCCTTCCAATTCCTTGTCGCGGAGAGTTCTCAGCGTGGAGGCGATCAGTTCTGTCCGGCTTGCCGCCAGTTGATTAAACGCCTCGTTTCGACTGTGCAACTCCCGTTCATGGATCTTCCAGGCAGTAAACAAAGTCAGGGTCGTCCCCACCGCGATGACAAGACCTGTTTCGAGATACGACATCCAAGATGGATGCGCATGAGCAGAGCTGTAACGTCGACTAAACAGCACCCCACCTGCCAGAGTGAGGCCTGCCAGCATCAACACGAACAAGAGGGTTGGTAGCGTGTCAGCAATGCGGTGCTGCCGCCAGGAACGGGCATCGATATCCATGCCAAGCACGGCAAGAGGGGTGCCCGTTCCCTTGTAGGCTCCAGCGCAGATGATCAAATCGTCCACCCGTTCAACATAGGTGGTCTTGGGGTCCCGTAGCTTGCTGACCGGATTCTCGTATTCGTAATCCACCCAGCCTGTTCCTTTCGATTGGGCAACTTCCTTGATCTCTTTCCGGAAAAACTTGCCACCAGGCCAATCTTTTTTGTCGATCAGGTTTCGGCCGACCAATTCCGGTTTGAATGGATGAGCCACTATGGTCATGTTGCTGTCGTAAACGAACGTATACAGGTCGCCCTTGCGAAAGGATCCTTGCGGATTGTTTATTTCCCGCAGGATACCCTCGCGTCCATGCATTCGATAGTAATCGACGGCATTGCGCACCATTGCCCGGGCATCATCTGGCGTGGCAAGGCCGGACATGACTGTCTGCGGGTCATGGATCGGCACGAGTCCTGTAACCCATGTTCCCCAGCGGTCGGTTATTGGTCCTTCGGCCATGGCGATATGGCGCGCAAAGACAGTACGAAAATTTTCAGAAACTTCAGTATAGACCTGACCGGGTGGAGAATAGTCCTTAGAGTCGGCAGGTTCGCTATCCACGAAAAAAAAGATCGTGCCGTCATTTTTACGGCCCAGGAGATAGAGAAACCGGTATTGCGGGTTGGCCGAACGAACATCCGCCAGCTGTTTTTTGAGCCGAAGGTAGGAGGGATTCTTTAAATCGGACGCGGTGCCGGTAAAGCCCTTGATAGGCTCAATATTGATCGTCTGCGCAATAAGCCGTGTCCGCCGGAGCAGGTCGGCACGCATCTCGCGGTCGGTTTGTTCCGCTGTCCACCAGGCAAACAGCGCCCCAATGATCAGCACCACTCCGACCGCACCGGCAATCCACTGGCCCTGTCCTTTCTTTAGATCCTTCATATGATGCTTGGTCTTCTCAACATTCAAGAGGCGAGTTTATCCCGATTTACACGAAGGCGTGAGCGTAATACTTATACCAGGATTGCAGTACTGCACAGAGGGTCCCAAGCGGTGCGTGTTGAGAGCGAGGCAACATTCCGCGGAGCACGCGCGGGAAGGTGGATGCCGAGGAATTGATTCCCCTCGCCGTACTCGCCAGGACCGGTTTTGAAAAAACAGCTGGAATGGGTGGCAATGGCCGGATTACCAAATTGTCGCAGAACTTGCTGAATGGACTCGGCATCCGGCTTGGCGCCAACCTGGTGCAGTACCGTTACAGCCATTTCTTTTTCCTAAACCAAATCAAGAGCGCCGCTGGAATCAGGAAAAAGACCCCCCAAAGAATCGGATAGGACCATTTCCACCTGAGTTCTGGCATATAATCAAAATTCATACCATAAATTCCAACGATAAAGGTCAGGGGGATGAAGATGGTGGCAAACACGGTCAGCACTTTCATGATCTCGTTCATCCGGTTGCTGACGCTGGAGAGATAGATGTCAAGCATGCCGTTGATCAGGTCCCGGTAGGAATCCATGGTGTCGATCACCCGCAGGGTATGGTCAAAAACATCGCGGAAATAGGGCAGGGTCTTTTCCTGAATCAACGCGGTTTCACTGCGTTGCATGGCCAGCAACACCTCTCGCAAGGGAGTGATCGCCTTACGGATGAACACCAGTTCCCGTTTAAGCAGCTGAATCGTGGAAAAAATTTGGGTTCGAGGTCTGCCCAGCAGTTTGATTTCAATCGCCTCAATCGCTTCTTCCAGGGTGTCCGTGAGGTTGAAATATCGATCCACCACCGTATCCATGATGGCATAGGTGAGGTAATCCGTGCCCAGGGTTCGGGTGCGTCCCTTGGGGTTGGCCAGTCGCAGCTTGAGACCGTTGAAAAGGTCGTCTTTCTTTTCCCGAAAGGTGAAGAGGACGGTGTCAAAGAGGAGAATGCTGATCTGTTCATGATGCACCTTCAGGCTCTGATCACAGGTTAAGGTTTTCAGGACCAGAAAAAGATACTGCTCATATTCTTCGAATTTAGGCCGCTGGTGCGTGTTGAGTATATCTTCAAGCACCAATGGATGAACGTTGAAATGAACGCCGATGGTCTCGATCAGAGGTGCGATGTCGAGCCCCTCGCAGTGCACCCAGAGCGTTGCGCCACTCTCCTGAAAGCGGAGGATATCGTCAATGGTCGCAACCGGGTGCTCCTCGTAATGATCCAGGCTGTAGTGGGTTAAGGTGATGCAGCCATCCGCAGCTGGTTTCTTGCCGACATGCACCAGCGTGCCCGGCGGCAGGCCAGCCTTGTCGGAAGGGTAATTAAGCGATTCGGCCATGGGCTATTTCTCGGGCGGCGATGCGCAGAGGGAAGTGGCTCTCGTCGAGGCCGAGCCATCGAGGAAGCGGGATTGGATCATATCGGCGATCTCCCGGCTCTGGTCGAGCTTGAAGCGCAAGCCGCCATCCGCCATCGCTACATCGGTGACCACGGCAATCACTCCGGCCACCTGCTCCCGCAACACGAGGGCGTCGCTGTCCCGTCTGACCTCAATTTTCGGCACATCAACGGCATGCTTGAAACCCTCGGCAAGAACCAGATCCGCTTCAGGAAACAGGCGCTGGGCCAACGACAGCAGGTCAAGCCCGGGCGGTTTGCTTTGCACCACCAACTGGTCCGGAGCCAGGAGGGCCACGCCGTCGGCTCCGGCAGCCTTGTAGAGCCCGGTATCGGTGTGCGGCTGATCAAAGGCGATGCCTCTTTCCTTGGTCGATTTGATCACCCCCACGATGTAGCCCCTCTCCTTGAGGTGCGCCAAAACCTGGCGAGCCAGAGTGGTTTTCCCGGAATTATGCCAGCCAATAAAACTGATGACCGGAGGCATGGAGTTTCTCCTTGACAGATGCGCCGAAGTTTATGTTTCTCCAAAAAATATCTTTCAATATCAAGGTGATGTTATTATAAATTTATTTTAAAACAACAAGTTAAAAGTGAAGCCCCATACCTTTTAACGAAATACTGGATAATGGAGCAGGCCCCTGCATGCGCCGCCGTGCGCTGTAAAAGGCGTCTTTCGTTTTCTACACCGTGGAGGATGAACTATGCGTGTCCAATCATTGGTAAAATTCGGCGCAGTTTTGGCGGCCATCATGGCCCTGCTGTTGGGGATAGGAGCAATTATTGCAGTTCAATCCCTGGACCTGAATCGGGTCAAGGAGATGTTGACGGTCCAGGTGAAAAAAGCCACCGGCCGAACCCTGACCATTGCCGGTCCCCTGGAGTTGCAAGTGGGTCTGGTGCCAGTTGTGGCCGCCAAGAGAGTGACATTGTCCAACCCTGAAGGATCGAGTCGGCCCGACATGGTCAAGATCGAACATTTCGAGATGGAAATCGCTCTGATGCCACTGCTCAAGCGGGAGATTGTGGTCAATCGGCTTATCCTCTCCGCACCCGACATCTTGATCGAGACCGACGCCAGCGGACCGGGAAATCTCGATTTCAGCCGCCCAACGGATCAAAGCCAGCTCAAACCAGGCGAACCTATGCCGCAGACAGCGGCAGGTGGCGACGCTGCCTACCGGTTTACCCTCAACGAGCTAAAAATTACTCACGGTCTGGTAAGCTGGCATGACCGCACCTCTAATAAAACACAATCCCTGGAAATTCAGGAATTGACTGTGCAAGCAGACCGTGACGCCGCCGAGATGCTGGCAGTGCGACTGCTGACCAGGGTTCGAGACCAACAAATTGAACTGAACGGCACCGTGGGCAGGGCTGATGCCCTGCTTGGCGGCAAACCCTTTCCGCTCAACCTCAAGGCCAAACTGGAGGGGGTCACCCTGAAGGCAGAAGGGAGCATTGCTGATCTCGCGGCCTTCAAGGGCCTTCAAATCAAGATGGCGGCCCAGGGCCCCGAACTGATCAATGTGATTCGTCTGGCCGGGCTAACGAAGCCCGAACTGCCAGAAAACCTCGGGCCTTTCAACATCTCGGCACACTTGAGCGATGCTGGCAAGCAACTGAGCCTGACCGATGTGGTTATCGAGGCAGGCAAGGCTGACCTGATGCTGCTCAATGCCAAGGGAAGCATTGCTGATCTCGCGGCCTTCAAGGGCCTTCAAATCAAGATGGCGGCCCAGGGCCCCGAACTGATCAATGTGATTCGTCTGACCGGAGCAACGAAGCCCGAACTGCCAGAAAACCTCGGGCCTTTCAACATCTCGGCACACTTGAGCGATGCCGGCAAGCAACTCAACCTGACCGATGTGGTTGCCGAGGCAGGCAAGACTGACCTGATGCTGCTCAATGCCAAGGGGACAATCAAGGATCTGGCGGGAGCGGTGGTGGTGGACCTGCACTTGAATGTGGCAAGCGACAATCCGATTGCCGTGGCGAAGCTGGCTGGTGCTGAGTTTTCAGGCAAGGGGCCGATGAAATGCACGGGGCAACTGCAAGGCAGGGACAAATCCTGGAAAATGGCTGGTCTTAAAGCCTCTGCCGGCGGCAGCGATCTGAGCGGTGACGTGGCTGTAACTCTTGCGGATAGACCAAAAATTACCGGCAACCTGGCGAGTGCCACTTTGCATCTTGTTGATTTTACCGCACCTGTGCCCACCCCATCGGCGGCGGTGCAACCGACAGCGGATAAATCGGCGCCGCAACCCGTCAAAGTCAAGGGGGACGATGGCCGTGTGTTCTCGGACGAACCCCTGCCCTTCACGGCATTACCTTCCGTGGATGCTGACCTGACCGTGCAGGTCGGCACGCTGGTCCTCGACAACGAACAGTTGACCAATGTTGTGGTCACCTTGCAACTGAACAATGGCCAATTGACACTCAAGCCGTTCCGCTTCGGCCTAGCCGGTGGCGTTATCGAGGGTGAAGCCAGTCTGGACACCTCGAAAAAAACACCTGCGGCCTCCTTGCGGATGCAGGGCCGCCAGGTTGAACTTGGCAAGCTTGACAGCAAGGGGCCTATCATTGGCGGCAAAAGTGACCTGGTAATCGACCTCAAAGGCAGCGGAGAATCGGTGCGCGCCCTGATGGCCTCGGCCACGGGAGAAACCAGCATAAGCGTGGGTGAGGGTCAGCTGCGGGGCAAGGCTGTAAGATTGGCCGGTGGCGATGTGCTGTTCCAAGTTCTGGGGGCAATCAATCCCTTTATAAAAAGCGAGGACAACACACAGATGACCTGCGCCGCTGTCCGTTTTATCATCCGCGATGGTGTTGCCACTGCCGACAAGGGCATAGCAATGCGCACCAGGCAAGTGGATGTGGTGGGCTCGGGCACCGTCGACCTGCGTTCGGAACGGCTTGATCTGGTCATCAAGCCCCGCGCTCGCGGCGGAGTCGGGGTGTCCTTCACTACGCCCTTAGCCGGATTGGTGAAGGTGGGAGGAACAATAGCCAAGCCATCAGTCGGGATCGACACGGCGGGCACCCTGCGAACCGCTGCCTCGGTCGGAGCGGGCTTCGCCACCGGAGGCCTCTCGACAGTGGGAGAGTTGTTGCTCGAGAGAGTGACTGCTGATGAGGACCCCTGCCGGACAGCCCTCGGTCAACCCCAGCAGGGTCAGACCAGACAAAAGGCCGAACCACAAAAACAAAGCCCGGGCAATATCCTGAAAGGGTTGTTCGGCCGTTAGGGACCGGGGTTGGTTTGGCAACCTTCTTTCCTCGACAGCGGACCTATGCTTGGTCGATCTTGTTTCATTTGCGCGGGTAGGGTCAACTCGTATACAATGCTGACCATCCAAGTGACCGGATCGATGGTGCCTGCGCGCCCCGTGCTGCGGCAATGCCCATTGGTGCCATGGAACCTTGAAGCCTTCGCAAAAATCATTTTATGGAGTGAGCTTGGGTAGTATTGACAAGGGTGCGAATCTTCCGGCAACATTCGATACATCTCTCCCACCACAGACAGTTTCATCCTCAACCAGGAGCACTTATGAAGAACGCGCGCATTTTTCTCGGCCTCTGTCTTTTCCTCATTGCGACCGTCGTCAGCGCCCATGCCGATCTGAACATTTTCCTCGGTGATCTCAACAACCGTTCCTATGCCGCTCCCAACGAGTACAACAACCAATTGAGCGCACAGTTCGGCGTTCCGCAGTCCCTGGTCTCCTCCCTGATCAGATCGGTGGCTGCGCCCTCCGATGCCTTCATGGTCTTGCAACTCGCGCAGATGCTCGGCCTCCCCCATGAGCGGGTTCTGCAAACATACAACACCAACAGAGGCAAAGGTTGGGGTGTCATTGCCAAGGAACTGGGCATCAAGCCCGGTTCAGCCGAATTTCATGCCCTCAAACAGGGCAATTTTGCCCTGACCGGCACTCCCGGCAACAGCAAGGCTCACGGCAAGAAAAAAGAACAGGGTTACGATCCTGGACAGAACCAGGACAAGGGTCAGGGCCAGGGTAAAGATAAAGGCAAGGGTAAAGGGCACAACAAGTAAGCAAGCGCCCTTTTCATGCCCACCACCTCTGCAACATCGCCCTCCGGCGATGATCGGTCGGCCCTCGAACGATCGGCTCTTTTTGTTGCCACCCTGACCTCGTTCATGGGGCCGTTCATGATTTCTTCGGTCAATGTTGCCCTGCCGGCCATTCAGACCGACCTAGGGATGAACGCAGTCCAATTGAGCTGGATTGCCACCGCCTATCTGCTGGCAGTGGCGGTCGTCTTGCTGCCGGCAGGCAAGATCGCCGATATCCACGGCCGCAAAAAAGTCTTCACAGCCGGCCTGGTCACGTACACCCTGGCTTCAACGGCGGCGGCCTTTGCCTCCAATGCGGCCTGGCTCCTTGTTTTTCGAGCGGTGCAGGGCCTGGGCGCCGGGTTGTTCATCACCACCGGCATGGCCATCCTGACCTCTATTTTTCCGCCGCACAAACGCGGCCGGGCCATCGGCATCTATGTGGCCGCCGTCTATGTGGGACTGTCGGTCGGCCCTTTTGCCGGCGGTATCCTGGTCCAGCAATTCGGCTGGCGTTCCATTTTTTTGCTCATGCTGCCGCTTGGGACCGGCTCCACCGCTATCACCCTCGTCTTCCTCAAGGGGGAATGGGCCGACAGCCGCCACCAACAGCTCGACAAGACGGGCAGCCTGATCTATGCCGCGGCCATCCTTTCGCTGATTTATGGCGCCACCACCCTGCCCGCCCTGACCGGCGTTGTCCTGATGATCATCGGGCTAGCCGGGTTGGTTCTTTTTTTCCGGCAGCAGCAAGGTAGCGCTCATCCAATTTTTGAGGTCTCCCTTTTTGCCGAAAACCGAACCTTTACCTTTTCCAGCCTGGCTGCCCTGCTCAATTATTCAGCCACCTTTGCGGTCACCTTTCTGATGAGCCTGTATCTGCAATATCTTAAGGGCATGCCGCCCCGAACCGCCGGACTGCTGCTCATGGCCCAACCGGTGGTGATGGCAATTTTTTCCCCCATTGCCGGCCGCTTTTCCGACCGCATCGAACCCCGCCTCCTGGCCTCGGCGGGCATGGCCATCACCGTGGCGGGCATGCTGGTGTTCACGCAATTGCATGCCAGCACCGGCCTAACCGGCATCGTCTGCAACCTGGTGCTGCTCGGTTTCGGTTTCGCCCTGTTCTCCTCACCGAACATGAGCGCCATCATGGGCTCTGTCACCAAGGAGCAGTATGGCATTGCCTCAGGTGCCGTCGCCACCATGCGGCTGATGGGCCAGATGGTGAGCATGGCCATTGCCACCGTGGTCCTTGCCTTGCTGGTCGGGCATGAGGCGATCGGGCCGGATACTTTCGACCGTTTCCTTGTCAGCATCCGCATCGTGTTCACTCTTTCGGCCCTGCTCTGCACCATCGGGGTCTCCTTTTCCCTCTTCCGCGGACGGTTGCGGCAGTGATTGATTGCTCCGCGTCGCCAGCTCGTTGATACCAACATGAACAAAATCGATTGGAAACCGGGAACCATGATCTACCCCCTGCCGGCGGTCATGGTCAGCCTGGGAGAAACTCCTGAGGAATACAACATTATCACCATTGCCTGGACCGGCACCCTCTGCTCCGACCCGCCGCTGTGCTACATCTCGGTGCGGCCGGAACGCCATTCCCATGCCATCCTGGCGCGAACCAGGGAATTCGTCATCAACCTTACCACCCGTTCACTGGCGCGGGCCACCGATTGGTGCGGTGTCCGTTCGGGCCGGCAGTACAACAAATTTGAGGAGATGCATCTGACGCCGGGGCCGGCGGCAAAGGTCAAGGCGCCGATTATCGTCGAGGCGCCGATCAATATCGAATGCCGGGTGTTGGAAATACGAAGCCTGGGAACCCACGACCTGTTCATGGCCGAGGTGGTCAACGTCAAGGCCGACGAGCAGTATATCGACCCCCGCACCGGGGCCTTTGATCTGGCCAAGGCGGAACCGCTGGCCTTTGCCCATGGGCAGTATTTTACCTTGGGTCGCAAAATCGGAAAATTCGGCTTCTCGGTGGAGAAGAAACGGAAAAAACGAAAGAATTCTTCGCCCATCACCCCGCAAAAATGAACAAGGGGCCGCCGTTGCCGGTGCCCCTTGTTGCATTCCGCAAGGTCGCCTGCCATGTTGAGAGGCGGACTCTGCTGAAGCCTACTTGTCACACACCAGTTCTTTGGGTTCCTTGCTTGTAGTCAGACAGGTGACTACCGCATCTTGCACATCCTGGCTCAATTTCCCTCTTTGCCCCATGGTCGCGACGATCGTTTTCCAGTTGGCATCCGCCTGGTCCAGTTTGTTGCAGATTTTTTTCAAACCATGGCATTTTGTGCAGTTGGTTTGCAAGGTCTGCTGACAGGCTTGGGGATTGGCACCCTGACTTGTGCCGAGTGAAGCGATGCCAAGGGTAAAGAGAGTCATCAAACCTAGAATGCAGCATTTTTTCATAGCGCCTTTCTCCTTGTAGAATGATGGAGTTTTATCCTCTGCCGAAACACCGCCGTTCAAGCGGGAGATCGATCAAGAAGAATGCTTTGGTATAACCAGTGCATAGTACGGGGTTGTGGTAATGAAGTCCACAATGCGTCAACCGGTCAAATTTTTAAGATGAGAAATGTGGCCAGGGAATCCAATGCAGCCACCTGCCGTCTAGTGCGATCATGCGAAACGAGCCCTTGCTTTTTCCTGGCTTCAGCGATACCCCTCAATCGCCCTTCCCTGCTCGACCTGCTCGCCCAACTCCTTCACGCTGCCTCTCAATTGGGCCAAGACCAGCGCCAATCGTCTGGAGGCAGGGTCTTCCTCACCAAGCACCTGTTGTATCTTCGCCAACAGTTCAAGTCCTTGCCGGAGATACCCTTCCATTTCGCCAAGCACCTGTTTTCTGTTTTTCTGTTTTTCCTGCTCGGAACTGATCACCGGCAATAACCGCTGGATAGAGAGCTCCACCAGCAGATCGCGCGGCAGCCTGTGGATTTTGGCCACATAATCGAGAGCACCCAAAGAATTGCGGCTCACCACATAGGTTTTCTGCTGTCGCCGCTCCTGCACGGGCCGATACCTCTCCGCCGCACTGGCGACCTGTTCCAGAATCTCCCGATCTTCCACCAGTTGATCAAAGAGCGATTTTTGCTTCAACCCCAACTGGTTCGCTGCCAGACTGAGTAGCTCGATCACCTGAGACGGCAGCTTAAAGGTCGCCCGAACCGATTGCCTGCCTTTAAGAGTATCCGCCGACAATGCAAGAACAGCCTCATTCATACCTGTTCTTTCCTCACCATTCACCATGCCGCCCCCTGATTTTGACCCAATCCGATACCAATCCAATACATTACCATTTCCTAATTAATCATATTAAGTAATGCAACAAAAAAATAATTCAAGCTATTGACTCAGATTTTATGATTATTATTCTTTAACCACAAGGGCGGTAATCCACACTGGAACCCCACAATTTTCATCAAAAAACAACCAGACAGAGAGGAGGCAACATGATTACACGTTTGCAGGACATCAACCAGATACTTGGCGCCATGGATCTTTTCCGCAGCCAGATGAACAGCATGTTCAACAATTTTGACCGCACTTACAGCGGGGGCCGCGAATGGAGCATGGCTGAAACCTATCCACGGACCAACCTCAACGATACGGGCGACAATCTGGAACTCATCGCCGAGGTTCCTGGTGTGCACAAGGAAGATCTGCAGGTAAAAATTCAAGGCAATTACCTTGAAATCAGCGGGACGCGCAAACCGGACAATCCGGAAGGGTATACAGTGCATCGAACCGAACGGGAGAGCGCTTCCTTTTCCCGAAGCTTCACCCTGCCCTACGAGGTGGATGCCGGAAAAGTTGAAGCAACTTTGAAAGACGGCCTGCTCAAAATGTGCTTGCCGAAGTCGGAAGCCGCCAAACCCCGCCAGATAAGCATTCAATGAACGTTATCACCCATGAAGATGAACAAAAGGAGAAAGCCATGAGCGAAAACGAAATTGTTGCCCGTACCGAACAACCGGGAGAACTTGTCCATCAGTTGCCGGTCGCCGCGCCTGCGGTGGATATTTATGAAAACGACGCGGAAATTTTGCTGCACGCCGACATGCCCGGAGTGCTCAAAGACGACATTTCGGTCAATATTGACAACGGCAAAATGATTCTTTCCGGCATGCGCCGTCTTCAGTCCGCTGGTTCAGCCAACTGGCGCGAACTCATTGACACCGAATTCCGCAGAACCTTTGCCGTGCCCCAGAGCATTGATGTCAACAAGGTCCACGCCGAACTCAAGGATGGTGTATTGCGTCTGCATCTTCCCAAGTCCGAGGCCGCCAAACCACGGCGGATCGAAATCAAGGCAGGATGATCCCCGAACCGTGAACGTTTATCCTTCCACGGACCAACAACGAGAAAGGAGGAAAAATAATGGATCTGAAAAAACTTGCCCCTTGGAACTGGTTTAAAAAAGAAGATGAGATGGACCACGCCGTTCCGGTCAAACACAGTGAAAGAGGCGGATACTTTCCTGAACGTCCGTATGACCCCACGCTGTCCATCCACCGCGACATAGACCGCCTGTTCGATCATTTCTGGCGGGGATTCGGCTCGCCGGTCATGGGCCGTGCCGATTTTTTTCCTTCCTTCGGTGAGACCGGCATCCTCAAGCCCAAGGTCGACTTGAGCGCCACCGAACAGGAATATCTGCTCACCGTTGAAATTCCGGGCGTCAGTGAAAAGGATGTTGCTGTGGATGTCAGCGGCAATACCATGACCATCAAAGGAGAGAAAAAGCAGGAAAAAGAAAAAAAGGACAAGAATTATTACCGGATCGAGCGCAGTTACGGCTCGTTCCAGCGGGTGCTCTCCCTACCGGAAGACGTGGATCAGGAAAGCATCAAGGCTAATTTCAAAAACGGTGTCTTGTCGATCACCATGCCGCGCAAAGCCCTGCTGAAGGGGGAGGTCAAGCAGATTCAAGTCACCGCCGATACGTGAAAAAAACTTATCATACTGATCCCTTCCCTGGGCTCGATGGCCTTAAACCATCGAGCCCTTTTTTTGGCGCGCTCTATTTTCCTTGTCCGATCGAGCCACTTGCTACGAATCGTTACAAATGCATACGTTCGACACTTTCATTCAACGAAATAGCAACAGATATGACTGTATTTCCGTAATAATTTTTCAACCCAAAGACGATAATCAGACATGGGCACCCTACTCCCTTTTCGTAGAAGGGGAAATCTTACGCAAGGAAGGTGAGCAGCATGTCGGTCACATTTTCGGGTTTGGCCAGCGGAATTGACTCGGCCTCAATTATCGAATCACTCATCGAATTGGAAAAAGCCCCCATCACGACCATGGAGGCCAAACAGACCTATCTGGAAACCAAGCTCGACGCCTATACGGAGTTTAATACCCTGCTGGACAGCTTGTACACCTCAGTCACCGGGTTAAATGATGCAAGTGATTTGAATTCATTCGAGGTGACGAACACCGGTTCGGAGTTTTTCACCATCAGCACCACCAGTCTTGCCGAGGCTGGTGCGTATTCCGTGGAAATCGTCAGCCTCGCCCGGCAACAAAAGGACATCAGCACCAGCTACGTTGCCGACACCAACACCACCAGCCTGAGCGGTACCCTGCAATTCGGCGAAGAAACCCTGAACTATGACAGCGTCACCCTATCCGACCTCGTAGATACGATCAATGAAGGCGACTACGGCGTCACCGCTTCCATGATCGACGACGGTTCGGGAAGCGGATACCGCATGATGCTGACAGCTGATACTGCCGGTGAGGAGGTTGAGGTCATTGGAACCGGCAGCATCGTGTTGGACACCGCAACCGATGGACACACGATCGATGGCACCAAGGCGCATCTGGTCGTCGATGGCATCGATTATTACAGTTCGAGCAATACGGTGACGAATGCCCTCAAAGGGTCCACTATTACTCTGCTGGCGGCGAGTGACGATGGAGCCGACACTGTCAACATTGCATCAGACGCCGAAGATGTCATCTCGACCCAATTGCAAGAGATGGTCGACGCCTACAATGCCATCAACACCTATACCAAAACTCTTGCCGCATCGGATCCCACCCTGGCTAATTCCATGAAAACGGCGCAACGCAGCCTGAGGAATTACCTGACCAGCAGCAGTTTTCTCTCGCTTGGCGTTGCATCAGACTGGGAAACCGGAGAATTGACCTTTGATATCGACACATTCAATGATGCCTACAGCGAGGATGCCGACGCAATCAAGCTCTCCTTATTGGGAGATGACGACAACGAGGGAATCATGAGCCGACTTGATGACTATTTAACGGAACAACTTAACTCCACCACGGGTTTTTTAGTGACGAAAAAAACATCCATTAACAAGCAGATATCGGACATGGACGATCGAATCACACGCATGGAAACCCGGCTGGAGAAGCGGCAGGAAACCCTGGAGGCCCAATTCTCGGCCATGGAGACCTTGGTCAGCAGCCTGAACTCACAGTCCGACTACATCACTAGTTTCTTTGAGAGCTACAATTCTTCCTCCTGAAAAATGGGGGGTTACCATACAGGAGGAAATGTTTCCGGATGCTCCCATGCGCCGAGATCATTTTCTCCAAGAGAGCCTCGGCGCTCCTTCGCCAGCGGTATCCATCCGCCCTGTGCCGAAAATGACTCAATCCCGCCTCCCGACATCTTTCTCTTCGTTACTCACAATTATTTGCATAGCTTAACGATTTCTTTACAGAACTCTCTTCGCCAAACCCGTATGATTCAGACAGATAAAGAGAGGCTATCCATTCTGAACCCTTTGTTCCCGAGCCCTCCGCGTTCATCTAACTTTTCTAAACCTTGACTCTTTTTTAACAAACGACCATTGGCGCCGCGCCGATACAGATGGAGGAGTGCAAGGCTTACCAACAAACCTTCACCTTGTTCTGCACACACCTTGAAATGATGCCCACTTTCAGTACAGATCCGGCCAATTCAATGTTTCCTGTGTCCCCACACAAGGAAAGCAACCGATCGATCATCTTGCTCACCGAGAATGAAAAGGAGGTTAGTCCACTGGTCAATGCCCTGAGGCAGGAGAATTTTGCGGTCCGCCTGCACGGGAAAAAAAGCGATCATCGAAATGCGTATGTACAACATAACACTGATTTGCTCATCATCGATTCGGGGAAATTTTCCCTGGAAGAGCTGTCGGCCTATCCGCGCATCCGCTCAGTCTATACCGGCCTGCTCATGCTACTGATCGACAGCATCGACGAGATGCTCCAAGTGCTGCTCTATGAACAGGGGGTTGACGATCTCCTGGTCAAACCGGTGAATCACCTGCTGATGCTGGCCCGCATCCGCGCCCTGCTCCGCCGCAGCGATCAGCGGACCACACCGGCCAACCTCCTCTTCAAAGGCCTGGAAATCAACGGTGGTTTGCGCCGGGCCTCCTACCTGGGAGAAGAAATCCCTTTTACCTCACGGGAATTCGATCTTCTCTGGCATCTGGCGAAAAACGCCTGTACCACCCTTGACCGCGACCACCTCTACAAAGCGGTCTTTGGCATTGAATACAATGGCTATGATCGCTCCATCGACATGTACATCGCCCGTATCCGATCCAAGTTGGCACCCTACCCCAATCTGACGCCGATGATTAAAACCGTGCGCGGTTCCGGATATCTATTCGCCGCCGAGCACTGAGCATTCTGGTCCAACAGATTCTCACAGCTCCTCTTCTTATTCCCCAGATTATTTCGCCGTACTCGGCCGCTCTCTTCCGTTGTCATCCCCGCGAAAGCGGAAATCTCGTGTTTGCAACGCGTTGCTGCCCCCTGCCTGCACCGGGTTGTCGGCAAAAGTTACGTTCCGCAGCCGACACCTAACTCACTGAATACCTGTCTTTGTTGTCAGTACTGCGGCAACCCTTGCTTCGAGGGTTGCCGTTTTTTTTGGCTCTGCGCCATCGACAAACGAACAAGCTGTTACCAGGGAACACTTCAATGACACCGCAACGACAAATCTACGCAATAACGTTACGTAATCACAATAAAAATTGAGTAGCAACCTAGCCGATACGCCTATCAGAGAAGGCCAAATGGACGCCTCTAGGTCTGGAAAGACAAAGAGGCAATGATGTGTCGCAGTAGGTCCTCTCTACACAGGCTTGTGCTCCCCAGGATGGAGAGTGTGGTTGCACGGACGCGCTTACGGCCGGCATTTGCCCGGCCACCTTATCGGAACACGGTCATTGCCGGGACTTTCCTCTCGGAAGTCGTGGCCGGTTCAACGGAGGAACAATGGGACTTTCCAGCGCGCTCTACACAGCGATCAGCGGCCTGCAGAGCAATTCGCAGGCCATGACCGTCACCGGCAATAATATTGCCAACAGCAACACCGTGGGCTTTAAAACCAGCTCCACCCTCTTTTCCGATCTGCTCTCCGCCAACATCGCCAGCTCCAGCGGTAATTCCCAGGTTGGGCGCGGTTCCCAGGTGCAGACGGTGCAGACTAATTTCAGCCAGGGCGGGTTCGAATCTACTGAAAATAATACCGACATAGCTATCCAGGGGAGCGGTTTCTTCATTGTCAGCAGTCCTTTAAGCGATACTAATCTCTACACCCGCAACGGCAATTTCACTTTTGACGATCAAGGCTACCTGGTCACAGCCGATGGCTACCGGGTGCAAGGTTCGAGCTATAATGCCGACGGACTCCTGGCCAGCGGCAATCTTAGCGATATTCAGGTGGACCTTGTCTCGCAGATCGAGGCCAAACAAACAGAGAACGTCAGCCTGCAAACCAATCTCGACTCCAACTCGGATATTCTTGCCGCTTTCTCCATTACCACACCGGAAAGCACCTCGAATTATTCGACCACAACCACCATTTACGATTCGCTGGGAACATCCCATCTCCTTTCCTGCTATTTCAGCAAAACCGGTGCGCAAACGTGGGATTGGAATCTAACGGTGGACAGTACCGATCTGGCAGCCGGCGGCGCCAACGACTTGACCTTGATTGGTTCCGGAAGCCTGACCTTCGACCAGTACGGCAATCTGGCCACCGGAACCACGGCCACGATTCCGGCACTCACCTGGAGCAATGGTTCGGCCGCCCAATCAATGACCTACACCTTTGACACCACCCAATTCGACAGTGACTCCACGGTCTTTTCTCAAGATCAGGACGGGTATCCTTCCGGCGAGGTCACCGATGTCGACATTGCCGCCGATGGCACAGTCAGCGCCGTCTATTCCAATGGTGAAACCATTCCCGTGGCAATGATTTCATTGGCCACCTTCATCAATCCCGATGGCCTGAACGCTGTCGGCAGCAGCCTTTTCTCCGCCTCCGCTTATTCCGGCATCCCTACCATAGGGTACCCAGGCACCTCCCAGGGTACGCTGATCACCCAGGCACTGGAGCTCTCCAACGTTGATCTGGCCACGGAGTTTGTCGACCTGATTACCATCCAGAATGGCTACACCGCGAATTCCCGGGTCATCACCACCACCGACGAAATGTTACAGGAACTGCTCAACCTCAAGCGATAAGACTGGAGAAACTCACTCATGAACAACAACGCCTCTATGCATGCCCACCTTCAGGCTTTAAACGATCTGCTTGTGCGGGAACGTCAGGCCATCACCCATCTACGGATGGCCCAACTCAATGAGATTCAACAAGAAAAGACCCGGCTGCTCACCTTGCTTCACCAGGTGGAACAACACGTGGATGATGCGAGCACGAGATTGATCAAAAGCATCAAGAGCAATAACGAACGCAATCGGATGCTGTTGGAGTCCGGATTGAAACTGATCGGCCGATTGCAAGAAAATGTCCTTCGTCGCCTGGCCCTCACCTATGCTGCCCATGGCCGCTCACTCACCATCGGTAGCGGCCCTCGCCTGCTGAACCGGAGCGTCTAGCCGTGGCCGGCCTGCTCACCTCACTCTATACCGGTGCCAGCGGTATCTACACCAGCCAAACCGCAGTCCAAGTAACGGGCAATAACATCGCCAATGCCGGCACCACAGGCTATTCCCGCCAGATTGCCGATGTCACCAGCACCACCCCGCTAACCCAGGGCGGCTTAACCTATGGCACCGGCAGTGCGGTGGATGCCATCGACCGGGCCAGCGACGGCTTCATCACCAAACAACTGGTCGCCCAAAGCGCCACTTACGGCGAGTATGAAGCGGCGAGCACGCCGCTGAGCGATATTGAACAGATTCTTGATATCGGTAATGCAAGCATTTCCAGCGAAATAGACAGCTTCTTCGATGCCTGGGAACAGCTGAGCACCAATCCATCCGGGACTGCGGAGCGACAGCAGGTTCTCCAGGAGGGCACTGATCTGGCGGAACATTTTCAGCTGATTGATCAGCAGTTGGCCGACGTGGTGGAGAGCATCAACAGTAGTATCGAGTCGTCGCTACCGGACCTCAACGATCAGCTGCAGCAGGTCGCCAACCTCAACCAGTCAATCATGCAGAACGAACTGGCCGGCGGCGATGCCAACACCCTGCGTGATGAGCGTGATCTGCTGGTGCAGCAGGTTAGCGAAACCTGCGGCGCCACCACGTACACCGACAATAACGGCATGGTCTGCCTGCAGCTGCACAACGGCCTGCCGCTGGTCACCGGCAATGTCGCCTCATCCTTTTCCTCTACCAAGGTCGATGGATTGACCCAGATCAGCCTCACCTGCGGCAACACCTCCTTTGCGCTCGATCACGAGGATCTCGGCGGCGCACTCAAGGGGCAGCTAACGGTCCGCGACGTCACCATCCCGCAGGTCCAAAGCGACATTGACCGCCTCGCCTACACTATTGCCACCGAGGTCAACACCCTAATCTCGACCAATGGCGGCATCGATCAGAACGGTAATCCGGCCACGGACCTGTTCACTCTGGTGGCCCCTATCAATCCTCTGGCGGACCCCTGGGATGGCGCCGCAGCCTCCATCGCGATGGCCTTCGACGATTTGGCTCTGATTGCCGCCGGCAGCAGCGGGGCCACAGCGGATAACAGTCTCTGTCTCGATATCGCCGCCCTGCGCGAGAACACCAGCATCAATGGCGCCACCTATACCGAGGAGTACGCCCGCATCGCTACCAAGGCTGGGCTTCTAGTGAGCAGCAATGACCAACGGCTGAGCGCCAGCTGCGATGTGCTTGACGAGCTGTACGCCAAACGCGATTCCGTCTCCGGCGTTTCCACTGACGAGGAGATGGTGCTGCTGATCCAGTACCAGGCCGGCTACGAAGCGGCCTCTAATTACATTTCCGTGATCAAGGAAATGCTCGACACCCTGCTGCACATGTGAGGCTTGCCATGATTATCACTCGAAACGCCACCACCTATCGCAACCTGCAAACCAACCTGAGTACCACCTCCACCACGCTCAACCAGCTATACGTCAAAACCTCGACCGGCATCGAGGTGGCCAAAGCCTCGGATAACCCCTCATCAGTGGGTTCGATTATCAGCTGCCGCTCCGACATCGTCAAGGGCGAGCGGTATGTGGCAAACTGCAAGCATGTTCAGGACAACCTCTCCGCCTCGGAAATCTACATCGACTCCGTCGAGAAGTTGATGACCAGGGCCAAGGAGATTGCTATTGCCGGAGCCAACGACAGCCTGTCCGCCGCGGACAAGGCAACCCTGGCTGACGAGGTCAGTCAAATGCGCGAGGAGCTGCTCGACCTGGCCAACACCCAGGTGGCCGGAAAATATCTCTTTGCCGGCTACAACGATCAGACTCTGCCTTTCTCCGGCTCCCCGGTGACTTATAACGGCACCAGTGACCATCAGATGATCGAGGTCAACCCCGGCGCCACCGTGGCCAAGAACATCACCGGCGAGGAGTTGTTCATGAGTCCGGTCAATCTCTTTACCACCCTGGAAGACCTGCAGACTGCCCTGACCAGCGGCAACAGCACCACCATCTCCGCCATGTTGACGCCCCTGGAAAATGCGGCTGAGCAGGTTCGTTCCCGGCAGAGTTCGCTTGGCAACATCAGCGCCCGCATGGACGACATGATCAGCATGCACGAAAATGCACTCCTGCAGGTCGAATCTATCCTCTCCCGCCACCAGGATGCCGACCTGACCGAGGTGCTTTCGGAAATCGCCAAGATGGAAACCTCGCTGGAGGCCACCATGCAGGTGACGGCCAGAGTATCCTCACTCAGCCTGATGGATTACTTGTAAAATCATTGAGCTCGCTCAATACAGACCAACAGTACACCTGCGTCTTCCTTGATCCCCATGACCAAGTGCCACGAAATCAGGATGTATCGAAACAATATTGCCCTTTTCATCTGGAAAAAGCAGGGTAAACTGATAGGGAATCGTGCAGGCATGGGACTGTGTCCAATTCGCAGCCCTCATTAAACCGGAGTTCAATACGGAAGGTGTGGAAGATGAACAAACAGACAGGAAAACAAAGAGGTTGCATCCGCCAGGCAGCAGGTATCGTTTTTTTCTGCCTCAGCTTGACGGTGGTGGGCATCGCGGCCATGGCCAGCGCCGCTGACCTGCCGGGATCAAAGGACCATCCGCTGCTCAAGCGGTTTGGCGGTTCGGAAATTGTTGGCTATGACACCAAGCGGTTTGTTGAATATGAAGTCCAGACATCCACTTTCATACGTTTTGATCTGGAAGCGCGGAAGCGGGAATTCACCGTACCGCCCCTTAAAATTGAGGGAGCGCTGACCCGCATCTGGTACGAAGCAGCCGGCGACGCCAGCGGCGTGGAGTTGCTGCGCAACTACGAACATGAATTGACCACCCAGGGGTTTGAGATCCTCTACGACTCACAAAAAGACAGCACCGCGACCAAATGGAACAACTTCCTGACTCCGTTCAGCACCATGAACATCAAGACCAGCCGCAGTCACTATATTTTTTATGCCGCCGATGCCCGGAACGCCAAGATCCTCAGTGCAAAAAAACAACGGCCCGAAGGCGATATCTACGTCTCGCTGATCACGGTGGAGTGGGATAAAGACGATGCCACCTATAAAGCAAAACGCGGTGCCTACATTGCTGTGGACATCATCGAGGTTAAACCCATGACCCAGAACATGGTCACCGTCAAGGCGGATGAAATGGCCAAAACCATTGCTGCCTCCGGCCGCGTCGCCCTCTATGGCATCCTTTTTGATTTCAACAAGGCGGACATCAAACCCGAATCGAAACCGGCCCTGGAGGAAATCGCCAAACTGCTGCAGACCGATGCCAAGCTCGCTCTCCATGTCGTCGGTCACACCGACAATGTCGGGAGCTATGAGGCCAACCTCACCCTCTCCAAACGGCGGGCCGAGGCGGTGGTTGCCGCCTTGACCGGCGAATACGGCATCAGCGCCAACCGCCTGACCGCCAACGGCGTGGCCAACCTGGCCCCGGTGGCCGTGAACACCACAGACGAAGGCCGCGCCAAAAACCGCCGGGTGGAGCTTGTGCCGCGCTAGTTCTCCTGATCAACAAACACAAAAAAAGGGGATATCGGCTAACTTACCGGTATTCCCCTTTTTTGGTGCGATCCAATTAAGGGTCGAACGTACGCTCTTCCAGTCCTCCTCCGTATTCCTGTGCTGTTTGTCTTACCCTTACTTCGTGGCTGCTTTTCTTAAGATCGCATGCACGGCCTGTTCCAGGGCCTGGTTGAAGGCATAGGGACGGTCGAGCATGAGGAAATGATCGGCGTCTTTGAGCGTAATAACGTCGAATGAGCGCATGTGGCGACGGTTCGCCTCGACATCGACCGGCCAGAGGTCGCCGTTGACGCAGATCACCGGGGCCTGGATGCCATCAAAGATGCGCGCCGCCTCGCCGGTGATATACTGACTCAACATCTCTTCCATGGCGCTGAGCGCAACAAAAGGCGGTGCCGAGGATATGTCGGCCAGGACCCACTCACGAATCTGCTGGTCCGTTCCGGGAAGGAGCATACCGGCAACGAAATTCCGGCTTTCCCCACGGAAATCATCCACCATTGGTGCGAGCATCAGATCCAGTTCCGCGCGGGTCATCGAGTATTCGATGTTGTCTAAGGTATCGACGCCAATCAGTCCAATCACCCGTTCCGGCATCAACCGAGCCGCCTCGGCAATCACCGCTCCGCCCATGGAATGCCCGATCAGAATCGTGGAGGTGCTGTTCGTTGCCTCGGCCACGGCCATAACATCCTCGCCGAAGGCGCGCATGCTGTATCTACCCCGGGTCAGCCCTGAATGACCATGTCCCGCCAGATCCAACACCACCACCCGGTACTTTTTAGCAAATTGATCAATCTGCATTCGCCAGTACCGCGAATCACAGCTCCAGCCATGGACGAACATCAGCGTCGGTTCACCCGCCCCGTACACTTCATACGAAATCGGTGTGCTGTCCTTGGAGAAAGCAACCTGCGGCCAGCCGTTCTTGAGCGGATTGGCCTGGACTACGGTCGCCGCCAATACAACAGTTAGAAACAGACTGACCAGAGTAGATATCCTTTTGATAACCAGCGGGAATGCATCTCTTTGTTGTGTGCTTGTAGCCATGTAGACCTCTTTGGTTCAATTGTTGATGGAGATTGTGGACACATCATAAAATAACATCGTCAGTCGTTCTTGTACCGGCAAAAAAACTGCCATAATGTTCAAGTCCCGACTGTTCCACTTTTGCCGAATGACATCCACATGCTTGCAGAGGAAAATGCAAATAATCCGGAAAAACGGAAGACATTTCCGGACAAACGGACATATCAGAAGGGGCCTTTTTACCACTATTCAACTACAACTTATTTATATCATTATAATAAATAAGATTTAACCTTTTTTTCTTCTTTAAAAGAAGAACCTTTTTTCCGGAAAAAAGTCGTTCCATCCCTTTGGGATATACTCTATGTGACAATAACCAATTAAAATAAAAGCGCTTTTTTATTTACGCACCAACGGCACGTATATTGCTTATTCAAGGCACTACCAATGAACAATGCTTCAATCGTGCAAGCAGAAGGATTAATAAATCATAATAATTTTTAAAGGTGAAGATATGAAGAAAATTTTGATAGGATTGGCAACTGGATTATTGATGACCGGAATGGCAACCGTAGGAAACGCAGCCCCCATCACGCTGGTTGAGGCGGGTTCCGAGTGGTCATATTCCATTCTTTCCACTGATTTATGGGCCGATTGGAACGGTGCTAGTTTATTTGATTGGAACACTGTCACCTGGGGGAATATAGGAAACGCCGCTTTTGGCAATGACTACAATGGCACTCTCGCTTACAGTACTTATTGGGCAGCAAACACTGATTTGGCGCTCCAACAAGCCTTTGAGCTTTCTGGAGTGTTGACATCGGCTGTTACTCTCAATATTGCTTCCGATAACGGATTCATTGTCTTTATCAATGGACAAGAAGTCGCCAAAGAAAATGCTGAAGGGTATACATATAAATGGGAATACCAACTGTCCGTGCCAGTTGAGTTCTTTCGCGATGGGAGCAACCTCATCCAGGTATTGGCGGAAGATCACGGTACTGCAACCTTTTTTGACCTGGAATTAACTGGTGATAAAGAAACAACGCCAGTCCCGGAACCGGCCACCATGCTGCTCTTTGGCACTGGTCTTGCAGGTCTGGCAGGCATAGCGCGCCGAAGAAGAAACGCCTAACCATCTTTCTTCCGCGCCAAAGGTGCGACAAGGCAGGGCCCCTTCACACAGGGTCCTGCCTTTTTTTGTTTTCAGGCAAACCCGAATACGCAGCCAGCGCTTGCATAAACCGCCGAAACAGAGGTGGTCGCCTTTAACCTGATTCGTGGATGAAGAACGAATACTATCGGGTACAAACGATACTTGCATGAAAAACTTGCGCATTAAATACTTGCTTGCTGTCGTGACATTGGCAACCATCGCTTGGTATTCTTTGCTTTTCATTACCGACAACCTGAACCAAGAAAAAAAACAGATTTCATCCAGTGCATCGACTTGTTCACAACCATTTGAATCCAAAGAAACAATAGCAGATCTCAGCAATATCCCCCAAGACATTCATCCGTTTGCCGCATTGATACAAGGTTCAATGAGCACCGCTGAGCAATCCCAGATTTTACAGCAGTTTCACAAACGGTACTTTTCTCCATGGACAGCAACAGAACCACTTTTCAATGTCAACATGGTGACTGAGGGGATAAAAGCGTTAGCTGGAAGGACTTGGTATGGTGAAAACCGGCGTATTGTAGAGCCAAAACATATCCATAGGCTTTTGTTACTTGCTGATCTAGATCGACTTCCTTCAATAAATCAATTTGGGATCATCATAAAACCAACGTTCATTCGGGTGCTTCCTACCTTCAGGCCGTTTTATAAGACCCATGACGATTTTCCTTTTGACCATCTCCAGTTTTCAGAAATCAAGCCAAACGAGCCTGTTCGCATCCTGCATGTATCAGAGGATGGGGCATGGCTGTACATCGAAACATCCTATGCAAATGGTTGGGTGGAACTAGGTGCCGTGAGGTTGGCTAACGAATCGTTGCAAAAACGAATGGTCAATGCAGCGCATATAGTTGTCGTAAAGGATTTTGCAGTCATTCGAACGGAACAGGGCAACGTATTGCCGCAACCGAAAATTGGCACCCTTTATCCGCTGATACAGGAAGAATCGGATCATTGGCTGATTGATGTGGCGGTTGCTGAAGACAGTCAGCATGCTGCTTTGAAAACGGCACGTATTGCCAAGGGTGACGCTCGACATCACCCCTTGCCAATCACCTCTGAGGCTGTGACCCTAATTGGCAATGAACTCCTCAAAACTCCTTACGGTTGGGGGGAACTCTATCGAAACCGAGACTGTTCGGCTACCACGAGAGATTTCTTTCTCTCGTTTGGTATCTGGCTACCACGCAATTCAATGAAACAGATAACCTCCGGACCGTTCCTTTCACTGGCAGGCCTTTCCAGTGCCAACAAAGAAAAAATCATCCGTGAGCAGGGAATACCGTTTCGGACACTTGTGCATCAAAAAGGCCACGTCATGCTTTACATTGGCCTCCATGAGGGTAAACCGGTCATATTGCATACCGTCTGGGCATTACGTTACAAGCCTGAGAATTGTCCTGAAAAAAAAATCTATATCGGAGGGACGGTGCTGAGCACCTTGGAAGCAGGCAAAGAATTGCCCTTGTCCAAAGGAACTCTACTTGATCAACTCGACGGCATACTGCTGCTACCAGTACACAGAGAGTGTATCAAAACAGATCCTTGTGCAAGCGAATGAGCCGCTTCTTTTGATTTGATTAAATAGAGGGGGTAGGGCCCTTTCCTCAACCAGCCCCAGTGATCGCACCGGACCGCTGACCCACCGGGGGAGAGTGTTCTCTGGGAGGCTAGCTGGCACCACTGATTCCTCGATGCCGCTTCCCAGTATCCAGGCCGATTTTTCGCCACTAAATTCTTCCAACTCTTCCACATAACTTTTGCTGATCACCAAGGCTTAGAATGACCTAAAAACCATATACTACGCCCTGCAGTTAGTCGCTGGTTCTTCTCCTGCTCACAGCACCGGCCTCGAGGAAGGATGACGGTTTACAACAAACCCGAGAAGTTTTTCCGGAGGAATGAGCTTCAATGCGGTCTTGCTGTCGGTTAAGGACGTCTTGCCAGATTCAACAACCAGCAGAACGGTGTCAACGAAAGGGAGAAATGCTAGCGCATCTGCGCCTTGCAACAAAGAAGGAACATCAAAAATGATATATCTATTTTGATATCTGCTTTTCATTTCCGCCACCAGATGTCCCATCTTCGAAGAGCCAAGTAATTCCGTACTACCCTCAATGGTCTTCCCTCCGGAAATAAGAGTTAATTTGTGGATTCCCGGGCTGACAATCAGTTCTGAAAGAGAAATATTTTCAAGGAGATGATCGGCAATTCCCCGGTCGCTTTCATATCCCAGCTGTTTATGAATGCTCTGCTTGCGCAAATCGCAATCCACAAGCATAACCGTTTGGTGAAATTCCTGGGCCATGGAAATAGCCAGATTAATGGCTGTAAGAGTTTTCCCCACACCTGGCTGAGGACTTGTCACCATTATAGTATTCCAGCCTTTATCCTTTGTCCTCTGCTGGATCTGGGTTCGCAATATTTTATACGCGTCAGATTCGGTCGTTTCCGGTAGCGCGGCAACAAAACGTTTTTCTTTCAGTTTCTTTGTATCAACAGAGACCTGCCGGGAAAGAGAATAGGTGAAGAACTCTTTTTTCAATGAAAAATCAACTGCGGTGGCAAAAAATTCAGCATCATTATTCACAAATCCTTCATCGTCTTGGAGTTGGTTTACTTTTTCATGGATTTCTTGCAATGTCATGATTTCGGCCTTTTTATTATAGGGACTATAGAAGATATAAAGTCGTTCCTTTATGCTTTGCTTCTGCCGCAAAAAAACTAAATATTTAAATTACGCACCAATTTCGCCCAGAACACATACACATCCATCACAAAAAAGTGAAAAATCACAGGCGCCATCACCAATACCGCCGCTCCAAGGATTGCATTCATACGCTGCCGTTTTTTCTGTCCGGCAAGATCACTGTCATTATAAATAACAGGGATAACAGATAAAATCGGCACGTGCGTGGCCAGATGCAACGATCTTTCATCGCGAATTGTATCATCGGTGATTTCAAGGACAGCTGTTAACCCAACACTACAGCCAATCCCGAGCACTATACCAATGAGAAAAATGGCGAGTCGATTGGGCTTGTACGGTTTTTCCGGCATCATAGCAGGGTCTATCAAGGTAAAACGTTCACCTTTCTGGCCCTTTTCAAGCCCCTGTGCGACCCGTGCTTCCATGAATTTCTGCATAAGGTCGTCATACTTACTCTTCAGACTGTCCCGCTCCATGAGCAGTTTTCTGTATTCCTGCTCAACAACGGGAATTGCTTTAAGATATCCCCGCAGCTTGGCGCTTTGTTTTTCGTATGTTGCTATTTGCTGCTTCACTGAAGCGATTTCCGACCGCACACTGCTCAACTGAGAAGAAAGGTTGATGTATGCGGGATTGGTCGGCTTACCCGCCCCTGATGTGATATCGCTTTGCGGAATTTTGCCTGCCAGGCTCTTTTCAATTTGGGCAATCTCTTGTTTCAGATGAATAATATCGGGATATTTTTCCGAGTATAAAGACGTTAAACGATGCAGCTCCAGCTTGAGCAAACTCAGTTTTTCCTGGTCGGCAATCTGGGGAGAAACCGATGCGACCTGCGCAAGGAGATAAGCCTCTCTCTCCTTGAGACCTCGCAACTGCTCGTGAGTTCTTTCAATATTGATTTCGGCCGCATGAATATCCTGCATGTGCATTTGCGTTAGCTCAGGCAGTTCATTGATATGTTCCTCTTTAAATGCAGCAATCTTCGATTCAAATTCATTAATGGATTGTTCAATTTTATTCTTTTCATCTTCGAAAAAACTTGAAGCTTCCCGCACCTGTTTTTCCCGCACCTTGATGTTTTCTTCAAGATAGAGAGATGCCAGGACACTGGCCACGCGCTGCACCTTGGCGGGATCGTTTTTCCCCTCATACGATAAAGTAAAAGCAACTGTGGCGTTGGTATTTCTCCCGGTGCGCTGATCAACGACTTCGGCGCTGATCAGTTCAAGAGCGATATCTTCCCGCATCTTTTCTATTATTTCTTCACTCGTTTTGTTCTTTTTTAAATCAGAATACAATTCGTACTTATCTATCACTTCCTGCAAACGAGTTGCGCTCATGATTTTTTGCTTAATTTCCTGGAGCCTCTTTTCTACTAAACTTGTTACCGTAGTCTTGATATATTCAGTTGGAATCTCCTGATCCTCAACGAGGATTGTTGAAGTCGATTTATATATCGGAGGCAGCAAAATGGCAATAGATGCCGATATTATAAAAATCGTCATAAAAGGGAGTATGAGGGAGATTTTTCTTCTTTGAAGAATTTTCAGAATATCCGGTATCCGCAAAATTTCATTTTCCAAACCAACTCTCCAATTATTTACAATAGTAAAATGTTGAGTAATAAGTAAAAGTATCTGTTAAAAATTACTCTTATCGAAGCTATGATTCCAAGTTATCTGTACAAAGGCACTATTCTGCGTCCTGCTGCTCCCGGCACTATCATTTTCATCAATGCGTGAGTAATTATAATAAAAATTCAGTCCCACATCGTCTGTGATCTGATACAGGATTCTTGGGGAAATGTTGAAAGTATCTTCATTCGTATCATTGGTCGAAAAAAATCCCTGATCAGTCACCTCATTGCGAAAATAACTGGCCCCAATGCCAAGTTTGAGGTCTGATGACACTTGTTTAAAATAACTCCCTTTCAAGGCCATTCTCTTCACGCTGGTACTGTTGAAGCTGTCAGGCTGCAGATCGTAGGTGAAAGAAAGATTCATGGTAGATTTTTCAAATTTCCCATCAAGGGAGCAGTGAGCGGCTGTTCCCCATTCCTCGGTTTCAGGACCGAACGCATACACCGTCTCAATGAGTGAAGGTCCAGCCCAGGCGGTGAGACTGTATTTCTCATCCAGTTTTTTCCCAAATCCAAGCGCCGCAGTGGTGTAATCGGATTGCGAATAATCGTAGTCGTAGCGGCTTCGGGTCAGATGCAGCAACCCCGTTATTTCCGTTACAAACTTGCTGAGGTTGCTACTCAAATCCAGGCTATACGTCTGGGTTGTGAAGTCGGAATATTCGGGATCTTCATAAACTGTCTTGCCAAGTGATACCTTTGTACCCATGGTAGTTTTTTCTGAAAGCGTCCAGTCCAACCCGAGATCACCTTGGTTTTGCTCACGTTTTGAATTGGTGGAGACAAGGCCCGATGTAGTAATGGCCCGATCTGATTGATAATCAATTTTATACAGTCCGGATGCATTGGCTGAAAAAACAGGGCTCAGGGCATAAGCGCCATTGAATGCCATCTCCGAATTAACACTGTCAAGCTCACTCCTCTCCATATAGGTAAAGGATTCAATTGTACCTTTGATATTGATGTCCCCGCGTTCATCGCGCTGCCGCAATTGAATGGCGGGGGAAACAACGGCGTACGAATCACTCTCCTTATCAGTTGCCGTAAAGTGGATATTGTCGTTGTACCTCGAGCCTAAAGATATTTGCGGAGTAATGGTCCGTTCAGCTCCCAACACAGGTTTTGCCCCAAAAAAACAAACCAGCGTAACCGCCAGCAGCAAAACGAATGTTGAGGTGGGTTGAAAACAGCTTGCGCGGCTCCGGTCAGACAAAACGCCGCCGAAGCGGACGAGATTACGGCACAACAATGACATCTCCCCGTTTCAGGAAAATGTTCTGCCGCAAATTACGGCCGCTGGAGACCTCATCGTAATCAAATGGAATAACAGACGTTGTCCCATCGTCCTGAGTGCGCAGAATCTGGATGTCATCGCCTTCAGCAAAAGGAGTCAGCCCCGACGCCATGGCCAGCCCCTGCAGCACATTTGTTTTGGCGGTGATCGGTTTGACACCGGGGACATTGACCCGGCCGATAATGTATACATTCATGCTATTGACCTGCTGCACCGAAACGGAGATGACCGGATCGGTCATATACTGTGCATACGTTTTCCACAGTTGCTCGGAAAGCTCTTTGACCTTCTTGCCCTCAACCTTGAGTTCACCCACAAGAGGCAAGGAAATATTCCCATCGGGACGAACCGGCAAGGTCTTGGTCAATTCGTTATTTTTCCACACCATGATTTCAAGAATATCGCCGGCGCCAATGGTGTACTCTTCGTGGAGCGCAACGGAATTATTCTCGGATCCAGCTTTATGCTCAGCGGCAAAGCCGATGAGCGGGACTTGCAGCATACAAAAAACCAGGAGCAGCCTTCTTGCAAGACCACCTGCCAAACATTTCATGCTCGTCTCCGTGTTGGTGTTGGTGTTGGGTAATGTCATTAAATTTCTCTTCAATGATGAACTTGTAATAGGTAAAACCCTCCGCTGTGTCAATTCGAACGCAGCGAGAACTCTCTGGAATCATGACGATATTTCTCCTCACCGTACTCATCGAAATGACAGCAATCGACTGTTCACGAAACCATCTTTTTCAGGAGGCGGCCATCGCTCTCATCAGGGCGCCACATGCTCTTACGACAGTAGTTTAAGCACTTCCAACGCCTTACTTTTCCACGGGAAATCAGCATCGCCCTCCACAGCCTTCTTCAGCCGTTCCCTGGCTTCGTCTTTTTTCCCCATGGAATAAAGAATTACCCCGAGATGATAATTCAGCAGCGGCTGTTCCGGATTCTGATCTAGGGCTCTTTCCATATATCCCATCGCCTTTTGGTGATCACCCACCTTGTGATAGGCCCAGCCTACTGTATCCAGCACGGTGGGATTTTCAGGATTCAATTTCAAAGCCCGTTTGGCCAGCTTCAAGGCCCGTTTTGCATTCTCTTCATTGGGCTCTTGTTCGCTGAGGAGAAAGGACAAATTGTTGGCCGCCGCCCAGTCAGTCGGAATTTCCTTCAGGGCATTCTCGTACACTTCAAGAGCCTGTGCCATATCGCCTTTCTTTTGATACAGCGCGCCCAGGGTAGAATAGGCCGCACTGTTTTTGGAGTCGGCGGCAATACCTGCTTTCAACTGTTCAATGGCAGCATCTATCTTTCCTTGTAGGAGCGCAAGGGTGGCGAGATTGTTGTGCGGCTCCTGCCATTGGGGTTGAATGGCGACCGCCTTGGTAAAAGACTCCTCAGCCTTGCTGAATTCTTTTTTGCTCAGATAAATGCGGCCGAGCAGGTTGTGGGCCACAACGTCTTCAGGCGTTTTCTTGATTCTTTCCCGACAGAGATTGAGCGCAGCGTCGTACTGGTTGGTTGCCAGGTTAAACTTGACAAGTTCTTCAAGTAGTATGGATGAATCGGGATTTGCCTGATACCCTTGCAGAACCATGGCGATGGCCTTGTCCTTATTTCCTTGCTGCGCATACAACTGGCCAAGTTTGATATAGCCCGCGGCTATGGCGGGAGCCTGCTCCACCACCTCCATGAAAACCGCTTCAGCTTGCGCGTATTTGGCCTGTTCCACGTAATAGCTGCCCAAGTCAACCTTGAGTCGTTGATCTTCCGGATGTTCGGTCATGACCGCACGCAGCAGGTCTTCAGCACCCGTCACATCCCCCTTCAATCTGAGCAGTCGCGCCAGCACCACCGGAATTTTTGCGTTACCCGGATTACCCTTTCTTGCTGTCTGCAGGGCAGCGACGGCCATGTCCTGCTGTTTGTTACGCAGGAGGGCTTCCGACAGGCGCAGGTGCGCGTCGACAAAATCGGGCCGCTCGTTCACGACCTGGCGAAACGCAGTGACGGCGTCGTCAAGATTCCCGGTTAGAATGTCAATCCTGCCTTTCAGATAGTGCCCTTCAATGCTTTTAGAATTTTCTTTCAAGACAATTCGCACCTGTTCCTCGGCACTGTCGATATCTCCCTGGATAAAATAAATATCAGCAAGCTTGATGCGGGTTTCGACAATACTAGGCGCCGCCGGATCTTTATCGAGCTGCAAACACTCTTGCAGCACCTGCAATGCCTCATCAAAACGGCCCTGCTGAACCATGACTTGCTGCAGGGAAAACCTCAATTTGAAGTTGTCCGGGTTGGCCGCAATACCTTTGCGCAGTGTCTCCTCGGCAAGGGGCGTCTCGCGCACCGAAAGGAAAAACGATGCCGCGCTTGTCCATAACCCTATATTTTTAGTATCATTTATCAGCGCTGCTTCAAAAAATGTCCGGACCTCATCTTTACGCTCGGTTTTCCACAAAAGCCTTGCCAGCGCCATTTTGTGTATGTCTTTGTCCGGTTCCAAGGCAATGAGTTCCTTAATCACGGCAATTGCATCATCCGGCCGTTTCTGCATATCATAGACATTCGCCAGATATGCCTTCAGTTCAATTGAACCAGGATTTTCCTTCAACCCTTCCAATAGGACCACTTCAGCCCCATCAAAATCTTTGCTCTCAAGCCGTATTGCCGATAATATTTGATAAACTTCCTGTTTTTTGTAGCCGCCCTTCAGAAGGCTCTGCAGGATTTCAACGGCCTCGGATGTTTTTTGTCCAGCCAGCAACACTCTGGCCCGCAAGAATTGAGCTTCTTGGTTTTGAGGTACCAGTTGAAAAATAGCTTGTATTTTTTCTTCGGCCTTCTCAGTCATTTTCGCGGCAAGATACAATTTGGCCAGCTCAATGTGCGCTTGAAGATGTTTCGGATTCTTTTCCACCGCGCTGTTAAAGTTACCAAAGGCCTTTTGTGGGTTGGCTTTCTTCAGTTCGACCAAACCTCTCAAATAGAAAGCATCGGCAAAATCCGGGTCAAGTTGCAAGGCATTGGTCAATTCTATATTCGCCTTTATGTAATCTCCCTGCTCATACAGCTTTTCCCCTTTGGAATAAAACCTCATCTTCTTTTCCTCAGTGCTCGAACAAGCTCCGAGTAAACTCATAACTACAATGCAAATTGTTAGTTTTTTGATTGCAAATAAATTCATATCTCTTTCTTGTGCCTCACAATACGTAGGATAAAAATTGTTCTTGAAATTTATTCAGAGAGCGCCTTTTCTCTGCAACACTACCAATATCGTCTTCAACAGTATCTTGATGTCATCGGCAAAATGCCAGTTGTCAAGATATTGGCAATCAAGTTCCACAACCTTCTCGAAATCTTTAATCTTATTTCGCCCGGAAACCTGCCACAAACCGGTAATGCCAGGCTTGGCGGCTATCCTCTTCAAGTGCTCAAGTTGATACATTTCAACTTCCTGAATGGTAGGCGGTCGAGTACCCACAAGACTCATTTCACCTTTCAGCACGTTGATAAATTGGGGCAGCTCATCAAGAGACGTCGTCCGTAGCCATTTTCCGATCTTGGTTACCCGAGGGTCATTTTTCAGCTTGAACATGTGGCCGTTCATTTCGTTCTTGCTCAGCAGGTCTTTCTTCATCTCTTCCGCGTTTTCGTACATGGTTCTGAACTTATAGAGCTCAAAAATTCGTCCATGCTGTCCTTTTCTTTTTTGTTTGAAGATCACAGGACCGGGGGAATCAAGCTTTATGGCGATCGTGACAAATGGGAACACGCAAAGAAAAATCAAAAATCCCACCGTGCCACCAACGATGTCTAAAACGCGCTTGTAGAGCAGACCATTGGCACTAAAACTATCGGCCTGAAGGTTGATAAAAGGCATTCCCTGACAGCGTTCAACCGTGATGGCATACTCTCCCGGATTCCAGAGGGACGGCAGGATGCGGACAGACACCCCCATTTTTTTGCAAATCTGAAGATATTTGCGCAAATTGGTGCTCCGGTCACCATTGAGAGCAAAAACAACCTCATCAACTGGTGTTTCACGCAATATGTCTGGCAGTGCCTCTATGGAGCCGAGGCAGCGGTCCTCACAGTGTTCTCCGGAGTTTTCACACAGCCTGCCCACGATATGGTGTCCCCAACTGAGCTGCTTCTGCAGTGCATGTAAAACGGCCTGACCTCTTTCATAGTCGCCGACTATCAGGATTTTCCGTGACCGTTCTCCTTTTCTGGCCAGCTTAACAATGTACAAAGTGGAAATTGAGCGAAAAAGGGCGATGCTGGCAAAAGTGAAAGCAGCAAACAGCACCAGAAAAGTGCGGGGATACTGCGTTGGTTGCAAAAGAAAAATTATTGAACTCAGAAAGGCAAAATCGATCAGAACAACCTTGAGAATCGAAAAGACAACCGTACCAAGGCGCGCTGGCGCCTTGTCTCCATAGAGCCCCCAATAACCCAGGAAATAATTATTGATGAACATCACACCAATAATTGAAGTCAGAAGGGTGAATTGATCAGGCACTGGATCATCACTCAAGAATCCGCCAAAAAAACAACAGACATTATAGGCTGAGTAACCGGCGAAAATAACCAGCAAGGCGTCCAGTCCCATAAGGACGATGTTTATAATGTAAACCTGCTGCTGCAGCATGCGACGCCCATTTTCCCTTAATTCCGTTCTTGTTCCACTAAACAAGCCTTGCTGATTCTCGATCACCGTGCGGAAAGCGATGAGCAACGTATAATTCTTTGATGGTAGAATACTCCACGGAGAAAAGGATTTTTATAGTATCCTTGTTAGAGAATGATTTTGTTTCTATTATTAATTGATCAACCACCTTTCACATCTATGAACGAAGGGTCAATATAGAAGGTGGCATCAGTGATATTCTCTACATATATCTGGATTCATATTCATGAATGCCAAAAAAACTTTTCCATGTTTGCAATTTTTAAAAATGTTTAAATCTTTTTTTAGCCAAATCGTCACATGATCAAAACAATCCAATGGTTATATCGGGCTCCCATTGAGGTGATTTCACGCTGAAGAATGCGCCGGTTCCATCCACCTCAACTGCATCGAAGTGATTCAAGATGGTGCGAACGGCCCTTCCTCCTGCTGCTATCGTTTCGGCCGCAGGGACGCCATGAAGGGGACAAATGAAACCTTGAGCATACTTTCAAATAGGTGATGGGCTGAAAATGAAAATTCGAAAAGCTGTTTTTCCCGTTGCGGGCCTTGGTACGCGTTTTCTTCCGGCAACAAAGGCCATGCCCAAGGAAATGCTGCCTTTGGTGGACAAACCGATCATCCAATACGCAGTTGAAGAGGCGCTGGCTTCAGGGATAGAAGAAATCATCTTTGTAACGGGCAAGGGTAAAAGTGCTCTTGAGGACCATTTTGACCGGTCCTATCAGCTGGAAAACATGCTGCGGGAGCGGAACAAAGACCTTCTGCTCAAGATTATCGAATCTGTGGTTCCGACAACGGGCACCATCGTCTACACCCGGCAAAACGAGCCATTGGGGCTTGGCCATGCCATCTGGTGCGCCCGCAATATCATCGGGGACGAACCGTTTGCCGTGCTCCTTGCCGATGACGTCATCCAGTCCGATGTGCCTGTTCTGTCCCAGATGATGGACCAGTTCGATCGGTTGCGCGCTTCCATTGTCGCCATTGAAGAGGTGCGCCCGGAAGAGACCTCCCGATACGGCATCGTGGCCCCTGAAACCTATATGGACAACGTGATCAAGATCAAGGGCCTGGTCGAAAAGCCCAAGCAGGTAGAAGCGCCATCCAACATGGCCATCATCGGCCGCTATATTCTGACCCCGAAAATTTTTGACATCCTGGGCAAGGGTATTGTGGGAGCTGGCAATGAAATTCAGGTCACCGATGCCATGTCCATTCTCCTCGAGAAGCAGCCTATCTTCGGCTTCAAATTCGAAGGCAAGCGCTTTGATTGCGGCGATAAGGCCGGCTGGCAGATGGCCAATCTGGCATTTTCACTGGAACGGCCGGAATTGCGAGACGAGCTGCTCCCCTTTCTCGAGCAGACGATGTTGAGCAACCTTGCACTCAAAAATTAAGAGACGGCGACCATGCAAGTTCTTGTTACCGGCGGTGCCGGATATATCGGTAGCCACACCTGCCTGGAGCTTCTTCAGGCAGGATATCAGGTCATTGTTGCCGACAACCTTTCGAACAGCAAAAAGGAATCCCTTCGACGGGTAGAAGTGCTGACCGGAAAAACCATCACATGGTACGAAACCGACCTGCTCGATCGCCAGGGCCTTGACCTGATATTTCAGGAAAACCCCATCGATGCGGTCATTCACTTCGCCGGACTGAAAGCTGTCGGTGAGTCGGTCGCCAAGCCCTTGATGTATTATCGAAACAACATCGCCAGCACCCTGGAGTTGTGCGAGACCATGGCCGCACACCAGGTCAAGAATATCGTGTTCAGCTCGTCAGCCACGGTTTACGGCAGTCCGGCCCAACTGCCTATCACCGAAGAGTTTCCCCTGGCCGCCACCAACCCTTATGGCAATTCAAAACTGTTTATCGAATACATCCTGCAAGACCTGCATCGTGCGGACAACACCTGGAACATTGCCCTGTTGCGCTATTTCAACCCGGTTGGCGCCCATGTCAGCGGCCGGATCGGCGAAGATCCCAACGATATCCCCAACAACCTGATGCCGTTTATCGCTCAGGTTGCAGTGGGGAAACGAGCGAAACTCTCGGTGTATGGCGACGACTACCCCACCTTCGACGGTACCGGGGTGCGCGATTACATTCATGTGGTTGACCTTGCCCAAGGGCATATCAAGGCGATCGAGAAACTGAACACACAACCAGGGGTTGTGATCTACAACCTGGGAACAGGAAAAGGCTACAGTGTGCTTGAAATGGTCGCGGCCTTTGAAAAGGCCTCCGGCCGCGCCGTCCCCTATCGCATTGTTGCCCGGCGCCCCGGAGATATTGCGGCTTGCTACGCCGACCCCAAGAAAGCCAGGCAGGAACTAGACTGGGAGGCCAGATGCGGCATTGAGGCCATGTGCAAGGATGCCTGGCGCTGGCAATCGGATAATCCGAATGGTTATGAATGATGGTTTCATAAAATGTCAATCCCTGTCAGTTCGGCGAGCACAGCGAGGAAAAATCAATCTCACAATAATTCTAATGAGTTCTCGCCACGATCGAAATAACACAACGGAGAGTTTTCCCAATGTACGAGTTCATCATGAATGAAGTTGAAAGCCCATTTGCGGTGCTTTTCCGCAAAAGAGGCCCCGAGAGAATTACATTTTCCACAGAATCACTTCTTCAACCAGGCACACAAATACGTTTTGTTCGTGCCAAGGATTGTGCTGCATGATCACCCCTGTCATACTCTGCGGCGGTAACGGGACCCGACTCTGGCCCCTTTCCCGTGATTTCTATCCCAAGCAACTGCTGGCCTTGACCGGGGAGCAAACGCTCCTGCAGCAGACCGCTTTGCGTCTTGCCGACTTGGCGGAGGCTGGCCCTCCTCTTGTTCTCTGCAATCAAAATCACCGTTTTCTGGTGGCGGAACAACTCCGTGAGGTTGGCATTGAACCGGCCGCGATTATCCTGGAGCCGGTTGGCCGCAACACGGCTCCGGCTGCCGCTCTTGCCGCACTCCAGATGAATGAATCCGGGCAGGATGCCACCCTTCTTATCCTGCCCGCCGACCACCTGATCGAGGATATTGCCGCCTTTCATCACGCTGTGTCTCAAGGGCAAAAAGCCGCCCTGAAAGGAAGACTGGTCGCCTTTGGCATCGTCCCGAAAACCGCCGAGACCGGGTATGGCTATATCAAAAAGGGCGACCCGATCCTAGACTGCGCCAACGAGGCCTTTGCAATCGATCGATTTGTCGAAAAACCAGACAGGGAAACCGCGGAACACTACATCGCTCTTGGAGACTATTCATGGAATTCCGGCATGTTCATGTTTCAAACAGCCATCTTTCTCAATGAATTGAAACAGTACAACACGGCAATGTATGAACACTGCCGGCAGGCTTTGGACCAGGCAAAAAAAGATCTCGATTTTACCCGCATCGATACGAATGCTTTTTTTGCCTGTCCCTTTGATTCCATTGACTATGCGATCATGGAAAAAACCAGCAAAGGCGCGGTTATCCCCATTGATGTGGGATGGAATGACATCGGTTCATGGTCGGCCTTGTGGGATGTCGGCAATAAAGACGACCTCGGCAATGTTACCCACGGCGATGTGATTCTGGAAGATACCCACAACGCCTTTGTGTATGCCGACAGCCGGCTCGTTGCCACCATAGGGCTTAACGACACCATCATTATCGAGACCATCGACGCGGTACTTGTGATCCCGAAAGATCGGGTGCAGGATGTTAAAGCGATAGTAACCCGGCTCAAGTCCACCGGTCGTCAGGAGGCCAACCTTCATCGCCGGGTATTTCGTCCTTGGGGCTCCTATGAAGGAGTGATCAGCGGTGAACGTTTTCAGGTCAAACTGATCACCGTTAAACCGAGAGCCATTCTCTCCCTGCAGATGCACCATCACCGGGCCGAACACTGGGTTGTGGTCAGAGGCACGGCACGAATCACCAAAGGCGATGAGGTGTTTATCCTCAGCGAAAACCAATCAACCTATATTCCCCTTGGGGTCACCCACCGCCTGGAAAATCCGGGTGTAATCCCCCTTGAACTCATTGAGGTGCAGTCCGGCAGCTACCTTGGTGAAGATGACATCACCCGATTCGAAGACAACTACGGCAGGGCTGAACAATAAAATGTCGTCATACGGCATTCTCACTTGATGTCATCAACTTAAGAACCATTTCGTTGCCCCTGTCGTCACCCCGGCGAAGGCCTGGGTCCAGAACTATTTGAAAAAACTGGATTCCGGCCTTCACCGGAATGACGCCCCGGAGATACTGCATCGTAGAAAAAGCTTAAGTTGACAACATTGCATTCTCGCTATGAACAAAGACAAAGGTTCTAAAAATGCGTAAAAAAGCGTTAATAACCGGTGTAACAGGGCAAGACGGCGCTTACCTTGCCGAATTTCTATTAGAAAAAGGCTATGAGGTGCACGGCGTCAAACGCCGGAGCTCCATGTTCAATACAGCCAGGATCGACCACCTCTACCAGGACCCCCATGAAAAAGAGCGGAGCTTCATCCTCCATCATGGCGACCTGACCGACTCGTCCAGCCTTATTCGCATTATTGAAAAGGTGCAGCCCGATGAACTGTACAACCTGGCCGCTCAATCACATGTGGCGGTATCTTTTGAGGAACCCGAATATACAGCAAATTCCGATGCGTTGGGGACACTGCGTCTTCTTGAATCCATTCGAATCCTCGGGTTAACAAAAAAAACCAGGTTCTATCAGGCCTCGACCTCAGAGTTGTTCGGCAAGGTGCAGGAAGTTCCGCAAAAGGAGACCACGCCTTTTTATCCCCGCTCTCCCTATGCGGTGGCCAAGCTCTATTCCTACTGGATCGTCGTCAACTATCGCGAGGCCTATGGCATGTATTCCTGTAACGGTGTTTTGTTCAATCATGAGTCGCCTCTGCGCGGCGAGACCTTTGTCACCAGAAAGATCACCAGAGCCCTTGCCCGCATAACATTGGGCCTGCAGGATTGCCTGTACCTCGGCAACATGGATGCCAAACGGGACTGGGGCCACGCCCGTGATTACGTGGAAATGCAATGGCTGATGCTGCAGCAGCAAGTACCAGATGATTTTGTCATCGCCACGGGCGAACAATATGCTGTACGCGATTTTGTCGATGCCGCGGCCGGGGAGTTGGGCCTTATCCTGCGATGGGAGGGCAACGGCGTTGAGGAAGTCGGCGTAATAGAAGAAGTGCTGCCCAAGAATTCAGGACTGTGCACCAAGAGAAGGGAAATCAATCCGCGTGCCCGGGACCTGAAACCAGGCGATAGCATTGTTCGTGTTGATCCCCGATATTTCCGTCCCACCGAAGTGGAAACACTGCTCGGCGACCCGACAAAAGCCCATGAAAAACTGGGCTGGAAACCAAAAACTCGGTTTGCCGATCTTGTCAGAGAGATGACCTGTGCCGACCTGGACGAAGCCCAGCGCGACGCGCTCTGCAGAACAGAAGGATTTCAAACATTTAATTACCATGAATAGAACCAGCAAAATATATGTTGCCGGGCACCGGGGACTGGTTGGCTCAGCCATTGTGCGTACGCTTGCTGCGGATGGGTACAGCACTCTCATCACTCGCACCAGCCGAGAGCTGAACCTCATCAACCAGCAGGATGTGGCCGCTTTTTTCGCACAGGAAAAACCGGAATATGTCTTTCTGGCCGCTGCCAAAGTCGGCGGCATCCACGCCAACGACACCTGCCGGGCTGAATTCATCTACAACAATCTGATGATTCAAACCAACATCATGCACCAAAGTTATCTGCATAGTGTCAAAAAGCTTCTTTTTCTCGGCAGCTCCTGCATTTATCCCAAGCTATGCCCCCAGCCCATGAAAGAAGCCTACCTGATGACCGGGCCGCTGGAGCACACCAACTCGCCCTATGCCGTGGCAAAGATAACGGGCATTGAAATGTGCTGGGCCTATAACCGCCAATACGGCTGTCGCTTTATTCCGGTGATGCCCACCAATCTGTACGGGGAAAACGATTCCTTTGACCTGGAAAACTCCCATGTCCTCCCGGCATTGATCCGCAAATTTCATCTCGCCAAGATGGCGGCGGCAGGCGACCTGGCCGCGATCATCCGCGATGAGCAGCGCTATGGCCCTCTTCCGGCCGACATCCGGAAGGCCATTGGCCTGAACGCCGACTCGACACACCTGTCCCAGGATGCCACCGATGCAAAGGTGGTGGTTTGGGGAACCGGCACCCCCAAAAGGGAATTTCTGCATGTAGACGACATGGCAGATGCCTGCGTCTTTATTATGAAAGGCGATTTTTCCTCCCTCAAAGCAGCCTGCGGCCAAACGGATATTTTATTCAACATCGGCTCAGGAGCGGACCAGACCATCAAAGAACTGGCCCTTATGGTCAGGGATGCGGTCGGATTTCAGGGCGAGATCGTCTTCGACGATGCAAAGCCTGACGGCACCCCAAGAAAGCTGCTGGATGCATCAAGGTTGGAGGCACTGGGTTGGCAGGCGATCATTGGGCTCAAGGACGGAATCGAACAGGTGTACCGGTGGTATCAGCGTATTGGGTCGATAGAATAGCCACATGCAACACGGAACACTTATCGCGGCACAAGATGTTGGATGCGCCAATGCGGAGCGCTCGACAAGCGGCCTTGCCCACGCCCCCCATGCACTCCATTTTCCATCCACGGCATCACGCAGGGAACACGATACCTTGGCTCACCATCCAGACGCATCTATCGCTACTCCAACTCCGGCAAACAACGCACGGGTCGTTTTCCTGCTGGGTCTCCTTCTCGTCTGCTGGGTAGGCCTTCTCTTCATTGAATCCACCCGGTCGCCGTCCGAATTCATTGGGCTGATTCCACATATCGACAAGGCCGCCCATTTTGGCGCATTCAGTATATTGGGCCTCCTGGCGTGCGGCCTGTCGCTCACATTAAACCACAAACCCCGCATCCCAATATTTTCCATGCCGTTACTGGTAGTGACAGCGTGCGGTGCTTTTGAAGAGTGCCTGCAAATGTTTGTCCACGGTCGAGTGGCCAGTCACTGGGATCTGCTGGCAGATATGAGCGGCGGAATATTCGCTATCCTGCTAATTAACCGTATAAGAGCAACACGCGGGAAGGCAATCGGCAGGAAAGAAGACTAAATATCCTCGGGTATGAGCTTCCTGCAAAATGAACGTCTGCATGCTGTGTCATTTCGACCAACGGGAGAAATCTCATTTCTCAAAGGACGACATTTCTCGCTATCGCTCGAAACGACAAGAAAAAACATTTCGCTCTTTTTCAGATAATAGGGTCGAAGCAATCATTTCTTTCATTATGCAAAAGACTCGTCTGTTTTTACAACCTCATTCTCTGGGCTTATTCCTTCGCACCCGAAGGAACGTTGTTGAAGTGTTGCGCAGACTGGGCATTGAATCGAGCAAGAGGTTCCCGAGATTTCTTGCAAAAGAGATAAACTGGCTCTTTACATGAGGACTTTGTGATTTCTTTTCAAGCAGTTACAAAAACACCGGAACGGAAGAAGACTCTGTTCCTTGCGCTTATTCTTTCAATTTTGACGTTCATTCTTTTTCGTGATGCGGCATCGGCCATGTTCGAAGCATGGCAACAGGAAGAATACAGCCACGGCTACCTGGTGCCGTTTGTCGCTCTTCTCCTGCTTTTCAACAAAATGAACGATGAGCACATTACGCCGCAAAGTTCCTGGCTTGGCTTTGGCCTTATTGTAACATGCGTGATCGCCCAGTTCTTATTTCAAGTGGCCGGCGTCAAAGGCCTCCAGCCTCAAGTCTTTCTGCTTTCCCTTATAGGGCTGTTTATTTTGTTCTACGGCCTCAAGGCCTCGCGAGCGGTTGCGGGCCCACTCCTGATTGTGATGTTTGCCGCCCCTTTGCCCAAGTTTTTTTATTACACTATGTCGTTCAACATGCAGATGATGTCCACTTCGCTGGGCACGGCACTGCTACGGCTGCTCGGTATCTCCGTCCTTCAGGATGGTAACATCATCGACATGGGCACCTACCAAATGCAGGTGGTCGAGGCTTGTAACGGTCTGCGCTATCTATTTCCACTGATGTGCCTCGGCTTTATGTTGGCCTATATGTACAAGGCCTCGTTTTTGAAGCGAGCCTTCTTGTTTGTCTCAACCATCCCCATCACCATCATCATGAACAGCCTGCGCATCGCGTTGATTGGTGTGACGGTTGACCGGTGGGGAGAAAAAATGGCCGAGGGTTTGCTCCACGATTTTGAAGGCTGGGTCGTCTTTATGGGGTGTGCGCTGATCCTGATGGTCGAGATTCAGATAATGAATAGGATTGGCCGCAAAGGCAAGATTGATCTGGAGAGCATTCGGTTGCCGTTTCTCAAGACTCTCCCTCTGCCCAAACCGGGTAAACCCAATCAAGCCACCGCTCTATTTCTCTGCCTTGCCCTTGTAGTCAGCCTTGGGGCAACGTTCCTTTTCCCGCATTATGTACAACCCGTGCCTTTGAAAAAGCCACTGACCGAATTTCCCATGCAGATCGGTGAGTGGACGGGACGTAAAGGCCAGCTTGACGAGAAGATGCTCGCTGTTCTGGGCACGGAGGATTACTTGATCGCGGATTACGCGAAGTCGGGTGAACCGGCAGTAAATCTATATATGCTCTACTTTCCCAAGCAGGACAGTACAAGCAATCAGGCGGTGCACTCTCCGGAGGTGTGCATTCCCGGAGGCGGCTGGAAAATTCAATCGAGCGATCTCAAAACCATCATCCTGCAAAATAGCAATGCACAGAAAAGCAGTCCGCTAACTGTCAACCGTATGTTGATAAAAAAGGGGCAGACCAAACAAATTGTCTACTATTGGTTTATGCTAGGCGACCAAGATGTTTCTGATGTCACCAAATCAAGGTTGGCCGCCATAAAAAATGCTTTATTCAAAGGCCGCACCAACGGCGCAATGGTACGCCTTGTGGCCGAGGCGCGTGGTGGCGAGAGTGAACAGACGACCGAAGCACGGTTGATGGGTTTTGTGGATGAGAATTTAGATACGATAAATGAATTTATCTTTCCACTCAGCAAGCAACACAGATAACGTTATGAATTCTCGTTACTCCCATGAGGGATATACAGAAATTAAGGTTCCTCGTATCTTTTTATCACACTTCTATCTCGCCATCCTGCTCTGCAGTTTTGATTTCAAAGCCTCTTTTTCGGGCAAAGGGTTTGCGATTCAGGTTCCTGTTTGGGGGTTCTATTTTCTGTCCTTTGTCATAATTTTTTTTCAACTCCTCATTGCAAGGTCTCATGTTCGGGAAATGCGGTATTTTCTATTGATATGCATTTCTTTTCTCGTTTGTGCGACCTTTGCTGGAGTAATAGCACAACAGAAAACTTGGGACATTTTTACTAATTTTGTGGCCTTTTCCATTTACGTGACGGCATCGGTTGCCACCCTGGTGACATTGAAATTATGCTCCGATAGAACAGCCATGTTGAGCACCATGAAAAACATCTGCCTGGCTTTCATGGTGCTCCATTTTCTGATGGTCTACTTTATCGGCGGCGGTATCAATCTTGCAGTTTCACGATATGAATACCTTTCCGGCGCAACGATCCCCGCATCCGCTCTCCTGGCCATCGGTGCTGTCCTGCACTTAGGCGCCAAAGAAATTCTCATCGCGGTCACGAATGTAGCCATCATCTTGATTTCGGTCACGCGCACCCAATTGGCAGTTATTATCGGGCAGCTTGCCTCGGTTTTTTTTGCTGCTCCTGCTCTAGCGTTTCGCCTGACAGTCATCAAAAAAGTAGGCGCTGTATTGTTGCTCGGCCTCTCCATCATTGCCATTGACATTGCCGCTGAATCAGGTCTGACTCATCGTTGGCTGGTCCGATTGACTGTGGGACGAACCATGAAAGCCGACCCCACCGCGTTAACTCGTTACGCGGAAGTCCATTACATGTTCGGCCAACTTACCGCCTCTGTCACCCAATGCCTCATTGGCAATGGCATTGCGGCACGAACAAAGCTCACCGGGCCTTCCGCAGCGCTGGCCGCAAAGCTGGTCGGCAAAGAAAGTGTCACCTCGGTGCGAAGCAACGGCTTCGGTCATAACAATCACATGAGCGTGCTGTTTGTTGGCGGGTTGTTTTTTGGCGCCCCCTTGCTCCTGTTAAACTTTCTCAATGGCTTTCAAGCCTTCGTCCTGATGCGGCGGTTATTCAAACCAAACGCATACGCGCGAGAATTGGTTTACATCGGAATATGGGGGTCGTTGATTGTCATAGGCATGCTTGCAGTCGGATTTTTTTCCGGGATTTATTCACAACGTGCAGATTGCCTCTGGTACGGAATTGGTACCGGCATGCTGTACTGGACTCGAGGGGAAGTTAAACGGGAAACCGCTAAGGGGATGGCTTTGCAATGATCCAGTTTCGATTCATTAGTTTTGTGGCACTTATGTTAAATGTCCTTTTGGTCGTTGGCGATGTGGACGCACAAGCTAAGCCGACCTTATTCGCCGATACCAATAGACCAAATACCAGCACGTTCCATCTTGGAGAAAAGGTAGAGGCAACCTTCTCAGTTACAGGTTTGGCCGCCAATGAAGAAGTGAAGCTCATTCTTGATATACGCAACGAATTAGGGAAGAGCATTACCAAACCTGAACCTATAGCGTTGTCAGGCAATGCGATCGGAAAGGCACAATATGTCTATTCTGCACCTGTCGATAGGTTCGGATACTATGAAATCAATGCCAAATTATCCAACGGATCGCTGTTGGTCAGCCTGGGATCACGCCCGGCTGGTATCATCAGTTACGTGGTTGTTCCCGATCCGCGAAACCGCATTGATTATGGAGACGGGTTGTCTCGTTTTGGCCTGCTCGGTGGGTTCAGCACATCTGCCGTGGTTATCCCGTATTTAGGCGTTCGTTACATGCTTACGGGTAATGATTGGGCCCAGCTGGAGCCTGATTTTTCCGGGCAGTTCCAACAAGAACGTGACAAGGCTGATCATGCCGGAAAACGTCATCCACCCAAAGCACCCGAATATGAGAAACCAATCTTCCAGGGAAAAGAGTGGACTACTTATAACCTTTCACTTCTCACAAAGGCAGGGCTGCCAGCATGGGCGCTCAAGGCGAAGACAGAGGGGACATCCTGCAAAAAATTTGGTGAACTCAATGAGCAGGGGATGAAGGCTCTTTCTCTTTTTGCCGTATCGCAGGCCAAGGCCTTTGCCGCTGATTATAACAATCAAAAAACACGATATTACCAAATCACGTGGGAACCAGCGGAAGGTTGGTGTTATGGCGGCACCCCGGAAGGACTCGTGAAAATTTTTGCTCATTCGTACGAGGCTATTCACCAAGGCGACCCCCATGCCATTGTTGCTGGCCCAACTCTATTTATCGAGGAGAGTTCCACAAGGCAACTGAATGAGTTGTGGGCTGCTGGTTTGGGAAAATACATTGATGCACTGTCCATTCACCCCTATGTGCCCCAATGGCCGCCGGAAGAAAATGGGCTTCCTGCTATCCTGCACAAACAATTGAAAGCCGCTGTGAAAGCTATTGGCCGCCCTATTCCATTTATTGGCACGGAACATGGCTATTGTTCTAATAAAATAGGTAATTTAAACAAAGCATTGGGCGATATTCGAACCACCATAATTATGTTGGGCGAAGGGGCTTCTCTGGATATGGGGTTTTATGTTGCAGATTTTTGGGATGGCGATGATCCACTTAAAACAGATGGGTATGGATTCTACTGGAATCTCAATCCCCGGATTCAGCATGGAACGGATAAATTGGGACCAAAGATCATCGTGCCAGCTTATGCTGCAATGACGAATTTTCTTGACGGGACAATATCTGAGGGAGTTTTGCCAAATACCGAGGGCACTCAGGTGGGCTACACGTTCCAAAAAGCCAATGCGACCATTTCTGTTGTTTGGGACTATGGCTCCTCCTCCTCTTATAAAATTCCGGGTGGGACCACGATATGCGACTGGATGGGCAATTGCTCTAAGGCGAAACAATCGGAAATTACAATTGGAGGCGCGCCTACTTACATTATCGCGGGAAAGACGCCTTGAACCGGCCTTTTACTATTATCGCAGGGCAGTTTCCGCCACCGGTGAATGGATTTGCTTATATTACGCAGGAAATAACCAATGCATTGAGCGGTAGCCATGAGACGACGGTTATCGACATTGCACCCCACTATCCCAAAAACGGCGCACCCTATCACCTCCGCCGTCTGAGCCTCACCCTGAAGGGTTTCTGGCCGGTGCTGCGGGGTTGTTTGCACACAAAGCGCCGCTTTTATGTTGCTTGCGAGGGCGGGCTTGGTCTTGTGTATACCCTCATGCTCTGCGCAGTTGCACGTATTCTTGGCTTCTCCCTATATATTCACCATCACAGCTTCAGCTATATCGAGGATTTCAGTTTATTAATGGCCTCGCTGCTTTGTGTGATGGGCAAACGCGCCACCCATATTTTTCTTTGTCCCCTTATGGCACAGCGTTTTGCGGACCGATATCAGCGTAGAGTAAAAACAATCGTGCTGTCCAATAGTGCTTTTGTTGATGCAGAACACGCAGCGCCACGCTCCTGGCAAGTAGGCCAGCCATTGGTGATAGGTCTGCTCAGCAATCTGAATGATGAAAAAGGATTAGGGGCGTTTTTGGATATCCTCCACAGTTCGGCGTCGGAAACGTTGAACATCAAGGGCGTACTGGCCGGGCCCCCGGTTTCTGATGAGGCCCGGAATAAGATCGCTAACGCTAAATTCAAGTTAGGCGACAGATTAGACTATCGCGGCCCGGTATATGGCAAAGACAAATCTGTTTTTTTCCAATCCATAGATCTGTTTATTTATGCGACTAAAAAAGATGCCCAGCCGATGGTAATTTTTGAAGCTATGGCGCACGGTGTTCCTATACTCTCCTTCGATCGGGGCTGCATAAAGGGGCAGGTCGATACTTGCGGAGCAGTATTCGGGCGTGATGATGATTTCATTCCTTTTGCCCTTGATTGGATCAAGAAGCATATGAACTCGCCCCATATTTTGAATGAGCTGCAACATGTAACCAAGTCCACTTTCATCGAAGACCGCGCTCAAGCAAGACAAACGCTGGAAATGCTGTTTGAGCTAGACCCCCATATTGTACAACCATCTCGTGACTGAGGCCGATAGGCAACATGGAAAAGCATCCACAGTATATTGACTTGTCTCGTTTCCGGATGGATCCATCGTTTCGTGGTCGCTCGGTCCTTGTGGTTCAGCTCTGGTGGCTCGTTCAAGACTGGCTGATCCGCCTTTCGCCTCAGTTCATGTATGGCTGGCGGCGGTTTTGGTGGCGGTTGTTCGGGGCTGAGGTTGGCGAAGGCGTTTTAATACGGCCAACAGCCAAAGTGACCTATCCTTGGAAAGTCAAGATAGGGGCGCGGAGTTGGATAGGCGATCATGCCGAGTTATACAGCCTCGGCCCCATACAGATTGGTAGCGATGCTGTTATTTCCCAGCATGTGTATCTTTGTTCAGGAACGCATGATTATACGAAGATCGGTTTTCCGCTTGTTGTTAAACCTATTTCCATAGAAGATCAAGTCTGGATTGCTACAGGTTGTTTTGTCGCTCCCGGTATTACGATAGGCAGAGGAACTATTGTCGGAGCACGAAGTTATGTTCAGGAGGATATGCCTGCAGCCATGATTTGCAAAGGCAGCCCCGCAATAGCCATTAAACCTCGTTTGGCCCCTCAAGGTAACTGATCATGATTGACGACAAACATCCCGTTCGTGTTGATATATGGCACAATATTGTTTGGTCAAAGTACAAGGGAGAAATCTTCTCATCATTGCATAAATTAAACAATACAGAAAATTTAAACATACGATTTTACCAGATTGCCGAAACGCAAGGGGATCGGACCAATTTATCAGGACTTGATTTGTCCCATCATCGTTACCCGTTCGAACTTCTTTTCAAAGGATCTTATGATAAGATCAATCTTTTTAATAGAGTTGTCAAAATATTGCAGTACACACTCAAATCAGACGCTCAATTGATCCTGCTCACTGGCTATAACAGAATTGAATATTGGGCTCAACTCATTGCATTGAAACTGAAAGGCAAAAAAATTGCCGTTTTTTGCGACTCCACAATATACGATCAACCTCAAACATTCATCAAAGGCATTCTGAAACGCATCTTTTTCACGTTTGTTGACTGCGTTTTTGGTTATGGGCAGCGAAGCAGAGATTACGTCCTTCATTATGGGGCCGATCCTCGGCATGTGTTTTATCGGTGCCAGGCAGCCGCGCTCCCACATGGGTATACCCAGAAAAAAGCCTTGTCTGACCGTTTGGCTATGGCGCCATCACCCAATGCTCCGCGTTATCTTTTTATTGGGTTGATCTCCAAAGGAAAAAACATTGGTATGCTCATCAATGCATTTTCCCTTGTGATCAAAGAAATGCCAGAGGCGAAACTCATCATTGTAGGAGATGGCCCAGAACACGAAGCGCTACTCGAGTTAGTGCATAGTCTGAAACTTGAGCAATCTGTAATTTTTGCAGGGAGAAAAAGCGGTGCAGACCTTTTTGAAGAATACAAGAAAGCGACCTGCCTAATTTTGCCCAGCTTGAGCGAAGCATGGGGGCTCGTCGTCAATGAAGCTCTTTCCTATGGCTGTCCCGTGATTGTCAGCAAGCGTTGCGGCTGTGTGCCCGAGCTGGTAATCGAGGGCAAGACGGGTTTTGTCCACAAGGCCACAGACAGGGATGATCTTGCGGACAAGATGCTGCAGGCTCCAGCGCATTTTTCTGACATTCAACAAACAGCCCGAACCTGCATTGACCATATTAATGAATATACCCCAGATAAAGCAGCTATGCAGATTCTCTATGGCATGGGGGTCATTTTGAAAAATACGGATCAGCCCCCTAGTGCATCGGAGAATGCAAGATGAGCATTGAATCACGAAAATACATAGATTTACATCTAGCTGCCTCCAGCCAGCCAATAGAAACAGACCAACCTTCCCCTTTTAAAAAACGACTTTGGTGTTTCGTTCAAGACTGGTTGTTTAGACCATCCCCTCAAGCTCGTTTTATGTGGTGGAGACGCTTCCTTCTGAGGCTCTTCGGCGCGGAAGTAGGTCAAAAAGTTCAAATCATGCCAACGGTAAGGGTTGTCTGTCCCTGGAACGTCTCCATTGGCGATCGGGTGTGGATAGGGGATTTTGCAGAACTCTATAGTCTGGAAAAAATTATCATCGAGGAAGACGCTGTCATTTCTCAGCATGTATATTTATGCACAGGAACACACGATTACAATCGATTGGATTTTCCTCTCGTGGCAAAACCCATCAAAGTTGAAAAGCAGGCATGGCTAGCCACCAGAAGCTTTATAGCTCCAGGCGTTACAATAGGGCAAGGCGCAATTGTCGGCGCACAGAGCGTTGTCTTGCGTGACATCCCACCAGCCACGATTTACGCAGGGAATCCTGCAATTTTCTTGAAGCCCAGACCTCTGCCAGCGGCACCATCAGTAACGAAAGAATAACGGGCGCGTACCATGCAACTCAGACTTCGTCGAAACGCCCTATGGGCTATAGCAGAGGTGCTGTTCTCTGGCCTCATCCTCTTCTTTCTCTACAGAATTATTGTGAAGGATCTGGGCGTCGAGGCGTTGGGCATTTGGGCGCTGGTTATGGCGACGACTTCGCTCGGAAGGCTTGCAGACATCGGCACAGCGGCGGGTTTGGGGCGTTTTGTCGCGGCATCAAGGGCAAAAAACGATAATGATAAGTCCATCGACTATGCTGAAACGGCTCTACTTACGAACTTAATTCTCTATCTCGGCATCGCTGCCATATTATGGGCTCCCGCCTATTACTGGTTATCGATCGTGTCGTCCGGAGAATCGCTGGTCAAGGCGCGCGAGTTGTTGCCCTACGCGCTTATTTCTTTCATTCTGATGAGCGTGACCTCTGCCGTAACAGGCGCGCTCGTTGGCCAGCAAAGATCTGATCAAAGAAGCATGGCCACCATCGCCAGCCTGTTTGTTCAATTCTTTGTTGCCCTGATTTTCGTGCCGCGTTACGGCCTGCCCGCCTTGGCCTGGGCCCAGACCGCACAGTACATGCTGATTATTTGCATCAGTTGGGGCTTATTTCTCCGCAACCATTTCGGAGTCTGGATCTTTCGGCTCCCCATAAGGTGGCGGTCAGATATTTTTAAAGAATTGGTTGACTATGGCGTAAAGCTTCAGGCTTTGTCCGTTGTATCGTTTCTTTATGAACCTACGGTCAAGTTTTTACTCTCGTCACTGGGCGGACTCGAGGCGTTGGGCTTTTATGAGATGGCACAACGACTTGTCATGCAGGTACGACAACTGGTTGTAATGCCCAACCAGACGCTTGTGCCAAGTTTTGCGCACTTAAAGGAATGTGAACCAGAAAAAATTGAGCCGCTGTATCACAAAGCCATGGCTCTAACGATAGTATCTGGTTTGCCTCTATTGACGAGTGTTGCCGTGACCTCTCCCTTGATCTGCGCTGTATGGATCGGTCATATCGAGCCCCTTTTTGTTATTTTCACGATTCTGTTGTCGATAGGCTGGTTCGCCAATCTTTTGGCAGCTCCAGCTTACCTGCTCGGAGTGGCGCTGGGACACCTTAAATGGAATCTTTTAGGCACGGTTGTCACAACCGCCGGTTCGGCCTTGCTGTCTTTCATTTTTGGTCATTATTTTGGTAAGTTTGGCGTTGCCGTTCCATCTGTCGCAATGCTTGGGGGCGGAAGCGTACTGGCAATGGTGATGACTTGCCGGACAATGCAAATCCGATTATTCCCCTCCTCAAGCGATTTTCACACAATTTTCAATGAAGGCCGAGCGTACCTGAAAAAATATAGCTTCAGTTAATTTTATCTATCCTCTGTGGCATTTCGCTTCGTTTAATATCGCATATTATGAGTAATTGAACATGCAAAAAATTACCTATGTCTCTGCCGGAAACGACGGACATCGCAGCGAATATGATCGCCTTTTCAATCGAATATTTCAAGAGGCACGTTTTCAAGTCGATTATGTGATAGATGCCGATCAGTCTCCAGAGCACACAAATCTCCTTTTCTATTCCATGATTGACACCGTGCCGGGGCAAACTTTTTCTTCTTTGATTCGAACTATTGCACGCTCCATCCTTGGGAGAAAAACCGTGGGCCTCTTCTTTCGCCCTGGAGATTGTATCTACGCAACCGGCTTGAAATATAAGATAAAAAAAATGTTGTTTCGCATCACGGCGCATCTGCCTCATGTGTCGATCCTAACCATTCTTCCATTTGAGATCTGTCCTGATTTTTCAAAAATCGCAACCAACGGAATCTATGACCCCCAACTGTGGGATTTACAATATTTGGGGGCATCGACAGATGGTGCGCCGGATTTACAACGGCAGATTGTAACGGCAGCTCAAGGACGGCGCATTGTAATTGCTCTGGGCGGCCAAAACTACTCAAAAGGGTTTGATTGTATGGTTGACCTCTGGTGCTCCTCTTCGGAGGTCCGCGACTCATTCTTGTTTGTCGCCACCGGGAAAGTCAGCGCGGATTCTTTGGGTAAAGCCCGACAGTTTGAGCAAAATAGCGGCTTCCTTTTGAATAGATTTATCGATAACAATGAACTTTTCGCACTTTATCAACTGGCCGACATCGTCTGGAGCTGTTATGCCCCCCAGTACAATCAAGCCTCGGGAATATATGGCCGCGCCGTTCAGTTGGGCGTTCCCGTTGTCGTTCGTGAAGGCTCGTATCTCGAAAAACTCGGAGAAATGATCGGGCACCCCACGCTGGCCCTTGGTTTCGATGACCCACACAAAGCCGCAGATAATCTTCTGGCCTGGTATCCCTCTCCTACCGACGAAGAAACTCTTGCCAAGATGGTAACCAAAATGCGAGAGCACAGCCTGGCAATTCTCGCCAAGGCCATTGGGGCGGCTCATCCGACGGAACATGCTCATACCGCTCCTCCGTAATGGTGAACGTCGGTCGCAGCATGACATTTTCATAGGGGAAGAACAGATAGGGTTATTTTGACGCTTATCTTTAAACACATTCCATGCCAAAATCTGGCACTACGCTAACAGAATACTAAAAAACACTTTGTAGAATATGGGCGCAAATAGGAACAAATCTTAAGCGTGGAATTAAATTTCCACCTTACCTGATCCAGGAAGCACTGCTTCACAACATATCAGGCAGGGTACTTTGCTGGCTTCATCACCGATGAAGCACCAGAAAGCCCGAATCAGACGGTAGGCATATTACCCGTCAGATTCGGGCTTTTTTTTTATTTTTTCTTCGAAAGAAGAAAAACCATTACACATCCCGTGACGCGCAACAAGCCACGCCCGTTGCTTCCAACGAGACGATATTTAAGGCTGCCAGCTCGCAACCACCATTGAGAATTAAAAAAAGGATAGGGAATGGCAAAAAAACGACTTTTACTCATTACCATTAACTATTGGCCTGAGCTGACAGGTATTGGCAAATATAATGGAGAAATGGCGGAGTGGCTGGTGGAGCAGGGATGGGATGTGCGCGTGATCACTGCTCCACCGTATTATCCTGCATGGCGGATCAGTAAAAATTATTGCGGATGGCGCTATCACCGCGAGACTGTACGAGGGGTGGCTATCACGCGCTGTCCGTTGTGGGTTCCGACTCGATTAAATGGTTTAAAGCGTATCCTCCACTTGATGAGTTTCGCTCTGAATGCCTTTCCCGTCATTCTCTGGCAAGCTTGGAAGTGGCGCCCTGATGTAGTTTTCACCGTGGAGCCGCCTCTGTTTTGCGCGCCTGCAGCCCTTCTGGGAGCGTGGCTTGGGAAAGCCCAATCGTGGCTGCATGTGCAGGATTTCGAAATGGATGCCGCCTTCGAGCTTGGCATTTTGCATTCAAAGCGGCTCCGGCGGTTGATTTGTGCTGGGGAGAGGCTGTTGATGGGGCGATTTGATCGGGTCAGTACCATATCGGATCGCATGATGGAGCGCTTGCAGCAGAAGAAGGTCGCGGAGTCGCGGCGGCTGTTGTTCCAGAATTGGGTGGACCTGGAAAGTATTCGCCCTCTCAAGGGCATATCACCGTTACGCGCCGAGTGGGGAGTGAAGGACTCCGAGATCGTTATCCTCTATTCCGGAAATATAGGCGAAAAGCAGGGACTGGAGGTTCTGTTCGAGGCAGCGCGAAAGCTTCAGAGGCAGACTGAATTGGTTTTCCTTGTGTGTGGGGATGGTGCTGCCCGGTTGCGGTTGGAACGACTGGCCGAAGGTATAACCAACCTTCAATTCAAACCATTGCAGCCAGCCGAACGGCTGAATGACCTGCTCAATCTGGCAGATATTCATGTGCTGCCGCAGCGTGCTGATGCGGCGGATCTAGTGCTGCCGTCGAAATTGACCAATATGCTGGCAAGTGGGCGACCGGTGGTGGCGACTGCCAAGGAAGGCACCCAGGTAGGCGATTTAGTCAGAGACTGCGGCCTTGTGGTTCCCCCCGGAGATTCAGCTGTATTGAGCGAGGCTCTGTCGACGCTGGCGCAATCAAGAGAACTGCGTCACACTCTGGGCCTGAACGCTCGTGTCCTTGCTGAACGGCTCTGGGACAAAAACCGTCTGTTGTCCCAGTCATTTGGCAAGTTGTTACTGACCGAGAGTGTTCCGGCGAAAAAGGCCAGTCGAACTGTCGCGAAAGCAGCCACCGTTCCGCTATAAAAAAGGCTACCTCTTCCGTTGAAAAGTCCAATGTGAACAATTAACCGCGTCGCGACGCTCCGACCACCCTGGCCGGGATCACTTGGAATGTGTGGCCGGCTTCGCGTGGAATCACTGGCCGGATGTCGTGGAATACCCACCAAGTATTCACTGTTTTTCATTAGAAGTTGGATTTTCGTCGGCATTAATTCCTGGCGGTCGCTTGGCACTTCGGCAGGCATTTGGAGTTCGAAATGGATAGCCTTTGAGGTTGATGTAGAAGTCGACCGTTTTCTTGCTTTGTCATCCTGCAAAAGACCGAAATGTGTACTTCCAAGTTATTCCAGAAGATTTTTCCACCTCAGGTTAAATGGTAGCAAAAATAATTTCCCGGTGGTCAAATTCAACAATTGGTGTGAAGGCAAACTGCATATTGCGTTCGGTCTTTTTCACTGTTTCAAATACCTTCCATGTATTATCGGGCATTTGAACCTTGAGCATTGCATGCTCGACAAACTGAATGTTCACCGCAAATATCCGCACCTGCCCCGGATAATCGAGCTTTTTCAACATGGCGAGAAGAAAAATAGCAATATCCTCGCAATCCCCTTGCAAATTTTTAGCGACAAATTCCTTGGGCGTATCCCAATAGTCCTTGGTTTCCATTGCCAGAGACGTCATCGTCCTGATTTCTTCTATTATTTCATAAACGGTATCGTTGCTCCAGCCTTCAGTGGCAATTTTATTGCGCATTGACACCAGTTGCGGACAATCAAATTGTTGGAACGACTTTTCGCCCAGGCGATCCTGCCATTTGACAATGGCCTTATAATAGACAGCTTGACGAGGCGAGATTCGGTCATGTTGGTTGATGCTGACACTTCCCTTGGCAGCAGCCCCGCAACCGGAGAGGAGCAGAAGAGAGAGCAATACGAGCACGATATGTTTCATTGGGTTGATCTCCTTTGGCTTTGTGAACAAGCAAAGAAGAGCAACTCTGATGCCAATGAAACATCATGTGTTTATCTTATTGATTAAACTAAGATAAATTACATTTTCCCTAAAAAAATTCGCGGGAATCAATGCAATGCAAATTGCTCGCCGCAATCGGTAATTTCGCCTCGGAAATGATATTTAAAAAAAGTAAATCAGTAAGTTGCGTCATTGTCGCACACAGAAACGTCCAGGTGAAATCAAAGAAATAGGACAACTATATTTGCAGGGGTTTTTTATCGATCAGGTAATGGGATGAGCAGCCATTGAGTACCCGGCGGAGGCAGGCAATTCCCCCGCACCCACGAGATTGCCTCTAGCAGAGCACCATAAATAGCAGAACGTCACTCCTATACAAGTAGTGAAAAGGGTGGAGAGAGTAGGCCGAAAGCTATGGAGGCATCCTGTTTTCCGGCAATATTGACGAGTTTCTAATAATATCTGAATAATGATCAAGTAGATGAAAGGATCGCACTCTTCCATGTGAAAAATTATCAGTTTTAATTCTTCTCCAAAAAGCATCGACCAATATGGCAGAGAGCAACACCCTTTTCGAGCTTTGGAAAAAAGCTGCCCCAGTACATTCCAAACTGAAATCAGACCAACAGACCGCAATCAGCGGTACACGCATGTGATGGTTTCGTTAAAAGGAAAAAGCTCTCCGTTTTGTCATTGCGAGCGGAGCGAGAAATCTCTGGAATATATCATGAGATTTTTCCTCGCTGTACTCGTCGAAAAGACAGGAGTTGACTTTTTACGAGTTCGTCACATGTAAACAATGGAAAAACACAGGAGGTCGTTATGATGATCAAAAAAGACGCATTTTTTCTCAAAGGAGTTGTACTCAGCGTGGTTGTGCTCGGTAATGCCTTGCCTGCTTTCGCACTCGGAGAAACGAATCCCCTGTCCTTTCAGGGCAACGGGTCTCGCATTATCGATACGGGCAGGCCAGGTCCTGTCCTGCCTGTCTCCATAATGGCGGAGAATATTTCGACACAAGTCAACACAACAAGTACAGCAAGCTATACCGGCGCCAACATTTCTGCCTCTGCGACAACCAGCGATTACGGGTTCAGCGGCTCCGTCGCTGCTTCCGGCTATAGCAACGCCTGGCGTTCCGGTGGCTATTTTCATGATGAAGTATCCTTCAGCCCGGTCAATTCAGGCACCTATTCCATTGATTTTATTTTTAATGTGAATGCCAACACCCTGTTATTCCAGGACGGACGCACGGACTTGGCGATGACCTTGTCGTATTGGGATGGCCACGCGTACACTTCACTTGATACCAAGTACCTGCTTTCCGCCAACGGCAGTAACATCACTCAATCGGTTTCCGGGGAGTATCAACTTTCGCTGACCGGTATTGACAGCACCAACCTCATCGAGTCCGGGAATACGGCATTTCTTCCGTATACCATTGGATTATGGGGCGGGGCGGTGAACGGGTCAATTTCATGGGGCAACATTGTGCTGACTGATGTTGTTGTCAAAGATAGTGCTGGCGTTATTCTCAACCCAAATTCGTATGCCCTGCACAGTGATTCTCTCGCGTTCAATGCGGTCGCTGCTCCAGCAGAAGTGCCGCTGCCTGGCGCCATCTGGCTGTTAGGACTGGGCTTTGCCGGTTTTGCCGCTCTGAGGAGGAGAGAGAACAAACGGCTTTCCCATGTTGACCCCGAAACAGGGCCGTACTTTCAAGGCCACCCTGCCGGAAACTAATTGCAGCAGTTCCTTGAAATCGAAATATTGTGCGGATCCTCGTTCTACACGGCGGGTTTGATGGCTAAACAAAATCAAACCCGCCGCAATGGACGAGGAGTTGTGTTGTCTTAAACCACTGCAAGCAAGTTGACAGTTTTCCACCGCTGGCTAATCTGCCTGCTGTGCTGCGCTTGTTGATCACCAGAATTTCCGATCCCGCCCTGCATGCTGTAGTCTCGGCTTCACATTGAGGGGGGATTGTCCAGCACCGCCCCCACAGACAAAGTCCTAAACCAAAGCCGATATAAAATTAACAAAAAGCAAACAAATCAAAGTTATAAAGGCGATGTCAACGATGATGACTTCGTAGAAAGTCGGTTCCTGTCATTTCGACGAGTACAGCGAGGAGAAATCTCCTGAAATTACCAAAGAATTCTCGTTCCGCTCGAAATGACATAATGGAGAGTTTTCCCTTTTTACGAAACCTCCAACAATCACAAACGGCCACAAACCTTGAGCACGATCCATCCCGGCATCTGGGGATGGACACGAATTGATTCACCGGAGAGTAAGGAAAAACTGTGAAAAAAACAATTCCCGAAACTCCAGATCCAACTGTTTTGTTACGGAAGAAAAAACAGAAGAACCAGTCCGAAAAGTTTCTGCGCCTTTGTGAGTATATCGAGGAAATCAGGCAAGGTGGCCTGACCGGACACATCAAGGTGAATTTTAATCAGGGCAATATCTGCAAGATTGAAAAATACGAAGAGATCCTGAGGGATTAACCCACACTCCAGGTTCATTGCACATGAAAGAGACCAACAAACGATTTGATAGGTATAAAAGGGTCGGAATGCGCCTGATGGCTTTCTCCCTCTTCTTGTGTCCGTGTGGTCAAACTGCCGTTGCAGGTCAGGATGCTGGTGTATCCGGCGCAGCGAATCCGCTTATCTCCCTGCACAACGAACAGTTGACCGTCAAGGCCAAAGCCGTGCCCCTGCAGGATTTGGTCAACAGTATCGCGAAAACCTGCGAACTGCGGATCTTTTCAGCCTCGGCGGAAAAAATCGATAAAGTGGTGACGATTGAAATGGTCGACTGGAAGGTCGAAAAAGCCCTTGCGACCCTGTTGCGGGGCTGTAATTACCTTGTTGTCTATAACGAGGCGAAAGATAAAACTGGTTTGGTCTCCCAGATTGGGACCCTGCCGGATCATGGGGACAACCGGGTAGCCACGTCTTCTTCCGCCAGTGCGGCGACAACAGTCGGAGAAAAAAGACAAAGGCAGGCCGAGCATTTCCGCCTGCAGATGGAGATGCTTCGTGAACGTATTGCCAGCGGCGCCTCGGATCGGTTTTACGAAAACGCCATCAAAACGAAAGACCCTGAGTTTGTCCAAGACGACCGCAAATTGCTCGCAAGCTATGAAAAACGACTCGCCAGCCTTGAGGGCCAACAGTGATGAATGAGGCAATAAGCATGCAGAATCGAGAGCGTGCATCGGGGAAATCACCCCTCGCCTTCTGCACACAGGACAATTCGATTGTACATGAGCCTATTGCGCAGTGTCGCCTTGTTTTCCCTTGTTACGAAACCACCAATCTTTTCCAAGCCAAATCGTATCTGCACCCTAACGGAAAACAAAAAAACAGTTTGTATACTGGGCGCGCAATCAGGAATCATGAAACGGAATTGATTTTCCTGAAAGACTGATCCCAATTGCGCTGCCCCACACTATGAAAACCAGGGCACTTTGACGACAGACTCACGAGCCAATCTTTTTCGAGCCAAATCGTATCTGCGCCCTAACGGAAAACAAAAAAACAGTTTGTATACTGGACGCGCAATCAGGAATCACGAAAAGGAATTGAATTTCCTGAAAGACTGATCCTCAATTGCGTTGCTCCAGACCATAAAGAACAGGGAACTTTGCTGGCTTCATTGTTGATGAGGCACCAGAAAGCCCGAATCAGACGTTGATCAGATCACGTCAGATTCGGGCTTTTTTTTGGGCTCTTCTCGGACGGAAGAGAAAGGCATATATCCATAAAAAATTACAGGAGGTGCATACCACTATTTCACCGAACACCAAGGAGGGAACAATTTCACTTCAACACAACTCAGTTTGCAAAAACTGACCAATAGTCGTGCAGGGCAACGTATCACCACAAAAAACGTACCACTAAAAAAAAATGGAGAGAACAATGAACAAAGTACTTGCATTAGGTGTTTCCAGTCTGCTGCTCTTGGGTGCAGCCTCCCAGGCTTCCGCCTCTTTTGAGGCAAATCATTGGACCATGTCTGTATACGACGCCGCCAATGATAAGGAGATGGGCATCGACCTCGGCCTCATTGCCGACCTGAGCGCCCAGAACGTTACCTTGAAATCCGGACTGAGCTTTACCGGCTTTGATTTTACCGCCAGCACATCCGGAATCGGCATCTTTACTGACATGTCCAATCCTACTGCCTGGTACCACGAGGGCTATTTCGCCACCAGCAACAACTCGGGAACGGCAAGTATCTCCGGAACCTTTGCCAACGCTCAAGCCTTTACGTCAGCCGAGGGCTCAGTGCGCACTTATGGGTATGCTGCAAATGACGGCAACAACGACGGCGTCGCACTTATTGCAGCGTCCTTTGCCAACTCCTACTTATCGTATTTTAATGTCAGTACGAACGGTGGATACGCCGGGCTTCAGATGGTGGCAGGTCAAGAAGCAGAATTCCCCACTGCTGGCGGCTATGTAGATATGTACATCTACCAGTTTGCGACCGATGCAACCTATACCCCCGTTCAGGTAGGCGATAGCTATCAGGCTATCATCCGCTTGTATGACACCGGCTCCATTATCCTCAACCCGACGGCAACCAGCGAGGTGCCTGTACCCGGCGCCGTCTGGCTGCTTGGTTCCGGTCTGGCCGGCCTGATCGGCATCCGCCGCAGAAAGAACAGCTAATCGTTACGGATGCACTTGTAGGAAGTCGATTCCTGTTATTTCAATGAGCAAAGCGATGAAAAATTTTGCAATACGTCTGGAGATTTCACGCTGCGCTCGAAATGACCAAATTGATTGAGATTTATTGGGCATGCTTTTCTGGTCCGCATTGACCAGGAAAGCATGCCATGCAGACAGATTATCCGGGTGCTGGATGAGTTACCATCACGCACATACAATACGCTCACAGGAGAAACAATGAAAAAGGTCATCAAAGTCGCCGCTCTTGGCGCATCGTGTATAGCTCTGGCCACCACCGCCTTTGCCGCGGATCTCAACATGAACATTTACGGCGCTTCCGCCCAGGGCAAATTCTGGAACGAATATGCCTCGCAATTTCTCGAGGCTCCTGTCAGTGCCGGCGGCATGGGTTGCACCGTAGGCGGTTCCGTCAAGGGATACGTCCCCTCTAATAGTAAACTGGGCATTACCGTTGGCTTCAACTGTGCGGGCAATGGCGGCGACGACATCTACATCCGCTATACTGAAAACAAATCCGTGGAAGGCCCCCGCGCGGTCATGAACCTGGATCCCCAGGAGAATGACACCTGCATTACCGGCAACCCGACCAACGACAACCTGCGCAAGCAGGCTGACTGGAACGGCAGCGCCATTGTCGAGGCCTGCAAGGAAGTGCATGTCGGTGCTTCCGACGTTGCCTCCGAGTCCTTTACCCAGGAGAGCCATGGGTACGAGAATGGCATGTATAATACAACCCAGTTTGACGAGGTTCTCGCCGGCCAGGTTATTCCCGGCGTTGCTGAGATCGGCACCGCACGGCAACCGATTATTGTCCCCTTCAGCTTCTTTGCCAACACCAGCCTCGCTGTTGACCACATCAACCGCCAGCAGGCCCTGCTGCTGATGAGCGGCAACGTCAACAACTGGAACCAATTCGGTCCCGGATATGAAAACAAGAAGGTAGTTCTTTGCATGCGTCACGCTGGTTCCGGCACCCATGCCACCCTGGACAAGGCCATTCTGCGCGGAGACACCAAACTGCCAACACAGCAAGTTATTAATGTTCCACCCTTTGTTCCTGCCGCCGGCATCATGTTCCACACATCGTCTTCGGACCTGATGAAGTGCGTTCACGAAAATGGTAAATACTCCACCGCCACAGCAGGCGCCATCGGCTATGCCGATTCAGACAAACCCGTGGAGACCGTAGCCGCTGACGGCACCGAGACCTTTGCCAGCAAATACAACATGACCAAGCGCCTGCGTTACAATGGCGGCGGTGAAGGCATGACTGCGGCCAATATGACCGCTTTTGGCTACTCTGCCCTGAAGAACGAGATTATGAACGGGTCGTACGAGTTCTGGTCCTCACAGTGGATGTACATCGATCAGACCCAAGAAGTCCCGGCCACCAATACCCTCTTCACCAAGATGATGGATTATGCGTCCACCGCTCCCCTGTCCTGCCCCGGCGTAGGCTGCTACTGGCTGACTGCAAACGACCTCAACGTCACAAAAGCGGACGACACCTCCGTACCGCGTTTCTAAGCTGCTCGTAAAGATTCGATTCAGCTCCTGACAAGGGGAGTCTCATTTGAGACTCCCCTCTTCTTTTCGCACTTTTTTGCTCAATCAATTCCTCCCCCTTTTCCTGACATTTTTCCCGGCACCGAAGGCCAGGCTTGAGATCCTCCGGCCAAATCCCGTTCTAACATTTTTCTAATCAAACCCTGGTATGGATACAACAATTATCCTGTAAATATCCTGGCTTACAATAAACCAGGAACCATCTTGCCGAGGTATGCCCACCATGAAAATCAGTTCTCGCGGTACCGCCCCTGTCGTCCTGCTCCTGCTGCTGCTCGGCAGTTGCTCCACCACGACGCACCATGCCCGGCCCGGCGATCCTCTGCTGGCTGACTACACCTGCCGCCTTGCCGATGGCAGCCTGGTGGAAACCACCATCGCCCGGATTGCCGGCGATGACAGCGCCGTAAAATCGCCGCTTTTCTCCCTGCGCGACCGCTACCTGCCGATCAAGTTCACGGTGACGGATACGCCTGAACAGATTCAGGGAAAACCGTTTGATCCGCTTGAGCAGAAAATCAGCCTGGCCATTGCCGAACGCGCCAAACAAATACCCCTGGAGCAAACAACCCGGATGGAGCTGCCCAATCGGCAGATAGACAACATTCCTCCTGGGGACCGCTTTTTGAAAATGGCCGCAAAATTGACCCAGCCCCGCACCAGGGAAATGCCGCTCAAGGAATTTGAGGTGAGGTACGGCTCCATCACTCCGGTCAAGGGCTCAGTCGTCGGCAAAGACACCGACTTTCCCGGGATCATCCGCGCGATCAGCGACGATTCGGTAACCCTCTATTTTTCCGCCCGCCAGGGGGCAAAGATGCCCATGGCATTGGGCACCGCTTCTGTCCGTGCAGTGGACAAGGATAATTTCGAAGCGACAATGGACGTCCATGAAGGGCAACTGATCCCGCGAATAGGCGGTCTGCCCGGCCGGGTCACCGCTATTGATGAACAGGAAGTTACCGTGGATTTCGGCCAGTCCTTTGCCGGGGAAACGCTTTACTGCGAGGTCACGGCCCGGCCCTTTGATCCTGCGCAGGCAGCAAAGCCGGTCCCGATCGACTGGATCGAGGATTTCGACAAGGGATTGGCCCTGGCCAGACAGCAAGGCAAACCGGTGGTGCTGTTCCTCTATTCCGACGGGTGCCCCTACTGCCATCAAATGGAGAACAAGGTTTTCCCCGATCCTTCCCTGGAACAGTTCAGGAGCTCCTTTGTCTGGCTGAAAATCAACTCGGAAAAACAGACCGAATATGGCGAACGGTTCAAGCAGCAGGGTTACCCTTTGACCCTGGTGCTCGATGGAGTTGGTGGTGAGCAGGAAAGATTCTCCGGCTTACAGCATGTGACCACGCTTGCCTACAAGCTTGACCATATTCTGTCGCCAAAAAAGAAGGGCTGAGCCGAACCGATGAATCGTGTATTCCCCCTCACAGCCACCGCACCCCGCGCATTGCCGGGCAGAACTACGATGGCCCTGCTGCTGACGCTGCTCTACTGCTCCGCTCTCCCCTCGGCAACCAGGTTGGCCACGGCAGCCGACGAGCCGGAAATGCGTTTTGAGATCGAGGGGTTTATTGTGGAAGGCAACACCCTACTGCCTGACCGGCCGATCGACGATGATCCCAAGTCACCGCTGAACACCACCCCGACCATCCAGACTGAGTTGGAAGATTTCATTGGTCCGGACAAAACCGTCACCGATATTGAACAGGCCAGATCGTCTCTGGAGCAAACCTACCACAAACTCGGCTACCCTACCGTCCTGGTCAATATTCCTGAACAGACACTGGAAGACGGCCTCGTCCGCCTCGAGGTGATCGAAAGCACCATCCGTCGCGTCCGGGTCACCGGCAATGAATATTTCACCATGGAAAATATTCAAGCGGATCTCCCCTCGCTGCGGGAGGGCAAGGTGTTGCACCTGCCCCATCTGCAGGAGGAACTGCTGCTCGCCAACCGCAATCCGGACCTGCGGGTTGAACCGTCTCTGTCACCGGGCAAGGAAATCGGCACCGTGGACGTGGAACTGAAGGTCAAGGACAACATGCCGATCCACGGCAGCCTGGAACTCAATAACCGCGCATCCACCGACACCACGGACCTGCGCCTCAACGGCGTCCTTCGCTATGAAAACCTGTGGCAGCAGGAACACTCCGCATCCATGCAGTACCAGACTTCGCCGCAAGACACCGATGAAGTGCAGGTCCTTGCCGGATCCTACGTCCTGCCCACTCCGTGGCATGACGATCACCGGCTTGCCTTCTACTCCGTCTGGTCGGACAGCAACACCGCCTTTGGCGAGGGATTTCAGATGGTGGGTTCGGGATTTATCCTTGGAGCACGCTATGTAATGCCGCTGGCACCCTACGAACTGTATACCCACAATATTGCGATCGGCTTCGACTACAAGGACTTCGACGAAGTGGCCACCTTTTTCGACGAAGATCTGAAAACGCCCATCACCTACCTGCCGCTCAATGTATCCTACAACAGTTCCCTGGCGGATGACGGAGGTACAACCCGTTTCAGCGCGGCCGTGAACACGGCGTTCAGAGGGTTGGTTTCCGACCAGCGGGAGTTCGAGTTGAAACGTTTCCGGGCCAATGCCAATTACATTTTTCTTACTGCCGGGTTGGAACGTGAACAGAAACTGCCGTGGGCTGCCCAGCTTTTTGTCAAGCTGGACGGCCAGCTGGCTGATCAACCGCTGATCTCCAATGAACAGTATACAGCGGGCGGCATGGAAAGCGTCCGGGGATACAAGGAAAGCTCCGCCGCCGGCGACAACGGGGTGCACGCAACAGTAGAATTACGCGGCCCCAACCTGACCACCCTGATGGCGTTTACCCCATCTCTGAAATTCGACATGATGCCCTTTGCCTTCTACGACATAGCCTGCCTGTCGATTTTGGAGCCGCTCGACGGTCAGGACAGCAACATCAACCTGCAGGGCACCGGCCTTGGCCTGCGCGGCGCGATAAGCGAATACCTCGACTATGAAACGAACGTGGCTTGGGCGCTGCGCGACTGGGATCCGATTGAGGCGGGAGATGTGATGGTCTCTTTCAAAGTGAAGGCGCATTTTTGATGTTTACGGACAAAATTCGAATTTTGTCATTTCGACGAGTACAACAAGGAGAAATCTCATCATAGTTCTAGAGGTTTCTCGCTTTCGCTCGAATGACAAAACGGAGAGTTTTCCTTTGGTCGATTGCATCATTTTTGAACAACCATTGAACAGGGCGCCGGCTTCCACGGCGTCAAGAGAGAAAGACTAAAGAGAGACAAGAGAAAAAAGCCAAAACCAGGGCAACCTGGTGACGGAAAGCCGCAGGCCCGTACTCCGGGTGGCTGGGTTACCTCGCGTACCAAAAAACGTCGTCTTCCCCTGATTTCTTCCCAAAGGGAACAGACCATCAAGCAGATGAATGGCCGACACTGCATTGGCATCGCATGCGGAACCAGACAATGGAGAAGGGAAATGAAAAAGAAATATCCGAGTTTGGCTAAACAATTCGAGATTATGGGATTGCAATTGCTGGCGCTGGGTTTTTGCGCACAACCGGCGATATGCGCCGCACCGGCCTATATTCCAGGCTATTACGGCAATGCATCGTCCATCCTGCCCACGCCTGCCGCCAATGCCCTGCCTTCCGGCGAGAAGATTATCAGCGGCATTGACAGCATTGTTCGTTCCGGCAGCAACATGACCGTCCACCAAGGGAAGCCCCGGGCCGTCATTCATTGGCAGAATTTCGATATCGGCAGTGAAGCGTCGGTCCATTTTGACCAGCAGAGCTCGAGTTGGAAAGCGCTGAACCGGGTGACCGGCGATGGCTACAGCCAGATTTTCGGCAAACTCTCGGCCACGGGCCAGGTGTACATCCTCAATCAGAACGGCATCCTCTTTGGTCCGGGATCGCAGGTTAATGTCCACAGCCTCACCGCCTCTGCCTTGAACCTCAACGATGACGATTTCCTCAACCTCCCTGATTTCTCCCAAGGCGGCAAAGAAACCTACACCTACGATTCCTCCTTTGCCAACAACGCCACCGTTGCCAATCACGGAACGATAACGGCAGGCGACCTGGGATCGGTCTTTCTCATCGGGCCGCAGGTTGAAAACAACGGCACCATAACCGCCCGGGGCGGACATGCCGGTTTGTTTGCCGGCGACCGGGTGGACATTGCCCAGAATGAGTTCGCGGAATTCATCTTCAATGTGGAAGACGGCGTCACCTCCGGGACGGCCACCAATTATGCCGTCACCAAAGATGCTGACAATACAGAGACCGGCGGCAAGATCATCACCGAAAGGGGGTGGTCGGGCATGTACGGCAGCTTTGTCAATCAAGACGGCCTGATCCGCGCGGTGACCGCCCTGGAGAAAAACGGCAGGATCGTGCTGAAAGCAACAAACCGGGTGCGGACCGGAGCAACAAGCCGGACTGAAGCGCCGGTGTCCGACTCAAGCGAGCGCAAAGTCGTTGATGAATCATCCTTTAAAAAAAGTGTCATCACCATCAGCGCCGATGAGGGCAGTATCGAGCATTACGGCCATATTTTCGCCCCCGGCGGCGATGTCACCCTCACTGCCAAGGATCGCATCATCCTGGAAGGTGGCAGTTCCATTGATGTTAGCGGCAGTTGGGTGGGACTGACCGCCGAGGACAGGATGGTTGAGGTACAGCTCAACAGCGAGGAACTGCGGGACGCGTTTGTCTACAAAGATGGGCCGCTCAAAGGCGAGAAAGTGCAGGTGGACGTCATTACCGGTCTCTCCCTGGCCGATATTTCAGGCTATCTCGATTCCATGAAAAAATCGGCCGCGGAACTGACCACCAAGGGCGGTACCATCAATCTGGTTACCACGGGAGCAAACGGCGAGGTGATCGTCAAAAAGGACGCATCTCTCGACTTCTCCGGCGGCGGCTTGGTGTACGACGAAGGATTTTTTCCGGCCACCAAAGTGCGCATCGGCAATGCAATTTACGATCTCCAGGATGTGCCCGCAGGCGTCCCCATTGACGAGGTTCTTGGTTCGTTCTCCAAGGAGCACCAGCGATACGGTATTGTCGACAAATGGCAGGGCCTGTATTACGGCGGCTCATCGCCCTATCTCAGCTATCTTCCCTCCTTTACCCAGGGAGCCGATGGCGGCAGTCTTACCATTTCCGGCCGCAAAATCGTTCTCGACGGCACTCTGAACGCATCGGTTGTCCGCGGTATCTATCAGGATCTCCTCGAAGATCCCATCGACGAAAACGGCAACCGCGCCGCCATCGGCAGAAGAGCGCCCCGGGCCGGAACGCTGCAAATCGGCGACTCTCCGGGCAATGCAGAGTATCTCAACTTAACAACCGATGCCATTGTCCTCAAGAACCAGGTCGCGCCGACCTCGGTCTCCGGGGATCAGGTTCTGCCGGACCATGAAGACACGATCCGTTTCAGTGAACTCTCCGCCGATACAATCAATGGAGCCGGACTCGGCACCCTGAAGCTCTACGCCAACACCACCATCGATGTGGAGGCGGACGTCCAACTGACGCTCGCCGAATTGGGCGCGGTTGATTTCGTGGCCCAGAATATCGAACATCGGGGGAGCATCCGCATCCCTTCCGGCACGGTCAATTTGACGCTGCGGGGTATTGATGGTAGCGGCAGCACTCTGCCGGATATGCGGGACAGGATTTTTCTCGCCAACGACAGCGTCATCGATGTCAGCGGCCAACGATTGGACAACTCGACCACGGCTCTTGGCACCGCCTTGCAAGCCGGTTTTACCTTTGGCGGTAATATCAATCTTGTTGACAACAATGCCGACAACGACGGCGAGGTGATCCTTGCCGCCGGCAGCGCGCTCAATGTCAGCGGCGGCTACATGATCGATGGCGCCCACGAGGTGACAGGGGGAAAGGCCGGCAGTCTCTCCCTCAAGGGCAATACGGTGCGGCCCGACGGCGAATTGATCGGTCTTGCCCTTGAAGGGCAAGAGGGCGGTCGTCTGTCCATCCATGCCGACGAGGTGACGGTCGCACGAAGCGCTCCCTCCCTGCCTTATGACTTCGGCGCCGATGACGAACTGCCACTCTATCTCCAAGGTCATCTTGTCCTGGCGGAAAACCGATTTATCGACAGCGGGTTCAGCCATATCGCCCTGAAGAGCGAAGGTGATCTTCTGGTGGAAGAAGGGGTCAGTCTCGCACCATCCAGCACTCGACTCGCCGCACCCGCATTGACACAAACCGGGTATCTTCTTGAAGAGAGCGGCACGGTGACGGCCCTGCCGGAATATTTTGGCCCCAGCTCCCTTACCCTGGCCGCCGGGCAAACTCTCTATACTGACCGCCCAGGCGTTATCAACATCGGCAAAGACGCGGCCCTAGCCGTGGCGCCGGGCGAAGGAGCAATTGCTCTCACAGGAAAAAACGGGGTGACCGTGTCGGGCAGCCTCTCGGCCCGTGGAGGCTCCATCGACATCTCAGCAGCAGATACCGGCGATGTGGTGTTGACCTCCAGCGCCACGGTGGATGCTTCCGGCACGACCCTGCTCGACCTGGAAAACTCCCTGCCCCGTCTGGCCCTGAATCACTCGGTCATTGACGGCGGCACGGTGAGTCTCTCGGCGAAGGGCGATGTCGTTCTCGAGCCGGGCAGTCTGGTGGATGTCTCCGGTTCGGAAGCGGTAACCAACCTGACCGTTGACGACAAAGGAAAAATTCTCGCAACCACGACCGCATCGGCCGCGGGCAGCGTCAGCGTCACGTATCAGGACGCCTTCATCGGCGATGGCCAGATCCAAGGCCGCTCCCTCTTTTCCTGGCTGCCGGGAGGAACCTTGACCGTTGCCAAAACGAGCAACACGCCCCTCACGGTGGATGAACACCAGGTTGTCGAATGGCAAAAAAGCGGCTTTGACGATTTCACCTTTTCCTCGAGGAGGGAGATTAATTTCCTTGAATCGGCTCAGGACAATGACCAGATCGTTACCATTGCAGCCGATCGCGGCCTCAGTCTGAACGGGTCCGCCCTTGTCGGCAGCGACGGCCAGTCAATCAACCTTTCCGCCCCCTGGCTCCAGCTGTCCAATATGATCCTGGACACGACCAGTGACCCCCAAAACGAACGAACCTTCGGCACCGTGCAGCAAGGGACAGCCCGCCTTGCGCTCAGCGGCGACTTCATCGATATCCAGGGCAATGTCGCGCTGTCCGGTTTCGCCGCAACTACTATGCAATCGAAGCATGACCTGCGTCTGTACGACTACTATTACAGTAGCCCGCAAAAAGGATGGTCCGGCGCCCTGCGTACAGCGGGCGATCTGACCCTGCAGGCCGCGGCCATCTATCCCGGCATGCATCATTCGATCGGGAACAGGGAGAACCAGGAGAATACCCATATTGTATATCCTTCTTCCTTTACCATCAGCTCCGGCCTGACCGAGGCCAATGGCAGCATCAAGCAGGGGCAAGGCGGTACAATCACCATCCTGGCCGCGGAAGAATCAGCTCGCCAAACCATCTATTCCGCCGGCGGCAAACTGACGCTTCTGGCTGGCAATATCGACCATCGCGGGGTGCTTGCCGCTCCCATGGGAGAGATCGAACTGAAGGCGGAAAACCGCATAGCACTGGCCGATGGCAGCGTTCTTTCCACCCGTGGCGAGGGCATGACACTCTACGGCCTGCTGCAGGATGAGCAGTGGACCGCCGGGGGCTACATTGACAACAACACCCCCTATCCTCAAGTTGTCGTGAGCGCGGCCCCGGAAAAATCCGTCCAGGTCAGCGCCGGAATCATAACCCAGGCATCGGATGCGGTTATCGATGTGGGCGGCGGCGGCTCCATTTTTGCCTATGAATTTCTTCCCGGCTATGACGGCAGCTTCAACCCTCTGGGCACGGAAGGCCGCTATGTCATTCTGCCGGACAATTCCGTCATCCTTCCCGGGAGAACAGTCTACCTTGAAGAGACGGCCGGCCTGGCAAGCGGCTTCTATTCACTGCTACCCGCCGAATACGCCTTCCTGCCGGGCGCCCTGGTCATCGAAGAGAGCGGCAAGGCCATGCGTCCGGGGGAACAGTATGTCACCCCGGCCGGCTATACCGTCATAGCGGGCTATGAGAGCGAACGGGCCGTCAGTGGAGTTTCGCCGCTTCGCTCGGGATACATCATCCGTGACGCCGCCGATGTGCTGGCTGAAGGAAATTTTGCTACCCGCCAGATCGTTGCCGGGGATGCCGGACTGACCAAACTCAGCGGTTCCTCAATGATTCTTGCAGGGCCTGTTCGTGGCGACGCCCTGGCCGGGTATCGGGGCGGCGGCCTGACCTTGGGCGGCGAGAATATTATTGTCGGGTCCACGGCTTCGCTGTTCGATACCGATTGGCTGCACAACCTCTCTTTCGACACAACACTTCCAACTGAACTTATCGGTAAACTCCTGCTCGATACCGGAAAAATCAGAGACAGCGGGTTGCGTTCGCTTCAACTGGGCGATGATACAACAAAAAATCTCACCCTCACCGCCGGAACCACCATTGATGATATCGGGCAGGTGGAAATGAAGGCGACGGACGCCATCGTTCTCCAGCAGGGCGCACAGATACATGCACGCGGTGACGCATCCGGCGAGCAGGGCGTTTTATCCCTGACCACCAACACCCTCTACGGCACGGGCGACACGCTTCTGCATGCCACGGACCTGCTCACTTTCAATATCGACAATCTGTCGGCCGCCACCTTTACCGGTGCGATTCAGGTGGATCACGGCACTTTGCAGATCAACAGCGAGGATCTGTACCTGGAGCCGTTCGCCTATACCGGTCCTCGTCGGGACACAGGTTTTCACCTCTCCTCCTCCCTGCTTGATACCTTCAAATCCATTGACCATGTCATCCTTGCCAGCCGGGATGACATGGTTTTTCTCGGCGACGTCAACCTTGCCGCCAAAGCCGATCTCACCCTGGACAGCACTCGCTTCACCGTCGACAACAGCCCGGCAACCGGCCTCCCTTACACGGTGAACATCAGCGCCGGAAAAACACTGCGTCTGCAGAACAGCCAGGGAAAATCGACCGAAAATGATGCATTCACGAGCAACACCATCAACCTGACAGCTGAAACCCTTGCCTTTGGTCCGGGTGACGTGCTGTTCGACACCTTCAACGGCGTTCATTTTGCCAGCAGCGGCGAAACGATCTTCAATGGGACGGGCTCCTTAACCGCCGATCTCGCGGCCGGCGGGCAACTGACCTTCAGCGCCTCCCGGTATCTTTCCGCCATGACCCGGGAATCTCATACCAATGCGGACGGCAGTACGTCTCTTTCCTTTACACCGAGTGACTTTACAATTGACGGCCTTGACGGCGACATTGTCATGGCGGGCAATGGGCGGAGCGGTTCCTCCGCCATGGCCATGCCGGGCAGCCTGACCGTGACCGGGGACAGCATTCATCTCGATCAAGCCATTTTCAATATGCCGGGCGGCACCCTGGATTTTCAGGCCGCCCGGGACATTGTCGCCACAAGCACCAGCATCCAGGCAAGAGGAGAGCTTCTTAATTTCCCGGTCACGGTTGGCGGCCAAACCTACAACAACTTCATCGCCCTTGCCGGCGGACTGGTGACCATGCAGTCCCAATTGGGTCAAATCCGCCTCGACAGCGCCAGCACCATCGACACCTCGGCGGAATCCGGACTGGACGGCGGCGCAATCCTGCTCTCGGCGCACGAGGGCGGCGTGGTCCTGGAGGGGAGCATCAAAGGCGACAGGCTCGCCTTGGACACCAACCGCATTGACGATTTCAGCACCCTTTCCCGCACCATCGCCGCCGGTGGATTTGCCCAGCTGGTCGACCTGCGGGCAGGCAGCGGCGATATTCTTCTTCAGTACGCAGACACTGTGACAACCAACCATTTCCGCCTGACGGCCGACCAGGGTGGGGTCGACATCTGGGGCACCATCGATGCGTCCGGACAGCATGAAGGCGGTACGGTGGAGATTTATGCCGCGGACGATCTCACCTTGCAGGTCACCGGCCGGATCATGGCACGGGGTGCGGGTGCGAACGGCATGGGGGGATCGGTGTATCTTGCCAGTGCCAACGGTGCAGTGCGCACCATTGGCCTGCCACCGGAATACGGCGGCGGTTCAGTGATCGACGTTTCCGGCGCGGGCAATGGCGGAGCGGTTACTTTCCGTGCCTCGCGCGACTCCATCCGCAACAAGACAACGCTCCTTGCAGGAGAGATCCGAGGGGCCTCAGAGGCCTCCGCGCATGCTTTTCGCGTTTATGAGGACTCTTCTGTCACCTCAACGGATGTGAACCAATACATAAACGATATTAATGCTGAATGGCCGAGCCTGCAGGCGGTGTGGCAATACGGCGGTATAGAACTCATCCCTGAGATCGAAGTGCGCAGCAGCGGCAACATGACCCTTGCCTCGGGTCTTGACAATCTCAACGCCCTGACCACCGCAATGCCGAACGGCACGCCTGGCGTCTTCACCTTCAGAGCGGCGAACACTCTGCAGGTAAACACAAACATCATTGATGCGCCGCAATCGTCCCGCACCTTCAACTGGCTTACCTATAAAAACGAATACGTTCCGGCGTCGGACGGCATCCGCGATTCCTGGGATCTCCATTTTGTTGCCGGTGCGGATTTGGCAAACCCTAATCTGCTGACAGTCCGTGAGGGCATCGGCGACTTCATCATCGGCGCCAAAGGGAATGGAAAACTTGTCTACACAGAAAGCGGCGACATCAATGTTGCCGCAGGCAACGACGTCATCATCCATGCGCTGAAGACGACCGGCAGCGGCACCACGGTGCCGGAATTATACATGCCCGGCACGGACCGGTACAACCTTGCATCCTTTGACGGGAACATCAACGTTTCTGCGGGCGGTGACCTTCGCCTGGAAGGCGGCGTCATCCAGACAGCTGTTTCGGATATTACCGTGCAGGTGGGCGGCAATGTGGAGCTGAACGCCTATACCCTTGGCAGCAAAAGTTATTACAGCGCCATCCGTACCACGGGCCGTGCCCCGCTGGCAGGTGAGATTGCGGAATTTGACCCCTTCCTGAATGACCCGAACTATTCGTTGTACCTTGACGCCCTTGCCCGGGAAAGATTCTGGGACTACCGGGATGGCGGGGATATTACGCTTACGGCAGGCGGGGATATTACGGGCAGCGTTGCCCAGCCGAACGACATGGGCTGGGACTACGCCTATAATGACGCCTTGACGGCAAACTATCTCGGCCTGCAATCCGCAGAAAAGTATGGGGCCGCCTATGGTTTGCAAGGCATGATGAACGGTGCCGTATCCGGTCAGAGCACCCACGGCATCGCCACCATGGCCGGCGGCAGCATTGCGCTCATGGCTGCGGATATCTACGGCCAATTCGGAGCTTTTGGTGAGGGAGATCTCACCATCTATGCACGCGGCGACCTTGATGGCCGCTTTCTGGCCGCCGGCGGCGACATCCACCTGACTTCGTTGGCTGACTTCGGCAACACCACTGACAATCCCAGCAGGAAAGACACCCTGGTAGAATTGGGTTCGGGAAGTCTGGTCATTGGGGCCCTGGGCAATGTATCCCTCGGCACCATCTCCAATCCGACCTTCACTCGCCTGGGTGCTGAAAAAGTGAGCGATTCAAATGTCAAACGAACCTGGCAATTGACCTATGACGAGCAGTCCTCCGTACATATCCATGCCGCCCTGGGCGATGCCGTCTTCAGCGGCAACCAGGATTTTGTCGCCAACGACAACTACTTTCGCTACTACCTCCTGCCTGCATCCCTGGACGTTACGGCTGGACAGGATATCCGTTTCAGCTTGAGCCGTTCCAATCCTTTCATTTTGGCTCCCTCGGCCGACGGTCACCTCAGCCTTATAGCCGGCCGGGACATCAACGGCAAGACAGCCTCCCTCCAGGACGCCGCCAGTTACAGCAATTCACAAATCTATATGTCCGCGGCTGATCCAGCGGCAGTATATGGCGACCTGGGAGCGGAACACACAACCAACACAGATATTGCACTGCTGAAATACGGCAACACCGTTCCCAACCCTCTGCACACGAACGACCTCACCTCGATTGCGCTCAAGGCAGGTCGAGATATCGCCAACATATCGCTTACCGTACCGAAACTGGCCGAAATCTCTGCCGAGCGGGATATACGCGAGATCGGATACTGGGGCCAGAACATTCATGCGGACGATGTTTCCCTGGTCAGCGCCGGCCGCAACCTGATCCAGCAACCGTATGAAGGATCCAATTTGTCCTTTGGCGACCTGGGCATCTATCAGGCCGGCCATGGCTTCCTTCTGGTTCGAGCCGGCGGTGAAATCGATCTCGGCAGTACCGCCGGCATTCAATCGACCGGCAATGATATCGGGTCCGGTTATGTCAACAGCGCCCTGTTCAAGGATAGTGACCGGGATGCCTTCAACCGCTACAAGGGGGCCGACATCGCGGTTCTATCCGGATATTCGCTTGACACAAGCAGCGAGGAAATGGCCGCTTTCTTCGATGCCTTAACCCAAAAGGGCAGAGAGTTCAGCCTGCTCATGGCCACAGGCGAACAGGAAGACGAGAATAAGGCCGCCCAGCTCAAACAGGACATGCTCGAATCGATCATCAACCCTCTGCTCGCCGGCCATCAAAGCGGCAGCGGCGACATCGCCATGACCCAGTCCACCATTAAAACGACTTCCGGTCAGGACAATCTGTACATCCTGTCCGCCGGTCAGATTGACGTCGGCACCTCCGTCATCAGCACCGAAAAAGACACCTCCAAGGGTCTGTTGACCGAGGGTGGCGGCAGCATCAATGTGTTTGCCGAAAACGACATCAATGTGAATGAATCCCGTGTGGTCACCTATTTCGGCGGCCCCATCTTCATGCTCAGCAATCACGGCGATATCAACGCCGGACGCGGATCGGCCACCGCAGTCAGTCCCATGGCCGACGGTTATACCGATGTCGGCGGCAAACTGGTGAACAAGTTCAGCGCTCCTGCTCCCGGCAGCGGCATCCGCACCTTGACCGCCGATCCCGATGGGGCCGGGCCAATAACCGAACCCGAGCAGGGAGGCATTTCCCTTATTGCCTGGGAGGGGGTGATCGACGCCGGTGAAGCAGGAATTTCCGCCGCCAATATCATTCTCGCCGCAACCCAGATTTTGAACTCGGAGAATATCAGCTTCTCGGACAGCGGCGTGGGCGTGCCGGTTACCGCCGATGCTGGACCGAGCCTCGGCGCCCTGGCCGGTGCCAGCACCATATCTGAATCGCAGACAACAACGCAATCCATGGGGAAGCAGGTTGTTGAGAGCGATAAAACGATGGCGGCCGCCATGAATAAGATGGTCGAAAGCCTCAACGTCAAAATGCTGGTCTTCAAGCTTGAAGGGTTCAGCGATGACCTCCACTCACAAACAGAACAAATCAATTAAGATGCAAGGGGTAGTTTTGATGAAAATTTCGACATGTTCTCCAAAGAATGGAATGCGGAACAGAGCGTTCTGGAGAGTGGGCTTTACTGTGTTCTGTGCTTTTTTCCTGTATACGGCAACAGCGCATGCCTGGTGGAATGAAGACTGGTCCATGCGCCGCAGCATCGACCTGAACACCACAGCGCAGGGCGCGGATATTCAAGAAGCGGTCGCCAACGTCCCGATCCTGCTGCGGCTGCATGCCGGTAACTTTGATTTCAAAAAGACTAAACCCGATGGCAGCGACATTCGTTTTGTCGCCTCAGATGACCAGACGCCCCTGAAACATACCATTGACACCTATGACGTGATTGACGAAATCGCACTTATCTGGGTCAACGTTCCAGAGATAAAGGCCAATGCGTCAGACAGTCATATTTTCATGTATTACGGCAACGAAAAAGCTGTCGATGGCCAGGATGGCCCCGCAGTATTTGCCAACGGTCAGGCACTGGTGTTTCATTTGGGCGAGTCCGAGGGAACGCCCCAGGATGCAACCGTCAACAAAAACCACTCCTCTCACTTTTCCGGCGGCCTTGCCTCGCCATCGGTGGTGGGCAAAGGCATATCGTTTTTCGGCAACAGGGACCGCATTACCGTTCCCCACTCCCCTTCGCTTAACCTCGCCCAAGGGTTTACCTTGTCCGCCTGGGTGAAAATCAAACATCTGGGAACCGACGGCTATCTATTTTCCCAGACCGAGCATGAGAAAGGTCTGATCATAGGAATTGACGGCGAAACGGTGTATGCCCGGGTGATCAATGACGGCACCGTTATCCAGACGGAAGGCGATGCCAGGATCACCCAGGGCAACTGGCACCACCTGGCGGTAACAGCAAAACCAGGAGGAAAACTCAGCCTGTTTATCGATGGTCAGGAGGTAGCCGGCGCTCCTCTGCCGGGCGAACTCCCCACGCTTATCACCGATCTGTTTTTCGGCTCGGCGGATACCGAAGGCCATCAACTAGCCGCGGATCTCGACGAGATTCATCTCAGCACGCTATCCCGCACGTCAGCCTGGATCAAAACCGTCTTCGCCTCGCAAGGAATTCAGTCCAAGCTTGTTGTTTACGGCGCGGAAACGAGCGAAGGTGGCGGCAGTTTCCTGCCCACTTACTACCTGAAAACCATCACAGCGCACATCACCGTTGATGGCTGGCTGATCATTATCCTGCTGGTGATTCTCGGCCTGGGCGCCATGTTTGTTCTGGTGAACAAGTCCTTGTTTTTTTATCTCAACCAGAAAGACAACAAAAACTTCCAGGAATCGTTTTCCCGGTTGGACAATCTTTTCAGCCCTGAGCCCGATTTCGAGAATTGCGACAATTCGTCGCTGTGCCGCATCTACCGCGCCGGAAGCGAAACGGTTTCAAATATTTCGCGCAGAAACGCCGACGAGGAGGAATTGGTACTGGGAATCAAGGAAATGAATTTTCTCAAGGCATCGCTGGAAAAAAGCTACGTCCAGGAAACCAAAAAATTTAACAACTGGATCATGGTCATGACCCTGGCTATTTCGGGCGGCCCATTTCTCGGCCTGCTGGGGACGGTCTGGGGCGTCATGAACACCTTTGCGGCGATGGCCGAGGCGGGAGAGGCCAACATCATGGCCATTGCCCCGGGTATCGCCTCCGCCCTTGCCACCACGGTCTTTGGCCTCATCGTCGCCATTCCCGCCCTGTTTGGCTACAACTATTTGGCCGGCAAAATCAAGGATCTGACCGCTGACCTCGGACTCTTCATTGATGAGTTTATCCTGCTTGTGGAAAGGGATCATGGAGCAGAACAATGAGACGATCCGTCTATACCGATCACAAAGCCTACGATGAAATCAATGTCACGCCCCTGCTCGACCTGGCGTGGACGCTCCTGGTTGTGTTCATCATCGCCATCACCGCAGCGGTGCAGGGAATCAAGGTCAACCTACCCAAGGCCAGCGACACCCCCAGCCTGGAAAAACCGCGCACCAAGGCCATAAGCATCATGGCGGACGGCACCCTGTACCTCGATGCCTATCCGGTCACCATGGAACTGCTGGAAAGCACCCTGCGTCAGTACAGGGCAGCCGACCCGGAACTGCCGGTTATCATCAAAGGAGATGCCGCCGTGCAGTACCAGTCGGTTGTCTCGGTGCTGGATTTAATGCAGCGCCTTGAAATCCACCAGCTCGGCTTGGTGACAAGCCGGCTTGTGAAGTAACGCGTTTTTCCGGCGCAGGTAAACCGTATGGCTGCTAAAAAATCGTCCCTGACTAAAAAACAGCTCTATCTCCTCGCGGGCGGTGCTGCTGTTTGTATTTTTGCCGTTCTGATTTTGGTCGTCAGTTTTCTGCTGCGTGACGACGAAGGAAGCCGCCAGAGACAGATTCAGACCGTAACGCTCATCACTCCCCCGCCGCCACCGAAGATTGAGGAACAACTGCCGGAACCGGAAAAACCGGAGGAAAAAATAGAGGCACCTCCCGAGGAAAAGCCGGTTGAAGAGCCCGAGCCAGCAAAAGAACCTCCCCCCTCCAATAATCTTGGACTTGACGCAGATGCGGGCCTTGGCGGTGATGATTTCGGTCTGCAGGCAAAAAAAGGGGGCAGCAGTCTTATTGGAGGCAACGGCACCGGCTCGGTGTATGGATGGTATGCAAATGTTGTCAGCAGCAATCTGCAGAAAACCGCCAATGATATCATCCAGAAAGACGGCGGCGTTCCTCCTGGTCAATGGGGAAAAGTCACCTTTGAAGTGATGGTCGATGTGTTCGGCAAAGTAACAAAATTTTCGATTTTGAAATCCTCCGGCAATGAAAAGATTGACGGCGCCGTTAAAAAGGCTCTGCAGATGGCACGTCCCTTCGAGCCGCCCCCTCCGGGCATGCCGAAAGTGCTGCGATTTGCTGTTTCCCTGCAGGGATGAATTTACTTTTTCAGGAGTGCGTTATCAGATGAAACCAATGAAGAACAAAAGAATAGGACATATCGGCCTGTGCACCATGGCTGGCGTCCTTTTTACCGGCCTGTATCCTGCGTCTGTCCATGCAGACAGTACGGAAGAAATTATAAACCTGCTCAAGGCTAAAAATATCATCACTGCCGAAGAAGCTACCCAGATCATGGAACGTCATAAAGGCGAGGCAGCCCAAGCACAGCCTAATCCCAAACCCGTGACCATAGTGGTACCCAAAGGCCAACGCTCCCTGAGAGCCATGACGGATCCCGCTATCAGAGAAGAGGTGACCCGTCAGGTCAAACAGGAACTCAAGGAAGAAATTGCCAAAGAGGTCAAACGGGAAACTGCTGCCGCTTCCGCGCTGGACTGGTCCAAACGTATCCGCTTTGGCGGTGACATTCGCCTGCGCTATCAGAATGATGCCTTTGATGAGAATAACTCGGAACCTTTCAGCCCTTCTAATTTCCCTGAAGTCTTGAACAGATCCGTCGATCGGCAGCGGTTTCTCTATCAAGCGCGTCTTTCCGCCAACGCCAAGGTGAATGACCAGACCGAGGTAGGCTTACGGCTGGCAACAGGCAATGAAGATAATCCCATCTCGACGAACGACACACTCGGCGATTACATGAACAAGGATACTGTGACCTTTGACCAGGCCTACCTCAAATGGACCCCCTTTGCGGATGCTTCAACTCTGCCCGGCAAGCTTGACTTCTGGGGGGGGCGCATACCCAATCCCTTCCTGTCCTCGGATCTGGTATGGGATTCGGATTTAAATTTCGAAGGGGTGGCAACTAACCTCGAAATTCCGTTGCATGACCGTTTGAAAGGACTGGTGAATATCGGCGCTTTCCCTCTGCAGGAAGTGGACTTATCGAGTCAGGATAAATGGCTGTATGGCGGGCAGGTGGGCCTGCAATACTCTTCGCGCGCAAACATAACCTATACCCTGGCAGCGGCATATTATGATTATCAACATATTCAGGGAGAGCGAAACCCCTATAGCATCGGTGGCGAAGGTCCAAACGATTACACTGCACCGCTGTATATGCAGGCGGGAAATGTTGTCTACGACATCAACCAATTCAACACCGGCTCCACGCTCTTTGGTCTTGCCGCTGATTACAATGAACTCAATATTACCGGCAAGATCGATATCGGCACCTTTGACCCCGTCTATATTTCCTTTCTCGGCGACTATGTTAAAAATCTTGGTTTTGACAGTGAAGAGGTAAACGCGCTGACCGGGGAAATCGTTCCTGAGGACACCACCGGCTATCTGGTCGGCGTCACTGTCGGCCATCAGAAAATGCAGCAATTATGGGACTGGCAGACATCGTTATCCTACAAACATTTAGAGGCGGATGCGGTTCTTGACGCCTTCACCGACTCGGATTTTCACTTGGGCGGCACCAATGCCAAGGGCTGGATTCTGGGCGGTCAGCTTGGCCTGGGAAAGAACTTGTGGCTACGAGCACGCTGGCTCAGTTCGGATACAATCACCGGACCTCCCACTGCGGTCGACACGGTGCAGATCGACATCAACTCCCGCTTTTAGCAACACTCTAGGTAAAGATCTATCATGAGCCCATCAACCACAAAATGGCTTGGAAGAATTTTTATATCATTGCTCGTTCTGGCTCTCGTTGCCAGCGGCTACGGTCTGTATCGCCTTGATGCGGAGCGTAAAACACTGCACCAAGAAATAGAATCCTTGAATAACCGTAATGCGTTGCTGCAAAAAAAAATAAGCGAACAGAAGGCTCTGACCGAGGCCATGCGAAGAGCCAAGCAGGAAGTTGAAAGCCAGGCGCGCGATCTTGCCTTTCAACTTGCCAAGCTGGAAAAGAAAAACACCGAGCTTGAAAGCGCCATTGCCGACCATGAGAAGAAAATGACTGCAATGCGCACCTCCTTTGAGGAGACGATTACCAGCCACAAGGACCGTTACAACTCTTTGCAAACAGCCTTTGAAAATCTCCGGGATGAAAGCAATAGCATCATCAGAGAAAAAAATCAGCAGATCACCCAGGTCAGCAATGAGCGGGATGCCCTTGATGCCTCCCTCAAGCAGGAAACCTTTCAGCGCAAACGCTGCGTGGATCACAACAGCCGTTTCGCCGTCTTGACTGAACAACTGGTGAAACGATATGAAAACAAAGGCGTTTTGAGCAGTGTCGGCCAAATCGAACCTTTTACCCAGTTGAAAAAGGTGGAAATTGAGAAAATCTGCCAGGAATACAGGGACAGGATTGATGAGAATACGCTCCCAAAAAAATGACTGTTCACCTCTTCGCAGCTTATCTGGTTAACAACTTAAGAGATTCTTGGAATATGGAACAATGAGAAAAGAGAAGATGCTCGCTCAACACTATGGAATCATCCTATCCGTCATAGCTGCACTCTTGCTGTGTACATCCTGTACGGGCATCAACCAAAAGCAGCTTGATCTCGACCCGATCTTTGCTGAAACACAAAAGATGAGCGATTTCATTTCCCGGCAACGAACAGAATTTTTCCAGCAGAAAGATGCCTATATAAAGACCAGGAATCATAACCATCTCGAAAGGATGAGAGAGATGACGGAACTTATGCGCGATGAGCTTGAACGTGCTCAATATTTTCAGCAGAACACCAGATATTACCGTAAAGGAATGGATTATGAACGCTGGAAAAGTGCTGAATACACCTATACCCTGTGCCACACAACACTTTGCGAAATGATGCTGGTTACAGGAGAGATGCACATGATCTATTGGGACAAGGAATATGCCGCAGCCCTTTTCACCGCAGTTGTAACCGGATTCGAGAATGAGACCATTTCAGCATGCGTTGATAAGGCGAAGTCTTTTTTACAGGAGATGGAAGAATCCGGGTTGTATGCTGCATCAAAAAAATCAGAAATACAGGCAATCCATTGAAACGAAATACAAGAGAGGGAACAATAGGTAGCCCTCAACACACTATGTCCGAAATTATTACGGTTAACCCTGAGATGCTGACGCTCATCAAAAAAATTGAAGAAATCAAAAATTCAAGACAGGCGGTCTTGATTACCGGAGAAACCGGCACCGGCAAAGAACTCTTCGCCCGAGCCGTGCATGCGGCGAGTGATGTGAACGGTTCATTTATCACGGTCAATGCTGCCGGCCTTGATGACAACATCTTTTCAGATACCCTGTTTGGCCATGTCCGCGGAGCCTTCACCGGCGCGGACCGGCCTCGCCCCGGCATGATTGAAAAGGCCTCAGGGGGAACAATTTTCCTTGATGAGATCGGGGACTTGAGCCTGCATTCGCAGATCAAGATGCTCCGTCTCCTCCAGGACGGCGAGTACCTTCCTCTGGGCGCCGATGATCACCGGCGGTCAAACGCTCGCATTATCACGGCGACAAACCGGGATCTCTGGGCAGCTCAGCGCTCCGGACACTTCAGAGCTGATTTTAATTATCGCCTGCGAACCCACCACATCCACATCCCGCCGCTGCGGGAACGCCGCGATGACATCGAACCATTAACCGAATATTATCTGGAATATGCCGCGATGGCGCTGAAGAAAAAAAAGCCGACACCCCCGTCGGAGCTTGTCCCGCTTCTGCAGACCTATTCTTTTCCCGGCAATGTCAGAGAGCTGCAGGGAATGATCTTTGACGCGGTCAGCCAGCATCAGAGCAAAATTCTTTCTCTGCGCACCTTTCAAGAGCACATCGCCAACACCAATATTTACCAGCCGGAGACCGCCCCGATGGTGAAAACAAGAGATGCAGACCCTCTGCTCCCCATGAACAAGTTCCCCACCATCCAGGAGGCCATCTGCTTTCTTGTTGTCGAAGCAATGAAGCGGGCTGAAAGCAACCAGGCCGTTGCTGCCCGCATGCTTGGAATTTCGCGCCAGGCTCTCAATAAACGGTTGAACAAACTGGCGGCAACGGGGTTTCCTCTCTTTTCTTAATCCTCAGAATTACAACCTTTTCTCATCACCCCCGAATCGCTCCCATGACGCAAAGCGCCCCCTTCATCTTGGCCAGCCTCGTCTTTTTCAGAATCCCATGCCAAGTGGCTATCTGGACCGTCTGAACGGAGCCCTGCAATGCACGAGAATCCGTCTACCTTGCAAACCAATGAATCAAAAGGCTCTTCAAGCCTTGGATGGCGTTTCGCTTGCCGCTTTTTGGTGATTTTCATTTTTGTTTCCCTTGCGTGGTCCTGTGCCCGCGATACGGGAGTGGAACGTTTCGTAGTCGAAGGGGCGACCGTCGCCACCAGCGCCCGGATTATTTCCATGATCGATCCTGATCAAAAGATCCGGTCCGAGGGGTTCCATTTGCTTGCTCCCCATGTCCGCCTTTCCGTGCTCAATGGTTGCGAAGGTACGGAGAGCATCATTATGCTTGCCGCTGCGATTCTTGCCTGTGCCGTACCATGGCGGCGGAAACTTGCAGGCTTGCTGTTTGGAGCAGGTTGCGTCTTCCTTTTGAACCAACTTCGCCTGATCGCACTCTTTTACACACTACGCTATAAAGCCCAGTGGTTCGGTTCCGTCCACGGATACATCTCGCCCCTGCTGATCATCATCGGCGGCAGCCTCTTCTTTTTTCTCTGGATACACTGGTCCAGCCAGGAGCATCGGCATGCTCTCATCGCGTAGACGATCACGGCTCCCTGTCGTTTTCCTTTTTCTTCTCCTATCCAGCATGGCTTTCTTGTATCGGCAGATAGGCCAGTTGCTGCTGCCGCTCTACGCCCAGGCCATGCACCTGCTGCTGCCCGAATCCTGCCACATGACCTCCCTGCGGCTCATCCAGCAGGGTCATGCGTTCTGTTTCATTGTAACGGTGGAAACCCGTGCTCCGGTGATGATGGCAGGACACTCGATCCCCGACGGACTCATCATCAATGGATCGACACTCCTCGGTCACGCGCTCCTCTCTCCTGTGATCATGCTGTCGTCATTGTTCATCTGGTTGTGCTTGTTCACGCCCAGAGCGGTTATGGGGCCAAGTACCGTCTTGCTCTTTTTTCTCCTGCTTGTCGTCAGTATCGATGTACCGCTTGTCCTTGTCGGCAGCCTCTGTGACATTGTGCACGCACACTATGCCGCCCATGCTCCCGACCCCTGGCAGGTAAAAGCCATGCACCTGCTCAATGGAGGAGGCCGGCAGACCCTGGCCCTGGCCGCATTTTTCGCCGCAGTCAGTCTGGGCGGGAAGTTGCAGAACCTATGTAACGTCGACTCATGGCGCTGCAGGTCAACACCCGCTGCGCCGACAATTTGAAGTCGGTGGTTCAAACCAACCTAAACCAAGTGAGCACTTCCCCGTCATGGAACAAATCGAAACGCCACAAAAAAAAACTGCCACCGGTTGGTTGCGAAAACACGGAGCAGATCCCGTTCGTTTTGCGCGGAAAAGAACATGGGCAAGGTCACATTGTTCATTTCTATGCTGCCTGTTGTGTATATTTGTTGCGGCGATTTCTTCGGCCTCAAACGATGCCGCGCCTGATGGAGTCTCTGCTGATCAACGACCGTTTGTACCGGATAGACTGGCAAATGACCTGCAACGGGGCCAATCAAGGGAAATACTGATCCTCTTTGACGACACCGCTGTTCGCCGGCAAACAGCAGCCGCGGAAACAATCCCAGGAGAAAGGCTTGCGCAGCGGGCAGGCCGTTACAAAGCGCTCAAACAAGAAGTGTTGACGCAACTGTCGGCAAAGAACGCAACCCTGCTCCGCGATTATAGTCAATTACCCATGGCGTTTATCACCATTCATACGGCCACGGGATTCGATTGGCTCCGATCACGGCCGGACATTATGGCGATGTATGAAAACAAGCCCATATATTCGAACCTGAGCGAGTCCCTTCCCTTCATTCATCAACCGGAAGTTGCAGAGGCGAGCTTTGCCGGAGAGGGGGTCGGGGTAGCGGTCATAGACACCGGAGTTCTCTACACACATGCCGCCTTCGGGTCATGTACGTCGCCGGGTGTGCCGGAAAGCTGCAAGGTGGCGGCAAGTATTGACATTGCGCCGGATGACGGTCAGCTTGATCCCCAGGGGCATGGCACAAACGTCAGCGCCATTATCGCCGGAGTTGCTCCCGCCGCGGATCTGGTGGTGCTCGATATTTTCGACGGCAGCAGTTCAACCACTGCCCTGTTGCTCGATGCAATCGACTGGGTGCTTGCCAATCACAGTACCTACAATATCCAAACGGTTAATCTCAGCCTTGGCGATAGCGGCTTGTTTACCACACCGTGCAGCAAAGTCGCACTGAACCCATTCCTGTTGCCAATCACTGACCTGCGGGATATCGGCATCACGGTTGTGGCCTCTTCCGGGAACAACGGCTATGCCAATGGCATGAACATGCCGGCCTGCACACCGGGGGTCATCTCCGTCGGCGCGGTGTATGATGCCGATGTCGGGGCCCGTACCTGGAGCGCATGCAGCGATGCCGCCAGCGCCGCCGACCAGGTTGCCTGCTTTTCCAACAGCGCCTATTTTCTGTCAACCCTTGCTCCTGGCGCGCTGATCACGGCTGGCGGCTATATCGCCACCGGAACCTCGCAGGCAGGTCCGCATGTGGCTGGCGCGGCCACTGTTCTGGCTTCGGCCCGACCTCTATTCAGCCCGGATGAAATCGCTCAGCGACTGACCTCCACCGGGATTTCGGTTACAGATAACCGCAATGGCCTCCAACTTCCCCGACTCGACCTGGCAGCCGCCCTCGCACCGGAAATTGATGAGATGTCAACGGCGAGCGAAGATGTGCCTTTCCTGCCAGCCTGGGCTCTTCTCGCCATGGGAACCACGGTGATGCTCATCGGCCTCCGCAAACACAATGGCTCATGATTGATACACTCGGACAAAGGGAAAACTCTCTGTTTTGGCATATAAAAGGCAATAACCGAAAAGCATGCGCTGTGGATGGTCAAGATGCTGCACAGGACTGACCCCTGTTCGCGGGCATGGTCTGCTCCCCCTCAGGTTGCGCATACGGAAGCGGGCCATGCCTGCGATGTTCATTCCGAATTGTCGCTTCCGTTCGGACGTCATTTCGACGAGCACAGCGAGGAGGACTTTCGTCATAATTCTAGAGAGTTCTCGCTACGCTCGAAATGTCGAAACAGACCACCGCATGCAATAGACCATTAATTGCACACACACCGCCATGCCAGCCGGTGTATCACTGGATAGAGGCTTAAAATTGGAACACCTGATAAAACACAGCGATGGCAGCAGACTGATCCTTGAAGTGAATCAACTCGTTGCCCAGAGGCAGTACAGGAGGGCACTCTCCGTGCTTGAATCCATAATCGACAGAGATCCGGAAAATCCGGAACTATATGCACTCCTTGGCGATGTTTCCCAAAATTCGGACAAAAACGAAGCCATTGCTTACTACAAAAGAGGCCTTGCCATAGACCCAAAAAATGCCCACCTCAACATCGGCATCGGTTTTCTCTATTTCAATGGCAAACACTTTATCAATGCAGAGAAGCACCTGCTCAACATCTGGATTGAAGACCCGACAAATATCAGGTTGCTTACCGCGCTGGGAAAAATATACAAATCCTGGAAACAATATCAAAAAGCAATGAAATATTACCACATTTGCGAACTGCTAGACCCCACAAACCCCTTTGCCATCTACGGGCTTGCCGACACCTATCGAGGCATGGGCCGCAATGACAAGGCGTTAGAATACTGGCTGAAATTTCACAACCTTGAACCGCACAACAAAGTAGCCATCACAAGAATCGGCGATTGCTATGCTAAATTAAACGATAAAGAAAATGCATTACTTTTTTATCAAAAAGCCCTGGACATTGATTATGATTTCTTTGCCTGCCTTGGTGTGGCAAAAATTCACATATTAACAAAAAATACTGAGGAAGCTGAAAAGATATTCAAAAAAATTTCAATTCTAGAACAAAAAAACAGCAGATATTTTTTTGAACATATATGCTTCTATTTGGAGGCGGGTATGAACGATAAAGCCTTTGAGCTGCACCGCAAAGCAAGCAGTTTATTTCCCGGCAATGTGTTTATTGAATCCCTTAACGCAAAGTTCATTGCATCCATGCCACTCACTGATGCCTGTTTATGAGTTCATCGCCCTGACCAGTGCGGGCAAAAAAATGAAAGGAATCATCGACGCGGATTCCTTGACTGCGGCCCGGCAAAAAATTCGCAGCCAGGGCCATTATCCGGTGGAACTCAAGGAGACGTCGAGCAAGGCCGCCACCGCGGCCACCTCCCTGTTCTCGCGGCAACTCCACCTGGGCCAGCCCATCAAGCAGCAGGAGGTCCATATCGCCACCCGGCAACTGGCCACCCTGCTGGGTGCCGGCATCCCCTTGGTACCCGCCCTCAACGGCCTGATCGAACAAACCACGAACCGTGCCTTTAAAACCGTGTTCGCCCAGATCAAGGATGCGGTCAACGAAGGTAACTCCCTGACCTCGGCCCTCACCGAGCACCCCCGGCTCTTTTCTAAAATCTACATCAACATGGTCCGTGCCGGCGAGGCTTCCGGATCGCTGGACGTGGTGCTCGAGCGGCTGGCGGAGTTCGGCGAAAACCAGCACGCCATCCGCTCCCGGATCAAGGCCGCCCTGCTCTACCCGCTGTTCATGGCCATCGTCGGCATGATTGTCCTTTTTTTGCTGATCACCTTCATTGTTCCCAGCATCACTTCGGTTTTTGAGGGCACCCAGCAGGCCCTGCCCCTGCCGACCATCATCCTCATTGCCGTCAGCTCGGTGCTCAAACAATTCTGGTGGGCGGTATTGATCATCGTCCTCGGCGGGATAGCGGCGGCGCGCTGGTACATCGGCACCCCTGCCGGCAGACGGCGCTGGGACCGGCTCAAACTCACGGCCCCCGGGTTCCGCGACCTCAGCATCAAAACCGCCTCCGCCCGGTTCAGCCGCACCCTGGCCAGCCTCCTCCAGTCCGGCGTCCCCCTGATCACCTCGCTGCAGATTGTCAAGAATATCGTCGACAATATCCTTTTGGCTGAGCTGTTGAGCGATGCCTGCGATGCCTTGGAAAAGGGCTCGAGCCTGTCCCAGTTCTTCAGGGGAAACCCATGGTTTCCGCCGATGCTGGTGCAGATGATGGCGGTGGGGGAACAGAGCGGCGCTCTGGACAAGATGCTTGCCAAGGCGGCGGACAGCTACGAGAAGGAGGTGGAGAGTAAAATCCTGGCCCTGACTTCGATGATCGAGCCGGTGATGATCCTGACCATGGGGGTGCTGGTCAGCTTTATCGTGGTCTCGATCCTGCTGCCCATCTTTGAGATGAACCAGCTGATCAGGTAACCCGGAAAATTTCCTCCAGGGTGGTCAACCCGGCCAGCACCTTGCGCAGGCCGTCCTGGCGCAGGGTCATCATGCCCGTGGCCAGGGAAGAGAGCGCCTGCTTCTTGATCTGGCCGGCATCCGAGGTGGTGAGGATCAGGCTCTTCATCGCCGGAGTCAGGTTCATCAGCTCAAAAATCCCGATCCTTCCCTTGTAGCCGGTCTGCAGACATTGGACGCAACCAGCCCCGCGATACAATTCCCGGCCGGCAAACTTGATCGGCGACAACCCCACCTTTTCCAGATAGGTATCGGACGGGACATAGGCCTCGCGGCAGTGCGGGCAAACCTTGCGCACCAGCCGCTGCGCCAGGATGGCGTTGACCGCCGAGGAAACCAGGAAGGGCTCCACGCCCATGTCGATCAGGCGGGTGACGGCGCTGGCTGCATCGTTGGTGTGCAGGGTGGAGAAGACCAGATGGCCGGTGAGGGCGGACTGGATGGCGATTTCAGCAGTCTCCAGATCGCGGATCTCGCCCACGAGAATGACGTCCGGATCCTGGCGGACAATGGTGCGCAGGCCGTTGGCAAAGGTGAGCCCGATCTTGGGATTGACCTGCACCTGGCTGATGCCCTGCATCTGGTACTCGATCGGATCCTCGACGGTGATGATGTTGATATCGGCGTTGTTGATGATCCCCAGGGCCGAGTACAAGGTAGTGGTCTTGCCGCTGCCGGTTGGTCCGGTGACCAGGATGATCCCGTGCGGGGCCTTGATCATTTGGAGAAAACGACGCAAATCTTCTTTCGAAAATCCCAGCTCCTCCAGCGGCACCAGCGAACTCGATTTGTCCAGAAGCCGCATCACCACCCGCTCGCCAAAGGAGGTCGGCAGGGTTGAGACGCGGATATCGATATTCCTGTCCGCAATCCGGATCTCGATACGCCCATCCTGCGGCAGCCGCTTTTCGGCGATATCCATCTTGGCCATGATCTTGATGCGTGAGATCAGCTTGCCCTGGACATGGCGGGGCGGCGAATACATGTCGTAGAGAATGCCGTCGACCCGTTTGCGGATCTTGACCCGATCCTTGTAGGATTCGATATGGACGTCGCTGGCGTTGTCGCGCACCGCCTGGGAGAGCACCAGATTGACCAGCTTGATCACCGGGGCGTCGCTGGTGTCGTCGAGCAGATCGGAGGTTTCCTCGATTTCGGAGAGGATGGATTCAGGATTGTCCTCGTCCATATCCTGCATGACCTGATCGGCCACCTCCTGCCGGGTCATGTCGTAGGCCGCGTTGATGGCCACGAAAACCTCATTCTGGGAGGTCAGGACGGTTTTGATCCCTTCCCAGTGCAGCAGCCGCTGCAGGTCGTCCAACGGCTGAAAGAAAAACGGCTCCGCCATGGCGATGTAGGAGCCGGCAGGGGTGGCGATGGGCACCATCTTGAATTTCTTGAGAAATCCGATCGGCACCCGCGGCACGAAGAAGGGCTCGAAGTCCAGGGGCAGGGTGTGCACCACCTCGAGACCGCACTGCACACTGCGGGCATTCAGCAGATCGCTTTCGCTGATCTTGCGCAGCTGCATCAGGATCTCCCCGATCCGCCCGCCCTTTTCCCGCTGCAGGGCAAGGGCGGCCTCAATGCTTTCGTCGGCCACCCCACATGTGTCCTGGAGGATTTCACCTAACAGGCGCATCGTCAGCTCCTTTTCACTGCCTTGATCCCGGACCGAGTTGCAGGCGCTTCAATCCGGCACGGGCAATGCCCTTGAGCGGATCCTCGGTCGCCGGATCACCATTGCCGTCCTTGGCCGCAGGCAGGGTCAGAACCCGGCGGTAGAGGGCTTCCGCCTCCGCTTTTTTCCCTTCCCGTTCGCAGACCGTGGCCAGATTAATCAGGGCGGCGCCGTTATTGGGATCAATCTTCAACGCCTGATTGAAATACTCCCGGGCGCGGACCAGATCATTCTGCTGCAGCTTGGCAAAGCCGATGTCGGTCAGCGCCACACTATGCGCCGGGTTTTCGACCGGATGAAAGAACTGGTCGGCGGTATCGCCGGGCTGTTTGTGCACGCTTTCCATCACGTCCCGCCGTTTCTGGTACAAATCGGCGAGTTCGGCCGGATTCTCAACGATCCGGGGCGTAATGAAAATATAGAGGTTGGTCTTCTCCTGGGTGTTGCTGTGCGACTTGAACATCCAGCCCAGAAGCGGGATGTCGCCGAGCAGCGGCACCTTGTATTCTCCCGTGGTGGTGTCCTGGCCGATCATGCCGCCGATGACCACGGTCTGCTCGTTATGCACCACCACGGTGGTGTCCGCCGTGCGTGTGAAGGTCGTGGGGGTGCCGGTCGCGGCCCCGGCCTTGAGCTTGATCACCTCAACCCCAATGTCCAGCCGCACCACCTCCGCCTGGTTGACCTGGGGGGTGATGGTCAGGCTGGTGGCCACATCCTTGTATTCATAATTGGTGTAATCCTGCTGGGTGCCGGAAGTGGTGTTCTTGCTGGTGATATAGGGCACATTCTCGCCGACCTTGATCGTGGCCTTTTTATTGTCCGTGGTCAGGATCTGCGGGGTGGCGATGACATTGACGTCATCATCGCTTTTATAGGCATTGACCACCGCGCCCAGATTGGGAAAGGTGACATCACCGATTTTGATCCCTTTTTCAAGCACGCCCAAGGCAAAACCCGCGGGCAATTGCCCCGGATCGGTGGTCATCATGGTCAGATTGTCATAGGCCGAATCACCCGGCTTGCCGCTGAAACCGCCGATCACGGAACCGCTCCCATCGGCCCACTGTACGCCAATGGTAAAATCCTTGGTCACCTTGACTTCCATGATCAGGGCTTCCAGGTAGACCATCCGCCTGGGGATGTCGAGCTTCTTGACCACATCCTCAACCACCTCGTATTCCTCGCGCGGCCCGGTGATGATCAAGGCGTTGGTTTCGGAATCGGCGACGATCTTCACCTCCTTGGAGATGGCGGGCGTGGAGGGCGTGCCGGCCCCGGCCGCACCGGCCCCCTTCGCCCCGGCCGCGTCATTGGGCAGGTTCATCAACACCTTGACCAGCTCCTCGGCATTGGCGTGCTGGAGGTAGATCACCCGCAGATTGCCTTCCTTCCGGGGGGTATCTTCGTCCAGCTTGGCCACCAGGGCGCGCACCCGCTGCATTGAGGCCTTGGACGCCATAACAATCACCGCATTGGTCCGCTCAAAGGGGATGACCTTGACCACCTCCGGACGCATTCCTTTCTGCGCCGGGGTGGCGGCAAACAACTGAGTGACCGCCTTGGACACGCTTTCCGCCGAGGTGCGATGCAGCGGGATGACCACCATCTCTTCCCCGTCCGAGGGCACATCCACGGCCCGGACAATCTCGAGCAGGCGGGAGATGTTGGAATGCACATCGGTGAGGATGAGCATGCCCGAGCCGGCATGGGAGATGAGCACGCTGGTTTTCGACACCAGCGGCGTCAACAGGTTTTTCACCTCTTCGGCATTGGCATATTTGAGGGAAATGATCTGGGTGACGACCCGGTCCTCCCCCGAGGGTAAACCGCCATCGTGCAAGGTGGCGATATTTTTCGACCGCGCCACTACCGCCGGCACGATTTTAACCACCGTGCCGCTCGGCACCGCGGCATACCCATGGACTTCCAGAACGGATTCAAACACCCGGTAGGCATCTTCCTCGGAGATCCGGGTCGGCGAGATGATCGTCACCTTGCCCTTCACTTCCCGGTCGACAATGAAATTTTTCTGGGTCAGTTCGCTGATATATTTGATGAACAGGTTAATGTCGACATCGTTGAAATCGATGGTGACAAACCGCTGCGCCCCTCCTCCCTGCTGCGCCACCTTCGGACTGGCGGCATCCAGCGGGGGCATGAAAAACAGCAGGGAAAGCACCAACAGGAGACCGACGTACACACAGGATTTTCTCATAATCGTTCACATGGCAAGTAAACGGCCGGGGTACAGCCGCTCATCCAAAGTAATTGTTCCGCTCGAACTGTTGACCGAGACCATATTCTCATCCTACTGCTCCTGCTGCTCCGCCGCCTTTTCCTTGCCCTCGTCGGGAACAGGTACTTCATCGTCCGGCAAGGCTTGACCGCCGGCCGGTTCCGGCGACTGCTCCTCTGCCGGCTTAACCGGTTCTTCAGCCACCGGTGGCTGCGGCCCCGCATTGCGAAAACTGATGCGCCGCCGGGGCTGGGCCTCGGGCACCTTGTTCCCGATTTCCCGGGCTGGAGCCTCCTGCGCCCCTTGCCCTCCCAGAACTCTTTCAGTCGGCCTACCCTCGGCTCGCGGCACTGCACTCCGTCCCTGATCGCTCTCGGGATCCTTGATGGTGAGCACCTCCTCGCGGCCATTGACCAGCAGCACCACCTTGCCCCGGCTGATTCTGCTGATGACCGCGCCCTGCACCTCGCTACCGGACTGATAGAGGTCTTCCAGCTTTGTCTTTTCATCACGGATGATCGCCCGGGCATCATCCTTGCCGCCCGTTACCGTGCCGAGCAGCGCCAGGTGCAGCTTGGTTTCCGCCAGGTCGTCCACATTCGCCTGCGCCGGGCCACCCTCGCCCGATTCCTGCCCGGCCTGAAAAATGTTTCGGGTCAGAATAATCCGGTAGTCTGCTTCAACAGGCGCAGACTTCCCTTCCTCCTGCGCCGGAGGTGCAACAGCTTCTTTCTTTTCCGCGGGCTGCTGCTGCCCCTGCAGTTGCTCTTCGACCCGGCCATACCAGAAGGTAACCCCGGCATAGACAAGCAGAGCGATGACCGCCAGGCGGAGCACAAGGGTTGTCACGGCGTTATTTCAACTCCTTTTCCAGGTTTTGAATATGCATGGAATATTCTTCAAAATGGATGCCAGGATTGGACAGCTCGCCGCTTATCCTGAACGGCAAGGTGTTCTCTTTGAGCTGTACGCGAAAGGCCTGCAAGGCCAAGGTGTTGTTGTCCAGCTCACTGAACAATTTATTCTTGGGCTGCATGCTGCCCTGAACATCGAGCTGACTGAGCCCCAGATCACGATGGACAGTGAGTATCCCTGAAAACCGGCTGGCGAACAGTTCCGACTCCACCACACCTTGCTCGAGTTGCAGCCTCTCGCCGTGGCCGTGCAAAACGACTGTGCCTCGGGAAAAAGGCAATTCTGCATGGCCGAGCAGGGGACGCTTCAGCCCCACGCGCCCATTGTCCACCTGCACCTGTGCTTCCAGAACAATCCCGTTCTCCTTTCCCGGAGCTGTGCTGCCAGTGAAGGTGAAGGTTCCCGAGGCCACTCCTTGCACTGTTCGTCCCAAACGACGGATCAGCAAAGGGATAGCCTCCAGCGAGACGTCCTGGACCGTACCTTCCAAATGCATCCTCTTGTCTCCGCCATCCAACCGCACCAGGCCGACTACATTGCCCTTGCCAAGGCCCATCCGGTATCCGAACTGCACGTTCCCGGCCCGCAACGATTCGATGACCTGCGGGCGCAGCGTCAACGCATCTATTCGCACCAGCGGCTTGTTCTCCTTACCCATCTCAGAGCCTGCAATGGCGCGAATCGTCAATCCGGCCGACAGGTCCAAGGCCACCGCCCCGACCTGCCAGCGCTGATCCGGACAAACCCGGCCCAACGACTCCTCGAGGTAACGGCGCACGGTCTCCTGGGGAAAAAGCAACCACAGCAAGACGACAAGCAGCGCTGTACCATAGAGCAGATAGCCGATACCGGTGGCCAGCCATCTCCACGCTATCTTGAGCATCCTCTCTCCCGCCCCTGTTAATGGGGGCCGCTGGCCTGATCGACGCTCACCATCTGCACAGTCACATCAAGGGTTCCCGCCTCCTTGGTGTTGTCCTGGATCGTGATTTTGTCGATCCCGACAAGCTGTGCGGGAGACTCCACCTGCTCGAGAAACCGGACCAGTTTGTTCAAGCTCACGGCTTGCAGCTTCATTTCGACCTGGCTGAGTTTGAACTGATCGCTTTCCATCGACTCGGACGGTTTCATATAGGCGATCTGCTCCTTGACCTCGCTGTCGGCGGCGCTCTTCTCGAGAAAGGAGAAAAGACTGAAATCGGGCTCCCGCTCGCTGAGCAGCGAGGAAAGCGATCCGGATTTTTGAGAAATTTTCTGATACCGCTCCTGTAAAACCCGCATCTCGGCGACCGCTTTTTCCCGGGCATGCAATCTTTTGCTCAACTTCGCCCGGCCGTCGATCAAAGGAAAAACCATGAACTGGAGCACGATAAACACAAGCAACGCACCGCCGCCAATGCCCGCCGCAATTTTTTCACGCTGATTCAGTTGCTTCATAGGCCCTCAAGCTGCAACTGCACTTCAAAACGGATGGCCCCATCCTTTTTTTCCTTGTCCGCCGTTGCCGAAACAATCTGCACTGTTTTGAATTTTGGTGAGGCAGCCAAACCGCTTTTGATGGTTTCCACCGCATTAAAGGTGGTGGTTGTTCCCTTGAGCGTCACCGATTCGCGATCAATGGCCAGGCGGCCGACCCGCAGGGCAACGGTTGCGGGGATACGCGCCGAGATGTCGGCCAGCAGCCCGAGCACCCGTTTATCGCCGTACAGCAACGGCAGGGGCGAGGCCGGTCCCTGCGCCGATTTGATCCGCGCCTGCATCTCGGCGAACGGGTCCTGCACCTTGGTCACTCCGGGAAAGGTTTGTTTAAAGATACCGACCATTTCCTCGCCCAGCTCCCGGTCCCGTTGCTGCAACTGGTGATAGTCGTACCACAAGAAGCCAAACAGGCAGGCCACCACAACCGCTGCGGCGCCTATCGCCCCCAACAGCTGTCTCCTGAACGACAACAAGGACCGTTTTTTCGCAAAGCTCTCTTTGCGAAAATTGATTTCAGCCCGTTTAAACCCCTGCAAGGCCAATGACAGGGCACGGTCAAAATGCTGACCATGCCAATGGAGCCGCACGTCCTCTGGGCAGGCAATGGCATTGGCGGCGAGAAGATCCATCACCTCAACCGGAAGACCAAGCTCCGCATGGATGATTTCGGAAAACAGGGGCAACCCGGCGAGAGGACCGGTGAGGACGATTCGTTCCGGCCGCCCGTCCTCCTTGTTTTCCATGCGGTAGAACTCCATACTCTGCTCGATCGACCGGCTGAAAAGGCGGATACACGCCTCGGCCGCCACTGGATCGGAGAGCTCGACCTGGCCTTCTGCAAAATGGAATGGGGGGTGCAGGATCATCTGCTCCGGGTAGGGCAGCCGCCGGTAAAAAACAGCCTGGCCGTTCAACACCAAAACCATGGTGCTGGAATACTGATCCGCGTGGATCAGAAGAAAATTCGGCAGGCTCTTGCTGTGTCTGACCAACTGCGCCGCCAGGGGCACCATCGCCGGCGTGACCACATCCGGGTCAGCGGCGCCCTGCACTGCCTCCAACAGGCTGCCAAGAAAGGCCTTTTCCAAGGAGAAGACGACGATCAGGGCGCTTGCGTTCTTTTTCTTGCTGACGAAAAAATCGGTGATCAGGGTGTCGAGGGGTACAAGCAGCTGCTCTTCCATCTCAAAGGGCAGAATCTGCGTTATCTTTTTGACATCCTTGAACGGCAGGGTCAGATTACGCACACTGAGCTGCGACAGCGGCAAGCCACATACACACACTCCGCCCGCCCGCCAGTCGAGCTGCTCGCACAGCAGGCGCATCTGCACGGCCGGATCAGCACCATCGGGCAAGGCTAGGCTGAGGCAGGCACGCACCGCCAGATGCTTCCGCTGCTGTTCAAGCACCACGCCGGTAATGTGGCTGTCACTTATGTCGATGCCCAGTGATTGCACGCCTGTGAATCTCGTATGGAGTAATAGGTACAGGTTCCCGCGTTCACTCCAGCTTCCACAGCAGGAGGGACTGCCACTGCTCACCGTTGCGGAAAAGCACTCCGGTTCCGGTGCGGCTGAACTGGTGGATGGCGGCGTTGACCTTGACCGCGAAATACTTCCCTTCAACGACCAGCAGGTCATTGCTGAACTCGATTGAAGCCGGAAAACCGGTCACCTCCCGGTACCAGCCGGAGGTAGCCAACGCCTTGGCATGCCGCGGGTCTTCCCGAAAGTCAATCAATTCCTGTGCCAGCTTGGACGACATTTCCGCAGACAACGCCTGCACGACCGGCAACGGCGCCGTGTTCAGGTTCACCGCGCCGTTCTCGCCCATGACCGTGATATACTTGGCCAAGCCTTCATGGCCATCATCACCGAAGAGGAGTTTCGGGGTCATGCCCTTGACCAGCAGCAATTCCTCAACAGTGGCGAAGGGACCGTTGCGACAGGAATACGACGGGGTCCGCGCCCGATAATACGGCTCCTCCGCTCCCCCGTGCCGCTCGTCATCATCGCGATCGATCCAGTCAGCCAGGGCATCGAGCAGATCCTCGGCCTCATCCTCGCCGGCCACGGCAAAACGGCCGGAGAGCAGCAACCGCAGCCAGATCTCACGATACGCCTCCTTGGCCCCATCGCCCAGGGCATTCACCTGCAACCGTCCACCGAGCTCGCTCACTTCCACCTTGAGCGCGACATCACCGGTCAACGCCTTGAGCCTGTCGGGATCGAGGGTAGCCCAGACGTCGTGGTTGGAATCATGAGCGTTTTCCTGCTGGTCTGCCGCCAGGGCCGCCCGTGCCAGATTCAAACCGGCGAGCACCATGCCATCGAGCCGCACCTGTTCACGCTGGGCGGTCGACACGGTCACCTGACGGTCAATGGTGATCATCAGCTGAATGGTGACAGCCACGAGAAAGCTGATCGTGAGCAAGGTGAGCACCAGGGCCAGGCCCGACTGGTTGCCGCCAACAGGGTCACCGTGCATCCTTGCCCTCCGTGGGTATCAATATCCTGGTGCTCAGCGATTGCCAAACATCCTTGTCCGGGTCGATCCAGAACTCCAAGGTGCAGTGCACGGCTGCGGGCAATGCTCCCGTCTCTTCCTCCCCTCCGGAACTGGCAGTCTCCTGCCAACTGTCAAATTCCTGTCCTTTGCGGTTAAAATAACTCCATCGCACCGCGCGCAAGGTATCAGCAAGCAAAAAAGCCGGTTCAGCCGCCGCATCGTTGGTCCTTTCCGTGGCGGGGACCACACCGGGCAAGACAGGGGTGTCCGAGCGCAGCAGATGCAGCAGACGTTCATCATCCGGATCCGCCACCACGGTGTAGTGGATGGTCGCCACTCCCGGTTGCTGCTTTTCCGGGTTCAACACCAGGTGGGCCTGCGAAGTGAACACCAAACTGTCGACCCGCCGGTCACGGAGCGTTTTTTTCTGACCGGAAAAGGGGCTGTTGGCGATCGAAACCGCAGCCGCGAGATCCTCGGTGATCCGGCGCAAGGCGGTCTGGGCCAGGAAATACACCTCTTCCTGCTGTTTGGTGGCTTCGACCACTCTCAGGGTCGCAGAGAGCGAGAGGGAAAGCATGGCCATAATCACCCCGAGCACGGTGGTCGCCAGCAGCACCTCGAGCAGGGTAAAGCCTTTATCGCCCATCGGCACCCTGCCCGGCAGGCTTTTTATAGACAATGGTTCGCACGGTATAGGTCCGGGTTTTATCCTGATCAACCGAGATCGTCACATCAACGGCCTTGAGCAGATCGCGCGTCCCCTTGATGCCCGTCTCGTCTTCCGCAAGTTCCCTCACCTCTGACTTCCAGAAAAAATGGGGATACTCCTCACCAAAATTCCCGCTGTCACTGTTCAGTTGCGCAAATTCCTCCAGACTCAGCTCCGTCAGTTTCCACTGCGCCAGCAACGACGCCATGGCATCGAACCGGGAACCGGTGGCAATGGCAACGCTTTGCGACTGCGCCCCGATCAGGGTAATCAGGGCAATGGCAATAAGGGCAACGGCAACCATCACCTCAAGCAGGGTGAATCCCGCAGAGCGGCAGGGCCGCCTCTGCCGGAGGTCACTGGAACAAGGCTTCTTTTTCCGGGAGAACATAGCCGTCGACAATGCGCACTTTTCCGAGAAACGGGGACAACACCACGGAAATTTCCTGGCCGTCATCCTTGCGCAGATGCATGATTGTTGGCTCGACATAGCCGTTTTTGTTGAAGCGAATGACCACCTCCTCGCTGGAGCGGGGACCACCGTACCAGGACCACAGATCGCGGACCGCCACCGCTTCGGCGAGCTGCATCCGGTTCTCTTTATTTTCAATCTCGTCCTTTTTCTTTGCCGCAATTGTTTCCGGACCGACAATAAAGGCGCGCTCCTGGTGCTTGTACGTCAGCAGGTACGGAATCTGCTGCTGCTGGGCCAATTGCGAGGACCGGTGGATGAGGCCGACCAATTTACGAACGGAAACCTTCAACTGATCGGCATAGAGAAAACTGGCAATCTGGGGAACGGCAAACGAGGCGGTCAGGCCAATGAGCGCCATCACCACAATCAATTCCACCAGGGTAAACGCTCTACAGTTCAAGGGACAGAGGCGCATGGAAGTGGCCGGACGCGCACCCCGGCCCTTTATTGCAGTTCCCAGTTGTTGATGTCCGCATCCTTGCCTTCCCCGCCGGATTGGTTGTCAGGCCCGTAGGAACTGAGGTCGAAATCTCCGTGCAACCCGGGAGAGATGTAAACAAAATCGTTCTCCCAGGGATCCTTGGGTACTTTGCCTTTTTCCAGATAACCCCCGGTGCGCCATTTCTTGGCCAGGGTACCGGTCGCGGGCGCCTCGACCAGGGCAAGCAGGCCCTGTTCGGTGGTCGGATATTGACCGTTGTCAAGTTTATACAGTTTCAACGCCTGCTCGATCGATTGAATCTGGACACCGGCCTTGGTCCGGCGGGCCTCCTCCGGACGATCCATGATTCGGGGCACGATGAGCCCGGCCAGGATGCCGAGAATCACCATCACCACCATCAATTCGATGAGGGTAAATCCCTGCATGCTGGTCAGCGCATGCGCCTTTCTTTGTCCCAATTTCATCATTGTTCTCTCTGCTCTGCAATACGCTGCGCCAATCGCCCTAAGCCATGCGGGCATTTCATCTTTGCGGCCTTGCCCACGGGCACCCGCGGGCAAGAATCCATCCCAAAAGGGTCATCGTCGCCGCAACCCCGCCCAAAGCCCCGGCCAGTCCCGCCTGCAGGGCCAACCAGGAAAACCCCACCCAGGGCAGCAGGAGCAGCCGCACCGTGCCGCGCAGCCAGGGGGTGCCGGCAATGACGTCGGCCAGGGGGGGCGACAGGGTGTAGTACAAATCGACCAGCCGTTTGCCGAAACCGTGGTTAACCAGAAAGGCGTCGCGAAATTCACGGAGGACGTTAACCGAGGGATGGAGGAACGTCCCGAAAGAAGCGGTGGCAATGAAACAGGCATCGGCCGTTCTGACACTGACCTGGTTGCCATAGTACACCTCGCCCGTGGTGGTGAGGGCATACGCTCGGATATAATACACGGTTCCGGGCAGGAGATGGTCCATGACGGCGACAAATCCACCGTCCCCCGCGCCGCTCACCGCTTCTCCCGACTCCACGGACTGATGGGCGGAAGAGCCTGATGGCCCGGCCAAGGCATCTATCGACCGGGATACGGGCGAATCCGCGGCCATCGCCTCAGACAGGAAAAAAGAAGCCAAGGCATCGATACCGCTTCGCGAAACGCCAGAGATGAACGGGACGCCGAAGGGGTTCTGGCCCTTATAAAGAGGGCCGGGATTGACGCTGAACACTACTCCGCGACGGACGACCTCCTGGCCCAAGGCACTGGCGATCTCACCGCCGATGGTGATCGTGGTTCGGGTAATCTCGCCGGGTGCGGTGGTGGCAAGGTGACGGCTGCGCTGACCTGGTTGATCAGTGATGCGGTCAACCAGATCCTCGACCTCATACCGGGCGGCGACAATCGAACTGGTATCGTTGCCGTCGGCGGTACCTACGACGATGAGGTTCCCCTCCCCATCCGAGGTCAGGGCATAGCTGACCGCCTCGCCCTCACTGAAGGTGGTGGTGATAACTCGCGACGAAAAAGCCAAGTCAGGCCCGGCTGATTCGGCCAAGGAGCCCTCCGTGGCATGGGCCTCGGGCAGGAAAAAAGCGCCGATTCGTCCGCCGGCCCCGACAAGCAAGCGGTCAAACAACGTGCCGTCCATCGGCCGGGCAATGCCGGAAGGCGAAAAAGGCTCAAGGAGCGGCCGCTGGAACGCAGAGGACCCGGACAGGGAATCCGACATCTGCAAATCCCGAATCTGGACATCGCTTTCCCACAGCTGCAAGCGTCTGATCTGGACCCTGGTGTTGCCGTTCACCCGCACCTCCTGAATAGGGGCACGTTCCGCGGCTCCGTCTTCAGCGCCGGCCACCGTTTTTCGCCCGTCAGCGATCCCTTCGGCGGTGTAGACGTTTGGAGAATATTCAATCAGCAGGAACTGACGGGTGCCGGCGTCGGTGGTAAAGCCGCTGGCGGCCACCCCGCCTTTGCCGACGTCCACATCGTAGAGGACATCGTCTTCCTTGCTGATCCTGGTTACGACAACGCCCTGCTTCCCAAAACCCGGATCAGCCTTGCCTTGCGGGGTGAAACGAAAAAGAGCGGTTTCCCTCGCGCCCGGAAGCCCCACCGACCCGGCAACATAGATCATGCCGTCGCTGTCAACAGCCAATCCATACCCCTCGCTGGCGACAAAATCACCGGCCGGAACCGCGACCCCTTTCTCGCCGAAATCGGCAGCAACCGTTCCGTCCCCGTTCAACCCCACGAGCATAGCCGAGGATTTCTTCTTCTCTTCATAGGAGCCGGAAATGACCAACGTTCCATCTTCCCGTTCAAAAACACCCTCGGCGGAGGCGTCCTCGCCGATTCCGACCAGGCTGACCCCCTGCTCACCGAAGGTGGCATCCGGCTCGCCGTTGCCATAATACCGGGCCGCCACCAGAATCCGGCCAACCGTCCCCTCCGTTGACCCGACGACCGTGATCATGTCCGAGGCATTGATGGTCAGCGCGGCGATTTCTTCATTGCCGTTGCCGATCGCGGTCAAGACGACGCCCGCATCGCCAAAGGTCGGATCCAAGGTGCCGTCCCGGCGATAGCAGATCATGGCCAGATCCCGATCCTTGCCGTTGTGCATGTACCCGGCGGCGATGATTCGTCCGTTCGAGAGCAGACCAAGCGCCAGCGCTTCGTCATTCCCGGCGGAAAGCGAGGTAAGCACCGAACCGTCGCCATTGAAGGTGGTATCGAGCGAACCGTTGGCATTAAAACGAAGCAGAGAGAAATTAAGGGCATTCCCCTTGGAAGACGAACCGGCAACCACAATCTTGCCATCCGGCTGGACAAGCACCGCATGCCCGCTATTGTTGGCGCCCAGCTCAACAGCCACCCGGCCGTTAAGACCAAATCCGCCATCAAGACGGGGAACCGCAAAAACAGAGGGACTCCCCCCAAACGCAAACAGAATCCATGCACAAAGGAACAACATATTTCTTTTATTCATGGTTCGTTGCCATCGCACTAGAGACAATCTCTCAACGTCCTGAAAAGAGGCGATTCCGTCCGGCCAGTCATTTCTTTCCCCAGATCAAAAAAACAAGAAGGCAGGGGCGCCCCGCGCCCTGCCTTCAGTTGGCCACAAGCAACATACAAGAAGAATGTTATCCCTGAACCTTTCTTCTCAGCGCGGCGATGCCAACGATACCGCAACCGAGCAACCAGGCAGCTCCCGGCAAGGGGACTGGCGCCGGTGTCGGCCACATCGCAACGCCAAAATAAGACAGGTTGTTGTAGGTATTGTCGGTATAAACACTGAACCAGGCGGTTTCTCCAGCTAAAATCGGGTCATCGTAAAAGAAAAAATCCAGCATTGTGTGATCAAAGCTAAAAGATTGATTTTGCAGAGTTTGGCTGCTCAGTAGTGTGTTCGAATCGACGGCTATGTCAAACACAACCCTACCGTCATAACCCAGGACATTGAAAATTTGGAAATGAAAGTCTCCCCAGGCTTCAGTCCCGGTATTCGTTACCGTGAGATTGAGCCATCCTTTAAAAGGGTCAACATCTTCATGAACAATTGAGGATTTAACGGATGTGCCGACACCGCTGAATTCTAAACTGACATCGGCGTTATGCGCTAAACCCATGCAAGGAAGCACTAATGAAAAGGCGCATAAAAGAGTAAGTGACAAGAGCAGGCGAGATGACTTCATGGATCGTTTAGCCTCGTTTTAATTTGGTTTCCCCAGCTGAGAATTCGCAAAAAACCGAATTGTGAACTGGAAGTTCAATAATTCGGGCTTTCTGGTGCCCTGGGATGGGGTCAGCAAAGTTCCCAATGTGGAGGCGCGCAGTATTCCGTATCAAATTGAGTTTTTAATGAGGACTACATTATAATCTTGTCATATTAGACCGCTCAAAACGGTTAAAAACCTGTTCACAGAAATTAAGCAGCCATCTTGCGGTGACCCTTACAGTTATGTTTTTGAGCATATTCCAGAACCTGATCGCATGAGAGGGGCCGCTGAAAAAAGTACCCTTGGGCGAAATCGCAGCCCATGCTCTTCAATAGAGACATCTGGTCAAGCGTTTCGACACCCTCTGCGATGAGCTCAAGGTGTAAGT
>Ga0074197_1000142_pt1 | contig 107853 bp, 61 predicted proteins | sample EPASupsiteSAE305_FD_64526 | JGI IMG/M metagenome (GOLD analysis project Ga0074197, IMG submission 64526) | Bioremediated contaminated groundwater microbial communities from EPA Superfund site, New Mexico - SAE3-05 reassembly with SPADES | ecosystem: Environmental > Aquatic > Deep subsurface >... | reverse complement strand
AAAGTCATGTACGACCGGAATCCCGTATTCGTGTAATATTTCCCGCGCAATCCTTACATTGGCGGCGCCAATGGTAAAGATATCTTCCAGGGATTTCAGGATTGAGCCGCCGCCAAAGATACGCGCCTGCAGGTTGTGGCGCTCACTGCCCAGATTGATGATCTGGTCGATCAGCCTGCGCACTGAGGTCGTACCGTAGAGATTGTCCCGTCCCGGTTCACCCCGTCCGGCAGGAACCAGGTAGTGGTTCAGGCCACCGATCCGGCGACGGGCATCCCAGAGACAGACTGCGACGCATGATCCCAGGATGGTTTCCAGGATGGCCGGTTCCCGTGTTACGACAATATCGCCGATATTCAGGCGTATCCGCTTCATTGTTTCCGGTAGACGGTGATATGTACCGGTGAAAACAGTTTGTTACCGAACATGGTCTCGGAATGTCCCAGAAACAGGTGCCCGTGGGGGGCAAGATGGTGATGAAACCTGGTCAGGACATGTTGTTTCATGGTCTCGTCAAAATAGATCATGACGTTGCGGCAGAAAATCAGGTCAAAGCTTTTCTTGAAGGGGTAGGACTGGTCCTTGAAGTTCAGCCTGCGAAATCTGATCAGCTGTTTGACAAAGTCCTTGACGCTATAGCTGCCAGAGGTGTTGCGATCAAAATAGGTTTTCAAGAGCGCTTCCGGCAGGTCTTCCTGAAGTGTGCCGGCGGCATAGTTGCCGGCCTGTGCCGTAGCAAGCACCTTGGTGGAGATGTCGGTTGCCAGAATCTTGATATCCCAACCCCGGCAGGGGTCAGTAAGATCATAGCCGCCGGTGAGAGTTTTCAGCTTTTCAAACAGACTGACGGCAATGGTGTAGGGCTCTTCGCCGGTTGAGCAGCCTGCGCTCCAGATGCGGATTTCACGGTTGGCCCGCTTGTGCTGGAACAGCTGCGGCAGTAACGTATTTTTCAAAAACTCAAAGTGGTGATTTTCTCTGAAGAATTTGGTGGTGTTGGTGGTGATGCTGTTCAACATCAACACAAACTCGTTGTCGTCTTCCTTAATATGCTGAAAGTACTCGTCGTATGAGTTCAAGCCAAGCTCGCGCAGGCGTTTTTGCAGGCGTGTCACCACCAGGGTTTTTTTCTGGCCGGAAAGCTGGATTCCGGCGACATCATAGATCAGGCGGGCAAAGCGCTGGAACAGCTCATCGCTCATGACCGCCTGATCGAGGGAAAACGTAGGCTCGGACATCAGTGCTGCCGGTTTTACTGCCCGGCCACGCCGGGCTGAAGTTCCGGTGGTTGTTCTGCTACCTGCGCAACCACGCTACTCTCCTCATCAGTCAATACCTTGTCCACATTCAGCAGCAACACCAGATTGTCACCGGTTCTGGCCATGCCTGCGATGAATTCAGTATTGATGCGGGTGCCGAAATCCGGGGCAGCGGAGATGCTTGATGCAGGTATGTTCATGATATCAGAGACCGTGTCCACAATCAGCCCCATCACACCGGCAGAAAATTCAGTTACAATGATGCAGGTATGCTTGCGATACTGGCCGTGCCCTTCCATGCCGAACTTCTGTTTCAGGTCAATCACCGGTATGATGGTCCCCCGCAGATTGATGACCCCCTTCAGGTGGCCGGGCAGATGCGGGACTTTGGTTACCGTTGTCAGTTCGATGATTTCCTGTACCTGTAGGGCATCAAAGGCATACAGCTCGGCATTGAGCGAAAAGGTGACATACTCCTTCCCTGCTGCGCCGGTATCACCTGTGTTCCTGTTGGCGCCTGCTGATTCAAGGTCGTTCATAAGGTTTCTCCCTGTCGCTTGTAGTGTCGTCCGGGCGACATGTTAAAACTCCGAGAAATCATCCTGATCATCACGGGCCGCTGCCGGTTTGGCCGGAAGCGCCACCTGACGCCGGGCTGCAACCTTGTTGGGTTTGGGTGCCGACTTTGCCTTGAGCGGTTCACGGCGGACAGAGCTGCCGCGGTGGTGAGCATCTTCTACGGTGAAGAAGGAAACGACATCCAGCAGTGAACGGGCCTGGGCTGCCAGCTCTTCAGCCGCCGCCGAGGTCTCTTCAACCAGTGAGGCATTGGCCTGGGTGGCCTGATCCACCTGGCCCATGGCGGTGTTGACCTGGTTGATGCCGGCCGACTGTTCCTGGGACGCCGCAGCCACCTCATCCATCAGATCGGTGACCTTTTTGATGCTGATGCCGATCTCGGCCAGTTTCTTGCTCAGCTCCTGGGCCAGCTCCACCCCTCTGCTGGTCTTCTCGCTGCTGTCCTCAATCAGGCCGTTGATCTCCTTGGCGGACTGGGTGGTCCGTTGCGCCAGGCTGCGGATCTCGGCGGCCACCACGGCAAAACCCTTGCCGTGCTCACCGGCGCGGGCAGCCTCAACAGCGGCATTCAGGGCCAACAGATTGGTCTGGAAGGCGATCTCCTCAATCACGTCGGAAATATTGGCAATCTTGCGTGACGATTTGTTGATGTCGTCCATGGCCCTGATGGTGTCGTCCATCACGGCGCTGCCGCCGTCAGCCAGGCTCTTGCTGCTGCGGGCCAGGTTGCTGGCCTCGCGGGAGTTTTCGGCCGTGCTCTTGATCGAGGCCGACATCTCTTCCATGGTGGCGGTGGTCTCTTCAACCGAGGCGGCCTGCTCGGTGATCTTCTGTGAGAAGCTCTGGTTGGCCTCGGAGATCTGGTCCGCAGCCTGGGAGACCTGATGGGAGGCCTCGATGGTCTGGTTGACCACCTCCTTGATACCGTTCACCATCTCCTGCATGGCCCCCAGCAGCTGTCCGGTTTCATCGGCACTCTTGACATCAATGGCTATGGTCAGGTCTCCCTGGGCCAGCTTGTTACTGGCATCAACCGCCTCCATCAGGGCCTGGCGGATCTTGCGTGCCACCACCCAGGAGAACAGCAGGATGATGGCGGCACAGGCCACCAGTGAGATGATGATGCCGTAGCGGATTTTGTTCATCTCCTTGGCCACGTCATCTACATAGATGCCGGTGCCGATGATCCAGCCCCAGGCCTTGAATGTTTTGATGTAGGACAGTTTTGGGGCCGGGGCGGTCTGGCCCGGTTTCGGCCACATATAGTCGACCGTGCCCTCTCCCTTGTCCTTGGCCAGCTTGGCCATCTCGACAAACAGGGCCTTGCCGTGGGCGTCCTTGGTGTCGGCACCACTCTTGCCTTCCATCTCCGGCTTGATCGGGTGCATGACCATTATGGTGTCCAGGTTGATCACAAACAGATATTCACCTTCAGCATAGCGCAGACCGCGCAAAGCCTCTTTGGCCCGCAGTTGAGCCTCCTCAGGGCTGAATTCTCCCTTCTTGGACCTCTCGTCAAGATTTTTGACCAGTGCCTCAGCAATGTCGGTGACATTTTTGAGGGATGCCTGTTTCTCGCTCATCAGCTTCTTTTCAATAAAGGGCAACAAGACCCCCATGCTGACGGCAAAGATCATGATAATGGTAATCACCGAGATGCTGATGATCTTGTTGAGAATCTTCCAGTTGTTAAACGATTTCAGTCCCATTGTGATCCTCCTTGGTGCGGCGATTTCGTGAACGTCATCCTGTCGGAGTTGCGACCCTGTAGAGCGTGTCTAAAACATATCAATTCAGAATCGTGAATTTAAAGATTGCAGGTACGTTTCAGACGTGGGCCATCTGCACAATGCCTGCCACGTCGAGTACCAGTGCCACCCGGCCGTCACCCATGATGGTACCGCCGGATATGTCCTGCACCTTGGGGGTGGCTGAACCAAGGTTTTTCAGTACCACCTGCTGTTCACCCAGCAGCTCATCCACCATCAGGCCGTATTTGCGATTCTGGTAGTGGGTCACCACCACGATCCCTTCCCAGGGGTTCTGCTGTTTGCCCGGTATCTCCAGGGCCCGGCTCAGACGGATCAGGGGGATATATTCACCCCGCACGTTGACCAGCTCACCCTGTTCTTCAACGGTATGCACCACATGTTGTGCCGGTCGCAGCGACTCAACCACCGAGGCGATCGGGATGATGAACACCTCGTCGCCGATGCTGGCGGCAAGACCGTCGATAATAGCCAGGGTTAACGGCAACCTGATGGAAACGGTGGTGCCGTGCCCCTTTCTGGTTCTCAGCTGCACGGAACCTTTTAATGCCTCGATATTGCGTTTGACCACATCCATACCGACGCCGCGGCCGGAGATGTCGGTGATCTTGTCGGCGGTCGAAAAACCCGGCAGAAAGATCAGGTTGCAGATTTCATCCTCTGAAAGGCCTGCTTCACTGTTGATGACACCGTTGCTGAGCGCCTTGGCGATGATCCTGTCCCGGTCAAGGCCGCGTCCGTCATCTTCCACTTCAATATAGACGGCATCCCCCAGCTGATAGGCCCGCAGGAATACGGTTGATCTGGCCGGTTTACCGGCTGCCGTGCGCTCTTCAGTGGATTCAATACCGTGGTCAACGGCGTTGCGGATCAGATGCACCAGCGGGTCCGTCACCTTTTCCAGCACTCCTTTGTCCAGCTCGGTATCTTCACCGCTGATGACCAGCTCGATATCTTTGCCTTTACTGGTAGAAAGCTCACGGACCAGCCGGGAAAAGCGCTGGAAGACCTCGCCCACCGGCAGCATCCGTAGCGCCATGGTGCCTTCCTGAATATCCTTGCCGATCCGTTGCAGTTGTGAAAAAAGGCGGTCGGTACGTTCGGTGGCATGACCGAATCCGTTTGCACTGCCCTGTTGCCACTCCGCCATAACCTGCTGAAACATGGATTGGGTAATCACCATCTCACCCACCAGGTTAACCAGGTTATCCAGCTTGTTCAGGTCAACCCGGATGCTGGATGATACCGCTTTCTTGAATGATTCTGCCTTCTGGACCCCCTGTTTCTCAAGTACCTTGCTGATTTCAGCCTGGCTGGTCTTGCCTTGGGATACCAGAATTTCGCCCAGTTTTTTCTGCTTGGTCAGGGCCTTACGCACATCCTCCTCACTGACAATGCCTTCTTCGGTGAGCAGTTTGCCTAAGAGCGGTATCTCCTGCTGAGGGGTAAGGAGCGGGGTGATTTCAATGCTGCAGTCATCCTCCACAAACACAAAGACATCCTGCACGGCCTCTTTGTCCAGACTGGTGCGTAGTTTGATTTGCCAGGAGAGGTAGAGGGTCTCGGGGTTGAGTTCAACAAGCGGGGGAACGGCATCCGTGTCGGCCTGGATTGATTCGATGCTGCCCAGCCCGGCCAGCTCATCCAGCAGCTTGGCAGGGTCGCAGCCCTGCCTGAAAAGGTCAGGAGAGGGGATAAAGCTGATCAGGAACAGCTGTCCCTCATATCCATTCGCCGTTGCGGCGTTTTTCTCCTGGGCGGGGACAGTTTCAGGCGTCTGCCTGCCTTGCAGAGCGCGGATACGTTCCATCAGCGGCTCACAGCGGGCAAATTCGAACTCGGTCTTGTCACCCACTGCCGCAATCATCTCTTTGATCATATCCACTGCCTCAAGCAGGGCATTGATCATATCGCGATGGAGGGTCAGCACCTTGTTGCGCAGGTCATCAAGGAGTTCTTCCATGACATGGGTAAAACGGGAAATATCCGGTAGCCCCACGGTGCCGCTGGAACCTTTAATGGTATGGGCCGACCTGAAGATGTCGTTCAGCAGCTCGCTGTCATCCGGGGTCTTTTCCAACTGCAGCAGGCCGTTTTCAAGGTTTTCAATATGTTCTGCTGCCTCTTCAACAAAGACAGCGTGAAATCGTGACAGGTCCATGGTCCCTCCGGCGTGTGGTGCCGTTAAGCCACCGCAGTAGCAACAGTGCCTGTGAAGGCGGTATTGCGATCAGAGTTTGATGCCGATAGTTCGCAAACGCTGGCTTACGGCAGGTGAACAGGAGAAGGTCAGGGGGATGGCGTTCTGAAGCGCCTGGAGCTTCGTGGCCACCAGAATCTGGGCAACGGCTGTATCCAGCTGTTCAACAGCAGTCAGATCAACGTGCAGTTGCGGGTTACCCTGCAAGGCCTTTTGCAGAGTGGTAACCAGTTCTTCTGCCATGCCGATGGTCAACTCTCCAGTGAGTTCCAGTTGTCCTGTCATAGCCTGCCTCTCAGGTGTCCGGTAGTGTTGTGTCAATCTGTTGACAATGTGCGGGGCTGTGTGCTGGATTATAATATGCTGATTTTAAAAGAATAATTTGTATATTGTGGAGTATTGTTAAATATTTTAACAAAGTATTGCATATTTTAAACCTGTGTCAAGGATGGTTAAATTAATCTTTGCTAAAGATATATTTGATGTTGCGATTCGTGATTGCTCTGCTAGAGTTTTGTATTCATGTACAAGATAGTGGGGAAATGAGGACTGTATCAGGAATCTGCCGGACGTGGAAAATACCGGTGATGTTTTCGGCTTTCGGAAGCGGGGAGCTGCGCTGCGATGCAAGCACTACGTAACCATCTGTCATTAATTGTTTTAACCTTTTTGACTGCCGTTGTCGTGGCTGGCTACTACACGTTCAATCATGTCCGTGAAGAGGGCTACCATCAGGCCGAGCTTAATCTGGAACGACAGATCAAGACCTTTTGGGAACTGGTGTATGCCAAAGGCGATCAGTTTCTGGTGCAGAACAACAAGCTTCTGATTGGCTCCTACGAGGTAAACGGAAACTATGAGTTGCCTGACAAGATCAAGGCCATTTTTGGCGGTACGGCCACGATCTTTATGGGTGATACAAGGGTCAGCACCAATGTCCCCAGGGAGGATGGCAGCCGGGCCGTGGGAACAAAGCTGGTGGGGCCGGCCTATGATGCCGTCTTACGGCATGGGGTTCCGTATCGCGGGGAGGCTGCGATTCTCGGCAAACCGTACCTGACTGCCTATGACCCGGTCCGCAATGCCCGGGGAGAGGTGATCGGTGTGCTGTATGTCGGGGTTGAAAAGGGGATTTACCTTGATCATTACAATCAACTTTTGATCATATTTCTGACGCCGGTGGTATTTCTGGCAGTGGTCACCATGGTGCTGTACCTGATGCTGCTGAGCCAGGGACGCCGGGCAGACCAGCTCCAGAAGCGCAACCTTCATTTTTTACAGGCCTTGATCGATACCCTGCCGACACCGGTATTTTACAAAGACGGCCAGGGGCATTATCTGGGCTGCAACCTGGCCTTTGAATCGATGTTTAAATTGTCCCGGGCTGATGTGATCGGCAAGACGGCTTATGATGTGGTGTCGCCCGAACTTGCTGCAGAGTACGTTGAAAGCGACCGTCAGCTTATGGCTGCACCCCTGGGGGCAACGCATCAGTACGAATCCAGGATACGCACCGCTGAAGGTGTGGAACGGGACGTCATCTTCTACAAGGCCAGATTTGAAGACGATAGTGACAGTTCCTGCGGTATTATCGGAACCCTGCTGGATATTACCGAACGCAAACAGATTGAGTTGCGGGAACATGCCCGGGCCGATATTCTGGAGCATATTACCAAGGATGCCTCGCTGAAGGATGTCCTGGGTTCGATTGCCCTTGAAGTGGAACAGGAACAGCCAGAAGTGGTCTGTTCCATCATGCTGGTCAATGAGGCCGGAACCAGATTGCTCTGCGGTGCCGCGCCGACTCTTCCTGAAGACTACGCAGCCGGCAGGCATGAGATCGTCATTGAAGATGGTGCATGCTGCTGCGCTACTGCGGCATTTTTTCGCAAGCGGGTGATCTCAGGCGATATAGAGGCTATTCGTAACTGTCAGCATGCTTCGAGCTGCGGTATCAAATCCTGTTGGGTTGAGCCGATTCTGTCATCAAAGGGTGAGCTGCTGGGAACGCTTGCCTTGTATTCGAAGCGGGTCTGGGAACCAGGGCCAGAGGATATCCGGCTGATTGTTTCCAGTGCAAACTACGCCAGTATTGCCATTGAGCGGATAAACACCCTGAAAGCCTTGCAGGAAAGTGAACGTAACTATCGGGAGCTGGTTGAAAACGCCAATAGCATTATTCTGCGGATGGATACCTCTGGGCGGATTACCTTTTTCAACGAATTTGCCCAACAGTTTTTCGGCTATACCGAAGCAGAGATTCTCGGGCAGCATCTGGTCGGCACCATTGTACCGGTTAATGAGAATAACGGCAGCAGTCTGGCTGAGATGATCGGGGCCATCTGCAGAGACCCGGACCGGTTTGCGCTCAGTGAAAACGAGCATATGCGCAAGAACGGGGAGCAGGTCTATATATCATGGTCAAACAAGGCCAGTCTTGCTGCTGATGGTTCCCTTGGAGAGATCTTGTGCATCGGGCAGGACATTACTGAACGGAAGAAGATGCAGCAGGTAATGGTGCAGACCGAGAAGATGATGACGGTTGGCGGACTTGCTGCCGGTATGGCCCATGAGCTGAATAACCCAATCGGCACGATTGCACAGCATACCCAGAACATTCTCCGCCGCATCTCAACAAAACTGCCGGCTAATACGGCCGCCGCTGTTGAAACCGGGGTCGATCTGGCCAATCTCAGGGCCTATCTGGAACGACGCGGGATTGTCGGTATGCTTGAGGCAATCAGCAGCTCATGTGAGCGGGCTGCCACCATAATCGCCAATATGCTGACATTCAGCCGCAAGAGCGCCGTCCAGACCGAATCAGCCTCCCTGGCTGCACTGATGGAAAAATCGATTGAGCTGGCGCTTTGCGATTACGATCTGAAGAAACACTATGATTTTAAAAATGTCACCATTGTCAGGGAATATGCCCCTGATTTACCGCTGATACAGGTGGTGCCGATGGAGCTTGAGCAGGTCTTGCTCAATCTTCTGAAAAACGCTGCCCAGGCCCTTGCCGCACACCCGCCGGCCGCCGGACCGCTGATTATGATCCGGCTCTACTATGACAGCAGCTCCGTCATTATTGAGCTGGAAGATAACGGGCCGGGGATAGATGAGGCCGAGCGTAGCAGAATTTTTGAACCGTTCTATACCACCAAAGAAGTTGGTGTGGGCACCGGTCTGGGGTTGTCGGTCTCCTATGCCATCATCGTAAACAGGCACAATGGAAGCATCACCGTTGACTCTCCTTCCGGCAAGGGGGCCTGTTTCACTATCAGGTTGCCGCGTAACACCACGGCATGACACCCTCGTTCTCTTCCCTCTTTTTTCCGCATTTGCAGCTGTCTCAGGCTCGACCTTGACTCATGTCTGTCTCATTATGATACGGGACTGTCTTGCAACAGGAGACAGTCCCGGCATAGTGATTTGAAATAAATAGTTATTTCGATATGTTGTATTGCATGTATGGTTTGGCACCGTTTGTGCTTTAATGAGACCGTACGAAAGATGCGTGCAACTTGACCAGCGTCTCTCCTTTGTCAGCTCATCAGGTCATGGGACAACAACGGCTACGACATGAACAGTTTTTACGAGTCATACCAGGCCTGCCTGCATCGCTGGGATGTTGTGCTGCTGCCTCTGACGCTGCTGGTTTGCAGTGCGTTGCTGGCAGTCATGCTGTGGTATCTGCATGCGCGCCGGCGCTTGTGCATGAGCGAGGAACACTTCCGCAACCTGGCCGAGGCTTCGTTTGAAGGGATTATCCTCTCCCGCAATGGCGGCACGATCTGCGACAGCAATGAAAGAGCCTCTGAAATGAGCGGATTCAGCCGGCAGGAACTGCTGGAACGCTCACTCTATTGCCTGATTGCCCCCGAGTATCACACGCAGGTTCATAGGGCCATTGCTGACGGTTTTGACGGACCCTATGAGATTGAAGGAGTGCGTGCAGATGGCAGCCGTTATCTGCTGGAGGTGCGTGGCAAGACCTTCCAAAGTGGTAGACATACCATGCGTGCCTCAACGCTGCGGGATGTCACGGCCCGCCGGGCAAAGGAGGCACAGCTGCGCAAACTTTCGGCTGCGGTTGAGCATAGTCCCGCCTCGATCGTGATTACCAACCGGGACGGCGCCATCGAATACGTCAATCCGGCCTTCAGCCGTCTGACCGGCTACAGCATGCAGGAGGCACTTGGGCAAAATCCGCGCATACTGAAGGCGGGAGATCAGCCGGAAGAGTTTTACCGGGAATTATGGGCAGTCTTGCTGCGTGGCGAGGAGTGGCGCGGAGAATTTCATAACAAGCGCAAGGATGGTTCGCTGTTCTGGGAAATGGCCTCCATCTCGCCGATTTTGAACAACAAGGGGGAGATCATCAGCTTTGTTGCCGTCAAGGAAAATATCACCGAGCGAAAGGAGTTGCGGGACCGGCTGGAGCAGATGGCGCAGTTTGATATGCTGACCGGCCTGCCCAATCGCCGGATGTTTCTGGACCGGCTATCCCAGACCGTTGCCATTGCCCAGCGCACTGAACAGCGCTTTGCACTCCTGTTTGTTGATCTGGACGGGTTCAAGCGGATCAATGATTCCTATGGCCATGAGGCCGGCGACCGGGTGTTGAAAACGGTCGCAGCCAGGCTGGCGGCCTGCATCAGGATGTCGGATACCGTAGGCAGGATGGGGGGGGACGAATTCACGATTATTCTCTCAACACTGGCCCACTACGAAGATGCCGGTCAGGTGGCCGACAAGATTCTGGATGCGTTGAGCCGGCCGATCACCCTCCCGGACGGACAACAGGATACCGTCGGTTCAAGTATCGGCATCAGTGTCTTTCCGGAAGATGCCCAGGATGGTGACGGTCTGCTGGCAACGGCAGACGATGCCATGTATAAAGTGAAACGTAACGGCAAGAACAGCTACTGTTTCTACCATAGCTGCAAGCCGGTTGCCGTTGTGCAGGAGACTATCTAGCTCCGTCCAGTTTCTTCAGGAGCCAGGCCATGTTGCTGCCCAGATCCCGCATGGTCTTGATCCCTTCCTCGTCCCCGTCCACATCGCCGATATTCCTGCCAACCCCGATGTTCCAGTAGCTTGAGCTGACGATGATCATCTGGCCGATGGTAAAGAAGTGATTGATGGTGTCAAAGACATGCATGGCCCCTGCCCGGCGTACCGAGACCACGGCGGCACCCACCTTGCGTTTGTACATGTCGCCATTGGCCCGCGAGACCATGCCGGAGCGGTCGATCAGGGCCTTGGCCTCCGGCGTGATTCCGGCAAAGTAGGTGGGGGAACCGATGATAATACCGTCGGCAGCGTCCATTTTCTCGATGCATGCATTGGCGCAGTCATCGGTCACGGCACAGCGGCGATCCTTGCTGGCAAAACATTTGTAGCAGGCGATACAACCGTGGATCGGCTTGCCGGACAGTTGTACCAGCTCTGTTTCAATCCCCTCTTTAACCAGCTCCTCAAAGGTGTAGTTGATCAGTTTGGCGGTGTTGCCATCCATGCGGGCGCTGCCGTTAAATGCGATGACCTTCATACGAGAAACCTCCTAAAGTTTGTTCGCAACTCTCTTAAGCAAGAGTGAGTTCAGGACGACCGATACCGATGAAAAGGCCATGGCCAGACCGGCAAACTCGGCCTTCAGAAAGATGCCGTAACCGGCAAACAGCCCTGCTGCCACCGGGATACCGATCACATTATAAAACAGCGCCCAGAACAGGTTCTGCTTGACCTTTGAAAGGGTGGCCCGGCCCACCTTGATGGCCCGCACCGCATCCAGCAGGTCATCCTTGATCAGTACGATATCGCCGGTTTCCTTGGCCACATCAGTGCCGCCGCCAATGGCGATACCGACATCGGCTGCTGCCAGGGCCGGGGCATCATTGATACCGTCACCGGTCATCCCCACCAGTTGGCCTTTGGCTTGCCATTCCTTAACCAGTTCCTGCTTGCGGCCCGGCAGTACCTGGGCCTCAAAGCTGTCCACCCCGGCCTGGGCGGCAACCGTGGCAGCCACTGCGGCATGGTCGCCGGTAATCATCACGGTGCGGATACCCAGCTGCTTCAACTCCGCAACAGCCTGGCAGGAGGTGGGTTTGATGGTGTCACTGAAGGCGGCAATACCGACCAATATCTGACCTGCGGCAACATACATCAGTGAATTGCCTTCTGCAGCCAGCTCTTCGGCTTCAGCCTCAAGATGGGCGGTCTTTACCTTTTCTGCATCCATCAGGCGCTGGTTGCCCACTGCCAGACGGATACCGTTGTAGCTGCAGGTGACGCCGTGTCCTTCAGCTTCGTGGAAGTCACTCACCTCGCCGGGGATGCAGCCCCGCTCCCTTGCTGCAGCCACGGCAGCCTGGGCCAGGGGATGGCTGGAGGATGCCTCTGCAGCAGCAAGGCATTCCAGCAGTCGTTGTTCATCAACACCAGCTGCGGTCACCAGGTTGCTCATGGTCAGTTTTCCACTGGTCAGGGTGCCGGTCTTGTCCAGCAGCATCACCTGCAGCTTGGCAATGGTCTCAAGGGCAGAGCCCTTTTTGACCAGGATACCGCGGGAAAGGGCCACGCCGCTACCCACCATGATGGCAGTAGGGGTGGCAAGCCCCATGGCGCAGGGACAGGCGATTACCACCACCGCTACGCCGAACTTGAAGGCCACCAGAAACGGAGCCTTCAGAATCAAAAGCCAGACGACAAACGTGAGCAGGGCCAGAACAATCACGGCAGGCACAAACCAGGCCGAGACCGCATCGGCAAAACGCTGGATCGGGGCCTTATCCCCCTGGGCATCCCGCACCATCCTGACGATCTGGGCCAACAGGGTCTCTTCGCCAATCCGGGTGGCCTTGATAATCAGGCGGCCGTTTTTGTTGATGGTGGCACCGGTGACCGTATCACCCGCCTGCTTGGCCACCGGCAGGGATTCTCCGGTCACCATCGCCTCATCAACACTGGAGGTTCCTTCCACCACCTGGCCATCCACCGGTATGGTCTCGCCGGGACGGACCGCCACCAGATCGCCTACCCGGATCACGGAGGCCGGCACCTCTTTTTCCCCTTCAGCAGTGACCAGCCGGGCCTTGTCAGCCTGCAGGTGCAGCAGCTTCTTTAACGCTTCACCGGCCTTGCCCCGTGCCCGTGCCTCCAGGTATTTACCCAGCCGGATAAAGGTGATCAGCCAGGCCGAGGTCTCAAAAAAGACCTCATGGCTATCCCCCAGCAGGCCAAAGAAGGCCAGCAGTGAGTAGCCCCAGGCTGCGCTGGTGCCTAAGGCCACCAGAACATCCATATTGCTGCTCTTGCTCTTCAGGGCGGACCAGGCGCCGCGGTAAAAGGCCAGTCCGGCGCTGAACTGGATAACGGTGGCAAGGATCAGGTTCATCCAGCCCACGCTGCGTAGATGGTGCAGCGTCATGGTGGCCATGATCGGCAGCGACAGGGCAAGTGAGAACAGGAACCAGTTGCGCTGACCAGACAGTTCTCCTGCCTCCGCCTCTTCACCCGCTTCCGGCTCAGCCGGGGTGTAACCGGCATCAATCACAATCCTGAAGATGGCCCCTTTGTCCAGCAGGGCAGGATCAAAGCGGACAAAGCCGGTGGCTGCCACCAGGTTGACCACGGCGGTGCTGATCCCCGGCTGTTCACGCAGGATTTTTTCAAGGCGGGCAACACAGTTGGCGCAATGCAGACCGGTGATGGAAAAGGTCAGCTCCCCCGGCGGTTCCGGCTTGACCACGCCGTAGCCCAGCGACTTGACTTTTTCCATGATGGTGTCGGCGCTGATAACGGTTTCATCAAACGAGGCGGTCAACTGGGCAATGGCAAAGTTGACTGCGGCGGATTCCACGCCGGCCAGTGCGCTGACCTCCCGTTCTATCCTTCCTGCACAGTTGACACAGGACATACCGGTGATCTGGAGAGAAAGTTTGGTCATGGTTCATTCCCCGGGTTGGCAAAATCCCCTTTAAGCCAGTGTTGCGAGGCGATAATCATGGCTGCGGTGATCGGCAGGGCCAGCAGGATGCCCCAGAACCCCATCAGTTCGCCAAAGGCCATTACCATAATAATGGTCAGCAGGGGGTTAAGGTTCATCGATTCCTTGAAGACCAGCGGCTTTACCAGATAGCCTTCCAGGAAGTAGATGACGGCAAAGGCGATCAATACCTTGACGATGATGGTACCGGTGCCGTAGGTCAGCCAGGCGAACAGCAGCGGTGGCAGCATGGCCAGGATTACCCCCACAAAGGGGAGAATGCTGGCTGCCCCGGCAAAGAGACCGCACAGGATCGGGTGGGGGATCCCGAGCCACATCAGGGTCGGGATGGTGGCCAGAGCGACCACAATGGAGACCATCACCTGGCCCCGGATATAGCCACCCACGCTGCTGTCAATCTCACGCCCCATCTGCAGGATCAGGTCACGCCGCGCCTCCGGTATCCAGAGCGCCGTGGTATCCATGATCTTCTGTTTGTAGTTGAGCATGAAGAAGACCAGGATCGGTGCCAGGATCAGGTTGAAGACGTTGAAGAACATGCGGGTGGCAAAGCCGTAGGCCCAGATTCCGGCCTTTTCCGCCATGCTGTCGGCATTGCCGATGACGTTATCCAGCAGCCAGGTGATCTCTTCCGAACCATAATGGGTCGGAAGCGTGCTTTGCCAGCCAAGCAGTGCCTGTTTGATCTGTTGCAGCTGTTGCGGGAGATTGTGCAGAAAACTGTCCCAGCTGATGGTCAGCATCGGCAGCAGAAAGGCCAGGCCGAAGGTGGAGATAATCCCCAACACCACATACAGCAGCGCAATGGCATGAATACGCTTGAGGCGCTTTTCCAGCCTGACCACAAGCGGGTCAAGCAGGTAGGCGATCACAAAGGAGAGCAGAAAGCAGGAGAGGGTATGACTTAAGGCATTTCCCAACCAGGCAACGGCAGCAACGGTCAGTATGCCTGCAATCAGCCTGATATGGCTGACGGGGTGCTGGTTTTTAAACGTTTCCAGCGGTGACATACGACGCTCCTTTAGTGGACAGCGTTCAGGGAGGTACTCAGGGAAAAGAGTTCGTTTTCTTCCAGCCAGCTTTTGACCCGGTTACTCAGGAAGGTATCACGCAGCTCAGACAGCTGCAGTTCCTCTTCCGGGAAAAAGGACAGGATGTCAGCCGGCCTGGCATAGGGGGGGCGTCCTGATAGCGCGTGATCCAGCAGGCTGCAGAGTTCTCTGTTGCTCTGGCCAGCAAGAAAAGTGGTCAGGAGCGTGCGCTCCGCTGCTGAGTCCAGGTACGGGATTTCAAGAAAACGTCCCTGCTGCTGTTCCAGTTGGTCCCAGAAACTGTCACCGCTGTCAGAGCCGACAAAGAAGATCTCTCCGGTCATACGGTCAAAAAAATAGACCCGGTCCTGTTCCATATTTGAAAAAGCCCCCAGGAGATCCTCCCAGGCTATGGCTACGCTATGTATCATAAAAAGACCCCTTTATATATTCCTGTTGTTGACAGTCAGCCCCGGCAACGGCACAATCGGCAGTACTATGCGTACCATCTTTCTTGCTGATGCCCACCTGCACCACCCCGACGATGCCAACTACCGGCTGCTGCTTGAGTTTATCCGTTCCCTGCAGGGTACAACCGCCACCCTCTGCATTCTGGGCGACCTGTTTGATTTCAGGGTCGGTCTGCCGGCTCTGGTCTTTCCTGAGCAGGAGCCGATACTCAAGGCGCTGGAGGAGCTGCATGCTTCCGGTACCCGTCTGATCTATCTGGAAGGGAACCACGACTTCCATCTTGGAGCAGACCTTGGCAGCAGGCTGGAGGTTGAAATCCATCCCGGACCGGTACAGCTTGAGCTGCAGGGCAAGCAGGTCTTTCTTTGTCATGGTGACCTGATCAACCGGGCCGACTGGCGTTATCGTCTGCTCCACCGGACCCTGCGGAATCCTCTGACATTACGGATCGGCCGTCTGCTTCCTGCAGCAGTGGTGCAGGGGCTGCGCAGCAGGCTGCAGCACGCAAGCAAACAACGCTACAGCCGGGACCGGAGACGCTGGGACTACAGTGCCATGATCCGCAGCTATGCGGCATCGATTCGTGCCCAGGGGGCCCAGGCCCTGGTGCTGGGACATTTCCACCAGCCGTTTATTGACCAACAGGATGGCTTCACGCTGGTCTCACTTGGGGACTGGATTTCCCACTACTCCTACGCCGAGCTGGTTGACGGCAGCTTCCGCCTGCTTACCTACCCTGCCTGAAAAATTCCGCCAGGGCCTGTTCGCCCAGCTGCGAGGCCTTGATCTTCCACTTGTCTCCGTTAATCACCAGCGCCACCAGGGCTATCTGCGGCTGGTCGGCCGGTGCGTAGGCGGCAAACCAGGAATAGTGACCTTTCGGATTATCTCCATCAATCGAGCCGGTCTTGGCGGCGATTTTCATGTCGCTGGTCAGCCTGCGTCCTTCCGGGGTGCGGAACGCCTTGCGTGAGGTGCCGCTGGTGACCGTGGTCAGTAGCATATGGGTCAGGCTGTTGGCTGTTTCTGGGCTGATCACCCGCTCCAGCTCGCGGGTTGCCGGAACCTTCAGTTCCTTGCCGTCGCGTGCTGCCTGATCAACCAGGCGAGGGACCATCATGGTGCCGCGGTTGGCAATGGCAGCAGTAATGAGGGCTGCATGAATAGGTGAAACCTGCAGATCATGATCAAGCCCGCAGCCCTGTAAACGCAGGTCATGGGTGGATTCTGCCGCCGGCGCCGCGCTGGGCACTGCAGGCACGCCGGGCAACAGCAGGCTGCGGTTAAAGCCGAAACGCTCACAGGTCTGCTTGAGTTGTTCTCTGCCCAGCAGGTCACTGGCGATCATGCCGTAGATCGGGTTGACCGATTTTCCCATCGCCTCGGTCACATCCATTTTATTGTTGCGGCCCCTGGGGTTGGGATCCCAGTTCTTCGGGGTCTCAGAGACCAGGCGCCCCCGGAACTCCAACACTGTGGCAGGATTGATCTTCCGGTTCTCCAGGGCTGCAGCTGCGGTAATCATCTTGAACAGTGAGGCCATCGGGTAGACCTGGTAGGCGGCCTGCTGCTGCCAGGTCGGGTCGGTGGCTGAATATCCGGCAAGGGAAAGCACCCTGCCGGTCGCCGGCTCAACAGCGATAAAGATTGCGTAGGGGGGGCGGGTCTGCTCCAGATACCCCTGGACCCGGTGCTGCAGTGCCGGGTTGATCGAAAGGTTGAGCGTCGTGCCGTCAGGGGCGGTTGCTGTCAGGAGTTCACCATTACTGACGGCAGTAGGAATCAGGCTGCTGGCAGTGGCAAAGAGGTCATCCCCCAGAGAGATCGGTCGTACCTTTTGAACGGCCTGTTGACGGGAATCCTGCCAGACAGAAATCGCCTGGGCGCCTTTGCGGACCAGCAGAACACTTAACGGGATCAAGAGGAGTGCCAGGGCGGTGCAGAGGGCGGCACCTTTCCAGTGGCGCTGAAAGAAGTTCTTCTGGGGCCGGGTCAAATGTTTCAAATCTTGCATCTGAAAACTATAGGCCAATTGTGGCGATGGTGTCAATCGGTGTCAGGCTGGGAAAGGCTGAATAAGCTGTTTCCGGTGCCGCTGGCTTTTACGGTAATTCTGTTTGAATAGCCAGTCGGCATTGATTATAGTGCCAAAACCATGCGTTACAGAATCATACCCTCGATACTGCTGCTGGCTGTTATGGCAGTGCTCTGCCTTTGCAGCGGGTGTCGCGTCGGTAAAACCGCTCCGCCCCTTGCTCGCCAGGGTGTGATAGACCTTTCAACCATTGATCTGCAGCAGGCTGGTCCGATCCGTCTGGATGGGGCCTGGGAATGTTATTGGAAGCAGCTGCTGGCCCCGGCAGATTTCAAGGCCGGCCATCTGCCCGTTGTCTCGGGCCATCTGACCCTTCCCGCAGCCTGGAATGATACGCCCCCCAAAGCTAAAAAAACTGAAGCAGCAGGCTACGCCACCTTCCGGCTGAGGATACTGCCCGGCAAGACCCGGCAGGGACTGACACTGCAGCTTGGTGAACTCAACTCTGCCTACCGGCTCTGGGTAAACGGTCTCCTGCTGGGTGAAAACGGTGTGGTTGGCAAAAATGCCGCTGAAGAGATCCCGGCCCAGGGGATTCGCCAAATCCGCTTGCAGTCTGATGGCCAGCCGCTTGAGCTGCTGTTGCAGGTCTCAAACTACCATCATCGTAATGGGGGGGTGATTGCCCCGATCATGCTGGGAGCGTCAGAGACACTGGAATCAGCGCAGCTGAGACAATGGTCTCTGGCCCTGCTCTGCATCGGCAGCCTGCTGGTGATGGGGTTCTACCATATCGGTCTGTTTTTCATCAGAAAATCAGACCGTGCCCCGCTCTATTTTGGTGTCTACAGCCTGTTGTGGGCCGGCAGTTCGCTTACCTCAAATGCAACTGACTGGGCCGTGAATCTGCTGGTGGCCCACTATCCGGTTGCATTGCTCAACCGCTTTGACCTGCTCTGTTTTGTGCTGTCGCTGCCGGTTGGCTACAGCTTTTTCCGTGCCCTGTATCCCGATGAGTTTTCCCGCCTCCTGCAGCAGATTATCCTGGTGCTGGCCCTGGTGTACACCGGGCTGGGGCTGCTCCTTCCCACCATGGTCTTCACCAGCATCATCCCGGCGTTCTACCTGTTTGCCATGGTCATGATCCTGTACTGCCTGGCCATGCTGTTTCGTGCCATGAGAAACCGTAGAGAGGCATCGCTACTGATTCTAGCCGGTTTTGTTGTCATGGGGGCAACCGGTATCAATGACATGCTGTATGATCTGCAGATGATCCAGTCAGTCTATCTGATTCATATCGGTATGTTTGTTTTCATCTTTTTTCAGGCTATCGCCCTTTCAATCCGTTTTTCCCGATCCTTTCATGCCGTAGAACAGCTCTCCTGTGAGCTGTCCGAAAAGAACCGTGTCCTGGAAGAGGAGATGGCGGAACGAACCCGTCTGGAGCGGGAGATCGTCAATATCAGCGAAGAAGAGCGCCGCAGCATCAGCCACCAGCTGCATGACGGGCTCTGCCAGCTCTTGACCGGTGTCCGGCTGCATTTTTCTTCGCTCAGGCGGCAGCTGTCCGATGCTGACCGCCAGAAGCCGGAAGTGGCAGAAGTTTCCTCCCTGCTGGAAGAATCGGTCAACCATGCCTACGACCTTTCCCGTGGGCTATGGCCGGTGGAGCATGACAGCAATGCACTCAGCCCCTCCCTGGAGGAACTGACCCGGCGGCTGGCAGAATCCAGCGGTATTGTGATTGAATTCAGCCAGCAACGGGGCTGCCAGGTCTGTACAAACAAAGGGGTGACCCAACTGTACCGTATTGCCCAGGAGGCCTTGACCAATGCGGTTAAACATGCCCGTGCCAGCCGGATTGCGGTTGCCCTTCAGTGTCAAAATCGGGGTGAACTGACCCTGACGGTTCAGGATGATGGCATTGGCAGAGACCTTGCCGAACGGACCAAAGGTGGTCTGGGCATGGGGATCATGCAGCACCGCGCCAGACTGATTAACGCTCATCTGACCGTGGCTGATGTAGCAGGCGGGGGGACCCTGGTCAGCTGCACCATTCCCTGTGATCTGGAGACAACGGAGGATTGCAGCCCATGACAGACAAGGCGCAAGCTGCCGGTATTTTTCTGATTGATGACCATCCGGCAGTACGGAAAGGGTTAACGCTGCTGCTTACCCAGGAGGCGCACCGCGTCTGCGGTGAGGCCGACAGCGCTGCCAGGACCTTTGAACTGCTCCCCGGGTCAGGTGCAGAGATCGCCTTTCTGGACCTCTCCCTGGGGGATGAAAGCGGGCTTGATCTTATCCAGGATATTTGCGGACTTGGTGTCCGTGTGCTGATCTACTCCATGCATGAGGATGGCGACACCATTCAGAAGGCCCGTGGCGCAGGTGCCCTGGGCTATGTCTCTAAGCGGGAGCCGGAGGATCTGCTGCTGGTTGCGGTAACAGAACTGCTGGCAGGCAGAGCCTACCTGAGCCCCCGCATTACCCAGGCCCTGGCAAGCAGCCTGTCTGCCACACAGCCGGTCAAACCGGAAGCGCTGCTCAGTGAGCGGGAACAGCAGTTGCTGGCCATGCTGGGCCAGGGGGATGGTCATCAGGATATGGCCGCTGCCTTCGGGATCAGTGTCCGCACGGTAGAAACCTACTTCAACCGGATTATCATCAAGCTGGGTCTTGAAGGCATGAAAGGACTCAGGCGTTTTGCCATACAAAATCACCATTCAAAAAACGGTTTTTAGACGCAAAAAGAGCACAATGAAACACAATAAGAACAGATAGTTAACGTTTTTTATGCAACACTTTGCAGCTCTGTTTGAAATGCATTCCACCTATCTGCAGTTCTTTGTGATCTTTGCGTTCTATGGCGGCTGACTGCTTTTCCCAAAATTGTCTGTAACTCCTTCCAAACAATCACTTCCCTCCATAATTTTTTTAGTAATGTCCGGGGTTTCACGGACAGACACGCTGTTCCCCCTCCTGTATATACGTTAGATGGAATCACTCTGTTATCTGACCAGAACAGGAGCACCATGTGGCACGACTTTTTTTGATTGATTATCATGCTGCCGTGCGTCAGGGGCTGGCGCTGCTGCTGCAGGGAAGACATACCATCTGCGGTGAGGCAGGCAGCAGGGGTGAAGCGGTTGAACAACTTGGCACGTCCTGCGCTGATCTGGTGCTGCTGGATCTTGTGCTTGGCCCGGAGAACGGGTTTGAGCTGATAGCATCGGCACGTCGGCTGGGTATCAACGTACTGGTCTACTCCCTCTGTGAAGATGCAGAAAGCATCTCCGGGGCCTTTGCTGTCGGTGCCGGTGGCTATGTAACCAAATGTGAACCTGCCGATGCCCTGCTTGCCGCCGTAACCGACCTACTGGCAGGCAAACGCCACATCAGCCCACGGGCCGCCCAGAGTCTGGCAAACCGGACCTTATCAGCCTGTAAAAACAATAAGATCTGATTTTTGTATTTTTAACGTATAAGTCGGGAGGATGGCGTGGTGCGACAATTAAAACTGATGTTGGTACTGCTGGCTGTATTCTTTGTAAACTTGATTACTGTTCCGGCCCAGGCGGGCATCCCTGCTCTTACGGCTCCGGCCACCAGCAACCTTGGGGCCAACCAGGTCACTCTGACCGTGCAGGCCAGTGAAAACGGCACCGGCTATATTACGCTGCTGCCCGGCAGCAGCACAGCGTGCGGCACCGGCGCGCAGGTGAAGGCCGGCCTTGACAGCAACGGCAGTCCGGCTTTTCGACGCGGCTCTTTAAAGCTATCTGCCAATTCCTCCGGCAGCTACACCATAGCTAACCTGATCCAGACGACAAATTACACCGCCTGCTTTACCGCCGATGACGGTACATCCCTGCAGCCGACCCCGGTGACAGCAAATCTGACCACAGTTGCCGCCGCAACCTACAGCAATCCGGTATGGGAGCTGCTGGGCAATCCCGGTTTTACAAACAGTAGCGACTATCATGCGTTTGCTTTTGCACCGGATGGCACACCGTATCTGGCGTATTTGAACAATACATCCGGTACGGTGCTGAAGTGGGATGGCGCTGGCTGGGTTACCGTGGGGAGTCCGGGATTTTTCACTAGTGATTATCCCAGTTCTCTGGTTTTTGCTCCGAATGGAACCCCCTATATTGCGTATGAAGATTCCGTAAACGGCATGAAAGCCACCGTAAAGAAATTTGACGGCAACGACTGGATTCCTGTGGGAGATGCCGGGTTTTCATCTGGTATCATCGACTATATGGCTTTGGCAATTGCCCCGGACGGGACCCCCTATACTGCTTTTAGTGAATTTGAAAATAACATTACCAGGGTAATGAGATATGACGGCAGCAGTTGGACGCCCGTGGGTGGGATTGCATTTTCAGATGCGACAAGAACGGCTACCGTATTTTCACTGAAATTCAGCCCGGCCGGAGTTCCGTATATCTCGTATCTCAGCTCTGACCCATCTGAAGCTTCTGGTATGACAATCGGTGTAAAAAGGTTAAACAGCACTAGTTGGGAGCTGGTGGGAAACTCGGCGTTTCCCTTCGCCACCCCCGGTTCGGATATTGCGTGCCCGTTGACCTTTGCTCCTGACGGCACCCCCTATCTGGTCTATTCGGATGCAGCAAACGCTGGTAAAGCCACGGTGATGAAGTTTAACGGCAGCAGCTGGGATCTGGTGGGAAGCGCCGGATTTACACCCGAAGCAGGCTGGGCTTTCTCCCTGGCATTCGCACCTGATGGCGCCCCCTATCTGGCATATACAGCTAGCAGCGCCCAAAGCGGTGTCATGAAATATACCGGCAGCAGTTGGATTACGGTCGGGGACGCCGGGATCATGAAAACTAGATACACATCCCTGGCATTTGCTCCTGATGGCACCCCCACTGTGGCCTTTAGGGATTTTCAATTCAGCAATAAAATTACCGTAATGCGCTTTGCAAGCCCTCCTGTCCCGCCGGTGCTCACCTCCATCTCTCCATCCAGCGGCCTTGCTGATGTCAATACAAACGTAACCATAACCGGTACCGGTTTTAGCAATGCATTGCGTGTGATGTTTGGCAGCAAAAATGCCATAAGTTTTGTCGTCAACTCAGACAGCCAGATCACCGCCGTGGCTCCTACGGCGACAACTGGTGATGTGGTAGATGTTACGGTTACAACCTACAACGGTACCAGCGCCACCAGCAGTGCCGATCTGTTTACCTACGGCAAGCATGCCCAGAACGCTATTTTTACTGCAGCCCCTGTCATTTTTATTGGGGGAACCGGCGTTGTCAGCGCACATTCTTCGCTTGATGACGCATTGTTACACCTTCCTGCAACCTACAGCTCACTGACCCCGGAAACCTGTACCATAACACGTTCATACACCATCGATACCCCCTTTACTGGTTCCCCCTTTGAGTCTCTTCATAAAATTACGGATTACGCAGTGATCAAAGCTGATAAAGAAGGTGCCTGCACTATTGCGGTCGATTTTCCTGAAACTGCGGATCATGCCGCAGTACGGGGGACTCAATCTATCACCATAATCCCTGCTGTAGCGCCACCCCTCACTGCTCCGACAGTATCCAATCTGGGGGCCAACCAGGCTACTTTTACCTTTCAGGCCAGCTATGACAGCATCGGCTGGTTTACCCTGCTCGCCGGCAGCAACGTCCCCTGCGGCAGCGCTAATCAGGTGAAGGCCGGTCTTGACTCCGCCAACAATACGGCCAACAGACGTGGCTCGCTCTCACTTGCCGGAAACACTCCCGGCCACTACACCATCCGAAACCTGTCAGGTAATACGCAGTACACAATCTGTTTCATAGCAGACAACAGCATGATTCAGCCGACACCGGTAGCCGTCAATCTTACAACCAATGCAGCAAAGAGCTTTGCCCTCCCTGTATGGGTAGTTTCAACGTACCAAGCCATGTATGAGTCTCCCAGTGTTGGCGGCATCAGCTTCGCTCCTGACGGCACCCTCTACGTGGCGTATAATAAGGATGATACAAGTGTTCATTATTCTCAGACTTACCAACAAGTAGACCGAGTTGTCGACAACAATGCATATCATCTAAATATGTATAATTTGTTAACATGGACAGGGTATATCGGTACTGTCACTCCTGTATTTGCTCCGGATGGAACACTGTCCGTCATAGATGCTCGCTCAGTGCAATCATTTATCTCTTACGGCGGGGGCGGATGGAATAAAAAACCGTTAACCACGGAAGATATTTTTAGTGGGAGCGTCGCCTTTGCTCCTAACGGAGAATTATACGTGGGGGCAAAGGTGGTTCCTCATGAGCTGGGTGGTATAGATTTGGATCTGGTGCGCAGATTTGATGGTACAAACTGGGTTGATGTCGGCACGCAGTCGCTACTGCAGAGTTCAGAGGCGTTTCCTAATAACTTCATTGCTTTTGCCCCGGATGGCAGTCTCTATCTGGCAGGTAACAAAAAATTTCTGAGGTTTGACGGCAGCGACTGGGTCACCGTGGGGGAGTTTTCTGCTGATATTTCTGCATTTGCCTTTGCTCCTGACGGTACACTCTGGGCGGCTACAGAAGCACCAAGTAAAATCTACAAATTTAATGGCAGTGACTGGTTTGATATGGGTTCCGATGGTACTACGAATGCACGTTGGGGGGTCACTTCCATCGCCATTGCTCCCGATGGTACTCCGGTTATTGCCGGAAGCGATGGTGTTTGGCCGGAAAAAGTATATGTAAAGAAATTGAGCGGCAATAGTTGGGTGTCGCTGGCAGATCTGGATTTGCCGGATATGATGTCTAGAATGAATAACTCCAGGAATGTCGCTGTTACCTTTAGCCCGGATGGCACCCCGTATGTGGCATACGCTCCTTTTTCTCCTGATACCTACACAGTACTGCGTCTGGTTGATACCGCACAGTATGTCACCTACAACGGCAATGGCAACAGCAGCGGCAGCGTGCCGGTTGACAGCACCGGCTATGCCCTGAACGCCACAGCTACGGTTTTGGGTAATAGCGGCGCGCTGGCAAAAAACGGTTATGTCTTTAACGGTTGGAACACTGCTGCTGATGGTAGTGGCACCAGCTACCAGCCCGGCGCAACCTTTGTCATGGCTGCCAGCAGCACCCTCTACGCACAGTGGATTGCCCCCGTTGCGCCGCCATCAGGGCTGGTCTCCTGGTGGCGTGGAGAAAATAACGGGCTGGATGCCCTGGGGGCAAACAACGGCACACTTCACAGCGCCTCCAGTTTTGCCTTTGCAACGGGCAAGGTCGGCCAGGCCTTTAGCTTCAGCGGCGCGACAACCGAATACGTTGATGCGCCCAGCAGTGCTTCACTTAACTTCGGCACGGGTGACTTTGCCATCGCCACCTGGATCAAGTCCAGCGACAACGGCAGCTACCGGCGGCTTGTCACGAAACGGGGAACGGGAAACTGGTATTCACTGGCTCTTAACGGTGGCAAGGCCTTCTTTGAAATTGCCGCTGGGGTTAATTGCGCTTCTTCCACCACTGTTGCCGATGGCCAATGGCATCACATTGCCGTCAGCAGGGATCCGGTCGGCACCTCGCCGCGCAAATACCACCTGTATATCGACGGTGTTGAGAACACGTCTCTGACCGATAGCGGGCTGAATCTGGACAACAGCGCCCCGCTGGAGCTGGGTAAATGGGCTGCTGAATCCTATAGTGGCACCTACTCCGGCCTGATGGATGAGGTGCAGATCTTCAACCGTTCCCTGACTGCCGCAGAAATCCAGGGTATCTACAATGCCGGGCCAGCCGGGCTGGCACTTGTCCCAAGCGTCACCAACATCTCACCATCCAGCGGTTTTGCCGATGGCGGCACCAGTGTCACCATTACCGGAACCGGCCTGAACAACACTACCGCCGTTAAATTTGCCGCAACGGATGCCGCCGGCTTTTCTGTTAGTTCCGACACTCAAATCATCGCAACCTCTCCAGCCGGTGTGGTTGGCCAGACCGTGGATGTAACCGTCACCACGCCGGGCGGCACCAGCGCCGTCAGCAGCGCAGATCAGTTTACCTACACCCTGCAGTATCAGGCCAAGAACCAGAGCACCACTACCCTCTACATGACCCTTGCCGAGGCGATCAACGTTGCATCAGCCGGGCATGAGATCCGGGCCTATGGCGGTCAGTTTGACGGCGCCTTGAGCCTTGTCAGGGATATTATCCTGAATGGCGGCTACAACATGGCGTTCAATGCAAAGGAGAGCCTGCCCACCACCCTGAACGGCAACCTGACCGTGACGGGCGGCACTGCCAGGGTGGATAGCGTAACGGTTAAAGGTGTTTTGACCATCGGCAACGGCAGCCTGCAGGCAAGCGGTCTGGTGGTGCAGTAGGGGACACGAAAATCTGTAAAAGCAGTTATCCACGAAGCACACGAAGGGACACTAAGAAAAACGGTTTGTTAATCACAAAACAGAGACAATTTTTCGGGTTGATTGTTTTTTGCTGTAACCGTTAATTTTAGTGAAATTTCGTACCCTTAGTGGAAATGAACTGCCGTATTAAGGTTTATGGGGTTACACATTCTTCAGGGAGTTTGGGGATGAAACAATTCAAACTGATGCTGATGGTGCTGTTCTCAACGCTGCTGTTGTGCAGCAGCCAAGCCTGGTCACTGAACCGCTTCATTGATCTGAACGACGGCACCATGCTGGATACCAGCAAAAGCCTGCGATGGTTGAAGAACGCCAACTGTTTTGTGATACAGAACTGGGATGAAGCTATCTCGTCCGCAGCCGGCCTGGCAGCTCCTACCTGCGGATTAAGCGATGGAACGGTGGCTGGCGACTGGCACCTGCCCACCAAAGATGAACTGTCAACCCTGGTTGCTGCACCGGACAACTACCGCTATAACACACTTAACGCAGCGGGGTTTACCAACGTCCAGGCATTCAACTACTGGTCCTCCAGTAGTTACGCCTTCAGCACCATCTCCGCCTGGATCGTGAACGTGGATAGCGGCTACGAAAACGTCAACTATAAGGACTATAACAACTATGTCTGGCCAGTGCGTTCCGGACAGTATTGGTCACTGGATTCTTTGATTATTACAGGAGGTGCTGATTTTGGGAGTGTACCTGCTGGTTCTACATCCCCCGGCCATCAGTTTACTCTGAAAAACAGCAGCGCAAGTTCGTTGTCAGTTACTTCAATCGCCCTGAGCGGCACCGATTCCGACCAGTTTACCCTTGCCACTGGTGGAACAACCCCCTGCAGCAGCCTTGCCTCGCTCACCCTGGCCGGCGGTGCAAGTTGTACCGTGCTGGTCAGCGCCAAACCAACAATTTTCGGCAGCAAAAGCGCAAACCTGACTGTCAGCTCAGGCGGCTCAAGCGTGAACGTCCCGTTGACCGCCACTGGCGCAGCACTGTCAGTCACCTACAATGGCAACGGCAACAGCAGCGGCAGTCTGCCGGTTGACAGCACCGCCTATGTCCTGAACGCAACCGTCACTGTACTGAATAACAGCGGCGGGCTGGCAAAGAGCGGATATCTGTTTGAAGGCTGGAACACCGCAGCGGACGGCAGCGGTATCAGCTATCAGCCCGGCACAACCTTTGTCATTACGGCACCAACTACCCTGTATGCAAAGTGGGTAGCTCCCATTGCCCCACCTTCCGGGATGGTCTCCTGGTTGCGGGGAGAAAATAACGCTTTTGACACCGTAACCGGCCTGACCGGCCAGGCAAACGGGACAACCTACGGGACCGGCAGGGTCGGCCAGGCTTTCACGTTGAACGGTACTGCCAATTACCTCTCCGTAGCTGATTCAACAGCCTTCCATACCAACCAGTTTTCAGCCAGTGCCTGGTTCAAGTGGGATGAGACCGGCACGGCCAATGTAGGGTTTATCCTGGGAAAAGCTTACGAGCATTTTGAAATCCACACGGGCGGTATTGGTGTGAATAATCTGCGGTTCATTCCGGCCGGACATCCTGCCACAACAGTTGATGCTCCCAATAGCATTACTGCCGGCTGGAACCATGTTGCTGTTACCTACAGCGGGAGCGAAGCAAAAATCTACCATAACGGGCAACAGGTGGCGGTTAAATCGGGAATCACCGGTGGGGCAGACCTGACTGCTGACAGTACGCCGCTCGCGATTGGCCGCCGTGGTTTTCAGGCTGAATACTTTTTCAAGGGGATGATTGACGAAGTCCAGTTGTTTAACAGGGTTCTGAACAGCAGCGAAATTCAGGCTTTGTATAACGCCGGTAGCGCCGGGATTGCGCCACCCCCAACCATAACTGCTATTTCACCATCAAGCGGTTCGGCAACCGGTGGGACTCCGGTCACCATCACCGGCAGCGGCCTGATCAGCACCAGTGCGGTGAAATTTGGTGCTGTTGCCGCCACCGGCTTTACGGTTAACTCTGATAGCCAGATAACCGCTGTAGCGCCTGCCGGTTCCGCTGGAGCTGTTGATATCACCGTCACCACGCCGGGTGGCACCAGCGCCACCAGCAGCGCGGACCAGTATGTGTACATGCTTGATCAGACCATCAGCTTTGGCGCTGCCCCCCTCATCAGGGTGGGTGGTAACGGAGTTGTCAGCGCAACCGCCAGTTCAGGGCTTGTTGTAAGCTTCAGCTCACAGACGCCTTCCACCTGTTCTGTCAGCGGTACAACGGTCAGTGGCCTTGCGCCGGGAACCTGCACCATTGCAGCTGATCAGGCGGGAGACAGTACCTACAGCCCGGCTGGCCAGCAAACCCAGAGCTTTGAGATTGGCGCCGCTGTTGCGCCCACGGTCAGCACCACGGCTGCCACCTCCATCACCGGCAGCGGCGCCACCCTTAATGCCACCGTTAATGCCAACTACAGCAGCGCTGTGGTCAGCTTTGAATACGGCACCACCACCACCTACGGAAGCACGGCTAACGCCAGCCCAAGCCCGGTCAGTGGCGGTACCTCAACCCCCATTTTTGCAACCATCAGTGGGCTTGCTCCCGCAACCACCTATCACTTCCGGGTCAAAGCGGTGAATGCAACCACCGGCACGGTCTATGGCGAAGATCTCACCTTTACCACCGCGCCACCCCGTTTTGTGGACTTAAACGACGGCACCATGCTGGATACGGTCACCAGTCTGCGCTGGCTGAAGAATGCCAACTGTTTTGGGCTGCAGAACTGGTATGCAGCTATCTCATATGCATCTGCTCTGGCAGCGCCTGCCTGTGGCTTAACTGATGGTTCTGCTGCAGGAGACTGGCACCTGCCCACCATTGAAGAACTACGATTTTTTAACGATGCCGGATATCGCTACAACACCCTTACTACAGCCGGGTTTAGTAAGGTCCAGGCTTACTTCTACTGGTCCTCCAGTGCCTACGCGGACAGCCCAGACTACGCCTGGGTCGTGTACATGAACTACGACAACGTGTACAGAATCAAAAAGGACTTCGAGGGCTATGTGTGGCCGGTTCGTGCCGGACAGTACTGGCAGGTTGGTCCTTTGGTTGTTGTGGGTACCGGCAGTTTTGGTGCTCTGCCTGCCGGTTCTGCCTCATCCGGCCATCAGATTACCCTGAAAAACGCCGGTATAGCCGAGCTGCCGGTTACGTCAATTGCCCTGAGCGGTGCTGATTCCGGTCAGTTTAGCGTGGTTGCAGGTGGCAGTTCTCCCTGCGACAGCCTGAGCCCGACCCTGGCAGCCGGGGCAAGCTGCACCGTGCTGGTAACTGCCACGCCAACCTCAATGGGGAGTAAAAACGCCGACCTGACCGTGACCACGGCAGTCGGCAGTACCACTGTGCCGTTGACCGCAACGGCCAGCTATCCTGTCCCGACCGTTACCGGCATCTCACCATCCAGCGGCTATGCCACCGGCGGCACCCTCGTCACCATCACCGGAACGGCCCTGACCGGTGCAACTGCCGTTAAATTTGGCGCAACAGATGCTGCAAGTTTCTCTACTGGTTCAGATACCCAGGCTACTGCCACCTCACCAGCCGGTCTGATCGGCCAAACCGTGGATATCACCGTTACCACACCGGGCGGCACCAGCGCCGTCAGCAGTGCAGATCAGTTCAGCTATACCCTGCAGTATCAGGCCAAAAACCAGAGCACCACTACTTCTTACACAACCCTTGCAGAAGCTATTGCCAATGCAGCAGCCGGGCATGAGATCCGGGCCTATGGTGGTCAGTTTGACGGCGCCTTGAGCCTTGTCAGGGATATCATCCTGAATGGCGGCTACAACATGTCATTCAGTGCCAAGGAGAGCCTGCCCACCACCCTGAACGGCGGTCTGACAATAACCGGTGGTGTGGCAAAGGTGGATAGCGTCACGCTGAAAGGGACGCTGACCATCCAAGGCGGCAGCTTGCAGGTAAGCGGGGTAGTGGTACAGTAGCAAACACGAATTTGGAAAAAACAGTTGTGGGTCACACCCTCTTCAAGGAGTTTGTGCATGCGACAATTTAAACTGATGGTGGTGCTGCTGTTTTCAATACTGCTGCTGTGCAGTAGCCAGGCCTGGTCACTGGACCGTTTTGTTGATCTGGGGGATGGCACGGTGCTTGATACCACCAGCCACCTGCGCTGGCTGAAAAATGCCAGCTGTTATATGCAACAGGATTGGAATAATGCAATTTCATTAGCCAACAATCTGGCGTCACCAACATGCGGGTTGAACGATGGTTCGGTTGCCGGTGACTGGCATCTGCCAACCAAGGATGAGCTGAATACCATTTACTCTATCAGCACTACTCCTGCTGACACCCTTAATCTGACATTCAATAATACCGTCATCTCAAGCGGGTACTGGACATCAAGTACCTATGAATCAGTCTACGTCTGGTACGCGCCCATGCAATTAAATAACTACTGGTCATACGACGTTAGCACTCATAGCCATTATTTATGGCCCGTCCGTAACGGGCAGTGGTTCTATCAGACTCTTTCAGTGACACCTTCCTCTCTGAACTTTGGTGATGTAACTACTCGCACAACGTCAGCAGGTCAGATATTCTCAATCAGCAACAGCTCTACGGTGGATAATCTGGTCATCAGCAACATTGCCCTTACCGGCAGTGATAGTGGCATGTTTAGCCTGAACAGCGGCACCTGCGGGGCTACGCAAACATTAGCGCCTGGTGTCAGCTGCACGGTCTCGGTTTCATTCAGCCCGACCAGTGTTGGGACAAAATCCACAACTCTGCATATCAATTCAAACGATGCTGCGATGTTAAACAAGGATATTGCCCTGACCGGCAGTGGTGTCGCTCAGGTTATACAAACCTTTGATCCCAATGTCTCCTGGTGGCGGGCGGAGAACAACGCCAATGACAGCGTGGGCAGCAATACCGGCACGCTGCACGGTGTTACCTATGCGCCAGGCAGAGTGGGGCAGGCGTTCAGCTTTGACGGCAGCACGGCGCAGTATGTCTCTGTGCCGCATGCATCATCCCTGGATATCATTGGCTATCACTCGATAGCCTTCTGGGTCAAACCTAACGCATTGCCAACTGCGGGCACAAGCTACCATCTGGTCAGTAAATGGACAAATGGGTACGAATACAAGAAGGTCTCCATCGATTCTGATGGCAAGGTGTCTTATTTTCTGTATGGCACAACCGCCAGTTCAGGTGTGACATCAGCCACGGCGCTGACACCCGGTGTATGGACCCATGTCGTGGCGACCTATGACGGCGCGAATATGAAGATCTATTTGAACGGCGTGCAGGATGCAAGCATAGCGGCTACCGGAGATGTGGGGGATGGCACGGGCACGTTATATCTGGGCTATGACCCCACTACGGCCCCTTATGTGACCCCGTCGTATTTCAACGGCCTGCTGGATGAAGTGGGCTGGTACAACCGGACATTGTCACAGACGGAGGTCACGTCACTTAACGACGGCACGCCCGCAGCCTTTGGTTTTACTCCACAGACTGGCGTGCCGATAAACACCAGCATCGAATCAAGCCCTGCCACGCTCACCGGATTCTATCTTCCCGCTGCTATCACCGTCAGTGGCGGCGAGTATGCGCTTTCCAGCGACAACGGCGCCACCTGGGGCAGTTGGACCAGTGCGCAAGGTACGTTCAGCCCTGACAGCCAGGTGAAGCTGCGCCTGACATCGGCCGGCACATATGGTGCCCAAGTGGCTGCAACCGTAACCATTGGTGGAGTAAGTGCCTCATTCTCTGCGACGACGATCCGCTTTATCGATCTGGGTGATGGTACGGTGCTGGATGCGGTCAGCAGTCTGCGCTGGCTGCAAAATGCCAACTGTACCGCTTCAGCAGGGGGGATTGATAAAACTGCGGGGACTCTTAATTGGGCCGACGCACAGACCTGGAGCAATAATCTGGCATCATCTGCCTGCGGATTAAGTGATGGATCGGTGGGCGGTGATTGGCATCTGCCAACCATTGATGAACTACGCATTTTCACTGATGCCGGATACCGCCCTGACACCCTTGCTACAGCCGGGTTTACTAACGTCCAGGCTAACCTCTACTGGTCTTCCAGTACCAACACGGACCTCCCAGGCTACGCCTGGGTCGTGAACATGGGCAGCGGCTTCGTGGGCCTCGGCACTATGCGCTACGGCGCCTACGTCTGGCCAGTTCGTGCCGGACAGTATTGGGCAGTTGGTCCTTTGGTCATGTTGGGTAATGGAGGCTTTGGTAATCTGGCTGTTGGCTCTGCCTCGGGCGGTCATCAGTTTACCGTGAAAAATGCCGCTGCAAGCGACCAGCCTGTTTTGGGCATTGCCCTGAGCGGCACTGATACTGATCAGTTTAGCGTGGCTGTTGGCGGCAGTTCACCCTGCGCCAGCCTGACCCCAACCCTGGCAGCCGGTGCAAGCTGTACGGTGTTGGTAACTGCCGCACCCACCTCTGTGGGCATTAAAAACGCCAGCTTAACCGTGACAACAGCAGCCGGCAGTACCGCTGTGCCGCTGACCGCAACTGCCAGCTACCCTGTCCCGACCGTCACCGGAATCTCCCCATCCAGTGGCTTTGCCGATGGCGGAACCACTGTCACCATTACCGGTACCGGCCTGAGCAACGCTACCGCCGTCAAGTTTGCCTCTACAAATGCAACCGCTTTTACGACCAACTCTGCCACACTACTTACCGCCACCTCTCCAGCCGGTCTGGTTGGGCAGACGGTGGATGTTACCGTCATCACACCTGGCGGCACCAGCGCCACCAGCAGCGCAGATCAGTTCAGCTATATCCTACAGTATCAGGCTCAAAACCAGAGCACCAATCCATACACTCCCTACACCACCCTTGCCGAAGCGGTCTCAAGCGCATCAGCCGGGCATGAGATCCGGGCCTACGGTGGTCAGTTTGACGGTGCCTTGAGTCTTGTCAGGGATATCATCCTGAATGGCGGCTACAACATGGCATTCAGTGCCAAGGACAGCCTGCCCACCACCCTGAACGGCAGCCTGACCGTGACAGGTGGTACTGCCAGGGTGGACAGCGTTACCGTCAAAGGTGTTTTGACCATCGGCAACGGCAGCCTGCAGGCAAGCGGTCTGGTGGTGCAGTAGGGTAAATAAGCCGTTGATGAGATCTTATACAGGCTGCTTCTGATCGGGGCGGCCTGTCGGCGTTTCAGAGGATGTCTGTTTGTGTCTGAAAAGAGTCATCCGCCCCTGGCCAGAAGCGGCGTTTCAGTTCATCCAGCAGGGGGGCAAGTGACTTGCGGTCAACCGCGCTGATGCTGATGGCGTTATGGCGGCGTTTGGCCTGGGCGATCCGCAGGAAGGCGATGGTGTCTTTGCGCTTGAGCCCTTCCAGTTGATCGGTCTTGTTGAAGACCACCAGCTCCGGCTTTTCCGCCAGTCCCAGTTCGGCCAGGATGGTGCGGACCTGGGCAATCTGGGCTTCAAAGCGGGGGTTGGAGGCATCCACCAAGTGCAGCAGCAGGTCGGCATCCTGCAGTTCTTCCAGGGTAGCCTTAAAGGCACCCATCAGGGAGACCGGAAGGGAGCGGATGAAGCCGACGGTGTCGGTAATGATTACTTCACGCTCACGGGGCAGGCGTAGGCGGCGGCTGGAGGTGTCCAGGGTGGCGAACAGCAGGTTCTCGGTAAAGATCTCGCTTTGGGTCAGGGCATTCAGCAGGGTGGATTTGCCGGCGTTGGTGTAGCCCACAATTGAGATGATCGGTACGCCGGAACGTACCCGTCTGCTGCGGCGTTGTTCCCGATCACGGGAGAGTTCCACCAGTTCCCGCTCCAGTGCGGTGATCCGGTCCCTGATCCGGCGGCGGTCGATCTCGAGCTTGGTCTCGCCCGGCCCCCGTCCGCCGATGCCGCCCATCAGCCGAGACATCTGGACCCCCCGGCCGGTCAGGCGGGGCAGCAGGTATTTCAGTTGTGCCAGTTCCACCTGTACCTTGCCGTCCCTGCTCTTGGCCCGTCCTGCAAAGATATCCAGAATCAGCTGGCTGCGGTCGATGACCTTCAATTCAGTCATGGTGGAGATGGCCCTGACCTGGGCGGGAGTCAGTTCCTGATCAAAGATCAAGAGGGTGGCGCCCCGCTGCAGGGCACGGATCACCACTTCCTGCAGTTTGCCTTCCCCCATCAGGGTGCGGGGGTTCAGTTTGCGGGGCAGCTGAATAAAACTGTCCAACACCTGTACCCCGGCAGTGCGGGCCAGCTCCTGCAGTTCTGCCAGGGAATCATCCACCTCACGCCGTTCACCACCGGCCCTGACCGAGATCAGGATCGCCCGTTCCTGGCCATCTTTGGCCTGCGCCTCTACCTGAATCGCCTTGTCAAGGCTGCGCTCCAGTGTGTTAATGAAGTTACTGTCGTAGTCAACCGTCTTTTCCAGCAGTTGTGGGGGAAGTACGCTGATGCCGCCCGGTTCGGTGGAGAGGTGGGCCAGATGTACGATGCTGCGTCGGCCATCAAGGGGGCAGATTGCGGCAATCAGGTCAAGCCTGAGCAGCTTCAGGTCGGTCAGGTCATCTTCGGTCAGCGGTTCTGATTTTAGGTGGGTGTGGAGCAGGCGTAATCCCCGCAACCGTTTGCGGCCCAGGGGGTATTCTTTCAGGTCAGGGATCAGCAGCCCCTTTTCCGTGCCGATCAGGATCAGTTCAATGGCGCCGTGGCGGTTGACCAACAGGCCGATCTGGCGGCGCAGTTCAAGGGAGAGTTCAAGCAGGCGGATGGCCAGTTCGGCTGAACAGAGTTCATCAGCCGGAATACGACGGCGGTAGAGACGTTCTACCGCCTGAATCTGGCTCTGTTTCAGACCTGCAAGGTTGCCGTGGAGTTCTTTGATGGGGCGGTCTCCGTCAGATGCCGGTTATGTTGTAGCCGGCATCAACGTAATGGATTTCACCGGTAACCCCGGAGGCCAGGTCGCTGCAGAGGTAGAGGGCTGACTTGGCTACTTCTTCCTGGGTGATGTTGCGGTGCAGCGGGGCACGTTCTTCAACGGTGTTGAGGATCTGGTTGAAGCCGTTAACACCGGCAGCGGCCAGGGTCTTGATCGGGCCGGCCGAGATGGCGTTGACCCGGATGTTGTCCGATCCCATGCCTGCGGAAAGGTAGCGTACCGAGGCCTCCAGGGCGGCCTTGGCAACCCCCATGACATTGTAGTTGGGGAATACCTTTTCAGCGCCGTAGTAGCTCATGGCAAGGGCGCAGGCGTCGCGTCCGGTCATTAGCGGTTGGGCCGCTTTCAGGAGACCAATAAAGGAGTAGGCGCTGATATCCAGAGCCGTAGCAAATCCGGTCCGGGTGGTGGAAAGGATGGTGCCTTTCAGTTCTTCCTTGTCAGCAAAGGCCACCGAATGGATCAGGATATCGATCCCGCCCCAGCGCTGCTGCGCCAGCTCCATCAGGGCGGCTATCTCTTCGTCGCTGGTAACGTTGCAGGGGGCAACAATGGCGCCGATTGATTCAGCCAGGGGGCGGACCCGCTTCTCAATCGCCTCACCGGCGTAGGTCAGCATCAGTTCTGCACCTTCGGCCTGAAACAGCTTGGCCATGGCCCAGGCAATACTCTTTTCGTTTGCAACGCCCAGGATAAGCGCTTTTTTACCGTTCAACAGTCCCATCAATTCCTCCGGATACCGTATCAATGCTCTCTGCCGACTGGTTGGCTGAAGCCTGATGGTGTAGTACCTGCTGCTCAAGACGGGCAATCCGTCCTTCAAGTCGTATCAGTGTTGTGTGTGATTCCATGATTTGGCGGCGCAGCCCCAGTAACAGCAGGGGCAAGCTGAGCCAGACAGCCGCAAAGAAGAGGCCCAGTAGGATCGACATGATCATGAATCCGCCAAAAAGTTCCATCCGGTCTGGCCGCTCCCTTTACCTGCGTAGCTTCGCGTAACAACCGCAAAGGCTATACCATACCTGAGTCTAAATGGCAAACATGCAAAAGACGTGAAAAAACGGGACTGCTATGCTACAAGTAGCGATTATGCACACACTTATTCCGATTGAATCCCCTCTTTTTTTGTCAGGCAGCGAGCTTGACGAACAACCGGCATGGGCTATGATCTTTGGCAACCGGAACCCGCTGGTGCTGGAGATCGGCTGCGGAATCGGCGATTTTGTGGTTGCCATGGCAACCCGGCACCCGGAGCTTAACTTCATTGCCCTGGATTTTTACAACAAAGGCTGCCTGAAAAGCTGCAAGCGGGCTGAGCGGGCTGAGCTGACCAATGTCAGGATCGTACGGGATGAGGCCCGTTCCTTTATCCGCCGCTGCCTCGCCCCGGCCTCGCTGCAGGCAGTGTTTATCAACTGCCCTGATCCATGGCCCAAGCGCTATCAGCGTAAACGGCGTCTGGTGAATCAGGAGTTTGTCAGTTTTCTGGAGCCGTATCTGCAGCCCGGAGCGATACTGCATTTTGCCACTGATTTTGATGATTACGGCATTGATGTGGCCAACCTGCTGCGGCGGCAGCCCGGTTTTGAGAACCTGCTGGCGCCTGATCACTGGCGCCATGATCTGGAAGGGTATCCCCGCACCAAATACATGCTAAAGTTTATGGCTGAAGGCAAAGAGATCTATTTTGTGCAGTATCGCCGTCGGACGGCGGAGTAGCACAGGGGAGGTGCAACCATGTCGGATAACGGTCTGAAACGGAGCATCAATATCTTTAAGCCGCTACCCGGAACCATGCAGGGTGAGGTGCAGGTGATTGCCATGTTGCTGGTTGCCTGTCTGCTTGCGGTGGTGGGGACTCAGGTTGCCATCTGGGTCCTGGAAGAATCGTTGGACGGCTTCTGGTTGACCGAGCTGATTTTCTTTAATCTGCCGATTCATTTCTGGATCTCAGGCCAGTTCCTGCCGCTGCTGTTTATTGTGCTGGGGCTGGTCTTCAACCTCTGGATGGATCGTCATGAGCTGCGGCGGATGGAGGGGACGATTCGCTTCAGAGCAACAGGTCGCAAGAAGGGGGAGGTGCCCTGATGGTGGCAAAAGGTGTACAGTTCATACCGCTTCTGATGGTTGCCGGGATGTTCCTGCTCTTTATTGTCAGCGGCCTTGGCAGCAAGATGCGTCAGGCCAGCGACTACGGTTTCTCCGGCAGCTACAGCGGTCGGGTCGGCAGCGGCGCCGCCATTGCCAGCAACTGGATGAGCGCTGCCAGTATCCTGGGGCTGGCTGGTCTTTTCTATCTGAAGGGCTACTATGCCATGGCCTTTGTGATCGGCTGGACCGGCGGCTATGTCTTGCTGCTGGTGCTGATGGCGACCCAGATCAGGCGTTTCGGCAAGTTTACCGCCCCGGATTTTGTCGGATTCCGTTATGAATCAGCCACGGCCCGCACGGTGGTGGCGCTGATTTCTATCGTTATTTCCGTGATCTACTGTGTGGCTCAGTTCAGAGGGATCGCCCTGCTGGTTTCCTGGCTTTTTGGGTTGGAATACAAGGAAGCGGTTCTGACCGGTGCTGCGTTGCTGGTAACCTTTGTGGTGCTGTCCGGCACCCTGGGGGTAATCAGAAACCAGCGTCTGCAATACTTTGTACTGATCATCGCCTTTGTCCTGCCATTGATGTTCATTAACCGCAAACTTGGTTATTTCTGGGTGCTGCCTCAGTTTGGGTATGGGGAGGCAGTCACTACCCTCCAGGAACAGTTCGGCTTTTTCTGGTCTGAGCCGTTTGCCTCCATCTCGCTCTTTCAATGGCTGGCGCTCTGCTTCACCCTGATGTTCGGTACTGCCGGGCTGCCCCATGTGCTCTCCCGTTTTTATCTGGCCCCCAGTATGCGCGATGCCCGTTGGGGGGTGGTCTGGGGTCTGTTTTTTATCTCTCTAATCTACTGGTCTGCCCCGGCCTACGGGGTGCTGGCCCGCCTGTTTGATGCCCGTGCCGGCAATGCCTTTAAACTTCCTGATCCAACCCAGGCGGATCTGGTGACCTTGACCGCAGCCACCCAGGCCGGTCTGCCGGTCTGGGTGGTGGGACTGCTGGTGGCGGGCGGTATGGCTGCAGCTTTTTATGCTGCTGGTGGATTGCTGCAGTCCGGTGCAGCAGCCTTTGCCTATGACATCTATCCCCGTCTGATCCGGCCTGGCGCAACGGATAGCGATAAGGTGACCGTGGCCAAAGGGGTCTTTCTGGTTCTGGCAGGGATTGTCATGGCGTTTTCCCTGAATCAGGTGGGGCTGATTGCCGAGATCGCTGCAGTAGCCTTTGCTCTGGCCGGCAATACTATCTTCCCGGCCTTTCTGTTGGGTATCTGGTGGAGCCGCACCAATGCTGCCGGCGTGTTGAGTGGCATGCTGGTTGGTGTCCTGATCACAGCCGCTTCTCCCTTGTTCGGGGAGCTGCTGCCTCTGGTCAAGGTTATCTTTCCCCTGACCTCTTCAGCCTTTATCGGTGCTCCAGTGGTCAGTCTGGTGATGATTGTGGTGTCGCTGCTGACCCGTCCTCCCTCTGATGAGATGGTTGCCTTCCTGATTCGTGATGTCCATGACACCGGAGGGAAATAATGGCACTTCTGCTTGCTAAAGGTGAGGATTTTGCCTCCTGGCGCGGGGTGGAGGAGTTTGCGGTTGCCTATCGTGAGGCTGCAGTCCGGCTCGCAGCTCGCCGCCATCCGGAGGGGATCGCACAGCTGCTGGAGTTGACCGAGGATCTGCTCTCCGTTGTTGAACGTGAAAACAACAGCATGGGTGAAGAGTTGACGAAGCTGGTCAAGGAACTCTCCTGTGCCGGAGAGCAGTCTCAGCTGCGTACCCTTCTGGCTGATTTCTACGACCGAGCCTACCGGCATTTTGGGCGCTTCGGTTCCCCGATCGCTTTGTTCAGCATGACAGAAACCTTTCTGGGAGCCTTGTGCGACTGCTGTCTGCGCCTGGCCAGGCAACAGATTGATGCTCCATTACCACCGCTTGCGCTGCTGGTCATGGGGCCGGCCGGCCGCCGTGAAGCAACCCGTTTTTGCCGGGTACAGCTGGCACTGGTCTGGGATGGTGAGGCGCCTGAGGCGTTGATGGTACAACTGGGAGAGGAACTGGTTGCCTGGTTGCGGGTCTGTGGCGTTAGCCTTGAGGAGACCATCACGCCGCTCAACCCTGACTGGCGTGGTAACCTTGAACAGTGGCAGGCCCGTTTTGATGCTGCAACAGCTAAAAATGATCAGCGCGTACTGATCGAACTGCTGCGTTTGGCAGACCGAACCGTGCTGGCCGGTGATAGTACGGTTGTCGACAGGTTTGGAAGCGTGTGCCAGCAGTATCTCGGCCAGCGTGATTTTATCGCCAATCTGGTGGAACGCTGTCTGTTGCTCTCAAACGGCGTCGGCATGATGGGCAGCCTTAAACTTGAGAAAAGCGGTCCCCATCGGGGCGGTTTCTCGCTGCTAGATCATGCCTTTCTGCCCCTGGCTGCTGCGGTGGCAGCCCTGAGTCTGATGCATGGGGTCAACCTGGTTGGTACGCCGGAACGGCTGCGCGGACTGGTTCGGATCAGCAAACTGGATGTCGATCTGGCAGAGCGTACCCTGCATGCCTGGTACTGTTTCAGTGAACACCGGCTTGTGCTTGAGCAAACAGCAATGCCGGGGCTGGACTGCAGGGATATTCTCTATCTGCCGACGGCAGCACTGGGTGCCGCCGAGTCTGAACGGCTGCGGCTCTCGCTGGAGACGGTTGGCGACCTGCAGCGTTATCTGCAGGTCAGTTTTGGTGCCTACAGATGAGCAGCTGTCTGAAGATATCGCTTTCAAGCGGATCTTTGTTTACCCTGCCGATATGCCGGGCCTTTGAGCTATCTGCCGAGGCCGGTTTCGACGGGGTTGAGCTGATCATCAATCAGGACTTTCAACGGGTTAATCCGGTGAAGGTGGTTCGTTCCCTGCAGGAAATTGCACCGATCAACTCCATTCACGCCCCCTTTATGCCGCTGGACGGCTGGGGCGGTCCGATTCAATCACTCTTTCACAGTATTGAACTTGCTGCTGATACCGGTATCCCGCTGGTGAACTTCCATCCACCATCCTGGATGGGGATGGAGATCGGATTCTGGCGCTGGCTGTATCGTATCCGAGATTTTCAAAAAGAGATCGGCATTGATGGCGAGGTGCTGGTTACGATAGAAAACATGCCCTGTATCGGCCGCTTCAAGCTGAATCCCAATATCCTCTCCTCCACCCGGGATATGATCACCTTTATTCACGATCACAACCTCTTTCTGACTTTTGATACCACTCACATGGGATCAGGCAAGGCCAACTTCATCAATGACTTCTACCTGTTCTACGAGTCAGGTCGGATACGCAATATCCATTTCTCGGATTATGGCTTTGACCGCGAACATCTGATCCCCGGCCATGGCCGCCTGCCGTTGACCCGCTTTCTGAACCACCTGAAACATACCGACTACAAAGGCTGTGTCACCCTTGAGGTCAGTCCCCATGAGTTTCCGAAAAATGAAGAGGTCATCCTGCAAAGCCTGAAGGAACTGCAGACCTATATGCGGGTTGAAACCGGCATGTTGCCGGTTGAGGCGATGGAGGACTTTGAGGTGATGGCACCGGTTGATATTGATGAGGGAGTGTATGGCGAACTGTGACAGGGGGAGGGTAAAACGGTGACGACGACGACACTGATGGTTGAGACCAAAGACGGTATTGCCACCATAACGGTCAACCGGCCGGCCAGCATGAATGCCATGACCGTTACCACACTGCAGGAACTGAGCGTTGTTGTGCAGGAATTGTCAGCCTCTGCAGTGGTGCGGGCTGTCATCATTACCGGTGCGGGCGAAAAGGCCTTCATCGCCGGTGGCGACATTGCCATGCTGCAGAAACTGGGGCCTGTTGCCGCGCGTGAACTGGCACTGCTGGCCCATGGGCTCTGCCGGGCCATTGAGCAGAGCCCCAAGCCCTTTATTGCCGCCGTCAACGGGTATGCCCTCGGCGGCGGCTGCGAACTTGCCCTGTGCTGCGATATGCGGATTGCAGCGGAGAACGCCAGGTTCGGACAACCTGAGATCAATATCGGCACCCTGCCGGGCTTTGGCGGTTCCCAGCGTCTGCCCCGTCTGGTGGGGAAGGGCAGGGCACTGGAGATGATCCTGACCGGCGATATGATTGATGCCCAGGAGGCCTGGCGTATCGGCCTGGTCAACAAGGTCGTGCCGGCAGCAGAACTGATGGCCGCTGCGAATGCAGTTGCGCAGAAGCTGGCTGGCAAGAGCCTGATGGCCCTCAAACTCTGCAAAGAGGTGGTGGTGAATGGTCTGGAAATGGACCTTGACCGGGCCTGCAGCTATGAAGCTGATCTGTTTGCGTTAAGCTTTGCCACCGCTGACCAGCAGGAAGGGATGGCTGCCTTCCTGGAAAAACGTGCGCCGGTCTTTAGCGACCGGTAAGTATTGATGGCAGCAGGCCCAGGCCTGGAAAGGGGAGATGAGATGCAAGCTGTTTTCCGTATGCTGATACTGGGAATGACGCTTCTGTGCGCTCTGGTGGCAACCGCACCTGCGGCCGGTTGGCAGATGAAGGAAATGGGGGTCGGTGTCTATGACGAGTCGGCAGGATACGACACGGTGCTCTCAGTACTCCAGCGGGGGGAACGCTGGTCACAGAAACAGCTGTATGAACAGGGATACTTTGCCAACCGGGACAAGAAATTTGGTGTCTGGCTGGTTGGGCCTCCGGTGAACAGCTATCTGAACCGTTACGGAGTACCCCTCTATGGTTACCGCTACCGTCTGACCGAGCCCTCCGGCAAAAGCAGCCTGTCTGGCCCCCACAGTTTTTACAATCCCGGCTTTACGACTGTTTTTATCAATGCCGGTGGCCAGACCGGTCCCTGGAAGATCGAGTTTTATCTCTGGAATCGCGACACCGGTACGGAGAGCCTGATCGGAGACCTGACATTTGTGATGGAACCGTAGATCTCTGCTGAAGGTGGCAGTGCCGAAATCGGGGACAGGCTACTTTTTTGTTAAAAAGTAGCCTGTCCCCTTGAGTGTTGTAAAAAAAAGTTACAGTGAAGCATGGTGTTAAAATAATTAAGATTTATTTATATTTGTGTTGATTTGCAAAGAAAGTTTACACATTTGCTGATTGTGGTAGTGGTGCGCCGAAGCGCTTGTCAGGCACTATCGTTAAAGAGTTTTTACATCCATCCTCAAGTAATTACACAATACCCTCCTCTTTCTCCCTGCAGTGTAAGAAATCAACTGTATTAATAAAAAGATGCAATAACAACAGGTTGTTTGGTTGTACGTGGAATTGTGCGGGAATTGGCACGTAACGTGATAAGTAGTTTGAGTTCTACTTCTGCAGAATAACTACGCACCAGCTGGTGATATCGCAGCCTAATCGGCAGACCTGAATCTGGTCGAGGCCCGGATTGAGGGTCTGGCAATCGGGATAGTATCGCTACCTGTTGGCTATATTGAAATGTCAATGTTTTAAGTGTGAGGGGATCACGTGAAGAAAACGCTTGCTGTTTTGGCAATGGCAATCCTGTCTTTCTGCAGTGCCTTTACTGCAGTTGCTGCAGATCTGGAGAAATCACTGGCGCACGATCTGACGGAATGCAGCCGGATTGTCAGAGGTCTGAAAACATCCGGTGCAATCAGCCCTGAAATGTTGGGCCGTCTGAAAAGCATCGCTGAGACGCTTAAGGCAGACCGGCTACTGTTGGCAGAACGTCAGGCAGCAATCAGCCAAATTGCGGGTCCGTTGGGGAGCAAAGCGCCGGAGCGGCAGGGTAAGGTCTCTTCAGAACTGCTGACAAAACTGGATGAGCTGCTCACCAGGCTCGACGCCCTTCCCGCCATCCCCTCCGCTGCTGATCTTGAAACCCTGAAAGCGCTGCTCAAGGTACTTGGTACACAAAAGTCCCGTCCTCTGCTGGGGGTGCTTCCCTACCGTCATCTTGGTTACCCCGCCAGTGAACCGGCAACCACTCCGGTCGTCCTGCCTGCCTACAAAGGTGGTGACCGTACCGTCGTTTCTGCAGACACCGCTGCATCGCCTGAAGCGCCGGTCACAAAAGAGATTGCCGAACTGGCCCAGTCTCTTCAGTGGAATCCGGTGCTGATCTACGAATGGGTCAAGAACAATATCCAGACCGAGTGGTACTGGGGCGTCATGAAGGGGGCAGAGGAAACGCTGCGCCAGAAAAGCGGCAATGATGCCGATCAGGCCGCACTGCTTGTTGCCCTGCTGCGTTCAGGCGGTTTTCCGGCACGGTTTGTCAAGGGGACCGTAGAGTTCTTTCCGGATGTTGAGCGGGCCAAAAACCTGACCGGACTGGATGACCCTGCCAGGATTGCCGCTTTTCTGCAGAAGGCAGGCATACCGTACAAAGCGGTCATCCGTGGCGGCGGTATCGCCAACTTTCAGGTAGAGCATATCTGGGTTGAGGCATTCATCCCCTATGCCAACTACCGTGGCGCGGTAATGGACTACCAGGGCAAAGTCTGGATAGGACTTGATACCAGCATCAAGACCAAAGGGTATGAACGTGTCAGTGGTGGCGGCATACCGGCTGCAATGCTTGATACCCTGCGTGAGGACTATCTGGCAGCACCCCAACCGCTTACCCCGTTGGACTACCTGACCAAAAAAATTGATGAGCAACTGGCAATCAGCCAACCCGGCGCAACCTGGAAAGATCTGCAGGACCGTGCTGCCATCATTCCTGACGTCCTCAAGATCCTGCCTGCCGGACTGCAATTCACACAAACAGCGCTTACCGGCGAATATCAGACCCTGCCCGATGTGCTGAAGCATACGCTGGTCTTTACCGCAACGGCAAACAACAATGAACTCCTCTCCTACACCATAGAAACCCACAAACTGGCCGGCAAACGGCTGGCTCTGCGCTATGAACCGGAAAGCACTGAAGACCAGAACACCATCAACTCCTTTGGTGGGTTGGATAGTACACCGCCCTATCTGGTCAGACTGCGGCCGGTCCTGACCCTGGATGGAGAACGTCTTGTTGTCGGACAGGATGGGCTCCCCATGGGGGAAAGCTATACCCTGCAGATTGATGTTGTCACACCGGCAGGCAGGGAACGGATCATTTCAAGCCAGATCAGCGGCAATCTGAGTGTTATCGCCGTTGCAGCGCAAAAAGCCCCGGCTCCTGCTGCACTCAGCGAAAAAGATGATGCCGAGCTGATCCTGCATAAAGAGGCAATCGGCTACATCAATCGCTGGGACAAGTCTGAAGATGATCTGGCAACCCTGCTCGGTCAGGCTGTTTCCCGGCCAACGGTCAGCCTGGCCGTGGTCGGTGCCCAGATTGAGACAACCACCCTGCTTGATGTGGTGCATGACTTCCGCTGGAAAGGCCTGTTTCTGGATGCCGCCTACCGTCGGATAGAAACGGTCGGCAGGGACGGCAAAGAACGGGACTTCATGCGCCTTTCCGCGCTGCAGGGCTCAATTCTGGAAAACCGTATCTTTGAGGATGACCTCAAGGTTGATTCCATCTCTACGGCCAAGCTGCTGCAGGCTGCCGCTGCCGGCGGTACTGCTCCGCTGCGGATCGACAAGACCACGGTCAGCAGCATCCTGCCGACACTTCCCTTTGATGAAGCAGTGATCAGTGATATTGCCAACGCCGTCAATCAAGGGCTGGTTGTTACTATTCCAAGTACAGAAACGACCTATTTTGAGTGGAGCGGAACCGGCTATATCAAAGAAGACCCGCTCACGGGTGAATCGGGCTGGATGTTATCCGGTCAGGTGGCCGGGGGGATGACCTCTTGGGGAGAAGAGCGCTGGGATGATCCGGCGGTTAGAATGCTTGCCAGTGCCCTGATGGCTCCCTACAGTACGCCTCCCAATACCGATCCTGCTGCAGCAGCGCTGATAGCCAAGTTGTCTGCCACTGACATGCAAGACGGAACAGCAGGGCAGAAGGTGGCAGCGCCGCTCAAGGTTATGGTCATGGATCTCTCAGGCCGTCCGGTTGAGGGGGCCACGGTTCGCTTTTCCGTTCGCGCAGGCGGCGGCTCTTTTGATGCCGGCGGTACCAGCCAGACGACGGATGTTGTCAGCGACAGGCGCGGCATGGCGCAAACCCCCTATTTCCTGGGCAAAAAAAATGCTGCTAATCCGATCAGTTTCAAAGACAGCAGCATGACCTATCCGGTTCAGGTGGGAGAGAACATTGTCGATGCTGTTATTGTCCTTAACGGCAAAGGTGTTGTAAGCCCGTTCTCTCTCTATGCCTTTCCCGGTGAGCCGCACCATATCCTGAACAAGACCGCACAGCGGATCGATCTTGTTTTTAACTATGTTGGTCCGGCGCAGATAATTGTAGAAGATGAAAACAACAATCCGGTTGCCAACTCGCCGGTAACCTTCCAGGCCCTCAATGCCTACGGCTTTGACACCTGCTACAGCCTTGCCGAAGCAAAACCGGCCCTGCTGATCGGCTCCTCCAACACCTGTTACAGCAAGATACCGTATTACGGCGAATGCGGCACACCGCTTACCAGTATCAGCGAAAAGACTGATTATTTTGGCGCTGCTGCTGCCGGTGTCATGATGGGCAGCATTCCTGGTGCTCATTACGATATCAAGGTGGATGCCGTTGCCATTGCCGCTGGTGGAGGCCGGGTGCCGTCCGTTACCGTGCCCTATAGCACCTACGCCGTTGGTAACCCGTGCGGTTCGAGCACCAATGATCCCTCGGTCGTACTGTACACCTCCTACCTGTATGAAGTGGATACGCTCGGCAACAATATCACTGCAGCCCGCAGCGGCAGTCAGGTGCCACTGAAAGCCCGTCTGTATGCCCTGCGTGAAAATGCAACCCATCAGGATGTTGTGAAATCATGTGACGGTGCCACCTGCTCGAAAATCATCGGGAACCGCACCTTTACCAACACCACTGATTTTGTCTCCTCCGGTGTTACCTTTTCTACTGCTGATAGCGGTAATCAGGCTGCTCAGACTGCAGGCCAAGGGCTGTTTACCGGCTCTTACACCCTGAAGCCAGGCGTCAATACCATTACCGTCAAAGGCAGCGCCACCATAGTTCGTGATCGTACCGAGGTCTGCCCTGATTGCTCAGTGGTGCATCAAAACCTGAATCTGACAGCAGAGACCACCATGAAGGTCTTTGGTGTCGATATCAGTGTGCCCAAAACCCCTTTGCAGGTGACCACCGATGCAAACGGCTACTCACTGAATGACCTGGTTCTCAGCTACACCATTGCACCAGCCGAATATACGGCGCAGATAGCACATGTCCTGCTGTTCAAGGATGGTCAGGAATTTAACTACGTCACAACGGAAAAGAGTGGACAGGGCAGCGGCTCATTCCTGAAAGGGTTTAAGTTTGAAGCGGGCAGCAGCTATGACCTGCAGGTCGTACTGAACAACGGAAGCGGCGTAGAAATCAGGAGTGACAAGGTACCGGTAGCGGTGTCCGGCGCCAATGTCTCTGTTCAGCGCACTCACCATCAGAGCGCCTTTGATCCGGCCATACCGGTCCTTGTTACACCCTACACCGACGATTTTAAGAAGATTCCGCTTACCATTTACGAAAGTGCAACGGTCAAGGTTGCCATTTTAAACGCTGCCAAACAGGAACGGGCAGTGCTGGTTCCGGCAACCGCTCTTACTGCAGGGAGCTATTTCTTTAATATTGATTACGAGCAGATTCGCAGTGCCGGATTTAATCCGCTTGACCCGGCTTATTATATTCAGGTTACCAGCACCTATGGCAGCCCTGCTGTTGACCATATCATGCTCTATCCAGGCCAACTGTCTGAACGGAGCGAGGGCAGGATGCTGGGACAGACCATGGTGCATGATGTCCTGATCCAGGATGGCTCCCTGAATCTGACCCGCCAGGATTTCTCGTTTACGGGCCGCGGTCCGCAACTTGCCTTCAGTCGCAGCTACAGTAACCAGACCTCACCCCACGGCAGCATGCCGCTTGGCAACGGCTGGAGTCATAGCCTGGACCTGAAATTGCGGGTACTTCGCAACTTGGCAGGTACTGCTGCAGGGGGGCTGCCTGATTGGGTGGTTCCGCTGAAGGGGAAAGTCTACACTCCGGGCGATATCCCTTCTACCCTTGACAGCCCGACCATGGTTGTTGTCAACGGTAACACCTTTAAAAAATACAACGGCACCTGGTACAGCGAACGGGGCCGTCACGGCAGCCTTGAAGAGACCCAGAACGGCTATATCTTCACCTCCAAGGACGGTACCCGCTATATCTACAACTCCGGCCTGGGTGATCTGCCGGTCTCCCGTATTGAAGACCGTAATGGCAACGCCCTGGTCTTCAGCTACAACGGCCAACTGCTCAGCAAGGTCACCGATGCCGTTGGCAGGAAGTGTGATTTCAGTTATGGCGCGGTATCAGGAAACAGTATTGGCGACAGTACCCGTCTAACCGCAGTAGCCTGCAGCGGCGATATTGAACTGAAGTTTGATTACGACGTCAACGGCTACCTGAAGAGCGCCAAGAGAGGGGCACGGGCTGAAACCTACCTCTACGCCCAGGAAAACGGCATTGCCGGTGGCGAATACAACCTGGTCAAGGCCACTGACAGCAACAGCAACAGCTTCAGTTATGACTACCATGCCGTAAACCAGCTGCCTGCCAACCTGTCCACCTTTGTCAAGGCATTCAAGAGCCAGGATGTCATCAAGTCAGTCACCTATCCCGACGGCAAGCAGGCCCTGTTCACCTATGACGTCCAGACGCTTAACAAGCGGATAGTCAAGGACCTGCGCGGCAATGACACCACCTATACCCTGAACTACTACGGCAACCCCCAGAAGATTGAAGAACCGCTGGGTAAGACCACCCTCATGACCTGGTCCATTGACGAAGGCAGGCTGGACAACGTCATGACCTCCAAGACCGACCCGTTGGGCAACCTGACCAGGTATGAGTATGACAGCAAGGGCAACATCACCAAAGAGACCGACCCCTACGGCAACATGGTTACCAGCATCTGGAATGCAAAGTTCAGCCTGCCGGAGAGCCGTACCGATCGCAACGGGGTGCAGCATACCTGGCAATATGACACCAAAGGCAACCTGCTGGCAGAGAAAGACGGCGATGGCAAACAGACCAGCCACAGCTACAACAGCTATGGTGAGCGGGAAAGCAGCAGTGACCCCCGTGGCTACACCACCCGCTACAGCTTTGACCTGTGGGGTAACCCGGCCAGCAGCACTGGCGCAGAAGGAAGCCTTACCAGATATGAACATGACATTCGCGGCCGACTGACCGCCCAGATTGACCCTAACAACCACCGTACCGAGTATGCCTTTGATGAGCTGGATCAGCCCACCACGGTTACCCTGCCGCCGCATGGCTCTTACAGTCTGGCCGGTTCATCCAGCAGCATCAGCACCAAAAGTCATGATGCCGTGGGCAACCTGAAGAGTGAAACCGACCACCTCGGTCTGACCCTGACCTACAGCTACACCCCCCGCAACCAGGTCAAGAGCATCACCCGTTCCGTGGGTGGTACCAAGGACTTTGAGTATGATGAAAACGGTAACCTGATCAAAGAAACCGACTGGAAGGGGAACGCCAGCAGTCATCTTTATGATGCCCTGAACCGTCGCATCAGCAGCACCAACCGTCTGGGGCATATCCGCCAGATGGGCTATGACCTGAACGGCAACCTGACCAGCGAAACCGATCCTGAAGGCCGGGTTGTCAGCCATACCTACGATAAACTGAACCGCCTGACCAAGACGGTTCAGCCTGCCCTGGACGGCCAGCAGGCAGGGGAGCTGAGCTACAGCTATAACAAAGAGGCTGATCTCAAGACCAACCTGAAAAGTGAGACCGACCAGGAAGGCAACACAACCAGCTACGAATACAACGGCCGTTACCTGCGGATTAAACGGACCAATGCCCAGCATGGCATTGATGGCGCTAACGGCATCCACCTCTGGGCCTTTGACGACAGCGGCAACCTTGTAGCTGAAACCGACGAAGAGGGCAGGGTAACCAGCCATGAATACGACCGTCAGAACCGCCTGACGGCTGATATCAGGACATACCGCACCGGGACAGGCACGTCTGCGACGAGCCAGACCCGCTATGGTTACGACCCTGCCGGTAACCGTATCAGCGTCACCGACCCGCTGGGTAACAAAACCGAAACCGTCTATGACGAATGGAACCGGGCCTGGAAAACCATCAACCCGCTTGGCTTCACCAGCATCAGCGAACTTGACGGCGCAGGCAACCAGACCAGAACCGTAGACCATCGCAACAACCCTCGCATCTGGAACCGTGACCAGCGTGGACTGGTCACCGGCGCCATTGATGCCGAAGGCAATGAAACCGGCTACAGCTACGATGAAAACGGCAACCAGACCGCCATAACCTACGCCAACAACAGCCGCACTGAAATCAGCTACGACGCTGAAGACCGTAAAGGGCTGATCACCGAAGCCAAAGGCAGCCCGGAAGAACGCACCAGCGGTGTTGTGCAGTACGACAAGGTGGGCAACCCGCTACAGGTGCGGGACGGCAACAACAACCTTACCACCACCACCTACAACAACCTGAACCTGCCTGCCACCGTCACCGATGCCCTGGGCAACAGCAGCAGCACCAGCTACTACCGCACCGGCAAGGTCAAAAGCAGCACCAACCGCCGTGGCGCCATCACCACCACCGACTACGACAAACTCTGGCGGGTCATCAAAGTCACCGATCCGCTGAACCAGACCATCAGCACCAGCTACGACAACGTCGGCAACCCGCGTCTTGCCACCGACAAGCGCGGCATCACCTCTGAAACCATCTACGACGACCTGCACCGTCCTGTTGAAAAGCGCCGTAACAACCAGCGTCTGGCAAGCCTTGAATACGATGCCAACAACAACCTGATCGCAGAAACCGACGCCAACAACAACCGCACGATACATGCCTACGACCAGCTCAACCGCAAGATCAGCAGCACCTGGCCTGCAGTGACAGGGACAGGCACGACTTCGTCGAGCCAGTCCCTGTACGGGTACGACGAAAACAACAACCTGGCCAGTGAAACCGATGAAGAAGGGATCATCACCAGCCACGGCTACGACCGTGAAAACCGTCGCACCTACACCGAACGTGCCGGTGAAGGCACCTGGCATCACTTTGACAAAATGGGTGACCTTGCTGCCATTGTCCGTCCCCTTGGCAACACCCGCAGCTTTGAACATGACGGCCTGCGCCGCCTTACAAAGGCAACTGACGACAGCTGGGGCCTGAGCCTCAGCACCCGCTATGAGTACGACAAGGGTGGCAACCTGCTCAAACAGATTGACCCGCTGGGCAGCACCACAGAAAACAGCTTTGACAAACTCAACCGCAAGATCAGCACCACCTGGCCTGCAGCAACAACAGCAGGGACAGGCACCTCTGCGACGAGCCAGTCCCTGTACGGGTACGACAGCGAAGGCAACCTTACTGCTGAAACCGACCCCAAAGGTCAACAGATCAGCCACAACTATGACCTCTTAAACCGGAAAACCGAAAGCCGCTACCCTGACACCGTCATAAGCTACAGCTACGACCAGAACAACAACCTGCTCACCGCAAACACCAGCGGCAGCAGCATCAGCAACAGCTACGACAACTTTGACCGCCTGCAGAGCAGCACCCAGCAAGGCATAACCGTCAGCTACAGCTATGACTTAAACGGCAACCGCACCAGCGTCGCCACCCCCGGCCAGTCAACCGGCTACAGCTATGACGCCAGAAACCGGGTGGCCACCGCCACTGCAAACAGCACCACCACCAGCTTTGACTACTACAAAGACGGTAAGCGCAAAACCATCAGCTACCCCAACACCACAACCGAAACCTGGGACTACTACCCAAGCAACCGGGTAAAAACCATACTCACCGCTAAAGGCGGCACCACCATCTCGCAATTTGACTACAGCTACGATGCCAACGGCAACCGCACCAGCCAGATTGAAAGCGGTGCCAACCGCAACAAGCAAACCAACTACAGCTTTGACAGCCTTGACCGCATGACCGGCTACAGCGAAGACAACGGCTACCAGGCCAGCTACAGCTACAACGGCTACAACCGTGCCACTGAAACCGAAACCTTTTACGGCGGCGATCGTACAAGCAAAACCTACAGCTACGACAACGCCAACCAGCTCACCACCATAGAGACCAGCCAGACCGACTCAGGCGGCAACATCACCAGCACCAGCCGGATTGACTACGGTTACGACTTAAACGGCAACACCATCAGCCGGACGGTAACAGACGGCACGGCAGGGACAGGCACATCTACGACGAGCCAGTCCCTGTACAGCTACGACAGCCGCAACAAACTGATCACCGTCAGCACAGACGGCAGCACCCTTGGCCAGAACAGCTACAACGCCCAGGGCTACCGTATCAGACAACAGCAAAGCGACCGTGGCGACATAGACTACCTCTACGACGGCACCTCTGTCATAGAAGAGCGCAGCAACAGCAGCCTGCTGGCCCACTACCGCTACGCCGGAAAACTGCTGGCCCTAAGCAGCCCCCAGGGTAACCAGTACTACCACCTTGATGCACTGGGCAGCACCACCGAGCTGACCGATGACCAGGGCGACATAAAGGCCAGCTACCACCTTGACCCGTGGGGCAGCATAGAAGACACCACGGGCGACAGCATAAACAGAAGGATCTTCACCGGCAAAGAAACCGACCAGAACACCGGGCTGATCAATATTGGAGTCCGTTATTACGACCCTGAAACCGCACGGTTCATCACCCAGGACAGCTACCTGGGCAAACAGGATGAACCGCCATCCCTGCACCGGTATCTGTATGCGTACTCGAATCCGACGGTGTATGTGGATTTGGAGGGGTATGCGCCGGTAACATCCCATGTTGCCAAATTCTTGGAAGGGCTTAGCAAGGACAATAAAACAGAACTTGCCCGTATGAATGCCAGAATGAATGAAAAAGGCTTGTGGGGGCAATTAGGCAGCAGAACAACAGCGGCCTTTATGGGAATTGGCGGAAGCATCCTTGACCTGGCAGGCGGAACCGCCAAGCTTGCAGACATAGCTGCAGATGCCAACATTGCAGCATCGCCGTTGTTACGAAATACTGCTATTGGAAAAGAATCCCGGAAACGGATTGCCGACACTACCGCTGCTGTTGTACATACCGCAAAGAGCGCCTATAAGTTTGCGGCAGCAACCGTAGAAGATCCATCCGGTACGGCTCAGGTAGCTAAAGAGAAATTTGGCAACTACCTTGAAAAGACCTTTATTCAAGGCGACCTGACCTACACAGCCGACTTTTCGGGTAAGATGTTTGATGTAGCCACCGCCCTTGCGCCGGTACGAGCTGCCCAGATGAGCAAGGCAGCAAAAGCGGCAGAGGTTGCGGCAATTGCGGAAAAGGCGGCGATACGTGAGAGAGTATTGGCAAATATTGCGGAGGTTAAGGCGGGACGGAAAGTAAGCAATTTTGAGATACATTCGATTATTGAAAAAGTACCAGAGCTTGATGTTTCAACGGCTCCTAATAGAGCAGTTGTTTGGTCTAATGCTGGTGGTGGAAATTTGACCGCCGCTGATACATTTATTGGGCAGAATCCAGGTTATTTGAGGCTGGAAATGACACCTGGTGGGAGTTATCTCGAAAAATTAAAATTGTTTGAACGGTACCCATATGATACTGCCGTTCAGCCTTGGGAACGATTGTCTGCAAAATTCGCGAGGGAAGCATCTGGAGAAGTGACTGCATTCACTTTAGGAGCTTCACCTAAAAGTGTGTTTAAGCGAATTGAACTTCCAATTTTTACTAATGAAAACCATAATGTTACCGGCATTAGAGATATGCTTAAGTGAATTTATGAGGTACTAAATGGAATTTCAAAAAATCAATGAGGGTGCAGTTGTTGGAGAAAATGGAATATCTATCCAAATCAAACATCCAGAGTTTTTGGAGTACAGTGATGGTGATAATATCGCAGTAGTGTCAATTGATTATGACCCTATATCAAAACAAATTGAAGTCTATGCTTCACATGTAGATACATGGAAGACTCTGAGCGGGGTTGAGCCAATGTCAGAGGCCAAGAGGCAGCAGCTTGTCGAACATTTAACCGAAGGACTTGTTCTACTAAAGGGAAAATTTTTGATAATTTAGGGCTAAAACGGGGGCAGGCTGCTTTTTCTTCCACTGATTTAACCATTTGTACCGATCTTTGACAACCGCATACACCCAAGCATGAGCCGCGGCAGCGGAGGCTGATCACCTCTGCTGCCGCAGGCTCTGCTCACGATTTTGCACAGGGCAGACCGGTTTGGAAGCATCAGCCGTCTGTTGCAAAGAACGGGACAGGCACCTCACCTGCGGTGACGAGCCAGTCCCTGCTGTAAATCGGGGACAGGCAACTTTTTGGCAAAAGTAGCCAGTCCCCGTGAGCAGTAGATTGATGGAATACAGGGTGTATGCGGATTGACCGGTGTTGCTTCACCGCTGCCGGTCGCACAACAATTTTTATGTATCTATCCCAGGACAAGGTGCTGCAATGCCGAGAGTCGCACGGGGATTGGCCGATGGGCTGATCTATCACATCATCAACAGGGGCAATGGCCGCCAGCAGGTTTTTCACACTGAGGGGGATTATCGCTGTTTTGTTGATCTGATGGCTGAGGGACGTGAACGCTATCCGGTTAAGCTGTTGGCCTGGTGTCTGATGCCCAATCATTTCCACCTGCTGGTGTCGCCGGAGCGGGGTGAGGATTTAAGCCGCTGGATGCAGTGGGTGATGACCAGTCATGTCAGGCGTTATCATCGCTTGTATCAAAGCAGCGGGCATGTCTGGCAGGGGCGCTACAAGAGCTTTGTGGTGCAGAATGATACACATCTGTTGACGGTTGCCAGATACATTGAAGGCAATCCGGTGCGGGCAAATCTTGTGACCTCTTCAAAAAATTGGAGCTGGTCTTCACATCGTGAGCAGATTAAGGGTGCCCGCAACAGTATTGATGGGTTGCCGATAGCATTGCCAGAAGACTGGAACAGCTACGTGGATCAACCGCTAGCGGTGACGGAAATGGAGCGGTTGAAGAGGAGTATGCAACGACAAGCACCCTTTGGATCGCCGCCCTGGCAGACACAGATCTGCCGGGAGCTGGGTTTGGAATCAACCCTTGCGCCAAAGGGCAGACCAAGAAAGTGGGGACAGGAAAAGTAGCCTGTCCCCTTTTTTATTTGAAAAGGAGCCATGTATGAAACGAATTGCGAGAATTTCTCTGGCGGCAGCAGCACTGATTTCGTTGAGTATCGCCGCAGGCGCGGCGCCGTTGGACAAGGTGCAGTTTATCAAGGTGTCAGCCCAGGAGGGCAAGGCGGTGATCAGGGGCGCTGACGGCAAGATGACGGTGGTGAAGGCGGGGGCCAGCGTGGCTGAGAATATTACGGTGAAAGAGATTATTCCGGACCGTCTGATTTTGGATGAGAAAACCTCTAATGGGCATGAAACGATTGTTGTCCGCTTGAAGAATAGTGGCGGAGTAAGGATTGAGCGGTTACGTAAGCATATAGAAAAGCCGGTGTCCCTGGCAGTTCCGGCCCCGGTTCCAGCACCGGCTCCGGTCAAGAAGTAGCAAGGCTGCGGTTGTCCCGTGCAGAGTTTTTTTATGGGCTGTTGCCTTTGGGCGCTGGTGCTGTTCTGGCTGGCACCGCCAGGAACAGCCGGTGCCGAAACGGTGCTTACTCCTCTTTATAGAACTGCGTCTGTATCGTTTGAAAAGAGGGTGGACAGCCTTATCCGGCAACTGACGCTGGAAGAGAAGATAGGTCTGTTGATGATGAATTCGCACGCACTACCCCGTCTGGGCATCAAGGGCTACCACTGGTGGAATGAATGTATCCACGGTGTGGCCAGGGCGGGCAGGGCGACACAGTTTCCTGTCCCCATTGCTCTGGCAGCCAGCTGGAACCCGGATATGGTGTACCGGGTGGCCTCGGCTGTGGGGGATGAAATGCGTGCAAAGCATACCCATGGTGCCGATAGTCCGCAGTATGGGGGATTGACCTGTTGGGGGCCGAATCTGAATCTGGTCCGTGACCCTCGCTGGGGCAGGATCGATGAGACCTACGGCGAAGATCCTTTTTTGAGCGGCCAATTTGCAAAGGTCTTTATTGCCGGGCTGCAGGGGGACCATCCGCGCTATCTGAAGGTGGCGGCAACGCCGAAACACTTTGCCGCCTATAGCAGTGAGGAAAATCGTGAGGGCAATGATGTGCGTGTTTCCGGGCAGGCGTTGCGGGATTTCTATCTGCCTGCTTTCAGGGATGCGGTGGTGACTGCCGGGGCAGCTTCGCTGATGGTTTCCTATAACGGTATCAATGGTGTTCCGAACGCAATCAATGCGCACCTTGTTTCGCAACTGTTGCGTTCGGAATGGAGGTTTAAGGGGCCGGTTGTGGCAGATGTACGGGCGTTGTCACAGATCAGGAGCCACCATCGCGTTGCGGCGTCCTATCCTGAAATTGCTGCACGTTTTTTGAAATCAGGTGGCAGCCTGTTTGCCGAAGGTGCGGAGTGGCGCAGTTATCTGCGGACGGCTGTTAACCGTGGCCTGATCAGTGAAGCTGATCTGCACCGGCCCTTGTCTGAGGTGTTGGGTGTGCGCTTCCGTCTGGGGGAGTTTGATCCACCCGGCCTGGTCCCATATACCCGGATTCCATCGGCCATTGTCGGATCGGACAGGCACAGAGGGCTGGCGCTGCATGCGGCCCGCGAAGGGGTTGTGCTTTTGCAGAACAGGCCGCTTGGTGCTGAAGCATCACCCCTGCTGCCGCTCAATCGAGCAAAAATCCGTTCAATTGTTGTGTTGGGGCCTTATGCGGATCGTGTTCAGTTGGGGAGCTACAGCGGTGAGCCGGCAAACAGGCCGGTAACGCCTCTGGCTGGTATCCGGGAGCGGGCGGGGGCTGCTGCTCAGGTGCGCCATCTGGCCTGGCGTGCCGGGCAAGCCGGAACGTTGCGGGAGGATGAACAACGGATCATAGCGCAAGCTGATGTTGTGATTGCCGTGGTTGGTCTTGATGAACATCTGGAGAGGGAAGGGCTGGACAGACGCGATCTGGGGCTGCCGCAGGGACAAGCAAGGTTACTTAAACAGGCCTATGACTTGAATCAGCGGATGGTAGTGGTTTTGGAAAATGGCGGACCGGTCTCGGATGCCTGGATAGCGGGTTCCATTCCGGCCGTGGTTGAGCTGTGGTATCCGGGTGAGCAGGGTGGCGCTGCCCTGGCTGATGTGCTTTGGGGAGACTACAATCCGGCAGGTCGCCTTCCGTTAACTGTTTACATGCGTGAGGATCAATTGCCGGCCATGGATGATTACGAGGTGTCGCACGGCAGGACCTACCGTTACCTGAAAGACAAACCTTTATATCCGTTTGGCCACGGCAAAAGCTATACGCGGTTTACCTACCGCGATCTCGTTGTGGTTCCGTCAAAGGAGCGACTTGAGGTCGCCCTGACAATAACCAACAGCGGCGACAGGGATGGTGATGAAGTGGCTCAGCTCTATGGTTTCAGACCTGAACCGCAGAGTGGTCAAGCGCAGCGGCAATTGATCGGTTTTCAGCGGATGCATCTGAAAAAAGGCGAGACACGGCAGCTGACAATAACAGTTCCGCTGAGGAGATTGGCGGCCTGGGACGGCAAGGCGTACTCGTTGTTAAAGGGTCGCGGAAAATACGAAATACAGGCCGGTGCGTCATCCGAAGATATCCGTTTGAGAACACAGATAGAGCATTCTGTTGAGAGTTTGCAGCAGGTCTGGAACTGACTGCTGGTTGGTATTGTTTTGGAGCTGATTGTACAAGGAGAGGGCTTACGATGACTGCTTTTAGATTGCTGAGATCAAGTATGTGCCAGGGTGTTGTGTGTTGCCTGCTGACTCTTTTTATAAGCCTGGTGACATCTGTTTGTCCTGTCTTGGCTGATGAATTTAAGGCGAGTCATCTTGGTGATTACGGCAACGTAACGGTCATGGAAGTCAGCGGCGGGTATGATGCGAAAATCGCCGGCGGTGTGGTGAATGCAGCGCCGCGCCAGGCAATCGCCAAGGAGTTTTTCAGGCTCCATAAGGATGAATATGATTTCCTCGTTATCTTCACCAACTTTGATTTCAATCTGCTGGATGCCGATACGCTGGGATTTTACACAGGGGTTAAAAACAACATAACCGGTATCGGTCAGGAGATTTTTGATAATTCTGCTCTGTACGGTAGTACTGGCAGGCTGCAAGGCACCATCGATATGGGCAATCTGGCCGGGAAGGTCAGCAATCCGCTTGTTGCCGGATTTGAGACAACCCTGAATGTCCTTTCCCATGAGATGCAACATCGCTGGGCCGCGTATGTAAAGTTTAAGAATGCTGACGGTACCATCAGTACGGCGCTGCTGGGAAAAGATGGCGCACACTGGAGTTTCAAGCTGGACAGCAAGGCCTCGCTTATGTACGGCAATCAGTGGCAGGATAATGGCAACGGGACATTTACGGCGCTTGCTGCGCGAAACTCCTACAGTCCGCTGGATCTTTACCTGATGGGGATGCTTGATAAGTCAAAAGTCCCGCCGATGCTGTTGATTGAGAATCCCTCCATTGATCCCGCCAAGCTTCCGGAGCCGGGCACCGTTATTACCGGTACTGCCCGTTATGTAACCATTGAAGATATTATTGCTGCTGAAGGTGAACGGACTCCATCGGCCGCATCTGCCCCTAAACAGTTTAAAATGGCGTTCGTGTACGCCGTGAATCCCGGTACGTTTAACCCTGAGGCCCTTTGGGGGATTGAAAACGTTCGCAATGGTTTTCTGACCCGCTACTCCATCCTTACCGACGGCAAGGGTTTGGTGCAGGTCGCTTCAACGCTTAAAGATGAATTTGTCAATAATCCCGGAGTGCGTCCGCCGATTGTCGTCCCCCGGAGTTTGCCGCCCAATATCGATAACGGTGTGACCTGGCTGACCGGCCATCAGCAGGCAGACGGCAGCTGGTATGACCTGTCATTGACCGCAGAACGTGATACCGCGGAGGTGGTTTCCACGCTGCAGCGTTTTCCGTCAGCACTGCAAGCATTTCAGGCCGGTTTCAGCTGGCTGGGAGCAGCAAGCTCCGTCAATACCGATTATCTTTCCCGAAGAATCGAGACCCTGGCAAAATCCGCCGGAGATAACTCTGCGCTGCTGAATGCCCTGCTGGCAAATCGCAATAGTGATGGTGGTTGGGGGGCTGGAAAGAACTACCTCAGTACTCCGATTGATACGGCCCTGGCATTAAAGGCGCTGGCCGTTGCCGGTTATGCTGATGCGTCCGTTATCAGCAAAGCGGTTTCCTACCTTCAGTCTTCACAAAACAGTGATGGAGGCTGGAGCGGTGATGACCCGGCAAGCACTATTCAGCCGACTGCATCGGTATTGACAGCATTTGTCGGGCTGCGGGGACGCTATACACTGGATAATGCCATCAGCAAGGCACAGGCCTTTCTGGCCTCCAAACAGAATCAGGATGGCGGTTTTGGCAATAGCCCCAGCACGGTATATGATTCTGCTGTTGCAATAGGCGCCTTGCAGGTCGCAGGCACTGACAGCGGTGTGACAAGCCGTGGCGTCAGTTATCTGCTGTCAGAACAGTCTGAAAACGGCTCATGGCTGGATAGCCCGTACCAGACAGCCCTTGCCGTGCAAACGGTCTGGCTTGCTACTGTCACCCCCGATCTCTCGGTAAAATCAGAAGATATCTCGATTATCCCCACCAGAATCACCAGTATTCCGACCACTGCTGTCCTGAGCGTCAAGGTGTCGAATCTGGGTCGGACGGATGTGCCGCAGGCTGGTGTAAGCGTCTATGATGGCGGCATTACGGCGGATAAAAAGGTGGCAGAACAGGTTGCCGCCTTTCCGGGACAATCGTCGGTAACGTTGACGTTTGGCATAACGGTTAACGACAGTAAGGCACATAATTATTACGTTGTGGTCGATCAGGCTAACCAGGTCAACGAATCAAGCAAAACAAATAATTCCGCATCTGTAATTTTGACACCAGACATTACCTATGACTTCAAGGTTCTGGCTTCGGATATAACTGTTACACCTAATCCGGTGGATATGGGTAAAGAGGTCAAGATTGCAATCAAGGTGGCAAACAGCGGTACTTCTGATGCCTACAATGTTCCGATACGGGTATTTATTGATCAGCAGGGGGCGCCGCTGGAGATTGCCATGCTGACTGTTGATATCCCTGCTGGCGGTTCGGCCAGCAAGGAGACGGTCTGGAAGGCATCACGGGCAGGAACAGATTTGCCTTTGACTGTTCTGGTTGATCCAAACAACCAGTTCAGCGAAACAAACAAGGATGATAATCGTGTCTCAATTCCGCTGACAGTGAACGCTTCGGTACTGCCGAACCTGTCGGTCTCCTACAAAAACATGATTATAACCCCCAATCCTGCCCGCGAAGGGGGCAGTGCGTCCATCTCCGTGCTGGTCAAAAATGACGGTTATGCTGCTGTGCAGAACGCCAAGGTCAAAGTGTATCTCGGGGTGGCAGACAATGGAGGCATACTGCTCGGCAGCCAGGTGATTCCATCCATTGCCGCAGGCCAGGAGGCCCGCGCCATTGTTAACTGGACCGGTATTGCCGTAAACGGCAATCAAATGATCACGGTTCAGGTGGATCCTGATAATGCGCTAACCGAGATACTTAAGGATGATAACTTTACTTTCTTAAACCTTGATGTGCTCAGCCTGCCCGATCTTGCCATTTCAACCAATTCAATTCAGGTGACTCCATCAGCTCCCAAGACCGGCGATCAGATCAGTATTGCGGTAACCGTACAGAATGCCGGTGATCAGGAAGCCTCAAATGTGGCTGTTCAGGTCAAAGAGGGGAGCGGCGTCATAGGTACGGCAATGATCCCGCTCATCAACGGCAACACCCAGGCAACCGGTACCATTACCTACACGAATGCAGGTCAGAACGGGTCGCATCCGCTCAGTGTCACTGTTGACCCGGAAGGCCTCGTTATAGAGCGTACCAAAGACAATAATAGCGCCACAAAAACCTTCAGCATTCAAAATGCAGACCTCTGGCTGACCGAACCCTATATCTCACCCGACAACGATGGCACCAAGGATGTCACCGATTTCTCCTTCCGTCTGGCAACGCCAACCAAGGTAACGGTCCGGGTCATAAATAAAAAGTCTGTTGTAGTACGAGCATTCAGCGGGGGAGAGCTGGACAGTACTTCTGGAACAACCATTACCTGGGACGGTAAGAATGATGCCGGTGCCGTGGTGTCTGACGGCCCCTATCAAATGCAGGTGGTGGCAACAACAGGTGCTGTCCTGGCACAACTACCGGTGGAGGTGGATACCAACCGGTCACCGCTGGCCGAAGCCGTGGGAACAAAGTATCTGTTACAAAGTAATATGACCTGTCAGCTACAAGGCGGTTTTGTATTTGATAGCTGGGGATGGTTGCCCAATGAGAGTGCTATTTGGACTAATAATAGCAATAGAGAAATGTATTTTGTGCCACCATCTGGTAACGACATAACGAAAGTCAGCCCGGATAACTGGTCAGATAGTGATTATGAATATTTAATTGATAATACCAAGACGGTGATTTCTCCTGATGGGACAAAGCTTGCACTTGTGGTTTGGAAACGCTCAAAGGCCAGCGGAAGAAGTGTGCCCGAAATTTGGTCGCAGCTTGCAGATGGCAATGATTTGAAACATTTGGTAACTGAAAATGCTAGTATTGAAAGAATTTATAAGATGTATTGGTCTCCTGATGGTCGTTATATATCATATTATACTTACACACAGTATTTTGATGGTATTGGTAATAATGTGTGGTCATTGAATGTTATAGACACTTATACAAAAGACAATAAGGTGATAGAAAGGGGTAATGATATAAGCTTTGGTTATGATTATCAGCATATTTCGTGGTCGTATGATAGTACTAATATAGTGTATGTTGTTTTTGATCATTCAGTAAAAGAGTATCATCATGTTGAAAGAGTAAGGGTTGCAAATATAGTTAATGGTGTAAAAGAAATTTATTCTGCTAATTCGTATAATTATCAAATTGTTATAAATAAATTAACTTGGGATTATTCTAATAAAGTAATTGTCGATTCACGTCGTGATACATATTATGGAATCTGGGAAGGTGGCCTGACGGTGTTAGAGGTTGATGGCACAATCATCAGCAGGTTTAAAGATGTTAGCCAAGACAGGTGTGAATTTTCTGGTTCTCATAATCCCACGTATTGTGCTGCTCCAGACAGGAACAAGTTTGTTTATGCTCAAGTGAAGGAAGATGGGAACGGTTATCGTCAGGTTGTGACGCTGGCCAAGTTGAACGGGGAGACAAGCACGGTTATTGATTCTGACATGCCTGTTTTTTCTGATGGAGACGGTGGTAGGTGGGTGGTGTATCCGACGAATATTGTCTGGTCCAAAGATGGTGACTCGTTTGCGTACGTGTCTGTTCGCATTGATGCACAAAAAAACGCTGGTACGGATGAGCTTGTTATTTATGATGTTGCTCAAAAAACAGAACGACGCGTCGAGTTGAACAGCTATTCCTGTGCAGGTTCTGAAATCCCTAAGGCTGCCAAATTTACTAATTACTCAGGATCAAGTTGCAACTCTTCTCAGAGAATAACAAAGCTTGTTGCATGGTTGAAAGATAAGGTCACATTTCTTTTTGATTCGGCAGCCGGAGCTTTTTCCTACAATCTTGATGACAACAGTAAGAGCGGGTATCTGCCCATTGACGGCAGTGACTTACTGTTTTCGCCTGCTGAACGCTACCTGACTTACAATGTGAACAGTTGGGATAGTAACGGGTGCATTTCAAGCTGGAACCGTTGGGCAATGAGTTCATTGCTGAACCTGACTGCAGACCTGAGAATTGTCAAAAGTAAATCAGTTTTGAAGCTAAAGGGCATTGCCACGGATAAAAATTTTTCCGGTTATCGTCTGGAATATGCAGATGCAAAAACTCCCAACTTGTGGAATCTGATTGCGCCGCCGTCAGATGTGCCGGTTTTGAATGATAGCTTCACAGACTGGGTGCCGCCCTATGAAGGCTCGTTCCTGGTCCGGCTTACGGTTTGGGATAAGGCTGGCAATCATGTAATTGATCAGAAGAGGGCTGCGTGGGGTATATCTACGCTGGTTACCAATCTATATAGAGACAACGCATTCATCGCACCGGCAGCGGCAGACAGTCAGAAGAAAAACGTCACCTTGCACTATACTGCCCTTGATGCAGTGCATCTTGAATTTTATGTGGTAGATGAAAAAGGCGAAACAGTCAAAAGCTTTACCCGTGAGCATACGGGGTATGTCATTGATAGTATTGTCTGGGATGGTCGTAATGAGTTGGGAGTGCTGGTGCCTGATGGGAAATATACGATCAAGCTGTTTGATTCTGAGTTTAATGTTGAGGTTGACAATACACCGCCAGTCGTACAGATCTATTTTAGTGATATAACTCTTGATTATGAAAAGAGGCATAATGTTGTATTGTCTTATTCCATAGAGGATAAAAACATACATAAATGGGTTGTTCAGTCAGGCACTGGCGATAACCCTTCTGAATGGTATGATATTAAATCTGGACAAAATAATATTAAAGGACGTATTGAGTATATTGATTCAAGTATAGGTTCGATAAAATATAAAAGATTTAGAGTTGTTGCTTATGACTTTGCTGGAAATAGTAGTATATTGGTTAGTAATTATGCTAAAAGCGCTGTAAACATTACAAGGTTTACAGATGGAAGTTACAAGTCTTTGACTCTTGGAATATTGCCAAGTTATAACAATTTAATACATGATGTGGCTTTAAATAAAGCCGAACAGTATAAGATAATCGGTTATGAGACAATTCCTGTGGAAACCAGAAAGATTGTACTACAATTCTTGGCTGATGGCGCTAATTGGCTGGATGTGCAGGAACAGGAAAGCGGTGGATCATTCAGCTTTTTATGGCAACACCCTGATGGTATTGATAAACCTTACGCATTGCGGGTTAAGGTAATTACGGCAAATGGTGAAGAATACTTCTCTCACAGGATTGCGGTTAATTCCAGATTTACTGCTGGTTATGACTGTATTGCGCCATATGCTGAAGTGTATCTGTTTGAGAAACTGCAACGACTTGAAGTAGAAACGGTTTCTCAAAGCGGGCTGAATAACTTGACCGTTTATGAAGGTATTGCTGTTCCCTCTGGTAGATTCCCGCTGGAACGGCCATCAGAAGAAGCTGAGTTAGCGAAAAGCTATTCTGTTACAATGACAGGAATTGGGACAAGCGGGTATATTTACAAATTTTCCGGAATAGTTTATGCGCAAGCATGTCACGGTGATAATGATGTAATGATTAGAGCAGAAGACGGCTGTAATTCAGCGCCAGTAGGAAATGTAAACGGTACTTTAAACCTGAAGCGACTTGAGCTTAACGTTACTTCATCAACTGGTGCAATGATCGCGCGCATTTATGAAAATGCCGCTGTCCCGTCTGGAAAGTTTTTGTTGCCTCTTCCTGTAGAAAAAAATCCTGGGAAATCCTATCGGGTCTATATGAAGGGCACAGATGGGGAAGGTCGTGTATATGTTTTTGACAGTTACGTGAATATTGTGGAGCAGTGTGAGCGAACTGCCACTACCCAGCTGACGGAAATTTTTGGTGCGATCTATCCAGAAGCTCAATGTGGGAAAAATTCTGACGAAATTGTGCTTCCAACTGAACTGCTTAGACTTGGTAACGTGAAAAAGCTCGATTACCTGATTAACGTTGGTAATACGGCACAGGTAATAGGTGAGGTTAATGTCGAATTTGAGGGGATGCGGCGAGTATCAGTTGATGCAGCACATCTGCCTGAAGGTACCCATGCTCTGTCCTTATTAATTACCAATAAGGATAATACCCAGACTCAGATGACATTAGGGGTTCTGTTGATGATTGACCGGCAAGCCCCGGTATCAAAAATCACCCCCCCTGTTTCTTTATGCCCTCTTAGATTTCCAAGCGCGTTGGGACAAAAACTTGGTATTGAAGTTAACGGCCTTGCCTCTGATAACAATGCTGTTTCAAGTTTTAAGGTTTACTATGGGGCTGGAGAGAATCCTCTAACTTGGCAAGAGGCTACGGCACTGGATAGCGATAGGGCTATTGCCGGGAAAGGCCCTGCTTCTGGTGTATTAGGTATATGGGATATAACTGGCATACCTGGTGCCGTATTTACACTAAAGTTTGAGGTGGTGGATGCTGTAGGAAACAAGAGTTGTTCAACAAGTGTTGTAAACGTTGATCGCGACTTTAATATTAGTGGGTATGGGCTGCTACCGTTACTCTTTGCGCCGAACAATGATGAACTCTTTGAAGTAACTAAAGCAGGTTTTGCTTTGACAGAACCTGCAATTGCAGATTTTTCTGTCTATAGCATTGTAAGAGATAACCGTGGTTATGAAGTTCCGGGGGAATTGCTGCGTAATGTTCACACTGCAGTACAGCTGAAGGCCGGTACTACTGAGTATTTCTGGGATGGTAAGGGGAATACCGGTTCTGTTCTGAATGATGGTCGCTATGCAGTTCAACTGACTGCCGCGGATACTTGTGCGAACTCAGCAACGCAATGGAAGGTTGTTGAGTTGGACACCACACCTCCGATAACCTCGATTGATTATCCACAACCAGATAACCCCTTGCCGCCAGGGATTATGATTGAGGTCAAAGGTACTGCAACAGATCCTCATTTTAAATCATATCTGCTGGAAGTTGGTGAGGGGGATGTCCCTGCAACCTGGAGGACATTGGTAAGCGCATCAAAGCCGGTTTCCAGTGGGATACTTACCTCTTGGAATACCTATGGGTTAAAGGATCGTTGGACCCTGCGCCTGACTTCTGAAGATGTTGTCGGTAACAAGAAAGTTGTAACATCTACAGTTGATCTTGGGATCAGGAAAGAGCTTATTAAAAATTTCAGTGTAACGCCTGGCCTCTTCTCGCCCAACAATGATCAGCATCTGGATACGTCTGTAATTGCATATGAAGTAACAGATGCATGCAATATCAAGGTTGAACTGCTGGAGGGCAGTGGCCAGCCAATAAATATTTTTACTGCTGTTACCGGTGCGGCAGATAAGGGCAGCTTCATATGGGATGGGAAAAACGGCCTTGGGTCTTTTGTCTCTGACGGGAAGTATACTGTAAGGCTTACAGCTGCTCTTGTTTCCAATCCGCAAACAATCCAGACGGAAAATCTGACCCTGAATATTGATAAAACTGTTCCGCTAATCTCAATCACTGAGCCTGCTGATAAAGCCTATCTGAATAGGACTGATATTTCTGCAATTGGTGCCATCACGGACCAAAATCTTGCTTCGTACTCTGTTTCCGTGATTGGACCTGGTGGTTCAAACGTTCTGGATTCTGGTATCCAGAGCCGTTTCAATTACTCATTCGGACGCCTAGCTGATCTTAGCGAAGATGCCTATACGTTGATTATTGATGCCGCTGATGCTGCTGAAAACCAAAGTAAACTGGTCCGCACCTTCACCATTGACCGAACCTCCCCAAAAACGACACTTGATACACCTCTGACTGGTGGATTCTATGGTGGCTCAAAAAGTGTCATTGAGATTACCGGCGGCATTGTTGAAAAAAACCTTGATCTGTATTCTCTGCGCTATGGAGTTGGTGAAGCACCCACTGAGTGGAAGGAGGTGGTTGGTGGCAATACGCTGCCGACAACGACAAAGCTGGCTACGCTTAAGGTAGGTAAGTCAGATGGCATTGCCGATGGTGTCTACACGTTGTCGCTGTATGCCAAAGACAAGGCAGGCCTTTCCGGAGAGACAAAGTTGAAGCTGGTGGTGGATAACACGTTGCCTGAGGTGGCATTGACTGCACCCAGAGATGGCGACTATCTGACAAAAGCTGTTGATGTTAAGGGATCTCTGAACGATAGCAATCTGGCAAAAGGCGTTTTGGAACTTTCAGAGGGTTCCTGCCTGACTGCAAGTAAATGGTCAGTGATCAAGAATTTTACAACAACAGTAAGTTCTGGCCTGCTTGACAGCTGGAAGCTGTTGCCTGCAGACGGTGAATATTGTCTCCGGCTTTCGGCAGTGGATAAGTCGGAGAACAAGACGGAAACAAAAGTTGGGTTTAAGATTGATACCGTTCCGCCCCTTGCACCTCAGTTGACCGGTAAGGTTGATAACAAGGTCGACACACTATTGACATGGTCAAAAAATACTGAGTCTGATCTGGCCGGGTATAATCTCTACCGTAATTCCCAAAGGGTGAACACCGCCCTGTTGGCCGACACGACCTATCGCGATCCGGCTCTCAAGGAGGGTACGTATGTCTACAGTGTCAAGGCGGTTGATCTGGCTGGCAACGAAAGCGTTGCCTCAAATGAAATCAGCTTGAAAGTTGACCTTTCCGGGCCATCGGTCCGTATTTCCACGCCAAAAGACGGCAGTTCAATAGCGAATCTGGTTGATATTAAAGGCACCGCTTACAGTCAGGATGACTTTAAGGAATACCGGGTCTTTATCGGCAAAGGGAGTAGTCCGTCTGCCTGGTCTGAGATCCGACGTTCGCCGTTGCCGCTGTCCTACGGTACGCTTGCCCAGATGGATTCGATCTCTTTCTTGGAGGGGGAGCAATACTCAATCAAGCTTGAAGGTGAGGATCTGGCAGGCAATGTCTCTACGCATCAGATACAGGTAACCATTGACAATACGCCGCCTAAGGCTCCACTGCTGCTTGCGGCAGCTGCAAGCAGCGCGGATGTTGCTGTTAGCTGGAAGGCCAGCAGTGAGGCTGATCTTGCCGGATACCTGCTTTACCGTAATGATCAGTTGGCCAATGTGAAAGGGATTGTTGCCGGGAACCTGAAACCTTATCTGGTGGTTGGGACAAGCTATGCTGACAAGGCTCTGCCGGACGGTACCTATCGCTATACGCTGTTTGCGATGGATCAGGCCAGTAATACCAGTGATCAGTCAAACGAGCTGGAAGTGACGATTGATACCCATCCACCACATATGACTATGACTGAGCCTGCAGGAGGTCTTAAGTTTGAACAGAAACTAACCATAAAGGCAGAATCACCGGATAACGATATTGCCAAGGTGCAGTTTCAGTTTAAACGTTCTCAGGATTCGACTTGGACGGATCTTGGTGCTGCTTTTGTCAAACCACCCTACATAACCTATTTTGATCCCAAGACAACGGGGTTGCCTTATGGCAACTACCAACTGCGGGCGTTGGCAACTGATAAAAAGGGGAATGTTGACCCGGCACCTCAAGTTGTGGAGGTTGCTTACGCTGATTTGACGCCTCCTGTCATGTTGGGAGGGCTCGTGGCAAAAGTAAATGGCGCTGCAGTTTCACTCTCCTGGACTGCCAGTACGGAATCAGACCTGGATGGCTACAACGTCTACAGGATTCTTTCTCAGGAAAATTCAAGGATAAAAGCTAATAATACGCTGCTTAAACAGCCATCATACAGTGATGGCGCAGTGCCTGATGGTTCGTATGACTATGAAGTCACAGCAGTTGATACGTTAGGAAACGAAAGCAAGGCATCGGAGCAGGTGGCGGCGCGTGTATATGCTCCGGTTGTTACCCAATTGTTTACCCCGGTGAAGGCTCCGGCAGCAACAGTTGCGGGAACCAACGCAACTCCAAATTCTTCTGCGGTAATTACAACTGTCTCGCCGACCGGACAAACAACCGCAACAACAGTTCTGGCAGATGCGTCAGGCACCTTCAAAATGGATGGCGTGACTCTGGCCCTGGGGGAAAACAGATATACTGCAGTTGCTACTGATGCTCAGGGGAATATCAGCCGTCCGTCCGAAACAATGGTGGTGGTCTACGATACACCACCTGCTGCACCCACCGGGCTTGCCGCAACCGTTCAGTCCGGACTTGTCGGGTTGACCTGGAACCCAAATGGTGAAGCGGATATTCTCGGCTACAATGTGTATTTGAAAGGTGAGAAAGTTAATGCTGGTGCGGTTGTTTCAGGTGGCCAGGCCACAGCCTCGTATGAATATTACCCAGCCCAGAATGCAGTTGAAGGGTATGATGGATACTGGCAGAGTCCGTATACAGACGGTGTTTTCTCGCCGGCTTGGTGGCAGGTGACGCTGCCATCTAAAGAGCTGATAAATAGAGTAAATGTTTTTTGGGGATTAGGCGATTGGGACGATAGTGTACATAAATATAATCTCTATGCAGGTAGTGATTTTGAATTACAGGCTTGGACCGGATACGCATGGCTTACATTGAAAAAGTTTTCTGCAAATCAAGAACAGGATAATTGGATAGATATCTCTCCTGCTTATCGAACTGACAAACTCCGGCTCAAGATTGATTCTACAACAGACACTGGTTATTCAAAGCTTGTCAGAATCAATGAGGTCAGGATTTGGAAAGATAATCTTGTAGCAACGCCCTCCTACAACCATATGGACTATGAAGCCAGTGGTTATGCCTACACCGTAACTGCCGTGGATAACTACGGTTTTGAAAGCGAACCGTCGGGCTACTACGATGTGGCGCCACCGTCACCCCCAGCCAATTTGTCTGCAACCGCTCAGGGCTCCCGCATCACTCTGAGTTGGAGCCTTGCGGGCAATACCGAGCCGGACCTTGCCGGTTTTAATCTCTACCGTAAATCAGGGCAGGACTGGATCAAAATTGGCAGTACCTCTGCAGCCATAAAGACGTATGCGGACCCGGATCTTAAGAATGGGGAGTACTATTACCGGGTAACCGCGTTCGATCTGGCTGGTAATGAGAGCCTCCCGTCTAATGAGGCAGTTGCAACCGTAAAGGTTGTAGTGCCAACTGTTCCGGTTGCTCTTGCCGTTTCCGTGATACCAACCGGGAAGGCTTTGCTAGCTTCCTGGCAGGCTGCCGGTGGGACTGTGGCATATAATCTCTACCGGTCTACAACGCCTGGAGTTGGGTACCTGCGTGTCAATGCAACACCAATTACTGCATTAAGCTATATCGACAGGGGACTCACGAACGGTATTGCCTACTATTATGTAGTTGTGGCAACGGACGACGTGGGGAATGAAAGCCCCTATTCGAATGAAGCAGTCGGGATGCCTCAAAGATCACTCACTCTACAACCGAGTATTTTGTATCCGACGGTGGCTGGTGTTCCAACTACCGTTTATCAGAATAGAGTTGATCTGGCTGGCATTGCAGAGCCGGGTATGCAGGTTGATATCTTCCAGGGGGACAGTGTGCAAGATTCGGTCTCTACCTCGGTGGAACCGAAACAGACCGACAAGGCGATTGTGACTGATAACATTAATGATATTAGCGAAAGCACGGCAATGACTCAGGATGGCAAGTATTTGGCGTATCAGGTTGATCAATACTTGCTTCAAATCCAGAGCCTTGTTGATGGATCAGTGGTTGATGTACCGGTTCCAGCAGGTGTTAACTACTTCAGTACGGCACCGAAGTGGTCACCTGATGGCCGTTACCTGGTGACAGTAGCTGATTGGAGTACTCACAAGATAGTAGTCTATGACCGTGAAACTGCCACATACCGGCTGATTGCAACTGAAGATCCCTCTGGTGGCTATGTTGAACCTTCATGGTCAGCTGACAGTAAAGAAATACTGTTCACATCATATAACTCGAGCTACCAACTCAGCCTCTGGTCTGCCAATATCGCCAGTGCCGTTGCTACGCGCTTAACCGCTGATGGCGTTGGTGGCTATTATCCCCAGTTTTCCCCTACCGCAAACAAGATCGCCTTCTTTAAAGACTATGCGCTCTATCTGCTTGACCGCAAGGATAACAGCACATTGTTAATAGATGACAATACTGATGGGTATACGGTGTCCTGGTCGCCTGACGCCAGTTCCAGGCTGGCTTTCATATCCTATCGGGATGATGAAAGAGGTAGGGTCTATTTGTATAATCCGGATAACGGTGAGATCTCTCAGTATTCCAGCAGTCAGGACTATCCTTGGGGGCTGTCCTGGTCGCCTGATGGTAAACAGATGGGGGTGGTGTCGTATAACGATGAGTCGTCACAGTTGATACTATCAGTGATTAATCTCTATGGACTGGAAGAGCCGTTATATACCTTGGATGATTCAACGGATGGGCTTTTAGTAGGTCCTCAGTGGCTTTCAAGTGGTGAACTGGCAGTCGTTGATGATAAGGGAGCCCACTATATTCAACCGGCCGGGTACTTTAAGTCCGCTGCTATCACCTTGTTTGCAGGAGAGAATTATCTGCATGCCGTCTCGAAGGATAATGCCGGTAATATCAGTCAACCGTCAGACAGCATTACTGTCGTTTATGATACCGGACGTCTCCCCGACCTTGTGATGGCGAGTGATGATTTAAGTATTTATCCTCAATTCCCGAAACCTGGTGAAGATGTGCTGGTAACGGCCCGGATACATAATCCTACAAATAATGCAGTTGATAATGTACCGGTCAGCTTCTATCTCTGGAACGGCTCCGACGATGTGGCTCTTGTCAGGGCTGAAACGGTTGCCCATATTGATGCAAATGGGGAGGAAAGTGTCGCTTTCAAATTTAATGTCGGTTCTGTTCCTGCTACAAACAGCCTGATAGCCTATGTTGACCCCGAGAATACTATTGCTGAAGTAGTTGAAACAAACAACAGCAGCACTAAAGATTTTGTGGTGACGAGTCAACAAAAGCTGCAGCTTGAGTCGGTATTGGACAATGCTCGGTACGCTGCTAATCAGGACGTCTTGATCTCCGTTGCCGTTATGAACAGCGGTTCAGCCACCTCTGGTGTGCTTCGCGTGACGGTTGAGGACAGCAGTGGCAACTTGGTAAAGATCCTGAAAGAGGAACAGCTGGATTTACCTTTCGGGCTCAATACAAAGCAGACGTTCGTTTGGAATACAGCTGTTAATTATAGTGGAGAATACACGGTCCATACTGTTGTCAAAGATGGTACTGAAACCAGTGTTCTGGCGGAGATTTCAAGCCCGTTTAGTATAGTACCTGACCTTAAAGTCTCTGGAGGCCTTACGGTAGGCAAGCAGGAATACCTTGCCGGAGAAGATGCCGTTCTGGGGATAAGCTACGCTAACACTGGCAGTAATTATCTGATACCGAGCTTGACGTCCCGTATCCGTATTGTCGATCTTCAGGGCACTCAACTGTTTTCGGATGAAAAGACATTTGCCAATGCGCTGCCTGCTGCCGGCGGAACCTATTCAGTTTACTGGAATACCGGTGGCGTGACAGTCACCTCATCATATACGGCCACACTGGAGATCGTTGTAGACGGCCAGGTGCGCGTGACGCAGTCAGTGCCAATTCGTGTTGCAGTACCGGCCGTAGGGCGGTTGAATTTGCTTGCTGTGCTGAAGGTTGCATCTCCGGCGATGTCTGGCGGGTCGGTGCCGGTGTCTTATACGGTAACCAACAAAGGGAGTGCCCCTGCGACCGGCACGTTAAGGGTGAGTCTGCTTGATCCGGATACCCAGTATGTCATTGCATCGTTTGAGCAGCCAGGCTCTATTGGCGGAAATGCTGCCATATCCGGGAGTTCAACGTTCAGCGCCTCATCATTGGCACTGAAGGCATATCACGTTGTTCTGCAGTATATTACAGATGCCACTATCCAAACATTGGCCAAGAGTACGGTCGTTGTTAAGGATGGGATTGCACCCGCCATCTCTGTACTCTCACCAGTGCAGGGAACACGCCATACGAAAGAAGTTCTCGTGTCAGCCATTGTTACGGATGACGCATCAGGAGTAGAGAGGGTTGAGTATGCAATTGATGGTGGCATTTGGCAGGCGTTAGCGCTTGTTGATCCTGCCAAAGGCCTGTATCACGGGGTGTGGCTGGCCCCTGAAAATGCCGATGGTCAGCATTTGATTGCTTTCAAAGCGACGGATAAGGCAGGAAATAGTAACCAGCCAATTACAATACCCTTTGCTATTTTAAATGATAACACCCCGCCGGTTTTAACGGTTTCTGCTCTTGCAGACGGAGCCTATACCAACAGTGATGTCCTGAATATTTCTGGTGTGGTAACTGATGAAGGCGGGATCAGGGAATTGAAGGTCAATGATCTTTCTGTTCCAGTGGATCAGGACGGCAGCTTCACCTATGCCTTGTCACTTAAGTCGGGGGCCAATTTTATCACCATTGTTGCCACTGATCTTTCCGGAAATCAGAGTAGCAACAACCGGACCATTAATCTGGACCAAGCAGCTCCTTTACTGGCTATCAGTACGCCTGCAGACAACAGCAAAACTGCATTGTCTCTGATTGATGTCACCGGTACGGTCGATGAATCTTCGACCGTTGTTTTGAAACTTGGTGGTGTTGAACAACCGATTACTATGAATAATAAAGATTTTACCTCCTCTGTTACTCTTGTGCCGGGAATCAATACCATTGAAGTCACTGCTACCGATGTTGCTGGCAATACCAGCGCCCAGAAACGTACGGTTGTATATGATGATCAAAAGCCGGCTTTAGCTGTTACCTCACCTGTTCAAGACATCCGTACCAATAAGTCTGATGCCACCATTTTGGGGACGGTTTCGGATCCTTATACTTCTGTAACGGTCAGTATTCTGTTTGAAGGCATGACCTACACCCCTGCTGTTGTAAATGGTCAGTTTGAACAGCAGATAACGTTTACTACCGAAAAGAGTTATCCCGTCGTAGTCACTGCCAGCAATGAAGTGGGTACAACGACGACGGTTCAGCGAAATATTATTTACGATATTACCCCCCCAGGATTAACAATCAATCCGGTAATCACCCCCACTCAATCTTCTGAACAGATTGTCAGCGGAACCAGGGAAGTGGGCACAACCGTCACATTGACCTGCCCAACTGCAGTTGTCTCTGCGGTTGAATACCCCACAGAGGCCACATGGCGGGTGGCAGTAACAAATCTGGCGGTGGGTGAGAATACGATAACTGCTACTGCAATTGACGAAACGGGCAATACTACAACGGTGCTTTCAAAGATCACGGTAATAATTCCGTCTGATGAGCCACTGTTTTCCTATGCTGTTTTTGGCAACGTTGGTGTGGTTTTGTCTGGAACTGCCAGTACAGACAGCTACAACCCTCAGTCCGTCGGACATCGTAAAGGTCAGGATATCTCGTACGAATCCTGTCCAAGGAGTAAGAACGGACATGTTGCCACAAACTCTGTTAGTCCGTGCAGCATTCAGCTGCATGGTAGGGCCTCAATTTTGGGTAAAGCACTGGTTGGAAATGGAGGCAATCCTTTAACGGGAGTCTGCCAGACCTGGGGTACATCTGTCAGTGGTATCGGATCTCTTGCTAAAGCCAAAGATATGAAACCGATGATCGATCCTGGCGGAGGGCAGACAATGGGCGCTCTTAACCTTACCAGTCATGGTAAAAAGAAGCTTGCGGGAGGTATTTACCGTTTTACGGCAATCAGTGTTAGTGGCTCAGCCGTACTAACATTAAGTGGAAAAACGACAATCTACATTGACGGCAACTTCTCTGTTTCTGGTAATGCTAAAATTGATATCACCCCTGATGCTTCAGTGATTATCTTTGTTAATGGAGCAAGAGTTGATATTGGTGGAGGAGCCATTGTAAATCAGTCAAAAAATCCCAGAAATTTAATTGTGTATGGCTCGGCCGGCCTGAAAAAAATTAACCTCTCTGCGTGTACTGTGCTGTATGGCTTGATTTACGCTCCAGCGGCGACCATAAATATCTCCGGTAACCAACAGACGTATGGTTCTGTTGTTGGAAATGCAGTCAACCTGTCTGGCAATGGGGCGGTGCATTATGATGAAACACTGGCAAATCATGATTAACGATACTCTGCTGGAAGCTTCTTGATTTTGATAGTAGCAGGATTAACTTGCCTTGGTGATCTCTGGTTGCCATGATGCCGTTGACAGGATATGGCTTGTTGAGGTGAAACTTATGGATTGGCACATCCCCTACATCCCACTGGATGTAGGGGATGTGTCTGTCTGAAACTTGCGGATTGAGTTAGTTGGCGGTGGCAGCCGATTGCTCGCCACCAGTTTTGTTAATATATTTCCTGACATCTTGGCATGCCTTCTGCTACGTTACTCAACACCCAATAACCTGCTGTAGCTTCAGGAGAAGAACGAGATGTCGAAGCCTGCTCAAACGAAACAAGCACAAGGAGTCTTGCTGGTTGATGATGATGCCGGATTCCTTGAAGAAGCCCGCCGTACCCTGCACACCCAGGGGATAACCAACATCACAACCTTGCAAGACAGCAGTAAAATTTTTCAGGAGCTCTCTGAGGGGGGGCACAGCGTACTGATACTCGATTGGGTTATGCCCGGTCTGAGCGGTGCAGATCTGCTGCCGGAGATAGTCAGGCAGCATCCCTATCTGCCGGTCATTATCCTGACCGGTGTGGCTGATCTTGAGAATGTGGTCAGCTGTATCAAGCAGGGGGCCTATGACTACATAACCAAACCCCTTGACGCCAACCGTCTGGTTTCTATTGTTCAGAAGGCCTTTACCACGGAAGAACTGGCCAGTCAGAACAAGAAGCTGACAGGATACCTGCAAGGGCAGCCCCTTGAAGATCCGGAATGCTTCAGTGATATCATCAGCTGTAGTGACCGGATGCAGTCGCTTTTCAAGATTATTGAAGCCATGCGCCACTCAAGACAGCCCGTTCTGATTACCGGTGAGACCGGAGTCGGCAAGGAGCTGATCGCCAAGGCCATTCATCGCTCCAGCGGTCTGAGGGGGCCCATGGTAACTGTTAATGTTGCCGGGCTGGATGACAGCATGTTCTCTGATTCTCTCTTTGGCCACAAAAAAGGGGCGTTCACCGGCGCTACCGAAAGCCGGGAGGGGTTGATTGAAAAGGCAAAAGACGGCACACTTTTTCTGGACGAGATCGGCGAGATCAGTGTCCAGTCACAGGTTAAGCTGCTCCGGCTTATTCAACAGAATGAATATTACCGCGTTGGTTCCGATGTGCTGCAAAAAAGCAGTGCCCGCATCATTGCCGCTTCAAACGCCAATTTTGAGGCCCTCTTTGAGTCCGGTTCCTTCCGGCAGGATCTCTACTACCGGATCAGCGCCCATTCCCTGCATGTCCCGCCACTGCGTGACCGCCGCGAAGATATCCTGCCCTTGGCGGAGCATTATGCTGCCCGCATAGCGCAAGAGCTGAAAAAGGCGATCCCACGGTTTTCGCGTGAGGTGCGTAAGTCGCTCAGGTGTTATGATTTTCACGGCAACGTCAGGGAGTTGATCAACAAGATTAATAACGCGGTTACCAATAACCGTTCCGGTACCCTGCAACTTGATGATTTCCCCGGGTTGTCAACCGGTTGTGGCGGCCTTAACAACATGATACGCCGGATCGGCAGTAACCAGTTTGTGTTGCATGGAATCTTTTCAGAGTTTCCAACCTATGAAGAGCTGGAACTGCTTCTGACCGAAGAAGCCATTGAAGAGGCGAACGGTAACCGCAGTGCCGCTGCCGAACTGCTGGGGGTCAGCAGGCCGACGCTGCAGAAGAAGCTCGATCTGTGTGACAGCAGGAAGTGGTCCGGCGCAAAGTCTTAGCAGTCACCGGCGGGGATAACCGGCAGGCATACGGTCACAATGGTTCCTTGGGGGCTGTTTGAGCTGAACTCAATCCTGCCTTTGTGTTCGGTTATGATGAAGTTGGAGATGTAGAGGCCCAGGCCACTGCCTCCCTTGTCGATCCGTGTGGAGGTGAATGGTTTGAACAGGTTCTGTGCAACCAGTTCGGGCAGTCCCTCTCCTTCGTCCATAACGATAATCTGGATCTCATGCTGCAGCGGGATATGGCAGGTTGTAATCGTGATCCCCTCAGCGTTGCCGGGTGTTGCCTGCATGGCATTCAGCAAGAGGTTCACGACCACCTGCTCAATCTGGTTTTGGTTGCCGGTAATGGTCGGGAGATCCGGAGCAAGCCGGTGTACGATCTTTACCTGGGCCTGACTGCCATGGGCGCGCACAATGGTTAAAGCCCCCTCCACAGCCTGGTTGACCGACACCCCGGGGGCAAAGGCGCTGCGCTCCCCCACATTGTAGGCGCGCAGATCGTGGATTACCCGCTCAACCCGTTCTGCGTTACGGCAGATGGACTCAGCGGCACTCGAAAACTCGGTTTTGGCTTCACTGAACTGCAACCCGCCAACCTGAAAATCCCCTTCATCTTTTGTCACGCCTTCGAGGATTGGCAGCAGGTCCTTCCAGGAGCGTTGAATGTAGTGCCCTGCCAGTTTTATGGCGCCATTCGGTGTATTGATGTTGTGTGCCATGCTGGAGATAAGCAACCCCAGCGACGTCATCCGGTTTGTCTGGATCATCTTGGCCATGAACTTGCGCTTTTCTTCCTGTATTTCAAGTTGCAACGCGTTCACGAGTTCAGCCTGCAGATTCCGGTTTTCCGTCTCGCGTTCTTCCAGTGCAGATGCCAGACGGTTGACCGCCTGTGTGGCACGTCCGGCTTCATCGTCACTTTCCACCGGAATCTTCAGGGAAAAGTCTCCCTCCATCATAGTTCCCAACCCTTGAGTAAGTACGTCAAATGACCTGGTGATCCGTTTGAGTATGGGGTAGGTTGCCGCAAGCACGGCAAGCCAGAACACCAGCACAACTGCTCCGGTCTTGAACAGCGTGTTCCAGATGGAGAGCTTCAGATCTCTGGTGTCGATAGAGACATGCACTGAACCGAATGGAGGAGACTGGGTTGCAGGGCCGCCAGAAAGTGCCGAATCCACTGAAGGCGTTGAAGCTGTTGCGTGTACCGGCATCCCCTCGGTTGTCATGTCTGAGGGGGGGCTGTGAATATATTTTGAAAAACGTTCAACCAGGACACGCTGGTCATGGTCTGCGATCACTACATGAGCTACTTGAGGTGTTTCAAGCAATGTATCAGCCAGAGTCTTAAGCGTCGCCACATCTCCTGAGAATAATGGCAGTTTGACGCTGTCTGCCAGTATGGTGGCCAGCAAACGAGCCTTTTCCCGGGACCTTTGGCGATAATTCTGTATCTCGTTGTTGGCCATTATGATCATGAATGCGATGGCAATCAACAGAGTCAAGAGCGTAAACGCAATAAAAATCCTGCTCTGGAAACTGCCCAGAAACTGTTTGATTTGATTGAGCCGGCTCATCGGCTGCTTCCTGCCCTAATGCTATCCGGCGACAGGCCCAGCCTGTGCAGTACCGTGGGATTGATCCTGAGTGATGATTTGCGGGGAGATGCTGCCGGATGGCCTGAGACATCATTGCCATCCAGCAGGGATGTGACTATTTCACCGGCCTGACGCCCAATATCGTATCGCTGTATTTCAACTGCCACTGCTGCACCCGATTGCAGATAGGCGCTTGAAAACGCCACAACCGGCACCTGCTGTTGCATGGAAAACAGGAAGTAGGCATCGGTGGTTTCTCTGGTGACCGCCGTATCGTCGGGTAGCAGCCAGAGTGCGTCAACCTCTCCCCGTAACGAGGAAAGTTGCCCCGTGACCTCCCTTGGGGACGATACCTCGCGCACAATAGCTTCAATACCGTAGCGTGGTGCGGACTGCTGAATCAGACGGATGTAATGGCTACTCTTTGCCGGGTTACCGATAATGCCAACCCGTTTCAGCCCCATGGTGTTGAAGACGGCCAGATAACGTTCAGGGGGCAGATGCAGCTCAACACCGGTCAGTGCAGGGTGCCCCCCTGAACCGCCCCGGTAGTTGGGGGCCATCACTACCACCACCGGTATCTGTCTGATTTTACGCGCAGAAAGATACGCATTGTCTCCCAGGGCGATAATCAACAGAGGGCGGTCTTCACGGGCAATCCGTTGCAGGTCAACATCCATGTAGTCGCTCAGTATCAGTAACCGCTCACTGAAGCGGCGTACCGACCTGATTCCCTTCAGGGCTTCGTCATAGGCAGGTGCCCGGCTGCTCTGCAGAACCAGCACCTCATAGGCCTCAACACTAAGCGGTAGCAGTGCCAGCAGTCCTAAAACAACTATCAGCATCTGCAATCGCCTCAAAACGAAATCCTCATGCCGCCTTCAACCCAGCGTCCGGCGTTCTTGAAGAACTCGTCAAGATATTGCGACCCGTTAAAGATGTTGCGGATGGAAAAGAACAGCTCCGGGGCGTGCTGCTTGCGGCCGAACGGTGTGGCGGTCAGGTGCAGATCCCAGATCAGCCCCTGATAGCTGCCGTTGTGGTAATCGGCTGCATTCCACCAGATATGGCGGCCATTCAGCACCCCCTTGAGGTACTGCCGGTCATCGTACTGCACGCCCAGCAGCAGCGTATGCCGCGGGATATCCTGAACGATCTGGTGGGTTGAGGTGTTGCGGGCATCGATATAATCGTAGCCTGCCGATAGTGACGTGTTGAACAGCGCAACGGTCTTTGCCTCCACTTCAAAGCCCTGTTTGAGGTGGCGTTCATGGTTGAAGCTGTTGGAAAACGAGTCGTAGCTGACAATGTCCCAGGTGTCATTACGGAACAGGGTGCCTTTCAGCCAGAGATACGGTATGGTGGTGCTTTCAAAACCGACTTGTGACGTCCAGACCTTCTCTGAGGTGCGATCCAGCACAAAAGCCGGCAGGCTGTAGCCTCTGGCCGTATAGGCACGCAGCAGCGTGGTGTCGGTCAGCTGCCAGGTAATACCGAAGGAGGGGCTGAACTGATCACCGGAGGTGCCGGTCAGATCAAGCCGCACGCCAGGCGAGAAGGAGAAGTTGCCGACGGTCAGGGTATCGTTCAGGTAAAAACCCCAGCGGTCGGTTTTTCTATTCAGTGTGTCGACATGTACCACTGAGTCGGTTGAACGCATCCAGACATGGTCGTATTCAATCCCCACGGCCAGGAGATTGCGGCTGGTTCTCCAGAGCAGTTTTGCACCCACCCCTGATACGGTCTCATCAATGTTGTAACTTTGCAGGGGCAGGTAGGTGCTGATCAGACCAACGTCTATGCTGTTTTCCCTTGTGGCATGCCGCCCGTTAAGCTCCAGTTCAAGCTGATCCGTTATTCCTGTTTTCAGCGTAAGGGTGCTGAACAGCTGACGGGGGTAGGTCTCTTCCTTCAGGTCGAGCGGGGCAAAGGCGAAGTCACCGCGGTTGCCCTGGCTGTAGCCGAATGTCCCGGACAGCTGCCCCTTGCCCGGCAGGTCGTACACAAGCTTGGCATAGGCGTTGCTATAATCTCCGTGATTGTTGGCAAGCAGTCCTTTGGAGCCGCTGTAGCCACCGGACAGGTAGTAGCCGAACCGTTCAATACTCCCGGATAGTTCGGCACCGCTGTCGCTGGTACGCCGCTCACCAACTGAGCTGGACAGGTTGCCGCCGATTCGTCTCTCCCGGTCTGGTGCCTTGGTGATGACATTGATCACCCCGCCCAGCGCCTGGCCCCAGGATGATGAGGCCGCACCCTTGACGATCTCGACCCGCTCAATGATCCGGGCCGGGATCAGACCGATATCGCTGAAGTTGTCGCCAAGGTTGTTGAACGGCACCCCGTCGATCATCACCAGAATGTGGTTGAAGGAGGATCCTTGGGAGCGGAAGTAGGTCAAGCTGCCTAATGTCCTGGTTGATTCAAGCTGCATGCCGGGTACGCTGGCAAGGATATCGACCAGGGTATGGGCATTCATGGCCTGGATCTCAGCGGCGGTTACCACGGTGACGTTTTCAGCGGTATGTGAAACCGGTTTGGGCAGGCGGCTGGCAGAGACGGTCTCTTTCTGCCAGGCATCAAGCAGCCCGATGCTGTCATCCGGCTCGGCCGCTGCAGCAAGCGGTGCCGCGAACAGCCAGAGGGGCAGCAGTATCTTCAGGCTATGGCGTAGAATGGTTTTCATAGGTCAGTCAAGCACTCTAGCAGAATCCGTGCCTGTCTGTCCAATGCCAGAGGGTGTTTTGCACCAACACAAAGAAAGGAGGTAACGACCATGGAGCGAATCGAGGTTCTTGAGCAGGGATCATGTTCATTCATCGACATCCCGACCTACAGCTGCTGCTACACCAACATGTCTATTGTCCGGTAACACCAGCCTGGCTGCCACCGGGGGGAGCGCACCCCCTGGTGGCCTCGGAGTACATCTTGGAACTTTCAATCTACCTCAAAACCTATTCCTACGCCCATGAGCCCGGTAAGCTGCTGGTCTATTCAACGGCCCGCGGCGCCATTGTAAAACTTGACAGCTCGGTTCTGGCCGATGCCCGGGACCGGAAACTTTCTGATCAGGAACAGGCCCTGTTGGCAAAAATCGGTATTCTGGTCCCTGACCGGCTGTCAGAGCAGGAACAGATGCGGACCCTGTTTGATGAGGGCAATCGCCGCAGCAGGCAGTTTACCGCCCTGGTTACCATGAACCTGGACTGCAATCTGGCCTGCGGTTACTGCTATGAGGATCATTTCAGGGGCAAGCGCTATATGACGCCGGAAACGGCCGACCTGCTGGTACAGTACGTCTCTGCACAGATTGAACGGGGGCTGGATGTCACGCTGGACTTCTACGGAGGCGAGGCGCTGCTTTCCCTGGCAATGATGAAGGATATTGCCGCTTGTGTGCGGCATAAGGCTGCTGAGGCAGGCACGCAAGCCTCTTTCAATCTGGTCAGTAACGCCACGCTGTTGACCCGTGAGGTGGCGCAGGAACTCAAGGAGCTGGGCTTTGTCTCGGTCCGCTTTACCATTGACGGGCCACCGGATGTTCATAATCTGCAACGTCCGTTCGTAAGCGGTAAAGGCAGCTTTGACCGGATCATTGAAAACCTCGGTCAGACCTGCGACATCCTTTCTGTTCAGTTGGGCGGCAACTATACCAGAGATAACTATCGGCAGTTTCCGCTGCTGCTGGACCTGCTCACAGAACGGGGGATCTCGCCGGACCGGCTCGGGTCAGTGTTGTTCTCTCCGGTGACACCCAAAGCGGGCGAGGCGGGACTAAGCGATTTTTCAAGCGGATGTGCCTGTCCCAACGATCCATGGCTGATTGAAGCCAGTCTTTTTTTGCGTCATGAGATTCTCCGCCGCGGCTTCAACGCCCCCAAGCCTAAACTGGTTGCCTGTATGGTTGAGTTCGAGAACGATCTTGTCATTGGCTATGACGGTTCGTTGTATAAATGTCCTGCTTTTATGGGGTGGGAAGATATGCGTATCGGAACGCTGGCTGATGGCATAAGCGACTACCGGATATCGCACAAGACGGATATCTGGAAAAATGATGAATGCCTGAACTGTCCCTACCTGCCGCTCTGTTTTGGGGGGTGTCGATTCCTGCGAAGAGTGCGCACCGGGGTGATTGACGGCGTTGACTGCCGTCGTGAGTATCTGGATGCAGCGCTTGAACAGATCCTGCTTCAGGATCTGACTCTGAGAAAGCGCCCCTGAAAATCACTCTCGCGTTTTGGTTGCAATTATGTAACTTGCTTTAATGTCGGGACTATTTTGAAATATCAGGCTATTTGTAAATATTTTTTACACATTAATAATTTGTGTATATACAGTATGTTATGTGAAATGTTTTGGAATGTGTAAAATTATTTGCCAGAATTTCCTGTGTCTCGGGAGGCTGATTTAGGGGCTGGTGCTGTTGTCTGGGGGCGTGGATAAAAAAATATGGAACTGAAATCCTGTTCTTGTATTGCCGGTCAGCTTGAGGGCGCTGTCTGGTCCAGAGTGGTTTTTCTGTAGCGGAATGGGCTCCCGGGCGTTGTGAAACATTCGTCATGTTTTGTTTTTGAGGATATGAGGTGGTTTGAAAAGGAAAAGGGTCCGGCTGTATAGCCGGACCCTTGATTTTTTTTGGAGCGGGAAACGAGATTCGAATGCGCCTTAATGAGAATAATCTAACCTGGTAGTTGTGATTTTATGTTAATTAAATCAATGTGTTGTGCCTATCTGCCCCTGTGGGGTTTGTCCATTTAGCAGCATCTGAAAACAACCAAAATTAGCCCGGCCTGCGAAAGTTTTGCGAAAGATTAAGCCGGAATCTCTTCCGGTTTCAGCCAGACCATTTTGCCGTCTTGCATCACCACAATCGGATTACCGGCCTGCTTATGACGCTTTAAAGCGTCCTTTACTCCTTCTGCCAGAGCCGAGGCAATACGGTCGCGGTCAGCAATAATTCTGCTGATATCTTTTTTCTCCGACTCTTCCATCATTCCCACCATTTAATGGCTGCAACACCGTTTCAACAAACTATATCCCTACTTCAAGCCTGAAGTGGGTAGCCTTGACCTGGGGTATTAACTCACGGGCACTTTTTTTGACCAGATCAACAATACCATAACCAGCCAAAGTATGCAGTGTTCGTGAAAGGTTACTTTTATTGCGTCCGGTTAACGTTCCCAGCTCACTGATGGATTTTGGCTTTTGTTCTTCTATGACGTGCAGCAGCATCCGGTTATCATCACTCAGCACTTGGGCAAAGGATTGCAGAGACTCAAACCAGATTTTTGGCTCATCCTTACGGGGTTTGTATTCCCCCTTGGCAATGGCAATAGTCCGCTTCTTAAACTCTTCCCGCGACATAATCCCGACATTCATACTTTTCTTCATTTGTTGCCTCCATCAAGAAACAGTTCAACCTCTTTCCAGAAATCTTCAAGTAACTGTGCTGCCGATTCATACTCATAGGGGACAATCTTCTCCTGATGATGCTGGTGATCCCACGCCAAGCGGCGTCCCCCGAACTTCTTTCTTTTGGGGGGAGGGTAGCCATGGGCATTGTCAAAGCCGATCACCCGTGTATTGTTGCGGTCATGCAGGGTCAGAGAATAAGAAACCCCGTGGGGTATCTGCTCACTGGCAGCTGTTACCATATAGGCCTCAAACTTGACCCAGTAGCCCTTCTCCAGACGGTAGGTAATCCCATGCAGGTCCAGCAGAGTGTCGAGTCCTGTTTCCCGTGTTTGCTTCATACACCTGCCTTCAGAGTAAAAAGGTTGTGAGCTGCTAACAACTATACGCGGTCATCATTGCTAAATCAAGCAGGATTCATTCATTCTTAGGATCAACGAAGTATCACATCACCCGGCAGCCCGCCGAAGGCGGGCCGCTGATGTTTTTTTGAAACTGGCAGGGCGGGATTGCTCCCGCCCGCTTCGCTTCGGTGTGTACAGCTTACAGCAGCCCTGATTCGACAAATGAAAATGAACTGCCGGAATCAGTATCCACTATCACATGGTCCAAGACTTTAATTCCCAGAATATCCCCGGCCTCTCGTAACCGTCTGGTAATTTCCTTGTCCTCCCTGCTCGGTGTCGTATCACCGGACGGGTGGTTGTGTGCCAGAATTACGGCTGCGGCATTGGCCAGAATTGCACTTTTGAAGGTTTCTCTCGGATGTACTATTGACTGATTCAGGCTTCCTTCGCTGACAACGTGGATGGTGGTAATCCTGTTTTTACCATCCAACATCATTGCGACAAAATACTCTCTGTCTGGGTTGCCAAGCAGTTCGGTGAATGCCTGCGCTGCCTGCTGCGGGGTGGTCAGGCGGCTGCCGTTATAGGCCAGTTTACGGTCACGTACCATCTGGATCGTTACCACGTCGATTGATCTCTTTGCTTGTGCAGTCATGTTTTTATCCTCCAGGGAGGGGCAAGCCCTCCCGTTGTTGTCAAATTTGGGTTGTTTAGCTGTGGCTGGTGATATGCACTACGGTTTCCGTTGCCTCATCCTCTTCATGGCTGGCCAGTTCAAGTTTTTGCATGACTTGGGCAAGCACCATATAGATCCCCAGGGCGGTGTTGTTATGGCTGATAAGCTGGTAAGCAATCACACCCACCAGAATGGTCAGAGTCGCTGACCCGATGGTTTTGGTTGTTTTGTGGCTTGCTGCCGAACGGATTGTTTTGGTAATAGCTGCTGCGATAGTTTTAATTTGAGTATTCATGTCGGTTTCCCCTTTTTGCTCTTAGATTTCTGAACCCTCTCTTGGGCTCCCGTCTGTCCCGTATTCAGTTTTCAAAGATCTTCTGGTGCTGCCTCTTGCTCTTGAGTTCCTTCACCCCTCACCAACTGCGGGGTGAAGGGAATCAAAGAGCTGGCAGCACCCTGAAAACTGGATACAAAAACAGTGGGTAGCTGCCGCGACGCAGCAACCGCCTGGCGGCCAAACGGCAAATGACAAAGCAAAGCGGTCTTTACGGATTGAATGAAAAAATTGGGGGAGACCTTCAGGGGGAACCGATTTTTGAAATGAAAACGGAAAGATTGGCGTGCCGCCGTGCGAACGACAGACGGGTGCTGCAGGAACAAAGTGCATTTAGGGGGGGCTGTTTGCCACCGGCGTTTTTACCGGTGGTCAGCCGTTATGAGATGCGTTTAGCACATTGAAACGGTTTGGATGGCGTGTTCTGCCTGCTGGGGTGGCGTAATTTCCGGGATCTGTTTGGCAATCACTATTTCAATGGCCTTGCGTGCTGCCTTTTCTTCAATCAGAGCATCCAACAGTCTCTGATTCTCAGATTGCAGTTCATGGATAAGGTAGCCATGAATCAATAACTCCTAGCAACTGACCACGAATAGCGACTGATTCTGCAGCTAAATCAACAGTCGCAAACCTAATAGCATGACCTTGGATAGTCACAGATTCATCAACCATTTCCCCGATTGATGGGTGCAGCAAAAGTCCGGAGGCAATATTAGCCAAGTGGTCACCGTCACCAGCCTGGGATCTGAGATATGCGTAAATTTGATACACATAACCACTTCGGAGTGATTCTTCTCGATACCATCCTTTCGTTACAATTGAGGTGAATTTGGTATCAATGACTATTCGACGCTTCTCCTGCTCATTTGTCAGAATGATATCTGTACGCATCGAAGGCAATATTTTATCAATTCCGTCTGTCTTTTTCGCAATTTGCCAGTCGAAGCATTTCCCTGCCTCTGTACGCCAGCCTCTTGGAGTCAAAACAACATCATAAAAGCCTGCCACTGCTTTCTCATATAATCGTCGGACCCATGTAATTTCACGGTCAGGGAGAGCCAGTAGCTTGTTGCCAGACGATTCGGTCGGCAATGCCAAGTCAAACGCAAGCTTAGCAGCCATAATCATTAGTTGATCGTCAGCATCATGGCGGCTAAACCTGTCTGTGCTTATCTCCAAACGACTGGGCTTTTCACCTATCACCCCAATAGTTCTGAGCGTATTTGCTTGAGACAGGCAACGCCTGGATAACTCCTTACGCTTAACAATTTTTGCAATTGTTTCGAGTGCAGACCGAACAAAACAATTGCGAGGTGTATTAACCGTTAACTCTTCAAAACGACATGCAACTTTACCTCGAGCAAGTAGTTGCTGGCGTTCCGTCCTCAAGAGGTCAATTCTCCCCCGAACTCGTCCAAGATCCGCAGAACGTGCTCGGTAGCCATAACTCAAATTACGCATTAGACGAAGCTCGACTACTCGCGCCAGATACTCTGCAATTAGATCGGGGATCTCGTCTGGATTTTCCTCAAGATTGATTTTACCCCGGTCTAAATGGCGAAAAAGGTCTGATGCGTACAACATCAGTAACCACAAATTTCGGACAGGAATACGGCCAATACGGTTAACCGTGATTTGATCATCAGGCATTGCTGATGTCAGTGCCGGATTCAAACTCAAAATCCTTCCGTCAGCCGTTGACTGGCTTTGCGTGCCTTATCCGAAGAGTCAAACCAATATTCACTAAGGAGAGGACTGATTTCAGTTTCAACAACTTGCTTAAACCATTCCCTGCCATCCTTAATTGGGATTCCAAAAGGTGGTGTTACGTAACTATGTCCAATACGAAACTGACATCCCAAGCTCGTATCAGCGCTTATTTCTTCATTTAGTGACAGAATTCGCTTCTCAATCTCTTGTAGTACTTCGATGTCAATCTTGCTTTGCTCGTTGACCCAGTCAATCCACGCTTGACCGAATTTTGGTTCAAGATCAATAAATGCAAAACGCCGCCGCAAGGCAAGATCGACAAGCGCAAGTGAACGATCGGCAATGTTCATTGTGCCGATGACGTAAAGATTATCGGGGATATATATCCGCTCGCCTTCAAAGCGGCGATAACATAATTCGAGTGCCTCTTTTGGAGTCCGTTTGTCAGCTTCCAATAGTGTTAACATCTCGCCAAAGATCTGAGCGGGATTGCCTCGGTTTATTTCCTCAATCACGATGACATGGATTGCCGTGTCCTTGTATGCCGCGTTAACTATCTCCATAAAAGGTCCATCTACAAGTGACAACCTGCCATCGCCATTTGGCCGGAAACCACGAACAAAATCTTCATAAGACAGATTTGGATGGAACTGGACGGGGCGCACCTTACTATCACTGCGCTGCCCCATAAGTGCATATGCCAGTCGTTTCGCAAGCCAAGTTTTTCCTGTGCCTGGCGGTCCTTGCAGGATGATGTTTTTCTTTGTGCGTAGCCTTTCAAGCATCATCTCTATTTGCGAGCGTTCCAGAAAACAGCCTTCGTTAATGATGTCCTCAATCGAATATGGATCAATCGGGGCAGCAACTAATTCTGCATCCAAGTCTGGGTCTGTTACTTCGGGATCTTGTTCATCACTAGGTTCTGTCTTGAGAAGTTCATAATTCCCTTTGTTATTAATGAATTTTATGAATCCTTCATCACGAAGCCTTTGCAAGTAAAACGAAAGAGAATTTTCATGGGTGTTACTATTGGGGAATGCGTTTTTCAATTCTGGAAGATATTGCTTCATGTCTTGGAAAGAAAAAAGATTAGACCCCGTCTCGTGGCAATGCTTTCTAATGTAATTTCGGACAGTTGCTAGCCAACCCTTTGATTGACTTGGCAGGGCCGCCGGAACCGCATCTCCTTTATACAGCCATGCAGCTAACGACAACTCCGGAAACGAGTGAACTGGAAAGGCCTCTTCTTTAAATCGAGTTTCAAGCATTTCCAGAAGGCTCAAATAATCGGTCGAATTGCAGCGCCCCTTGGGACCATTTTGGCCGATATCAATTTTGAGTTTGTTCTCCAGATAGTCGCGAGACTGACTATCAAGAGTTGGGAATGACCAGGGGCGAATCCAATATAGCCCCATTGTTAAGTTCCAGCCCACGCCGACTCGTTGTGTTGCATTGTCATAGGCATCGATAAATGATGCCCGAGCTTCGATATCGTCCGATTCGGCAAATTGAACTGCGCAGGCAAAGATTTGCCATAGGACATTAATGTCATCCGGCAGACGATCTTTCTCATAGCCAAAAAACCATGATTTCTGGTTGTTCAGGACCGGGATACCTTCAAATGTTTCTGGGATTGCCTCTTCGACTCCTAAGAAGTTAGCCAGTTCTTTTGCAATGCTTTTACGGTTAACATCCGTAATGCCTCGATTGAAAAGACCAATAGTAGTAAAAGGACAAATGTCTCTAAATGGTCCTGCCGTATTATCGGCAAACTGATCTTGAAGGATTGAAAGGCCATTAACCCTGGTCGCAATGTCATGAATCGCGGCAACCAACGACGATCTATCGTCTTTGAAAGCTAACAGTTTTGTAGCAATTGCTGCGTAGAATTTTGTCCATTGGAACCTGTGCTTACCGGTAGGAGTGTCACCAAACCGTTCCTTCCAGAACGGAGCATTTCGAAAACGATCGATATCTTGAGGCTTACTATCAAAAGCAAACTCTATTAAACCATCTGCGGCCCACTCACCAGGCAAGACGCGCCAAATCGTTCGTTGATAGGTGTAAAAATACCACTCTCGAAGTTCAGATGGTTGATTCCACTTAACATTAACTGTCAATCCGGTCCCTGGATTACCAATTATCGTGCCTGTAGCTTTTATCCCCATAACAGATACTACTTCTCCACGATTATCAAAAGGCAAACCGTTTTTACGAATGTACGTTGCCTTGATAGCAATGCGATCCCCTATATTCATTGATTTTACATGCGCAATTTCATTGTTGGTGGGATTGTTAACCTCCCATATTCCTTCAGCCAAAAAGCGCTGTGTCTGGTCGTTTTTCCCGCCAAAGCATGAACCAACAAACCAGCAGGGTTTTGAACTCATCCTCTAACCTCCATCTGAACATCATTATTGCGTTTCGGTATTCGTTGATCTGGGGTGACACGCTTCGATAGTTCGCGTAACTCGGAGATAGGAAATGATAGTAACTGTTTGCCAATACCCTTCCTGTGTCCATAGCGCTTATAAATGATATCACCAGGTCCGTTATAGATTTCCTCGAATCGGCCATCTTTGAATAATTGAAAGCCGAGGTAATAGTCAGGGACTGTTTTGAAGGTCAGTTGACCTTTGAATGTAGCCTTAATTTGAACATTCCGGCCATCTGATGATGTTGCATCATGATCTGGCTGTGAGGTCTCATGTAGGGTAATATCGTATTCCAGATCTGCAATGACCTCTCCGATATCACCAACCAACCGACCATCAATGGTAAATTTTCTGTTGGGAAATGATTTTTGAAGCTGATCAATACCTTCAAAAATAAGGGCTAGAGCCTGATGGATGGTTTGATGTTTTGGCATATGCTACGGAACTCTCATCAAACTAATCTTGCCAGCTTCTGATCATTACGGAACAATACACACCATCTGGCCACTGCAGACAATTCTGCGGCAGGACGAGTCATTTCATATACCTGCTGCGCGGCCTCCTTGGCCTTTTGTTTGGCGGTTTCATTCCCGCCGTTCCGACAACGAGCAATGTTGCGCTGATAAATGGCGATCAGACCAGAAACCTTTGCCCAGACCTTTCGACGCTCTTCAGGCAATGCCGGATGCTCGTTAAGCTTCAGACGTTCAGCAGTCACTTCTACACGTTGTGTCTCCCAAACTGTTGCATCCGGATGGGCAATAGCCTTACCTTCCTCGTCAAAAGCCAGCAGTTTTACATCTTCTATATCGATGGGATCAAGCAGATAGGCGGTCTCTTCCTCTTCACATTGATCGGCATATGTGGAACAGCGCGATCCAGTTTGCAGCGGGAACCACCCCCCTTTTTTCCTGTTGCCGACGTTACCGCAGAGGCGAAAATTCATATAGTCAAACGCTAGCCACCAATATCCATCCCGCACAGTGGAATCGATCGCTTTTGCTTCTTTCTTTGGGCGAAAATGTTCAACATCGTAATGAGAATACAGATCCTTAACCTCTGAAAACCAACACTTGCCCCCCGACAAGGCCTGTAGCCAAGGTTTAAGCTGACCCCAGTGGTTGCTGTGGGCATCAATCAAAGCATTACGTTCGTCGCGCCTATTGGCGGCATTGAGGGCTGCCAGCTCACCACACAGGCGGGCTGACTCCGCTAGCCAGGTATCCCACTGTGTTTGCGTCCAAGGCACCCAGCCTGGAATGTTGGCGTCGGTTGGCAGCTTGTGTTCAAGATCAATCCAGATCACTGCCTAGCCTCCTCGCGCAAGATTTCATCAATGATCGAATCGGCAATTGCATTTTGCTCAGCCTGCTCTTCTGGCGTCAGAGTAGGTTTCCTGAACTTGCGATGTTCAGCCATTTTACGAACAAACAACGCGTAATCCGGATCACGAAAATCGGAGGTGGAAAAGCCCAAGTCGGCTAACTCAGTGCTCAAGCGCGTAAGCTCGGCATCTTCCACTGCTGTGCGTGGTGTCTTCACAAACAATTCGTTGCGGCGGAACAGGCGGCGCTCGGTTTCAGTATCCAGAGTCGAAGCCAGGCCAAAGAGCTCGCTCTTGAGCAAGCCGGTTACTCCCATCCCTTGTGGATGAATGTCTGGCTGTTCTACCACTGTACAATTGTTATCGCGCCGTAGTATGTGAACCTGCTCGCGCTTGAGACTCCCCACCATCATAGGATCATGGGTGGTGATGAGAATTTGCGATTCACCCTGTACTAACGCACCTTCAGAAGCCGTTAGCACCCCCTCGATGTCGTCAAAGTAACGTAACTTCCAGATTGGGTTCAGGTGGGTGTCAGGTTCGTCGAGCAGGAACAAACAATGGTCTTCGCGGGTGATACGCATCAGGCCCAGCACGGTAAGCATCTGCAACTCGCCCTCTGAGAGCTGGGTGAAACTTACCTTGCCGCCATGCTCGTCACGCTTCTTGACGGTAATGCGCACTTCATCGATTAGATCGCCGATGTAAGCACCCTCTGCATAGCGGAAAAAGCTGTCGGTACCGCCTACCAACTCGCCCAGTTGCTTGAGTTTTTCCTGGTTTGGTACGAATAGGTAGAGCTGTTTCTGTTTTTCGGTGCGACCACGAAAGTCGATCTGCTTGGTCGCCTCCTGTTCGATGGGAGCCCAGGCAACCTGCCAGAGTTTATCGAGGAACTCACTAACGACATTACCGCGCGCATACCAAAAGCGTGGATCACCTTCGTTAATCTCATTTTCTTCAAACTTGCCACCACGGCGTTTTTCACGCAAGCGGTGCGGCTCTTTCAGCACGAAAAGTGCTGACTCCAGCGACTCAATATGCAGGTTAGCCAGCACCTTCTGAAAGACAGAATCTTCCGACAACAGACACGCCAACAATACCAATTGGCTATGGCCGCCCCGGCAGTAGAACAGGCGACGCAAACGATCATCGCCATACTGACGCAGTTTACTTGCTTCGCGCTTGCGGGCTTCATCGACAGCACGAATATCGGCCGCACTGGCACTAAAGTTCTTGAGCAATTGTTCTGGCAACACCTCTTCGGCAGTGATCTCCTGACGGCGGTTGAAGCGACGCTGGTGTTCCTGGAAGAGAGTTTCAATTCGCTCATTGCGGCCTGAATAGTAAGCAAAGATATGGGTCGGCAGCAACCGGGGGCCACGTCGTTCGTCGCGCGGCACCTTGTCCGGCGGATCATTCTTGATGAGGTAGTCCTGTGACTTTTGCTCCCCGTCCACCCATACGAATGGGCGTTTCTGTTTGGCAGTATCTGCCTCAATGCGTATGGAATGACCACGAATGGTATATTCCAGTGTGTAGTCAAAAGGAGCGTCTCGATCGAGATCAATATCGCGGAATATAGTGATAAGTGCTTCAATCAGGTTAGACTTGCCGGTGCCGTTCTGACCAATCAATGCATGACTGCGGATCGCTTTGGGAGGCGCATCGGTGGGGACGCCGTCAGAAGTCTCCAGATGGGTGTTGAATACAATTTCCAGATTTTTTAGGTTGCGAAAGGCACTGATGCAAACGCGCTGTAACTGCATGTCAGACCTGCTCCTTCACTGCCATTCTGGCAACATACTTGCCATCTGGATAGCTTTTGGGGTTATTAGGGCTTTTTTCTACTAAGTCATATGTTGGGTCGTCTATCCAGCCGTGAGCGACCTCGGTTTTCAACTGAGCATAAAATGCATCGATTTCACCGCCAAACCGTTGCCATAGGTCATTTGCTCCCATCTCACCATCGTGGCGGGCAAGGATCGTGGCTAGCGGGGCCTGTGACTTGATGTCGGGCGTCTGACCCAAGCGCAAAGGGGCAATTAATTTGGTTTGGGGGACTTTCATAGGACCATCCTCTTCATGTTCGGTTGAGATGCCAGTTATGCTGGAAACAGCTGCAATACCAACTCGTTCTGCCAGCTGCAGTTTCTTACGTAGATGCCCCTCGAACACGTCAATTACCATCATGATGCTTTCAATTTTTCCCAAGATGCGACGTTGTTCGGCCATAGGTGGAAGCGGAATAGTGACTGCTCGTAATTTATCCTGCGATATATTCATTTGGCTCTCAGCCATTCCGGATTTTAGCCTTTCAACTATACGGCCAGGTTCGCCAGCAGATAGGCAGAGTGCAACAAATCGAGCATCAATCAGATCATCTACAATGTGAAATCTGATCAACTTATCAGAGATCATAAGGCGCGGAGGTGCATTATCAACAACACAGCAAATACCGACGCGATTTTTAGGCCCAGCACGGGTAATGAGGATATCACCTACCCCGATCTGATATTGCGGCCTAGGGTCAAGGGAAGAAGGTAGCTCTTTATGCTCATGCGGCATAAAACGAAGGACTTGAACGGAAGTAGTTTTTAACACCCCCCACTTCGAGTCGTCATCACGCGCACTCGGTAAACAAGCCGGACTCCAACCCGCATCAATAGTTGAAATTGCGTCATCGAGGGTAATCGACTCCCAATGAGCGGGGAGTACTGTTTCTTCAAGCTCTTCTGGCTTGACATGCTTTTTTCGTACTACAGAGCCATCCGCAACACCTTTCGTCTTTGCCTTCAGAATTCTATCCAATAAAATAGATGCAGGTTCGTCCGACTCCTCTAACTGGCTCAGATAACCTGATACAGCTAAGTCTAGTATTGATTTGCGTAGCTCTGTCACATCTTCAGGCCAATGAAATAGACAGTTGAAGTTATTGGAAAGACGCTCCCAAGTTGTTTGCAGTTCATGTGGACTGGTTGCCGCAGCGACGGCTTGCAGGGTTGACTGGCGCAGTGAGTTTCGTAGCTTGCGGTGCTCCTGCTGCTGTGCTTCCAGTTTGTCGCACAATGCCATTAGCTCATCAACTTTTGTGACGATACGTGATTGTTCCTCGGTAGGTGGCAAAGGAAAAGCGCGAGTTGCAAAGTAATCCGTTGTCAAACGCTTTTGACCTGCAGTCCCGGTCATGTGTTTTTCACCTTCTAAAGAAAATAGAGGTGAACGAATGAAGAGATACACATACTCAGGCAGCAAGCCTTTATGTATTGGTCGGAATACGTGAAGCTCAGTTGTACCTGCGCCGATACCTGATTCACTAGGGAGTTCAGTAATCACAGCCGCCTTGCCGTTCTCGAAACAGGGAGTAATTTTTGCTAGCACAACGTCGCCGGAAGCAAAATGGGTATATCCCTTCTTAATTTCACGCCATTGCTTAGTGCCAGCAGCAACAGGGCCACGATGTACCTGAGAAATACCACTCATCGGTAAGAATGCCGCAGTTTCGTCGTCCTTTGCATCATTGCGAGGATTAACTTCACCAATATCAAGCAGGCGGGTCCAACACCAAGTATCTGGTATTTCGATATATTCTGGAATACGAATCGACTCACTTTCAAGTTCGAGCAGCCGTTTGTATTTCTTATCGCGGACAAGCCTTTGTCGTGTGGCCTCTATTTGTTTTAGTAAAGTTTGCACATCCTCAACCACTTCGCCTCTTGGAGTAAGATAGCCAGTTATTGCAAGCTGATAAACCATTTGCCGAAGCTGCGCTATGCCTCCAGGTGCATTTGCAATATGTCCAAACTCCGCTAAAAACTGCTGAGCATCCATTAGGCTTCCTCACCTACAAAGTGATGCGCCAGCGCAGCGGCCAATTCGCTCTTTAACTGGTTTTCAGTCTCTTCAATCTGCCCTAAAAGTACTTTGTACTTCTCAAGTAGAACGTCAGGGTCGTGACTTGGTTCCTGAGGCGCACGAGGATTCGGCAAGTCAAGGTTATAGATTGGCCAATACAGGCGGTCACCGGCTGCCTTGGCATCGCGTGCTTGCAGGCGCAGCGGCTCAGCCTTCTCACGCAAGGCGGCAATTTGGGTCTCTACCTTTTCGCGGTAGTCAGCATCGGTGCTGCCTACCAGACTGCTACGCAAATCGCGAGCTTCGTTTTCCAGGACTACTGCCTCATTGTTTAATTGCTCTGCTCGCTGCCAGTGTGGTGTGGCATCAGCTTCTGCCTGCTCGCGCTTGGTCTTGAAGTCCACCTTCCAGGCGAAATCGTTTTCCTCGCGATCGGCAAAATCGTTTGCTTCACTTCCCCACCACTCTTGCTCCGGCTTAAACTCTTCAAAGCGAATCGGCTTGGTCTTGGAGTAGCTCTTGTATCCTTGCGGATAGGGATGCTCGTAGAACCAGATGGTATCGGTATGGAATTGCTCACTGCCGTCAGCCACCAACGTCCCTTTGGTAAAGAAAAGTAGATTGGTCTTGATGGTGGTGTAGGGAGCAAAGACCCCTTTGGGTAAGCGCACGACAGTGTGTAGTTTGCAGTCACGCAGAAGGAGTTTCTTTAAGATCGCTTTGGTACCGTCGCCAAACATGAATCCGTCAGGTAGTACTACTGCAGCGCGACCATTTTCCTTTAGCAGCTTTTTGATGATGAGTGCCATGAACATATCGGCCGTTTCGCGGGTGCGGAGATCAGCCGGATAGTCACCACCAACGGTGTCGTCTTCATAGCCACCAAAGGGCGGATTCGTGACGAGGCAATCAACTTTATCGGTTGCATTCCATTCATTCCAGCCAACACCAAGTGTATTTTTATGCTCGATCTGGCTTGGCACATCAATGCCATGCAACAGCATGTTAGTAGTACACAGAAGGTGCGGCAGCTGTTTCTTCTCGATGCCACGAATTAGCTCTTCAATGGCACGCTTATCTTCGGCACTGGACTTTTTGCTGAGCTGATTGCGCAAGTGGTCGATGGCGGCAGTCAGAAAGCCACCGGTTCCACAGGCGGGGTCGAGAACGTTCTCACGTTTGTCCAGTCGCGGATTGACGCGATCAACCATGAAATTGGTAATAGCGCGTGGGGTGTAGAACTCCCCTGCGTTCCCTGCGCCGCGCAGGTCATTGAGTATCTGCTCATAGACGTCGCCAAGGCTGGCGCGGGTCGTGAAGTCGTGGAAGTTGATGGCCTCTTCGAGCTTTTCGATAACGGAGAGCATCAACGGGCCAGATTTCATGTAGTTGTTGGCGTCTTCAAACACCTGCTTGATAACCTGATGTTGTGGACTCTTGCCAGCGTCGATCTGCTCCTTGAGTGCCGGGAATAGTTCATTGTTGACGAAGGGAATCAGTTCGCTGCCGGCAATCTGTGGCTTTTTCTTACCCTCGGCATCGGGGAGGTACTTGGCCCAGTTGCGCCAGCGGAAACGTTCGGGCAGTGGTGATTCATAATCGGCATTGTCGTCTTCCCACTCTTCTTCCCGCTGATCGAATACTTTGAGAAAGAGCATCCAGGTAAGCTGTCCGATGCGCTGGGCATCGCCGTCAACGCCGTCGTCCTTGCGCATGATGTCCTGAATACTTTTGATGGTGCTGCTGAGATTCATGTTGTTCCCTTCGTGTTAAGCACGCATTTCGCTGTAAAGTTCGTGTTCCAATTCGGTAATGGCTTGGGAGTACTGATCTACCCCACCGAAGATGCCCCGCCGGATTTGGGTTTTGGTTCCAAAGGTATCAAACGGCGGCAGTTCAAGCACTTTGGTGTCTTCAATATCCGTAATGCCATGGTCGGCATATTTTTCCAGCAAAGCCTCTAGAACCGCTTGGGCCTGTTGGCCATATTTTCCAAAGTAGTTGCGTTTTTTAACATTGGTTGCTCGCTCTTGGCGGGTCAACGGTTTTTGATCAAAGGCAATATGGGCAACCAGATCGAATACATCAAAGTTTTCGCTATTGGGAACAGCCTCCCGCAATGCTTCCAGCGGAATACCGAGCTCTTTCAGTTCATCAATGATGGCTTGCTTGCGCTCGGCATCACTCCAGCGTCGTAGGAAATCACGCAAAGAACCGAACTGCGCCTGAATGGTTTTCTTGATTTCCCCTTTCAGCAGGACACGATAATTCTCGGTAATCAAGTTACCATCAGCGTCGAGATATTGTGACCGTTCGACAGCCATACGGACATCGACATCATTAAGATAATACTTACTGCGACCTTCGCCTCCACCGCCGCCAGTGTCGCCACCTCCAGGCGGTTCTGGGGTATACGGTGGAGGATCTGGTTCGCTGATTATTCCCGGCAGCTCAGGACCATTGTCATCCGGCGGGACAACGGGATCATCTGGTTTTGGTTCGTAGATGACAACAGGATCGCCATCAAATTTTGGGTCAGCAAAGAGGCGGGTAGCTCCTTTAAAGTCCATAATAGTGAAGTAGAGCTTCTGGTAGTCTTCCCGAATACGAGTACCACGACCTATGATCTGTTTGAACTCCGTTGGTGAATTAATATTTTGGTCAAGTACGATTAGTTTGCAGGTTTTGGCGTCAACACCAGTGGTAAGCAGCTTAGAAGTGGTTGCAATTACAGGATAGGGCTCGTCGTTATCTATAAAATATGAAAGCTGCGCTTTGCCTTCATTGTCGTCAGAGGTTATGCGCATCACATAGCGGCGGTTGTTTGCGGCTGCGGGAATTATCTTAACCAACTCCTGGCGCATCCGCTCGGCATGGTCTTGATCGTCACAGAACACAATTGTTTTGGACATTGGCCCTATGACTTGCAAATACTCCCAAATGCGGCTGGCAACTAACGCGGTTCGCTTTTCAAGCACCATGTTGCGATCAAAGTCTTTAGTGTTGTACTGGCGTTGCTCAACCACTTGACCAAGCTTGTCAATTTTCCCCTTTTCGGGGGTATATCCCAAAGCGTCTGCATCAGTAACAAGGCGTATCACTTTGTAGGGTGCCAGAAATCCATCTTCAATTCCTTGCCTAAGAGAGTAGGTGTAGATTGGCTCTCCGAAATAAGTGATGTTGCTGATTTCTTTTGTCTCTTTCGGGGTGGCGGTTAAGCCGAGGTGTGTCGCCTTATCGAAATATTCCAGGACCTCACGCCATGCTGAGTCATCAGCAGCACTGCCACGATGACATTCATCAACCACCACGAGATCGAAGAACTCTTTTGGAAACTGCCGGTAAATCTGCTTCCATTCTTCGGTGCCGGTGACTGCCTGATAGAGGGCGAGATAAATTTCGTAGTTCTTTTTGACTTCACGATTGGTGATTTTGTGCATAACCTCGCCGAACGGGGCAAAGTCCTGCTGCATAGTTTGGTCAACAAGTATGTTGCGGTCTGCTAGAAACAGGATGCGCTTCTTCCTTTTCGCTTTCCAAAGCCGCCATATGATCTGAAAAGCTGTGTAGGTCTTGCCGGTCCCTGTTGCCATTACCAATAAGATGCGATCTTGCCCTTTGGCAATGGATTCAATGGTCCTGTTAATTGCCACTTTTTGGTAATACCTTGGTTCTTTGCCGCTTCCGTCGGAATGATAGGGTTGTTCGATAAGTTTCAAGTTGCCCGGTTGCTCAAAGCCTCGCCACTGCTGATAGAGCTGCCAGAGGTACTCCAGTTGTGGAAATTCATCTAATGCAATGGGGCGTTCGACAGGTTGAGTTAGACCGGTGCGGTCATGAAGTAGGAAGCCGTCCCCGTTAGAGCTAAGGGCGAAAGGTGCGTCGAGCATCTCGGCATACGCCAAGGCTTGTTGCATTCCTTGGCCGACGGAGAACTTATTTTGTTTCGCCTCAACGACGGCAATTGCGAGGTTTGGACGTGCATAAAGGACATAATCAGCACGCTTGGGGCCGCCTTTGGCATCAGGGTTCTTGACACGAGCCGCCATCTTGCCGCGTACGGCCACTCGCCCATCGGTCAGCTTCACCTCTTCACGAAATTGGCTCTGAGTCCAGCCAGCTTTCAGAATGGATGGAGTAATGAACTTGCTACAAATATCGCGTTCGCTGAGGTCTTTTTTGTCCATAAGCCTAATCCCGTCACTATACGAGTTTTAGTTCATACCGCACACTACGGCCTTGCCCGATCCACTTTAATATCTATGATTTCTAACAACAGATCCAGTTCATGGAAGACGGCGGCACATCATAAACAAAATAGGAAAATCAATAGTATTGGATTGTATACCGTATACTTTGGGTGTCGTCAAACCTGCAGCAAGGGTAACTTGTGCCAGTCGCGTCATATACTGTCATAAGCCAAGTGGTGGTTTTGAAGCTGATTAGCTTTACGGCCCTTTCCAGTATGTGATCCATTGAACAGTTTTGTCCGAGAAGGTCGCAACAAAAAAGTTGTATTATTAATAGTACACTCAAAAGACAAACCAGAATAAAATTATTAATATTAATGGCTTGACAATAAGTGGCATGGGTATATCCTAAAATTACTTTCAGGCCTTATGGTCATCCCTTTTCCGGGAAACAGTGCAGACCCCAGCCCTTGATGGTATGGCCCGGCACTCATGTAACTTCAAAACCAAGGGATACACATGCCCAGAGGCTGCGTGTTTTCCCTTCACTGCCGATTCACGTAATCATGGCTAGAGCGCTTAGATCGCGAGGAGGATTACTGCGGTAATTCTCGACCGAAAAAGAGCGAGAGTGACCGATTTCGTGTGGCATCCCCAGATTCATTACTATACTTCAGACATGTGCCGACAACGCTTGATTCAGTCTGAACGGTCAATACTGCGAGGAGGCTTATTGCGATAAGTCTTGACCGGTACAACCGATCAACTGATTAAGTGTGGCAGAACCCCACCCAAACATGCGGGAAAGATAAACTGAGAGCACAAGCTATGTTGTCCAGCTCCAGTTTACTATCCAGCATCTGTTCCAGATGTATCAAGTTCAGAAACTGTCGTCCCAAATCAATCAAGTGATGCAGCTGCTTGACTCAGCAGCACATTAACATCTGCGCCTTGCCCTTGCTCTGTGGCCCGACTGCTACTGGAACATGAGCAGCATGCCTGCGGGTAAATGCTCATTAAGCCAGTGCGTCAGGGGCCATGCAAACGAGGGCAGGACAGGTCTTAATCTGGGAGCAACGCGCCCAAACCCAATGCCTTCATTCTGTCACTTTCATTTCGCATAGCGAAATTGTAGAAAGTGACAGAATGAAATATCCCAAAATACCATATGGATATGGTATTTTTGCACAGTGACGGCCCAGTGACAGAACAAAAAGCGTTCTGTGCTGTGCCGAAGTTTTGCGGCGTTCGCGGTTTGCTGTGAACGCCCAGGCACAGTAGTTTGTGCCTGTCCATCCCCGCCTTTTACTAACTGCACATCTGACAAAACTCCCTCCATCGTGCCGACAAGGATACGTCCTGCCGGTTTGCCGTTGCGTGTCTCCAATTTATGGAGGGCACTGGTACGCCAGTGCTCCAAAACATGCAAAGCTGACGCTCACTGATCATACGTGATCAACAGAGCCAGGGCCGGATTGCAACAATCCGGTGGCAGCCTACACTCAACACAGTTTGGCCTACACGAGGGCCGGAAAGGAGGTGAGTATCATGTCAAAACCGTTAGCAACGCAGGCACTACAAACCATTGGAAAGTGCTGGCACAAGGCAAGCCTGACTCGTACCGCTGATATACAGCATACCAAAGCTTTCGCACAATTCGTCCAAGATAAGTTCGGACTTGAGCGGATCCAAAACCTAAAACCCGGCCATGTCCAGGCCTATGTCAATAGCATGCAGGCCAACAACATGGGCGCTGGTACCATTTCGAATCATTTGTCTGCAATACGTCAGCTGGCTGAAGCTATTGGCAAGCGAAACATAGTATGCAGAACAAACGCAGAATATGGATTGAGTCGTACTCGCAAAAACCCGGTACTGGCTAATCTGCAGAAGATCGAACAGATCAGGGTGCAGATTGACCATGCGGCACGGGCAGGAGACCGGATAGCCATGATGTGCAGTGCTGCCGCTGGACTGCGTGATGCCTTTGGCCTGCGCGCCAAAGAAAGCTTGCTGTCATATAAGGTGGATGGCACCAAGCTGGTCATTGAGGGGACCAAAGGTAACCGGCCAAGATCTCTGGAGATTACAACGGACCAGCAAAAACAGGCTGTACAATATGCCAGTGAGATAAGCCAGGCGTTAAACAGCGGGACAGGAAGGATAATTCCACCGGAAATGAGTCTTAAACAAGCCTACAACGCTCAGAAGAATCTTTGGCAAAATCTTGGTGGCACGAAAACAAATCATAGTCACCAGCATGCGAGTCGACATGCGTATGCCCAAGGTTGTAAAGCCGCTGGTGACAGCAATGCGGTAATTTCGGAAAAACTGGGACATGGCCGTGCAGATGTTGCAGGCCACTACGTTCCATAACAGAATCAACCCCGGAGTCGCGTCCGTTGGTTTAGAAATAGCGACCCAAAGCCCCCTATCGGTCAGTCTTCATGTGACCGGTAGGGGGCTTTTTTTGTGATTATCGTTTTGAGACAGCCTGGAGAATATATTTACAGGTGGAAAGTGGAGATGATTTGTGTGGTCCTTGGCTGGTTATACATGCCTGAGACAGGATTAAGACTAATAGTTGTAAGAGAGGGAATACTTCTGCTTGCAGTTAGGAATGTCTCTTTTGGCTAACTGGGAAAATATGTCAGATCACCAAATTTTAACCATAGATCAGTTCGCAAATCGAATGCAGATCAGCCGGTCTACCGCCTATTCATGGGTTGCTGACGGCCTGCTGGGAGCATACCTGATCCGGCATAAGGCAGTAGTGAGGATTGTCTGGTCTGTTGATCTCTTGGTGCATCTACAGACTATCTGCGCCCGAGAACCAGATGTCCCGAAGTCGGTTTTACGGCGGAGGGGCACTGGCGGTCCAAATAAGATTGCACTTGATACAGACTATCTGGAGAGCAGTTGCAGCACGAGCAGTACGAGAGTATAATCCTTCCCGGACAAACTCACAGGGGAGGAGGTGTAAACGAAAGGAGCTGTATTATGGGAAGTGCTGTTGCACTTGACCTTGCGGTCTTTGATAAACCAAAAAATGAAGGGCGGATTGCTCGTAAAAAGGGCTCTCACAAACTGTATTTTGATTTCTTTTACCACGGCATCAGGATTGAGAAATCTACCGGTCTGGATGACACCCCGGCAAATCGGCTGAAAGCAGAATCGATGTTGGCCAAGATTCTGGAGATGAAACGGGAAGGGGTGCTGGAATTTGGCAGGCTGTTTCCCGGAGCATCGACTGAAGAGATCGCATTTCATACCAGGCTGGAAAAAGGTGAGTACAACCCGTCAGCCAAATCGGTCATCTTTAGTGATTATGTTCAACACTGGTTCGAGACGATCTGGGTTCATTATCCAGCAGGTACCAAGCAGGAGTATTACCAATCCATCATCAACTACCGACTGCTGCCGTATTTTGGGGAACTGCCTTTCAGCAAGATTACTGGGGTAGAGATTCAGAAGTTCATACCCAGCTTGAAACATCTTCAAGGTCCCAAGGTGGGTCAGCCACTATCGCGTTGTACGATGACCAATATCCTGCAGGTTTTGAAGATGATTTGGGGAGATGCGGTCAGCGAACATTCCTGGATTCTGCCAGACCCTTTTCATGGTACCAAAAAGCATCTGCCCAAGAAAAAGAAACGGGTTGTCGAGGTGTTCCGTTTTTCAGAATGGCAGGCTATCATGGATGCCATCGAGGAGCACTACAAGCCGGTAACCAAGCTGATGGTGCTGACCGGCCTGATGGCGAGTGAGATTGCCGGGATCAAGCCTGACTGTATCCGCAATGGCTATCTGTATATTGAATGTTCCGTGGTGAAGGGCAGAGAGTCGGCTGAGTTGAAAACTGACTTCCGTGAGCGGCGGATCAAGATTACTGCTGCCATAAGTGAAATTCTGGCTAATGCTCTGGCTACTATCAAGGGTGACAAACTTTTTACCCTGGACGATGGTAGAACCTTTACTGCTGAAAAGTTCCAACGCCTGGTCTGGAAAAGGGCTTTGGAAAAAGCCGGGGTAAGCTACCGCAAGCCGTACACCACCCGGCATACGTTTGCAGCGTGGTCGCTGACACTGGGGATTGACCCAAACCGGTTGGTCAATCTGATGGGGCATGCCTCAAAGCAGATGATTTACGAGGTGTATGGTCGTTACACAGAAGGTCTGGAAGAAGATCAGCGGGCGATTTTTGGCTATTTCGGAGAGGATTTCTTACAGGCGGGCAAAGTAGAAAAAATGGGCGGAAAAGTTTTCTGTGAAAATGCAGCCCCAGATCTCGAAGAATTTTGCTATTGCGGGGCTTAGTTACTCTTTGAAAAAACTTTAGCCCCGACCGCCTGCGAAAGTACATGCGAAAGCCGGGGCTAAATGCTTGATTTTATTGGAGCGGGAAACGAGATTCGAACTCGCGACTTCAACCTTGGCAAGGTTGCACTCTACCACTGAGTTATTCCCGCTTGGTGAGAAAAGTTATTTAGCAAATGTCGGGATGATAGTCAATATTTTTTTGCGATATTTTTTGCTGCGTATAAAAAATCAGATCGGATTTGAGTGGATGCTATTTTGAGGCACCAAAAAAATTGAGAATTGCGTCATCCAGACTGACTGCTTCCTGTTTTTTGGCAGGTGCTTCATTGGCTTTGGAAGGGGGCGGAGTGTTTGGGGATTGTGGCTGTACGGTTTCCTGAAAAAGCAGGTCAACGCCGCTGCTGCCTGCTGTAACAGGTACTGCAGGTGCTGGGGCTGGCATCGAACGCTCTTCTTCTGGTTCCCGTGGGGGCGCTTTGGGGGGCTGCTGCTGGGGAGCGCCAAAGGCCTTGTCGTCAAATTCGCCGCTTTTCAGGCGGCGCAGCATATCTTTGTGCTGTTCCTTCATCAAATCTTCAACAACGGCCTCAAGGTTGTCGATCTTGAGGATGTCTGCATAGCTGGTCTTTTTCGAGCAGAGGATGACGCCTTCCCGATACAGCAGGGTGATGATGTGAGGGTTTTTGACGCCGCTGTCTTCGGTCTGGATATGAAATACAGAGCCTTTGTAGTTGATATTGTGGTTATAGCCCAGCAGCATGGTAGTGTCCTCTACTTGTTTCCCTGCTGAGGTGTTGCAGCAGGCTGCGGCTCCAGGGAATAATCGGGTTCCAGTGGCTCGGATAGATCCAGGTGGCGCAGGCGTGCTGATTGATCACCATCAAGGGTGATTTTGACGTGCCGTATCTCCGGCATGTTGATGCAGACCGTGTTAACGATTGCGTAGACTGCCATCATTTCCGCCGAACTGCCGGGCTCAAGTGCTTCAGCAAAGTCCTTGCCAAGATCAATAGTGGCCAGATCCCCTTCTATCCTGACGCTGTTGATGGTGGTCCACTCCGGAATAACAGCAGTCAGTTCGCCTACCGGGCCGACAAACAGTTCTTCCAGTAGTGAGCGAAGGCAGGTGGTCCGGTCATCGCAGGCTTCAACTTCACGGGCTTCCCGTATTAGATGAGATTCGTCATCACCAAAAAAGAGCGTTACCTTTTTGGTTGCAGCCGGTCCCTGTTTGCCGGGTGGTGTGTCTGGCAGCTGGCGGGCTTCCTGGTATTTTTGCCAGAATAATCCGCCAAATACCAGGGCGATCAGGATAAAGGGTACTAAAACATCAGCGCCGATGCGCGGTTTGTGGTGTATAGCCATCAGTCTTTCTCCGTGGAAAGCCGGCAGTCATCCAATGAAACCTGGTAAACATCTCCCAGCTTGCCGCCCAGGAAACGATTGCCTACCCGTATGAATCCGGCCGGTACATCGGTGACATAATAGTGGTGATTGCCAAGTTCTGCCGGAGGGCGCAGCATGCTTTTCTCCTGCAGGATGGTTGCCACGGTACGGGCGGTTTCTTCGGCAGAGTCCACCAGGGTGACGTCCGGCCCCATAACCTCGGCTATGACTTTTTTCAGCAAAGGGTAGTGGGTACAGCCCAGTACCAGCGTATCAACCTGTGCCTCCCGCAGCTCCTCAAGGTAGAGCCGGGCGGTTATTCGGGTGACGTCGTTGTCGATCCAGCCTTCTTCTGCCAGAGGGACAAAGAGTGGACAGGGTTTGGCAAGCACTGAGATGTCCGGATTCAGGCGTTTGATGGCCCGGGAGTAGGCGCTGCTGCGGATGGTACCGCTGGTGCCGATGACGCCAACAACACCGCTATGGGTTACCTCTGCTGCCCGTTTTGCCCCCGGCTCGATTACACCAACCACGGGGACCGGCAGGGAGCGACGCAGGGTAGGCAATGCGACGGCAGAGGCGGTATTGCAGGCCACCACCAGCAGCTTGATGTCACGTTTGATTAGAAATGAGGCGATCTCCTGTGAGTAGCGGATAACCGTGTCCGGTGACTTGGTGCCATAGGGAACCCGTGCCGTATCACCAAAGTAGATGGTGTCTTCCTGAGGCAGGGCTTTGGTCAGTTCCCGCAAGACCGTCAAGCCACCCACTCCGGAATCAAATATGCCGATTGCCTGCCAGGACACCGGGATCATCCTCCTGTATTTATTTGAACAATTATATATATAGTGTTTCTTTCCGGCAGGCAAGTCCTTTGCTGGTTTTGCAGCTGGGACGGGGCACGTTTTGTTTGAATATGGCCTTGACAAATAACGGCCTGCTGATTACTTTGTGCTATATTAGCACTCAAGTTTATAGAGTGCTAACAGATTGTCCGGGTGTCTGACAGCAGTGCAAGAAACAGGTAAAGGATGTGTCATGGTTGATCTGACACTCTCACAACGAAGCAGGCAGATTTTAGAGGCAATTGTAGAGGATTACATTGCTACGGCCGAACCGGTTGGCAGCAGCGCTGTTGCCCGGCGCCATGCCTTGTCCCTGTCTTCGGCCACGGTGCGCAATGTTATGGCAAGTCTTGAAGAGCTGGGCCTGCTGGCATCGCCCCATACCTCTGCCGGGCGGATTCCCACCGATAAAGGTTTCCGCTTTTATGTTGATTCTCTGGTCGGGTTGCGGACGATCACCCATACGGAGAAAAAAGAGATCCTGAAGCGTTGCAGGGAGACCGGCGGTAATCTGACAGACCTGCTGCGGGAAGCCAGTCGTACCCTTTCAAGTCTTTCAAACTATACCGGTATTGTGGTGGCCCCCCGTTTTACCACAGGGATGTTTCGTCAGATAGAGTTTGTCAAGCTTGGCGCCCGCCGTATTCTGGCCATTCTGGTTACCTGTAGCGGTGCAGTTCAAAACCGGATCATTGAAACGGATCAGGATTTCATGCCTGAAGATCTGGTCAGGATGTCCAACTACCTGAACAGTACGCTTGAAGGTCTCTCCATCAGCCAGGTGCGGGAAAAGATTCTGGCTGAGATGGAGTTGGAAAAGAACCGCTATGACCAGATGATGACCAGGGCACTGAGTCTGTCGCGCCAGGCGCTGCCGGATGAACAGGACGAGGTGTACATCACCGGCCAATCCCGTATCTTTGAACAGCCCGAGTTTAATGATGTTACCAAGATGCGTGAAATATTTCAGGCCTTTGAGGAAAAAGGCCGCTTGGTACAGCTGCTGGGCAACTGCATGCAGGCGCAAGGGGTGCAGATATTTATCGGCTCAGAAACGCCACTCAAAGAGATGGCCGGCATGAGTCTGATTACCTCTACCTATATGACCGATGTCAACACCATTGGCCTGATGGGGGTGATCGGTCCGACCCGGATGGGCTATTCATCGGTGATTCCGATTGTTGATTACACCGCACAACTAGTCAGCCGTTTGCTGACGGAACGATAATGAACGTGGCTGTTTTAACGTTCTGAGAGGATAAGCCAGGTACCATGAACAAAGAACAACAGGATCTGCAGACAGAGCAGGAAGCGGCGGTTGAAACGGCTGAATTGACGCCGGAGCAACAGCTTGTACAGCTGCAGGAAAAACTTGCGGCAAAGGAACAGGAAGCAAAGGATAACTGGGACAAACTGCTGCGTGAGCGGGCTGACCTGGAAAACTACCGCAAGCGGGCCTCCCGTGAAAAGGAAGAGTTGCTGAACTACGGTATCAAGTCGCTGGTAGAAGAGGTGCTGCCGGTGCTGGATAATCTTGAGCGTGCCCTTGAACATGCCAATGAAGACGGTCTGCCTGCTCTGGTTGAAGGGGTTAAGATGACCCATACCCTGTTGCAGACGGCACTGAAAAAGTTTGGCGTCTGTGCTGTGGATGGAAATTGCGGCACCCTGTTTGATCCGGCCTTCCACCAGGCCATGGCGCAGGTGGAGACCAGCGACCATCCGAATAACACCATTGTACAGGAGTTCCAGAAGGGCTACCTGCTGAAGGAACGTTTGCTGCGTCCCTCCATGGTGTCGGTCGCAAAAAATCCCTAAGATTTATTTTTAGCTACCCCTTGTTTTTTAAAGAACCAATACCCACGTTTCATATCAGGAAGACATTCAGGAAGGAGAATGACAGTCATGAGTAAAGTTATCGGCATTGACCTGGGAACCACCAACTCCTGCGTTGCAATCATGGAGGGCGGGGAGCCGATCGTTATCGCCAACTCCGAAGGAAGCCGTACCACCCCTTCAATGGTGGCCTTTACCGAGGCCGGTGAGCGGATTGTCGGCCAGCAGGCCAAGCGTCAGGCGGTCACCAACCCGGAAAATACCCTCTTCGCCATCAAGCGTCTGATCGGCCGTAAATTTGAGACCGAGGCGGTCAAGAAGGATATCGCCATCTCCCCGTTCAAGATAGTCAAGGCTGACAACGGTGATGCCTGGGTTGATGTACGGGATAAGAAGTATTCTCCGCCGGAGATCTCGGCCATCATTCTGCAGAAGATGAAGAAGACCGCTGAAGACTATCTGGGGGAGACCGTGACTGACGCGGTTATTACCGTGCCGGCCTATTTTGATGACTCCCAGCGCCAGGCTACCAAGGATGCCGGCAAGATCGCCGGCCTGAATGTGCTACGGATCATTAACGAGCCGACCGCTGCTGCGCTGGCCTATGGTCTGGACAAGAAGAAGGATGAGAAGATTGCCGTGTTTGACCTGGGCGGCGGTACCTTCGACGTCTCCGTGCTTGAACTGGGTGACGGCGTATTCGAGGTGAAATCCACCAATGGTGACACCTTCCTGGGTGGCGAGGACTTTGACCAGAAGATCATCGACTGGATCGCCGACGAGTTTAAAAAAGACCAGGGTATTGACCTGCGTGGTGACAAGATGGCCCTGCAGCGCCTGAAAGAGGCGGCAGAAAAGGCCAAGTGCGAGCTGTCCGGTTCCATGGAGACCGACATCAACCTGCCGTTTATCACTGCCGATGCCAGCGGTCCCAAGCACCTGAATCTGAAGCTGTCCCGCGCCAAGCTGGAGTCGCTCTGTGATGACCTGCTGCGTAAACTGGAAGGCCCCTGCCGTACTGCCATGAAGGATGCCGGTCTGACCGCTTCCGAGATTGATGAGGTTATTCTGGTGGGTGGTATGACCCGTATGCCGGCTGTTGTGCAGCGGGTGCAGGAGATCTTCGGCAAGGTACCGAACAAAGGGGTTAACCCTGATGAGGTGGTGGCCATCGGCGCCGGTATCCAGGGCGGCGTACTCAAGGGAGATGTCAAGGATGTGCTGCTGCTGGATGTTACCCCGCTTTCACTGGGGATCGAGACTCTGGGTGGCGTGTTGACCCGGTTGATCGAGAAGAACACCACCATCCCCTGCCGCAAGTCCCAGACCTTCTCCACAGCAGCGGATAACCAGCCTGCGGTTTCCATCCACGTACTGCAGGGTGAACGTGAAATGGCCCGTGACAACAAGACCCTGGGCAACTTCGAGCTGACCGGTATTCCGCCGGCACCCCGCGGTGTACCTCAGATTGAAGTGACTTTTGATATTGATGCCAACGGCATTGTGCATGTCTCTGCCAAGGATCTGGGAACCGGCAAGGAACAGTCCATCCGTATCACTGCCTCGTCCGGTCTGTCCAAGGAAGAGATCGACAAGATGGTCAAGGATGCCGAGTCCCATGCTGCTGAAGACAAGAAAAAGCGTGAGGCGATCGAGGCCCGTAACCAGGCTGACTCCATGATCTACAGCACCGAAAAGTCCCTGAAAGAGGTTGGTGACAAGGTAGATGCCGTTGAGAAGGGTACCATCGAGAACAAGATTGCCGACCTGAAAAAGGTGATGGACAGCGATGACGCCGAGGTGATCAAGAAGGCTACTGATGAACTGGCCCAGGCCGCTCACAAGCTGGCTGAGGCGATGTATGCCCAGGCCCAGCAGGCCCCAGGTGCAGACTCTTGCGGCGGTGACTGCGGTCAGCAACAGGAGGCAGGCGCCAAGCCCAAGGATGAGAAAGTCGTTGATGCAGACTTTGAGGAAGTGAAGAAGTAGTCGATACGAAGGTATCCGGCTGGTAACGGTAGGGGCGGGTTTCAGACCCGCCCCTACATCTGTATTCTGACTGATAAGGATATGAAGCGTGGCAAACGGCGAAAA